>Ga0247758_1001590_pt1 | contig 15980 bp, 10 predicted proteins | sample UWRJL156409C4_FD_180950 | JGI IMG/M metagenome (GOLD analysis project Ga0247758, IMG submission 180950) | Plant litter microbial communities from Arlington Agricultural Research Station in Wisconsin, United States - UWRJ-L156-409C-4 | ecosystem: Environmental > Terrestrial > Plant litter >...
GATACTCCCCCTCCCCCACCCACTCCGCAATCCTCAGCAACCCCTGCTGCTGCTGAAAGCCCTCAGGCCACTCAAACCACCAACCCGTCTTCTCCTCCGTCGCCACCACCACCGTCGTCCCCACCAAGCCTCCCTGCACCTCTCCCTGTACCGGACCGGGGGCCAGCAGATGCTTGATGGGCGGCAGAGTCACATTCTGCGGCGGCGCCTCCAAACCCAACATAGGGGCCAACTTGAACCCCTGCTGCGCTGGAATATCATCCCGTGGCCGCGGTGCTGTCCCCGCTCGCACGAGACAGACCTCCGCCAGCATGGGAATAGGCGCGAGCCTCAGGCCGACTCCCTCCGCGGCGGGCACTCCCCACTTGTGGTCGCCGCTCCAGCGTGTACCGCCGCCGCCGCCGTCGTGTCCGGACTTGTCGGTGTGCACGGCGGCGACGACGACGGGCGGGTTTCCTCCCGTCGGGTTCCAGCACTTATCGCCGTAGTAACCGGGGGGTCCGTCCGCGTGTCTACCGCCGGTGGCGTAGCGGACGGCGACGCGCGGGACGGAGATGGTCCCTTCCCCTTGCCCTAGGCGGGGTTTGTGCAAGACAGCCGGCAGGTAGATGGTGAATTCCGAGGTCGTGGCCAAGGAGGGGGCGTTTCGGAACTCGATGGGGCCCCGGGGTTCGAGCGGGGGAAGGCTGAGGTTCGCAGCCATACCTGTACCGAGGGGGGGCAAGGGCAGGTGCGGCCGCGGGCGCGGGGGAGGCGGCATCGCGGCGGGTGTGTGCGGCGGCGGTAATCGATGCTGTCGGTGCGGGGGGGTCATCGCGGCGTGCGGCGGTTGGCACCGTACGGCCGGAGGCAAAGATGTACAATAGGTACCTTATGATATGTGACTTGCAAGCGATGTTTCTATCCGTCAGTATGCTGCTTCTTTGCTAGGACTGCGAGCGACGCGAGAGAGAGAGAAGAGGATGCCCAGAAAAAACAAAATGCGAGAACTTATATACCGCTGAGAAATAAAACCGGAACTAACTTTGGTTGGGGAAGACAGACTTCGCGATGGCATCGCATACTTTCGCGATATCATGGCAAGTGTGGGCCCGCAATGCCAATGTGAACTTAGTGTCGCGGCGGCATACGTCCATCCAGTGGCCCTGCTGCGCATTGGATGGGGCAGTCTGAAATCATGGGTGTTGTTGGGTGGGGTAGGAATGCTTGGCCGGTGGGATGCGAGGACCTGCTGAATGCTACTGCGAAGGACCATCGGAATGCCAGATGGCCTTTTTGAGATGCAGCAAGGTGTTTTAAATATTTATGTATGTGTTTTCAGAATGGGAGGTGGCCTGTAATAACGAGAGTTTGGGCGGTCTTTGGAGTAAGAAGGCAGTCTTCACACTGGCTCAGGGGTCCCTTTCTTTTGCCCCGAGCCTTCGTAGATAGCCACAACTTCCCAACCACACCAACAGGGGATGTGGACGGCAGGGCTGCGTGGGAACGATAGCTACCGCTGTCGTTTACCATCTGATGCTGAAATAGCAGGGCTTGTGATGATTCGAAAATGGCCTCATTAATATCGAGAGAGATCCCGTTCGCATCGTGGGAGGTCTTCGTTGCCTTATAACAGAACGGCCGTCATAAAATGCAGGGGCACCTCTTTCCATGGTAATAAGACCTCTAGCGATGGTAGGAACTCGTCTTTGATATTGGGGGTACGGAGGAAATAGAGTTCTCTACTTGTAGCTGTATTTCATATACCGCTGAATCGCTATACAAAACACATCCGCTCGGCCACCCTTAGGCCCCAACCAATCAGCTGTTTTTATGACCTAGTCCTTTCAGCTTTTCCCACCCGCTACGAGCTCTGTCACGGAACCCGCGCTTCTTCTGCTTCTTCTTGTTAGCTGCGATGCGAGCAGCGACTTCGGCTTCGATGCCACTCCATGCCGTGGAAGTATTGTCCCATTCTGCCTCTCCGAATTGAGCCCGGTTGTAGACGTTGGCGGGCGCAAGATCGAAAATCTTCTCATGATCCTCCAGCCCTGAATCTGTACGCCGAAGCGGTGAGTTAGTACTGTATCAGCAGAGACAGCAGAGAACTGGGGACTTGGTAAGTGCTCACCGGTTACTGGTATATTTTCCCGAAAAACATGACTGATGTACGGCGCCCTCATGACCTTGATGATGCCGTCGTTGTCCGGGCCAGTCGGTCCAAACCCAGGGGTATAGCTCCCACTGCTGCTGCTCTCACCTTTGCTGCTCTCACCCTTGCTGCTCTCACCCTTGCTAATCTCACCCTTGATACTCTTACCCTTGCTACTCTCACCTTTGCTAATCTCACCCTTGATACTCTCACCCTTGCTGCTGCTCCCGCCTTTGCTGGTCTTCCTGGCCTGACTGCCGGGCCTCTCATCTTTGGCCTGACTGCCGTCGCCGTAGGTGTCATATGCTTTGACAGTGGGGTCGTAGTATACAATGACCTCGAAGATGACGGGCCTGGCCGTGTATGTCTTTCCGATTCCAATCTTGAATTGTGGCATCCACTCCTCAAAGAGATACCTCGTTGGCATGATTCCGGGGAACTGGAAGTACAGGAAGCCGTCGTACAAATCATCTCGTTTCACGATAGCCCCAGCAAAGTTGCTCTGCATGAAGTTTCCGGAGGGCTCGAGGACGCGTCTAAACTTGGCGTTGTCACTGATCTCGACGGGCATCGCAACAATTCTCGCTCTGTATTGGGACAACACCCTTGGAATGTCGGGGCCGACGAACATGCGCACCGTTGGCGGTGGGTACATCTGAAGGTGTGTCCTGGCGAGCAACGGCGGACGGATGAACCATTCGATGTGCCACTTTTTCGGCATCCGGACTTCCACAATAATTGTTGAGCCTCCGTCGCTGGCCTTGTCCTCGGGCGGGTCTCGGGTACGTTCGTCCCCCGGAGGGTTCTTGTCGGGTTCGTCTTTGGATGGATCTTGGGCGGGCGCTTTGCCTTTGTCTTTGTCTTGGGGCGGATTCTGGGAGGGTTCGTCTTCGGACGGATCGTACGCAGGCGCTTTTCCCTTGCCTTTGTCTTGGGCTGAGCTCTGGGCTGGTGCTTTGCCTTTGCATTTCGGAGAGCTCTGTCCGGGCGAGTCTTCGAGAGTCGGGTTCTCTTCGAGAATTGGGTTCAGGGCTGGCGCTTTGCCTGTATCTTTGTCTGTGGAAGAGCTCTGGGATAGCAACGCTGTGAGGTTCAGTTTAAGAGCTGGCGCGTTGCTTCTGCTTCTGGACTTGAAATAGCTCAGAACTGGCGCTTTGCCTTTGTTTTTGGAAGCGCTCTGGGCTATCACGCGCTTGAGAGCCCGGTTCTCCTCAACAAATGGGTTCACGGAGCTCTGGATTGCCGGGTTCTCGCGAACTGAGTTCAGGTCTGGCGCTTGCAGGGGTGGCACTTTGCGTTTGGTTTTGGTTTTTTCGGAATAGGGCTCAGTTGGTACCGGTCTGGGTCTTCCGCTGTCTTGAAAGGATCTCCGAGCCAGCATGGCTTTTAGAGTCGGGCTATTCTCGGAGACTGGGGCTAGGGCTGGCGTTTTACCTTTGGCTCTGCCTCTGGCTCTGTCTCTGAGAGGTTTCAGGGCTGCCAAGGTTTTGAGAGTTGGCTTACCCTTGAGAACTGGTGCCAGGGCTGGCGCTTTGCCTTTGCCTTTGTCTCTGGGGGAGCTTAGGGATGTCGGGGCTCTGAAAATTGGGTTCTGAAGAGTTGGGCTCAGAGCTGGCGCTTTTCCTTTGCCTCTGCTTCTGGGAGAACCCAGGGCTCTCGAGTTTCTGAGGGCCAGGTAATTGACAGTTGGTCTCGGAACTGGCATCTGGCGCTTGCGGACGCTCGAGTCTAGCAAGTCCTCGAAAATCGGGAAAAGATTCTGGGCTGGCGCTTGATCTTTACCTTCTTCTTGGGGATAGCACTTGAACAACAAGTCTTCGTAAATAGGATGCAAGTCAGGAGCTGGGGCTTTTCCTTTCCCCTTCTCTAGCGATTTCTCGAAGATCGGGTGCCAGTCATGAGCTGGCGCTTTGCCTTTGCCTTTGCCTTTGTGTGCGGAAGGGCTCTGGGATAGCAAAGATGAAAGAGCCGGGTTCATGATTGGCGCGTTGCTTCTGCTTCTGGACCTGAAATAGCCCGGGGCTAGCTCTTTGCCTCTGTCATCGTCTCTGGAATAGCGATGGGCTGGCGCGATGCCTTTGCCTTTGCGCGGGTATTTCGCCGGCTCCCGTTGCTGGACAGAAGTAGTCATTCTTCATAGGGTACTGTGTTTGCTAATCGATAATGTTTGGGGTGAAATGAAGGCAACCTGATAGCAGATGCGAAATGTGTGGTGGTCGAGCGTGGAAAAACGGCAACGGCACGGCCCGGTCGGAATTGAAATCGTATGCGGCAGGTCGGCTCCTTCCCGAGCTTAAACTGATCGTGGCTCGCGTGATAAGCGGTCATCGACATTTCGAGGCACCGGGAAGGCGCCCCGTACTTGCGAAACAATCCATTTCGCCTCAGGTAATATGTGCCAAGACGAAACGTCTGGCCTCTTTCCAAATATATGGATGTCTAGCTCCCCCTTTTCCGGGAAAAGACGGGGATGAGTTCGTCTTCCTGGGCTGTTGCCCACCGAAGGCTCATTGCATCTGCCCTGCACCTGAAGGAAGGTCAACAAACTGGTCGGACCCTCAGCAACCCCCCTTACCCCCTTTGGATCGGCAACACCTTTCAACCAGCATGGCGGAACTCCTGGCCTCGTGAAACCCTAACTCACCTCGCATTCGCCCAATGGATCGTTCCTTCCTTTCGGCGTGCCCCAGCAGATCTGCCCTGATGAAACTGGAGCACCGCTTGTCGAGCAGGGGACCTTGACGGGCTGCTTGATCCTTGCCGCGGCGTGATTGGCAGACATTCCCCTATTCAAAGTAAACAAACCCCTAGACGTGGAATGCAACAATTGTACTGTGGCCACCGCGATGGCCTTGCAGTCAAATACCTGCCATTGCTAGTCGTTTGCATCAGCCGCGTGTTTGAAGAGCAAAATGAATGTAAGAAACCCGTAGCCGTTGCAGCCCCATCAATACATCCCAAGGTAACGCCCCACTTTCTGCCTCGGCGCCGTGTCCGGAAAGTGGAGACCGCTTCAATCACCGAGTGAGGTGCGAACGGAAGAAAATCCCCATTGATACCGATGAAGTACTGCGCCGCAGGCTACAGAGCACCAAGACGCTGACTCCAAGAGCCCCCCACGCAATCCAAAGGCATCAACCTTTGGCAAAAACCCAACAGGATCCCTAAATAGCCCTAGCACTTCTCATTCGTAGTTCTAGGCGCATTAATATAGCCGATTTCCTCCTCTCTGGGCGATACCACCACCCCTAGGACAGTCGCTCTCGCCCCGATCATCAGCCCCGCCTAGGCGAGCGCCCGGATTCCGTGCTCTGGGCGCAGGAGACGTTCACGATAGGGCATGACAAAGTTCTCGGTCTCGTGACACCTCTCTGTCGGACGTGACAGGACCGGAAAGGACTTGAAGATGGTCGAATATAAAGTACGGACGACCGTTGCGTTGGCCTCTGTACAATAACGCGAATGGAAGGTGGCAGGGAGATTGTAGTCCGGTAAGAGGATGAAAATCTCGGCCTTTGCCTTGAAATTGGCAATCTTGAAGTTAATCGTCCTTTGGTCGAGTGCATTTCCTGCATTCATTCGTATGGTTGGTGCTGGGGTTATTTTCTGGGATCCTACCGCCAATGGATGAGGATAGACGACAAACTCCACCTTGATAATTCGGCTCATCTTTCTGTCCAAGATGAGTTTTTGCCCGGAAGAGGTGATTGACAGATAGGTGCAAGATTTTGCGTAGTGCAATGGAATGGAGTTTCAAGAAAGCTGCGTTGGATTTCCAAAAGGGATCTGCACCTTCATGTATACCACTTCCTATGGAAACATTAAAAAGCCAGAAGGTACAGCTTTCCTCGTAACTGAAAGAAAGATGTTCATCAGGTGTGCCCGGCGTTTTCCGACATGTCACATTGTGACACATTCCGTGGTGACATGGTGGAGGATTCGTGGAATAGCCTCGGTGCGATGTGATGCCGTATTCTGAATGGCATTATCCAAGATACTTGTAGCACCTCTCCAGTGGCTCAACCACCTTTTCCACCATGAGTTTTCTCCACGATCCGTCGCTTGGCAACGTCCTGCATCCAGCTAAGCACCACTCCACGGCTTCTGTGTAGTCGGCACCTGCCTCGTCATTGACATCTTTCAGCCACTCTAGCGCAGCGATCAGGTCCAGAGCCGCCCGCATTTGCTCCTCCCCTATCCCACCAGGCAGCACCAAACGGCTTGGATGATGCTCAATCGCGCGCCCGAAGCAGAGTTCGAGCAGTAATATCCCCAAGCACGCAATACCTGCCACGTCATGGCCACCAACAGGGGTGCTCCCAGTCCATGGGCCATCATGAATGGAGGGGAGATTTTGGTCAAATTGGGTGATGATAAATGGCGAGTCTAGACTTGGTATCCCCGGCCCAGGAGTAGATGTATGGAAGTACACGCAACGCTTGTCCCATGACATCTGGAGCCAAGCTGTGTCCTTGAGTTGGACGAATGAAGATGCAAGTACAAGGGATAGGCGATAACGCTGACGCCGTGTCAAGGGCGGCTTCTCTGAGCCGAAGATGAGACTGGCAAGGCTGATGTGCGGATGTTGGGCGGGCGTAACTGGGTTGGGGTGGATGGCGAAGCGGATATCAGAGTCTGCCGGCGCGAGGTATCCAAGAGGATCTGAGTTTTTAGATGATGTGGACGGTGCTTCGATGTCGAGTGCGTGGCAGAGATCAGTGATGATATTGAGTGTATCTACGGGCGTATGGATGGAAGGAGGAGGAGATGGCGGGAGGGCTGGTATAATTGATGGTGGTAGAGGATGCTTGGCGGAGGCTATATGGGCTTGTTTCCTATGATTTGTTAGTCCGTGTGGAGAGGAGGTTTGCCATGGATAGTGCATTGCCATACATTTTCCGCGTCGTAGCCGCTGGCCCTGTGGCGAGTACCGTCTTCTGTTCTTGGCTTGCTCCGAAACGCACCGACTTTGATACTGGCTTCGTGTGACGCTGCTGTGTTGTCGTCGCGACTGAAACATCGACTTCTCTCTCTTGGATGCTCAGCTGGCCAAAGGCGGCAAGGTTTTGTGACACTTGCTCCAGTGTTCTTATGGTGAGTGAGCACATGGACCACACGCCGTCGTTGCTCCTCTCTTCTGCCCCGGAATCAAGCTGCAGGCGGAAGTCATTATCTGCTGGCGCTCTGTGCTGCAGCATGAGCTGGGCGCAATGACGATCCCGACAGCCACAGTTCCACGCCCCAAGAAGTGCCCTGTATAACTTATCCGCGTTTCCCCAGAACTTGGTTATGGCAGCGGTCGTGGATTTGGAGGACACTTGCTGATTTTGGCGAGCTTCTTCCAGCTCGGAGACAGCGTCGCTGGAAGCCATCAGCTTTTCAAGTCGGTCGTTGTATGTCTGAAATTCAGCAAAGAGTCGTGTCCTCGCTCGCTCTCCCACACTGAACTTAACCCGGAAGGCCTGGTAGCTCCGGTTAGATCGGTCGAACGATTGCTTGATTCGCGAAGTTGCCGATGGTTTTGTCCGGACTAGCCCCTCGTCCGCAGCGTTTGACTGGATTATGTCGCTATCGATGGCCAACTCTTCTTTCAGGTCCTGCATGACGCGCTGCATCTCGCCCAGTATCTCCAGATACAGGTGGTAGGAGTCGTGGAGTCTGGCCTCCAATGCGCTCTGTATGCCAGGCTCCTTCCAGGCATCGCCTCCTGGATCGCCGACGAGGCGCTGCAGTTGCGCATCATCCTGGACGATGGGGAGCAGAAGTTGCTTCAAATTGCGAAGAAAGCTGAGGCGGTGGAACTTGAGTTCGTTGCTGCTGCGCTGGTACTCGAGTCGTATTTCGTACCAGAATCCCATGACCCGCGCCACGTCGCGGTACTGCTCGAGCGCCCAGATGGCGACTGGAAAAGCACCGAGAACGAGGCCTGCGACTTCGATGCCCGACATGCTGGCGGTGGGATGGCCGGTGCGCAATCATCCGACCGGATGGGTGTTGCGGGGACTCGGAGGCTCAGAGAAGACCGAAAATTTTGGTCACAGCTAAGTGTGCTCAGCCCCTCATCTAGTGGTCGGACAGGGCCCAATCACGGAGCCGTCTTGTCGGTTGCTCCTCCCGGAAGTTGCATCCCGTCGCCAGCGCGCTGTGGTGGGGTGCCATTGGGTGCCTAGGCGCATTTGCGGGGGTCCTGCGCACGACACCGCTCCTGTTGCCTTCGTTTGAATTAGACTGCATCTCGATTCCACGAGCCTAGAGTCGCGAGCGGACTCTAAGCCAGCACTTCTCGACTCGGCGCCAGCGCAAAAAGGACTTCGGCTCTCATGCGATCGGCGGATGGACACCCAAACCCCTATTGCTACCAGGGCGGGGGATGTTGAGCGCAAGTTCAACAACATTCTCCGCAAGCTAGAGTCGGGCAGCGAGGCCCAAAACGTGAGTCGCGGCACCGCGCCGAGCGCAAGAATTCCAGCTGACCGGCCCTCCAGACACCCGTTGCGGCCGCCGAGGTACTTGATGTCCGTGATAAGTTCCGGCTCTGGGCGGGCAATATTGGGGCGCTGAACACGCCAGAATCGGCATTCTCCCTCGAGTCGCGGCTCGCTACCGCAGGCGAGCTCCTTGAGCAGGTATCAGATCTCGTCGGCGACTTGGACGATGCTCTGGAAGACTGTAGGCGGCCCGATGTCTCTTTGTTTCCATTGTTGTGATTGTCCTGACACTCCGACAGTGTCCGAAATAGTTGCCGGGAACCGTGACAATAGAACGATCCATTATGATTCTTATGCAGCGGAACAAGCGTCAAGCCCCCCGGCAGACAAAGATGAGGCCCACGACATCCTTGACGTTGCGTCCGAATGCATCCGGAGCCTACTTCGTATTTCCGTTCTGATCCGCAAGGCGACCCCTCGCGATCGGTTCAGCAGGGCGATCCAAACCACTAGCGCAAAGAGCAGTCCGTTTCTCGACCAGTTTGATATCTGCCATGTGGCGGAGCGGTACCCTAAGCTGAAGAGAAACGAGGCAGCTCGACTATGTGAGCGTCTCGGCCGTGCAATCACCAAGCGCCGCCAGTTCCTCCGCTATTCGCGCCAGCATCGGTCAAGAATCTCTGGGGATGCGGAACCGACAGAGGAGACCGAGGAAAAGGAGGCCACTGAGTCCATTCTGGCCCGAAATGCATTCCTAGTGTCCCATGACACTACAGGGAAGTCAATGTATTCACCAGCCGTTACTCGGGTCGGAAGTGTCTCTGAGGGCGCCCACACACGACCTTCGACCAAAGCATCTACGCTTGACGTCACGAAACTGGCCCTACTGGAGCTCACAGAAATTCAGAACGATGAAGCCCGATCATATGTCTCTGCGAGCTCTTCGTTCCGTATCACTGGAAGTGGCGAAGCCGTGCTCCGGCTACCCACCCTGCCTGAAGTCAGCAAGGGCGAGGCCATGTTCGAGTGCCCGTTTTGCTTTGGCATCCAAAATATATCAAAGGAATCTGAGTGGCGCCAGCATGCCTTCCATGACTTGAGAGCATACGTATGTACACTCGGTGGCACCGAATGTGATAACAGCCTTTTCGGCAACAGTCGTGCATGGTTCGATCACGAGATGCAATGCCATCGAAGGACTTGGGTCTGCATCCTTTGCCAGGAGGGCCCGTTCAGGACGGCGCTGCAGATGGAAGGACATACGGTCGGAAAGCATCATGATCTCCTGACCCAGGAAGAACAGTTGCAAGTCGTTGTTGACGCGAGTCAGCGCTCCATGGATGCCATCCCCGCTCGGGACTGCCCATTCTGCGACGAATGGGCTGAGTTCGTGGAGGAAAGTACGCCAGTACCAGGGGGGAATTCGCCCTCGAAGACAGTGGTCACCGTTGACCCAACACAGTTCCGCCGTCATCTTTCTTTCCATCAGGAGCAGTTGGCCCTATTTGCCATACCAAGGACATCACACGATGACATCCACGAACGCGATGCAGATAGCAGTTTGAGCGGAGGTCTGTCAAGCCGCGGTGCGGAGCTGGAAGGAGAAGACAATGATTCCGATGCGGCAAACGAAGCCTGGCCCCCTGACCCGCCATTACTCATTGCGGCAGCAGCTGGAGACCTAGAAGAAGTTGAGTTGCTCCTGAAATCAGGAGCAGATCCAGCAGCAAAAGGAGAGACATGGAACGATCTGTGGGAAGCGGCCCATTCTCGTGTCACTTCCACGACGGCGCGTCGGGACACATACGTCGGGAAAATCAACCGTCTTGTCAGCCTGTACTGTCGAACCGAGTGGGGGGACGTTTTTCCCGGAGGAACGCTTTTGCGCATTCGCTCTGCCCGATTGAGTGCTGAAGGGGGCGACGCGGACAGGGGTCGGAACCAGGGTGTGGACTCAGATGAAGAGCAAACCGAGGGCCTTAGTCGCGGCACTGCGCGGTCTTCTTCACTTGGCATACCCATGAGATCGAACATGCCCAGGAGACGGCGGCTATCATACGATTCGGATGAGCACGATACTGCTTATGCATACACGGGACCGTCGAGCCTCGCAAGATATGACCTTGAGAATCCCGAGCGACGGAGGCCGGATCCGGGCTCCCATCCCAATCCCTACATACCATGGGATCCTCACCATCACTTGGGCTGGGATATGATCCAGGTTGGAGAGATTCGTGGGTGCTTCGGACAGCACGACCGAGCCACCGAACACGGAAGGAGGCAGTCAAGCAGCTACCCCGAGTTCGATGACCGGGCACACCAGCTTCAGGGTGGAGATTGCGATCATCGCAGTACACCCCTCAGGCACCACCGAGACGTAGAAAGCGATTCCAATGACTACATTGCTCTGGCAAACAATGGAAAAAATGCAGCTGCAGTTGACGAGACTCCCGAGACACATTCTGCGGGCATAGGTCATGGACAAGAATGCCTCAATGAGGATAAACATGATGACGGTATCTTGGAGCGGCCTACACCAAAGTTATTCGAAGACCTCAACCCTTCGCGGAGAGGTAGCACGCCAACTGATGCTCATTCAACAAACGGCAAGATGCCAGAGCGCGCCGGAGAGAAAAACCCAGTCAAAGGTATTTTGAAACGTCCAACGCAAAAATTTCCAGAGGAGCCCAACCCTATCCGGGAAGGCGTGGTATCTTCGAAAGAGGCCCATAAAGTGGACAAGAGCAAGGCAGCCTTCCCCCCCGGCGCGAAATGGACTAAGATCAGTCGCAAAATGGTAAATCCTGAGGCCTTGGCCATCGGAAAAGAGCGATACGAGGTTCGGGACGACTTTGTTATTGTAATGCGGGTGCTGAGCAAGGAGGAGATCGTTGCTTATGCCGAAGCAACTGCGAAACTGAGAGGTATGTGTCCCAGAACGACCCCTTATGGTTTTTCTGATGTAACAACAAGGCCCAATACTAAATTCCTCACAGAGAAACGCAAACAGGAAGCTTCCAAGAAGGCGGTCAGCGACTGGGTGGTTGTCGCCGAAGCCTCCGGGCCCGTCGATGTAGAAAAGCTCTGGCGAAGTTTAGACAAGATTAGCTACCAATGACTCATGAGATACCTTCTGCGGGTTTGTTCAGGTCACACATTCCGTCCGATAGGCCCCCCGCACCGCTAGCAAATCGAATGGGCAAACTGATTGCTGTCGGCGATACATGCTCATCCCCTCCAACGACCAGTGCCAAATGCAGCGGAGCCCAGCACCAATAATATCTTCCCTTTCCCCCGCTTCATTTAATCGTGGGGCTGGGAATCAGAGACATGGAACTGGAGTTCCGCCAAACCACATGTGCCTGATCGGCGAAGACTACATCAACTCGCCTGATGACGAAAAGAAATTGCGCTATAACACATTGTGATTGACCACGAAAAGGGCAATACGCGTGCGGGGACCACAAATCCGATGCATGTCTCAGCCGTCAGTATGCCGCCAGACGTGGTTGCGGGGTGTTGGAGTGCCGCAATGCTCACCCTGCTTGTGGTTGGTTGGACGTGTTGTCGATCATCCTATGATCGGTTTGCCTTGATTCGAGGACTACATGCAGGTGAATGCATTCATCCGATTCACCACGGGAGCTTCCGTGGTCTCGATGCCCCGCCCACCTAACTACCTACCTAAGGTATATAAGCGTCTTCGAAGCACGCAGACACGTTGTTAGCGAGTCAGCCCAGCGCACTTCCATTCTTCAACTCCGATTTCTGCATTCCAAGGCGCAAGCGAACCATTGAAAATGCGATCCATCATTGCTGCAGCGCTCACTGCGCTGGCTGCCGTGGCCAATGGCGCAATTTTGCCCCGTCAGACGTCTGGCGGAAGTACCGATTTCGACGCTGTCATCGTTGGTGGAGGCCCGGCCGGACTCGCTGCATTGAGCGGACTTGCCCGCGTGCGCCGAAATGTTCTCCTCATCGACTCCGGCGTGTATCGCAACGCTCCCACAAGACACATGCATGATGTTCTCGGGTTCGACGGTATAGTTCTATCATCCCCTTCCTATCACTGACCTCGCTAATCCGCACCCAAGGCGTCACCCCCGCCTACTTCCGCTGGGCAGCCCGCCAGCAACTTTCCCACTACGGCACCATCGCCATGATCAACGGCACCGTCACCAACATCGCCCCCGGCGACGCTAAAAACACCTACTTCATTGTCTCCGCCTCTGACACAGCCACCAAGCTTCAAACTTCCATCACCGCCCGCAAAATCATCCTCGCCACCGGCCTCCGCGACATCCTCCCCTCCACCCCTGGCGTCCGCGAAAACTGGGGCCAAGGCATCTTCTGGTGCCCCTGGTGCGACGGCCACGAGCACGCCGACCAGCCCCTCGGTCTCCTCGGGCCCCTCACCGACGCCCCCGGCGCCGTCCGCGAGATGGTCACCCTCAATTCCAACGTGGTTGCCTTCGTCAACGGCACTAACACCGCTGCTGCGCGCGCCGACACGGAGAAGAAGTTCCCCAGCTGGGAGAAATACCTGCAGATTCACAACGTCACCGTCGACAACCGCACCATCACGGCCATCACCCGCCTCCAGAACGGGGCGGATGGTCATGGAGACCCGAGCCTGCCGACGGTGGCGGAGTATGACTCGTTCCAGGTCGAATTCGCAGAAGGGTTGGCTGTCAAGACGGCGGCGTTTCTGGCGAGCTTCCCGTCGGAGCAGACGAGTGATGTCGGCCAGAAGATGGGCGTGCGGCTGGATGGGGGACGGTTGGCGGCGAATGGGGCAGCGGGGCTAGCGACTAATGTGGAGGGTGTGTATGCGATTGGGGATGCGAATGCGGATAATGTGACGAATGTGCCGCATGCGTTGTTTAGTGGGAAGAGGACGGCGGTTTTCTTGCATGGTAAGTATTTTTTTTCCCCGGTGCGGTTAGTGGGGCTGATATTGGGGGGTCGTGCTAACAATGACACAGTGAAGCTTGCCAGAGAGGATGCTGAGAAGGAAATAAACGGGACGATTGCCAGGAGGGATATGGAGCTTGAGGCGAGGTCGCTGTGGGATACAGTTAATGGCCAGCCGGGTGATATTCTCTACGCTGGGGCGTTTGACGGGAACTAGACGGTGAAACTAGCGGACGTGGAGAAAAGCCTGGAAGGAATGTCGAACCTTAGGTTTGATGTGCCGGGTACTCATAGACAGACTAGGGTAACTATCCAACAGTACCAAGGTCATATGGTTGGACTCTAGTATGCTCAAATTGGTCTACCAGGGAAACTCTCTTTCAATCTGCCTTGCTGTCACTGCTTGTGATCAGCCCCTGTTATAATCGGGAGTTTGGATCTAGGGTTCGTTCAGTATCTTTGTAGTATTCCCAAGGCATCAGACACCGCCGGCAACTGTCTTATGGCCGTTTTCTTAGTCAGCGTTGCGAGACCGCAAGTGGGCGGAGTGTTAACTAACTGGCGGTGTGGCCGCTCTACGAATTGATTGGCGGAAGGTGGCAGATTGACTGCTGATGTGCACATCACTTTTCGCGACCGAACCCCGCAACCTGAGTTGGAGCTTGACCGATTCCTCACCGTTTTTTTCTTTTTGATACATTGCGAGTAGTTTACTCGACTCCTTGGCTGTCATTACAATTCGTTTGGCCGTCCTGTGGCGAACATGGAACACTCAATCTCAATGGGCACGTCGATTTCATCCACGTCGATTTCATCCATGTCTCCATTTACCTCCCATCATGGCGGATTCCGCTCCCGTGCGCTTGGTACTAGTGGGGACCAAGACTACCAAAAGCATCTTTCTCGCGACCGAAAGCGCCTGGGACACGGCCAGGACCGACAGCGTGGCGTGGTTAAAGGGTAATACGCATATCCTCTTTCTCCAACTTCAAGCTTGCAGCTCTAACATCGTGTCCTGCTGTTAGGCTGAATGTCAGGACAGCCAAGTTTTCATTCGAACGGCGATAAAAGGATGAGCGTCGGGAACATTTGCGGGCTTCATTCTCCCGGGACCCCTTGAGAAACCCTGTGGAACCCAAGCGAAAGGGTTAACACCTGGATGGCGAGGCTCTCGGATTACGCCCGGCGACAGTGCGCTCGCTCAACACGTCAATGCAGGCGAGGGGCAGAGGCTCGGCCATTGGTAGATCGGAATCAGAATTTTCTTGTCGGTGTGACGCTTTTTGAAACCAACGCATGCAGCACATGTGACTGGTTTTTTTCAGGTAGCAATAAGTACCTTACCTTACCTTCCCTATTGCCATGAACCAAGTCCAAGCAGACACTGCACTGGCACGCAGATTGCGACGTTCACAAATTTTGGCGGAGCAGAAGCAACCAATCTTCGGAATGGCCGACTGGAGCATGCATTCAGAGCAGCGCGTTCGGCTTGGTCGGTGGTCCGAATATCCGACAGGCAGTAAGTACCTATCTTCGTCCTCCCATCAGCTTTAAAATGGCATGCTCGTAGCAAACCACTGAGCCCCCGTCTGTGACCCTCTAGGAGACCAATATCTGCTCACCGAGTGGGATGCATCCGTGCTCAAGGCCCTCCTCGCTGTATGGCTCAGCTTAGTAGGGCCGTCCGTATATCGACTTCTGCAGTTTCCTCTTGTTCACGTCATGCGATTTTGCGAGAGATGGGACACGCCCAGCAGCAATGGAGAAACCTTACCGTTGCTTCAGGAGCCCCAACCCCATTACAATGGTTCCCCCAGCACACCTGAGGTCCAGGGGTCGTCAAAGGCTTCGAGTGTTCTTAGCAAGTCGAACGGAGGGGGGGAGCTGTTCAAAAACGCCGTTTTCTATGCATATCAAGGAGCCAACCGGCATAAGCTCGCCCTCGTGCTCATGGGTCTCGTCTTTCTCGCGTCATTCGCAGCCCGAGCAGCGGCCGGCGTTCTGTCGGCCCTAGTCGCAACCAACGGGGCCGCACTTTGGAACTCCGATAAATGCGGGCTCTATCGCTTCGACAACGATGGAGCAGGCGACGAGGCCGCCGCGCGTGCTGATGTCTTTGACCGCGCTAAAGAAACCAGGGCTGGAGAATACGCCAAATACTGCTACAACTCGAGCTCGGCGCTGCCATTGCGCTGCGGCTTCTTCTACGAAACCGAGATCAAATTCAACACCACGTATCAGTATAAGTGCCCCTTTCCGAAAGAAGACATCTGTATTCGCGGGTCACCCGCAGTAACCTTCGATACGGGCCTTGTCGCGGCTAGCGCGATCGGGATCAACGACCCCTACGGGTACAGGTTCCGACGATCCACAACATGCACTCCTTTGAGCACAGAAAGTCCGTACGTGAGGAACGGAACGGACAATAGAACGGCGGATTACACATATTTCTACGGAGAGACAGGTGACACAGACTACACCTTCCGCAGCACTGGCGATCCATTCAA
>Ga0247758_1001591_pt1 | contig 15978 bp, 19 predicted proteins | sample UWRJL156409C4_FD_180950 | JGI IMG/M metagenome (GOLD analysis project Ga0247758, IMG submission 180950) | Plant litter microbial communities from Arlington Agricultural Research Station in Wisconsin, United States - UWRJ-L156-409C-4 | ecosystem: Environmental > Terrestrial > Plant litter >...
GCCGCCGCCTCTTCCATCCCCCAATCCCGCACCTCCTGGTCCGCGCCTCTCCCCGCCGACGACCCCACAGTCCTCTGCGTCCTCTCCCGCGCCTCCTCCTTCCTCGGAACCCTCCTCTCCCCAGGGCGCGACGAAATTGGCCCCTCCCAAATGGTGCGATACACCGCCGGTCAGAAGTTCGACCTCCACACCGACTGGTTTTCCCAACCGCGCCTAGACGACGCTGATATCTCCACGGGCCGAAGACGACTCTACAACCGCGCTGCGACGCTGTTCGTGGTTCTACAAGCCAACCACACCAGGGGAGGGGAGACGTGGTTCCCGCGTGTGAAGGCGATCACGCCGCAGAATCGGCGGACACCCGCGCAGGAAGGGGAGGGGGTATGGAGGGAGCACGAGGACGGCGGGCTGGCGTTCAAAGCTTTGTCGGGGAATGCGCTGTTCTGGGTGAATCTGCTGCCGAATGGGACGGGGGATGCAAGGACGGTGCATGCCGGGTTGCCGGTGGAGGGGGAGGATGGGACGAAGCATGCGATGAATATTTGGCCGAGGGTGTTTTTCGGGCCGGATGCGTAGGGCGGTTCGGGGAGGGCTGTCTGTCTGGGCGTTGGCAAGGTGAGTTTACTCCTGTGTACTTCGTACCAAGGGGTTGCTCAAGCTCAACAGGGAGAAGAACGCACACTGACTTCCGTAGGCACAAGGATCTCGGTTCGAGGCTCTTGGATTACTCGATAGTCTGTAGCTCTATTACAATGCAACCAGTACAGGGTAGCCTTCCCTTCTTCCATAAGCTGCTTGTCTCTTGAGACGAATCTGGAGACACAAATTTCATATTTTGGTACCTCGTATACGTGATACTGTTCCCATGGCTTAGGCCCGGCTTAGTTCTCGCTCGGGATTTGCTCGCATTCGCTCGACCTATTTACCCGTGTAATACCATTTTCAGCAGTTTACGCCACAGCATGCTCGAAGCCGAGTAGGCCTAGACTTAGTCCCATAACTTCATAAAGATTGCCAAAACTGTCCCCGTTATTGAAAGTGGCTAGTTTGCTTCTACCTCTTGTATTTATCGTGCTGTCTACCTGACTACTGAAGGTCTAAGTTATCCTCTGCCGTTCAACTCTAGCATGACTACGAACAGGGAGATAAATTGTGACTACCAACACTCTCTTCTCGATGCTCGTCGACAACCGTCAGGAGAGCGGCTATGCCATCTTAACTCTCATATAAACGAAGTGTCTACACCGACATCAACTCAACGGAGACTCTGCCTAGTGACCAACAAGGACGCAGACAAACCCCTAGACGAAATCAAGAGATAACTCCAAAACAGACATAACAAGCATATAGCAACCCTCTTCAGCCCAAACAGTCCGCTGGTATAAGACCAAGAAGTTACATCTCCCCAAGCCCTCGCTTTATGCGGACTCCATTGGCAGACATTACACATACTCTGCAGTGACTGAATTGTATCTCTGGCCTTTGTGGATGAGCGTATACCTAGTGGATGCCGACAAGTCTGGCAACGTCAGCAATGATTCTACGCAGCCAAGATGAGTGAGGGACATGGCTTACAAATTGCTTCGATCCTGCACGAAATGTCGTACCACATTTGTCCGTCGGTCCCTCGGCGTCTTTGCAGCTGATTTTCCGGAATGTGACTCAGATCGGCTTCGAGGTTGCAAAGCACCAAAACGCTCCCATCCTTTGACAGCGGTGCCTTCCTGTCAGTGCGATCTGAATAAACAATCATGTTGACCTTGCGGATGCGGCCCGATGCCACCTGTTGGCTCCAGTTGAAGTCGGTGTAGAACGGCTCGTTTTCCGACACAGCGTCACCCCTTCGGATGAACCAGTTCATGACCATCACTTTCTGGCAGCCATCAAAATAACACCAGGTTACCTTGTCTGCGAGGCTCGAGTGCACGCTTGCATTGTAGGCCACCCGCCATTCAATGCCGTAGTGCTTGCGTGCCTTCCGGTTCTGTACACGGACTGCTGTAAGCTGATTGGGTGCGCTCAGAGCCAATCCCTTCATGACAGCGCCTTGTACTACGGCAAGCCAGGCATTTGGCGGCTGTAGAATTTGTATATTTTTGTCGACCGCGTTCCGTAACCGTTCCTTGAGATAGTTTGACGCCCCGAACCCTCCTACCAGAAGCACGGCTCTGATGGGAACATTGCAGTCCTGGATCTGCCGCTTGACGAGCGTGATCACTTCCTGGATTACTGGCTCAAAAATCGTTTGCAGGTCTGAAGCCTGTGATGAAGTTAGCTATTGCAAGCATCATGACGGCGGCGATGCTTGTTTGCCTTGAGTGCGTAGCGTCCACGACTGATACCCAGCTCCTTGTTGTTTTCCAGGCCCCCTACAGGAATAGAATAAGTCTCATCTGGCCGCGCATTCATAGTGAACTGCCGTTTGACCTAACCCGATAGTTAGTAGCGGAAGCAGGGTATGATGTGACTTTCCGTCTCACCGTCTTCTCGAACCTGTCCACCGCTTCTGCCAAAAGTTCGTCATCGAAACCGTCGAGATGCCCAAGCCTCTTCTTGAGGAAGGCGGTAAATCTCATGTTCAAGAAGGTAGATCCACAGAGAGCCCCGGACCCGGCTGTTGCCTCCTGCACCTCCAGAACTGGCTTCAGTTTGGTGATGGTGTATGCGATGAGGTCAACGGTCCCGCCGCCGGCGTCGCAGATGACAAAGCTGATAGGCGGTTAGTGATCTTTGCGGAGGTGCCTTCTGTGTATCAAACGGATAGGTACCTGTCATTGGCCTTGAGGCCGTGTGGGTCAAGTCCGTGAAGCGCATAGATGGCGGCAGCTTCAGGTTCCGATATCAGATGAATGGTAGCCTTCAAGGCCGACAAACTCTTAGCTAGCTGGCAGGCCTTCCTGGTTTTGTCTTTGGCCAATTCGCTCCAGATGGCGGGGACGGTGACGATAAATTCTAGGGGAGTGGTCTTCATGACACCCTCACCAAGCTTTTCCTTCAAGGTATACATCAGATGGTCGCCAAGGGCCGACATGTAGTCAGTAACGAGCGTGTCCACAGAGCGCCCTCCTCGTGCGGCTTCATTTGCAATCCCGTTCCCCGTTGACTCGAGCGAGGGGTCGAGGCCACTGGTGAGACAAAATTTAGAACCTGATGCGCAGCGAGTGGCGGGATAACTTACAGCTTGAACCACTCGACGATTTCCCCAGGCGGAGCGGTGGGTGGGATGGTGAATCCCCATTCAATATTTCCCTCGCTGTATCGCAGCTTCGTGGGAACCTTCTCCGAGGACTCGCCCTCGCGCGTTGTCTTCGAGATGGGCCATGATGTAATGGCGGAGCGGCGGTCGTGTCGCTGGGTTTCCGCCCACGCAACGCCAGAGAACGTAGTGCCGAAGTCGATTCCGACGACGATCTTACGCTCGCTGATAGCGAGCTTCTCGAAGTCCAGTTCCATGTCTCTGATTAGGAGGTCCGCGCCTTGGGGGTAGTTAGAGAACAAAGCCGTCAGAGAATCCGGGCTTCGAGGTTAGACGAGCGAGCGAAAGCCCAGGGCTGCTAGGTGAATCGGGCTGCAGAATACCTAAAACTACTCGGGAGGGAATCCCACCTTACGGATGTTGGGAAAGTCTTTCTGGAGCGCAGCCGCACCTTCCCGTCCCAAGCAAGGTATCGAAATATCTCGGTACTCGATGCAGAGTTGGGTTCCCGTTTCCCTCTCTGCAAAACGCAATCTTAGAAAGAATGCCTTTGCGGACGCAATGCTCAGCGCGGAGATAAAGGAGTTTCAGGCCGATGGAAATCGGCAACAAATGGCTTCTTGTAGCTTCAATGCAGCAGTGGATATCTATCTCGAACCTTCTAAACGGATAATACAACGCTTCCAGGCTGTCCCAGTCCACGGCACCACCAGGCTGATGGCTTCAAACGGCGCCCCACAAACGAGCTGCAGGGGCCCGTCGGCCCCTTTTATTCATGTTTTGAGTTCTGATGTGTCGCTCCCACGAAATAAGCTACCGAGCCGGTTGGGTCCCAGAAAGAGCCGACGTCGGCCGTGACAGCAACTGCTCTCAGATGAGCTTGGAAGCAGTTCCGGGAAGCCTCTATGTTTTCCCGAGCAATAGGTACGGTCAGAGCCAGAATGCGCTTCTCTGACAGCGGCAGCCCCAATGTGGCACAGCATATACTACCCAGTGGATTTCGAATATGGCTGCAGAGTCAACCGCTGCTCCCCTCGAGACAATAAAGGAAAGGGCTTCCGCTCTCCAAGCCCCACAACCCAAACCCTGGCGCATCCACAAGATATGGTTTCCGTGGGATGTCTCGGGCCAACAAAGCCTCCGATAGGCAGTCAACATGCTGCCCTCAACCTAACTCCCGCGGTTGATGTTCTTTGCTTAGGGCACGCTGTTGTGACTTCAGTTGATAATCTTCCATTGCGTTTGCCTGGAACCAAAGGCTTTGTCACCGTGAATTCCAAACAGCTTTGGGGTCAATCAGCCAACCGTACTCCGGGCTGTCCCTTCCTCTTTGTTTTGAGCGAGCCCACAGGCTAGGTCCTCGCCATGCGCACGAACGCACCGGCCACAGGCCACAAAACGGTCCTACTGATCGATTTCAGCGACAGTGACAGCGACAGCGGCGGAGATTTGTCAGACCAGAAAAACGACCAGCCCCCGGCACCGCCAGCTAAGATCCCAATTGACGCTGGTATCGCAGAAATGTCACGGGGAATGGCAACATTTATGGCGGACGAGGAGCCTCACCCTCACAGAGTCGCCCCAGTCTTCGATTTCACTGGCGAGGAAACCACGGCCATCAACCCCAGGGACTCCTTCCCCCACCAGCTGGATAAGCGTGAGAATACACTAATCTACGAAACCCAGCAAGCTGCGGCCCCTCTACCAACTCACGCTCGCGTTCCTCCACCAACGTACAGTTACTTTCCTTCGGCCCCTTCTTCAGCACAGTGGGCCTCCAAGATTCCCCGTTCCGCGATCAAACACCAGTATTCAGCCCCGAGGAACATGGACGCCCGCGAGCATGCCTACGGGTATACACAGGGCAGCAACAAAGCGGAGAATCCCCTACGACAGGAAGTGGACCACCTCCGTCAGCTACTCAGCAGCGCGAACGACAGGGCCGCCCAAGCCGAGCGAGCGAACGTGGAGTTAGAAGCCCTTTTGAAGGCCAAGTCCGAAAGCAGTGCAACGGGTGACGGTGGTTCGTCCGACGATACAGAGTCTCTGAGGAAAGAGAACAAGCGCCTGGAATCGGAGCTGGACGAAGCCCATAGTCATATCTTCAGCCTTCAGCCGTACCGAAAAGACCTCACACCGGAAGAGGCTGGCCGGGTAAGTTCTCCATACTGAGTAGTGAGATTATGCACTGACAAATACCAGGCCTATGACGACCTTGTCAACGGCGTCAACGAGTGGGTTATCAAATTCTTGGAGCCGGCGTTCGAAGCCCCGGAAATAGCGGAAGACAGTCCGGCAGCGGCTAAGAAGCGGTACTATGACGGACAGAAGCTTCGCAAGTTGGCAGAGAAGCATGGCGATCTATTCCATGCAAGCCAGTTCCCGGAGACCGACGTCGACATTGCTATTGCCATGGTCATGCGTTTTCTCCACGACAATATTTTCCAGACAACACTCATAGGGTTTTCCCAGACTTTTGAGCGGTTCTTGGATGCAGTAGATATCTCGATGAATGAGCATGCCGAGCCAAAAAGAGGTATTTGTCACTTGGGGCTGGTTGTTCAAGGCGCAGGTTGCTGACTGTTTTACTTGTCGATGTAGACCTCTACGCACGACGGGCATGGCGAACTGAAGCTGTGGCCGCAGTCTTTGACTCCCCAAGTTACCAAAAGCAGCGAGAGGGTATTTCAAAGCACTTGACGATGGAGCTTGTCGATATCTTCAAGATATACATCGGCAGCGACGCGGCGCTCGAAAAGAAGCATTGCCTCCCCTGCCTGGAGGGTGTTGTCAAACCTGCCATTGAGTTTCACGAGAAGCTCCAAACGTCAATCCATCACGTTTACACCGATCTGAACTCATACATCACATGGAATTCGTCGCAAGAGTTGGCTCACGACGCTCGGGGGTTCTTTCAAAATCTTCAACAGTTGAAGTGTGAAAATCTTTTGCAAAATCGGAAGGACTTCAGTGTTGCGAAGCTGAATCCGCAACCATCGAGGCAGGAACTGCTTGAGGGTTTAGGCTACGTGATGACCGTTGTGCCTGCGCTCTGTATGCGAAAGGTCGGTAAGGGGGATGCGATGAAGGAGACCACTGTGGTACGCGCGGAACATGTGCTCGTCATGTGGGGTACTTCGGAGAAGAGGAAGAAGTTTATCGCTAACGGCGAGCGCTCTATCATGCATCGCATCTTCACATCGCGCGACAAGCCCGAACGGTCATACGAGAACCTCCTTGGCCCCCTGAAGCATTTTCCGTGGGCCTAGGCAGGGCTTCTATGACATGCTCATGGAGCTGGGATGCTTTGCAGGACGATGCTGGTCTCCTCTGGGGTCATTGTATTGGGGGTTCCTAAGACACCAAGCGTGGTCATTTACATGGGTGTAGCTTTTTGAGGTTTTTAGCTATGGGACGGTATGGTGCCTTCCTAGAAAATGATGATATCACACAAAGAGTCTACTCATAGCTGTGTCGATGCACGATGAAGAGAAGATGCCTCGAGCCACTAGTCGAGCCGCCGATCTTGCTACAGCGAGCGCCTCAGAAACAAAGACATGATGCCTTCTTCGTGCAGACTCGCAGACGTCAGAGTGGAGTCGAGCGTCTGCGCGAAGGTCTGCCGGTAAACTGCTTGCACTTTCCTGAACATACTCTCGGGTGCGGCTGTCCGATAACAGACATCCACCCTCACCCGAATCAGAACTTATCACCATCACTTGACTTCCATTTTCTGCCCTGTTGCACCCAATTCGCACGTATGCTCGGCATATTTCAGTTCTTCGTTATTAACGGCGTTTTAGTTTTCTGCGCCCAGTCCCAACAAACCCTGACCCCCTTTCCCATACCCGCACAGAGTTTGGAACGTCCGAACAAGGACGTCCTTGGAAACGCCCCGGCCTTTCTTCAGCCTCGGCAGGAAACACGGAGCCTCGTGACTTCCCTATTCTCTACCTTGCACGAATCCTGAATTACCGAATCCCTCGATCGAATCTAGACGCAAAGATCCAGGTGCTCAAGGTGCCTCAGACGGTAGGCCTTCAACGAGCAACTGGCGTCCCCCATTGCCCCCCATTTAGCTGACGTTGAGGTCTTTCCAGCTGCGAAAACTTGAGTTTGTCAACCCGTTAGAGGGAGCAAGACACCGCCGATACTAGTGAGCGCGCTGTTATTCCATCCGATCTCGAGCCATAACACCATAAATATTCTACTCCGAATCCACCTGCTAGCTTTCTTCCTACCGGGGCAAGTGTCTCATAACCACGATACGGCAGGATAGCTGCCATCGGCGAAGCCGCCAGCATGGCTCCCTCGAAGAAGAAGAAAACACGCCGCCAAACAAAGGGGAAGGATCAACCGCCTCCGAAGTCGTCGAGACAAACGACTGACAACGAAGCCGCGTCATTAGAGGGACCGAGAAAGAAGCAAAAGCGACAGCCCTCGGCCAGTACGAGCAAGGGCGAATCGGCCAAGAGGCCAATTCTCATCGACCTGAGATCTCCAACTCCAGAGGTGCCCATGACGGTCAAGACAAACAAACATATGCACTACCCAGCACCCAGCCCAGCTATCCTGGGGTTTGGATGGGAGGAAGAGCAAGCTTGGGGAAAGAAAACCCAGACAGAGGAGCCGCCAACTCGGCCAAATGTGCCCCGATACTCGTACAAGCCGGTGAGCCAAGCGATCTTACAGGGCTTTGACGACGTTCGCTTGTCACGGGAACAGCAGCACAACAACAGTATCGCCGAGTCTGACAAAAACCGGAGGGGGATTGTGCCCGCCCGGACACGATTTTCGGGCCTGGAGCTGGAGGCGGTGCTTTCAGGGTATGCTCCCGTCTCAGAATCTATTTTGTCCTTGGGAGAGACCAGGGTTTCAGACCCCGTTGGCGGGAGGCGGCGGCCGACCCCCGTAACGAAGAAAGAGAACCGACGAGCGGATCCAGCTCCGAACACCCCCAAGCCAAAACTGAACGGTGCACCTGCTGAGCAATACAGCACCTACTTCCAAAGATTTAGAGATAATGCAGCAGGGGGCCTCTTTGGGGCTTTCAAGCCAACACCCAACGACACTCCTGCTGAGACACCTGCTGAGCGGAATAACAGCAACCTCTATACGCTTCGAAGTGGCGACTCCTACCCAAAGCCCAACACTTCGGGGTCTCCCGAAACCAACGACTCTATATCTTTGAGAGAATTTATGTAAGTTCTTTACGATTTTGGAACTACCAAGCGCTAACAACTCTCTGTAAGGTTTGCAAAGTTCGGGCAACGCTACCTCGCTGACAACACAAATGGAGTTACCGTCTCGAGCCGACAGCGGCTACAAGTGCCGAAAAATGGGTTGTTGGACTGCATCGTCTGCGCCGAGAGGAAGGAGGCGGCCGAGTTTCCTGGATTCTCGATAACCAAAACTTGCAGCCACTCCCCCCAGACCTGCCTCGACTGCGTTGCTGTCTCGATCCGCACCGACTTGACAACCAAGTTGTGGAGTGAAGTAAAGTGCACCGAGTGTCCCGAGCTTCTAGGCCACGATGACATCCAGCGCTTCGCCGACTTCAAAACCTTCCAGCGGTACGAGAGCCTCTCCTTCCGCTCCGCCCTCTCTGAGTCTGAGAACTTCTTGTGGTGTACTTCGGGCTGCGGACACGGGCAAGTGCATGAAGGCGGCTTGGAGCAGCCCATTGTTACCTGCATGCTCTGCAATAGCCGCTCATGCTTCTACCACAAGGTCGCATGGCATGAGAATATGGCTTGCAGCGAGTACGATGCCTTCCTTGCGGATCCAGAGAAATTTCGCAGCCTCTACGACTTGCAAAATGAGGAAGCCGAGCTTGAGGCTGAGGCGAGGCGTCGGCAGGAGGAGGACGATCGAGAGTACGCGCGCAAGTTGATGCAAGAGGAGCAACAGGCTGCAGTGCTAGAGCGTGCTAAAGAGGAGGATAGAAGACGAAAGGAAAGAGAAGCCAAGGAGGCTGCGGCGAAGAGGGAAAGGGATAAAATTGGGGAGGAGAAGAAACAAGCTGCAGCGAGGCGCCATGCAGAGGACAAGTTGGCCCAGGCCACGATTTTGACCACGACGAAGGCTTGCCCGAAATGCAAAGCGCCGATTGAGAAGAACCGAGGCTGGTAAGTATCTTCACTCTGTCCAAAATGTTTTCACGATAGCGCTGACGATGTTTTGCAGTTCGCATATGACATGTAAGCAAACCCCTTTTATTGCGACCTCTCCCAATGCCCCTTCCCCTTGCCCTGTTCCTCACCCGGGTTTTATCCCACTTTCTTGCTCCCAACCCTTATTCGAGCAGCCCCAGCCGGATACCTTCAGGTGAAGTTCACGCAGTACTTGCGATGATTCGATGGCCATTAATGTTAAACCCTGGTCGTCTCTCCGCAGGCAGATGTTGCGCGTATGAGTTCTGCTGGGAATGCCTGGTCAAATGGCCCCGATGTAGCCTCGGCGGATGTAGAGGGACGCGAACGTAGTAGCACCACGATGTCCTCTACGAACAACCTGGATGAGAAAGTTTGTCGCCAGCGCTGCCAGCAGATCAGACCCTCGCGCCTCGCTTGCGATTATCAAGCGAGCCCCTTTTCGATATCTTCCCGGCTTGCGATGGATGGCTGATGGCTGCATTCGGCTTTAGGTCTCGGCTGCAAGTACGAATTTTGCTACGACTGCCTCGCAGACTACAAAAAGATATTGGACGAGGACAATAGTGTGCATGGGAAGGATTGCCGTTGGCATCCGGACAACATGAGCGATGGCGCAGATTGGGTCGATTATGACACAGATTCGGAGGATTCGGAGGATGAATGATCTCTCTGCCGAGATGTCGAGTGAGAATGGAACCAGGAAATGGGATGCTTTGTCAACGGCTTGGGGGGGACCGCCTCTGGCATGTATGATGTCTGTCCACGGTAGTCTCACAGGCGGTGCATTCACATTATGGTCAGTTATTTATTGAGTTAGTCCGTCACGTTAGAGGGTAACGGGCGAAAGATTGTTCCAAACTGCGCCCCAAATGCTTTCCAGGTGTGGTGGATGACTTGAGTCGCTAAAATATAGCGACCCGAGCCGCTAGAACCTCGGCGGCGCACAACGGTTCGCAAACCCTGAGTCAGGTTCTGCCGGGTCCACCTGAAGGCGGTGAGCGAGAAACTGAAAGCGCCCACCTGCTTTTCGACCATAAATTCTTTTCTGCAAGCCTTCGCAAAGTTTTCTTCTCTTCTTTCTCAGCACAACCAAAACCTGCACTTTGGCAAAGGAGCCAAGGACGCGTTCGCGCTGCGCGCAAGACGATGAAGCATTTCGCTGTCGGTTGTAACTCCATGTGCGGCAGCTGACGCGATTCCCGGCACAATGCGTCTCTTCCTCGTTCGCCACGGCGAGACCGTCGACAACGTCGCCGGCCTCTAGTAAGTTGCCGGAGGCCGAGCTCCAGTCTTTTCCCCTGCTAACCGCCCCAAGCGCAGGCGTTCGTGATTCCTCCCTCACTGCCCACGGTGTGCTCCAGGCGCGACGCCTCGCCGTCCATCTTGCTGCGCGGTCGTCGACGATTGGCCCCGTTACCCACGTCTTCTCGTCTGACCTCCAGCGCGCCGCCAATACAGCCCAGCTTGTCATTGATGCCCAGCATCCGGCGGGCCTCGCCATACCCGGACGCGAGCAAGTGCGTCTTGTCAAGGTGGCAGACCTACGCGAGCGGGACTTCGGGTCGGCTGAGGGTAAGCGCTACGGCGCGCCCCATCCTGATGCCGAGACGCACGATGCTATGCGGGTTCGCGCCGATCGGTTCGTCAGGTCGCGGCTTGCACCGCTGCTTCAGGGCCGTGGCAATGGCGATGGAACGGTTGTCGTGGTGTCCCATGGCTTGTTGCTGAACGCGCTTTTGCGTGTGCTGTTGTCAAGATTCGCCCCCGCCGAGTTGGCGCGGCTTGCAGCGTCGGGCCCAGGGCCTTCGAGGACGGAGTACGTGGCGTCGTGGAGCAATACGGGATACCTGGAAATGGCTGTCAGCGTCACTCCGGCTCCCATGGCCCGTCCAAGTGGAGGGCTGGTCGCATCTGGCTCGGCTTCTGGCCTTGACCGACAGAGGCCAGCGGTTGGCTTGACTGTTGTCAAGGTCAATTCCGTTCGGCATCTCGATGGCTTGAAGAAGACTCGTGGTGGCATCGGCAGCGCCCAGTTCGACAATCGGCAGAGGACCATGGACTCGTTCCTGGCTCCGAATGCGAAGAAACGCAAGGCCGTCGAAGAGTGATTTGTCTTGGGGACTCGCGCTCAGAGCTCAACTCAGTTGGGCTCTGGGCGACGCTTTCACCACCATTCAAAGTATGTTCTATTTTGCTCAACAGCTGCCCTCCCCGGTTTTTATGATGAGAGAAAACATTTCACAGACCTGTACCGAATTACTATGTGGATTAACAGTTCAACCGCTATCTGAGAAACCATCCTTCCAACACATTTTCATGCATTATACTTTGCAGATCAGGCAACTAACTGTCTAAAGTCAGATGAACTCGAACGAAAGCTACGACGTAATGGGAGCGATATTGACAGGCTGGGATGTGGAGCGGAACCTCAAGGCATCCTTTATGCCTACTGACGCTGGCTTGGTACAGCCGAACCGTTCGTATCCAACAGAAATGAAACAAATTACTGAGACCGCTGCTGCGTCTTGACTCGAATGCCATGTGAATGCTAAAAGAATAAAGCGCTCGTATGTTGCAATGAAACGGCCAAGTTAGTGAATACGCGAAATGCGGCGTCCCTTGCAAAACTGAACTGGCTCTGCTCCGCGCATAGGAGAGTTGGCGAAGTCTTCAAACACTTTGTGCCCAGAGCAGCAAAGCATGGCCGCTTCCATCTTTCGCATCAAGACGCGCCTTGACGGCTTCAACTGTTCGATCTCTTGCAACTGCGATGCAGCCTGTAACACCAAGCCCTGCCGCCGCATGTCTTGACATCTTCTACGTCTTTTCTCCTACGTCTCCTGCTTGAGGGAGCGACGGACGGGTGCAAGTGAACGGAGCGTACCTATTTCCACCCAGGCGGGCAGCAGCAGCGGGAATATTCTGCGGACCGCATGGGGGAGAGCGCGGCACCACTGCCAACACTAACACTGGCAGTACGGAAGTAGGTAGTGCATTGCCTTCCGTTCTTCCGAGTTCTTGCCCCCAACTCAACTGAACTGGAAGCGATGAACTAGGGGATTGATGCGTCCGATGCGCGCGATGGGAGAAAATGCAATGCAGTTCAGGGCTCCTTTCCATGCCGACAGCGCGGCCACGATGGCTGTGGTGGGCGAGGGTTAAAGACCAAATGTTTTCCCGCCACCTGACTACGGTCGGAGCCTCAAAGTTCAACTGCACATCGACCATCTCCCGTCTCTCACCAGAGCCCTCCAGCCCTCTTGGGAGACCATCCACCCTGCATCGGCCAGGAAAGAGACCACCAAGCCTAGATCATCACATGTTGCAAAACAGGGCACGACGGGATGATTGTAAGTTAATAATATTTCAGCATGCTTAGTCCCGCTCCAATGTACTACAAATAGACATGAAGTTGGTCCGGGTATCTTTTCCACTCCCTCCCCGCTGTCCTATCCCCTTGCGTTCGACAGCATCCACCAACCAATCCGGCCAGTCCGTCGGCCAAACAAAGTTTGGTTCATACAAGAGCCCACCGAGGGCTTTGCCAGCGATGGAAATATCTTCGTGTAAAAAGCAGACCCTGTGGGTTGAACTCCAAGGGTATCCCACCCGATGCCAAGATTTTATCCGCACAAGACACCAAAGGAAACCCAAAAGCAGATATACCACCTCTCGCGAGCCATTCCAGAAGCGGGATGGCCTTGTTGATCAACAAGGAAACCCCCTGCCAACTCCAGCTCCTACCAGATATCCTTCTCTCGAGCCGTATCCATCATGCCAGCATCCTGAAAAGCGAAAGAAAGAGAAACAAATTCCCAGCGGCGAAGCGAATGTGTATCTGCCAAACGGCATTGCCGGCGCTATGGTCCGGCAACTTGATATCATTATGGCGTAAACGACTGCAAAAGACCAAGATGCAGATATGGGTATCAAAAGAATCGAGCAAAGTTTCGAAGCGACGCCATTCAAGGTCGTCAACTGTAAGCACATGGCGCCGAGTAGCCAAAATGCAAGTAATCGGTAAACAGTAGCGATGTGGTGAAATCTCGCTGGTAAAAAAAACAACCGTGAGCGCAGGGCTCGGATCAAATTTGGGCTGACAGCGTCGTTGTGCTGGTGCTGTTGCTCCTCATCCATCCGAACATGCTATTGCTCACGGTGCTCACGGTTGTGGGCGCTGAGGCTGCCTCTGCGGCTACCTGCAACTGCTGCGTCTCTCGGGGCTCGAGGAGGAGACTCTTGCGGTAATGTGAAGCTTGGGCGTTAGCGCCGACCTTCTCCCTGTCCCTAAGACGGTCGATCTGCGTCCAAAGCCACTCTTGCAAGTCTGGGACATCCGCGAGCCGGTAGGGGATCTGGAATCGTTGCAGCTCCCCAATACTCTTTGCGGTACGCGTGTGCTTGTCAAAGTTGATGACTGTGAGTCCCGTGTCGCTAGTCTTGGTAGCCGGGTTCCCAACATCGACAAATGTGAGATCAGTCAAGAACATGCCCAGAAAGGGGAGGCATGGAGGAACGTGGTCGTGGAGTCGCGAACGCAAAACCTTGTAGTTTTGGTTGAACTCCACAATCGACTGCAGGCTTTTGAGCATCTCCTTCCTCTTAATGCTGACATTTTCCCAAGTAATCCTGAGGCGCTTGATGCTCGTGTCTGTCAAGGCGCAGGTGATCGCCATCAGGGCATCGTAGTTGTGGAGACACTGGCACTGGTGAGCGATTTTGATCCAGTGCTTAATGACGAGTGCCCGCTTCTTGACTTCTTCGTACTGAAGAATCGTGTCGGCAACTAGGTGTGACAATCCAGTGGTGAAAGCCATCATCGCCTTGACATTCGGTGTGTGTGCGCCTGCGTCTTTGGTCCATTTTGAACCAAGAAGTTCATCGGGCACGATGCAGCAGAATAGGGATACTTGCTTGATCGTCAGCTGACGAGCGACCTCGAGGGGGTCGAAATCGAGAATAGACGGGCTGCTTCCGGTAGCCTTCCAGCTTGCTAAGGCGTTCAGTTGGCTCCTAGTAATGATTGGGGGAGGAATCGCGGTATCAGCCGGCAACGACAGCGTCACCGAGCTGGCAGTCTTCCCAATCGCCGAGATGAGACGTGGCACCAAGGTCGTATCGCTCATGGTTACTTTGTCTGTTAGATCGACGAGACGCTTCGCTGCTGAGGGGAGAACGGAGCTGAGCCTGAACTCGGCGAAGTGCTTGATCGTGGGAAGCGCTTCGTTGTCGACCTCATCTTTCCAGTGAGACTCAAGCCAGCCCTTGAAGACGTTGTATGTCCTCAGTCGGACTGGGGCTGCAATGTGAGGTGCTTCCCCAATGTACTCGAAACGATCGATGAGGGCTTCAGCAACCTCTGCCGGTGAGCAGAAAAGCCGGAATGTGAGGTAAAAAGTGGACACGAAGAGGGCATCGGGGGTAGCTTCGTGTGTGGTAAGGCGCTCGACCAAGGCGGCGAGTGTTCCGCCCGTAACTTGGCCCTCCTTGTTGAAGATGAGCTCGTGTGCGTATGTCCTCGCCAAGAGCCTCGATTCGACATCATCGACTTCCTCCGTCTGACCCGAACTCTCAGTCACGCTCAGCTCAGAAAGAGATGGCTGGCTTCGAGGAGTCAGAGTACTGTCGGGTGTCGTGGCACGGGTCGAGGTCTGAGACATCATACTTGATTCTGAGTCTCTGCTGAGGTAGGTGCTACCTGACCCTGAACTAGAGGCCGTCATGCTCTCTGTTCGGAATGACCTGAAGTCGCCGTCTGTTGTGGCAGAGGGCTCTGTGGGACTGTATTCGGCGGCTGAAAGCAGGGACGTCGAGATTTTGGGGAGCGGAGGTAGGCTGGGGCGAAGAGAAGAAACCGAGGAGACCATGCTCGAAACATTGTCATCCATAAGGGATCCGCGTCGCGAAACAGGTGTCGAATGGTGAGCATCGAACGCTTCTTCCGAGGGCGAAGTAACCTGAGGAACTTCAGGCAACGGCTTGTCGATGGATAAAACCGTGGGTCGGGGAACCGCTGCGGATACCGCAGAGACAGTAGACGAGGTAGTGGGCGCCTCGGACACGCTGGAATCAGCAATACTGGCGGAATAAAAAGACGGAGCCTTGGTTTTCTCCTCGGAAATGGCGTCAAGGGCCGAAAGGTCAAAGTCAACGCCAAGGCTGCCGTTATCAAACTCGAACTCGAAGTCGCCGATCTGCTGGATGACCCATCTGGCCTTCTGGACGCACTCGCCAGTCGCCTTGACGCAACCAGTAGCAGCCCCCAACAAACGCCCATTATCTTGCGGGACAATCACGTCGTCCATATCTGGCCCAGGGGCGGTGAGCACGTCGCGTGCCGCATGCACAAGGTCTTGGATTCGGTCGTACATCGCGGCACGATACTGATCCAAAATGTTGGGGGTGGATGAGTTGTGGGAGCAGACAACGTCGACCACGACGAGAAGCTCACCACCGGAAGAGACTGATTGCCTGATTGCCAAAGCGAGGTGGGGTCGAGACTGTGATTGAACCTGCAGGCGCCCGATGAATGAGCCCAGGTGGGACAAGAAGAGATCATGGCACGAGGTGAGGCGCCCCGAGACCAAGTTCTGCGACTGCGATAGTGGCGAAGGCCCTGTCAAGCTG
>Ga0247758_1001595_pt1 | contig 15915 bp, 6 predicted proteins | sample UWRJL156409C4_FD_180950 | JGI IMG/M metagenome (GOLD analysis project Ga0247758, IMG submission 180950) | Plant litter microbial communities from Arlington Agricultural Research Station in Wisconsin, United States - UWRJ-L156-409C-4 | ecosystem: Environmental > Terrestrial > Plant litter >...
ATATTGATAGATCTATGCATGTTTTTAATTTGAAGTTGTTTGGTTGTGTTTTCGTGGAGTTACGCGTTTTCAAAGTTGGTGGGGTGGTGCTAGCGGGGGGTCCGAGACTTTTTGGCCCCCATTGTACCCCTTTCCGGCGAATACTGGCGAATCAGTACTGGCCCAGTATTCGCGAGAAGATCAGGGCCTTAGCCACTGTGGCGACGAAGGCCGAATCCTGCGAAAGGATCTATAAAGAAGAAGGTTCTGGCTGGAAGCTAGAACCAGCAGAAGCAAGACAATCAAGCAGTTGCAACCCAGAGATTCCAGAGTGCACCGCGTTTCTGACAAGAACATCAGCCGCACAACCAACCCCTCATATAGCATGCGATGCCCCGAATCTAGACTTGGACACGACGACACGATTTGTGCTGGCAGGTGCGGTAGCCAATCCCATAGCACCCGCTAGCTTAGCGTCGACCATGCGATTAGGAGGCGCCGCAGCCGAGTAAATGTGACACGGCGTTGTTATGGATCGCGGTGGAACATGCATGGTTTGTGGCGTGCGTAAATGCGGAAGGGCTTGAATGTCCGACGACTTGCATCCTCCGGGATTGAGGGGTTGGGAGCGCATACACCCAGCAGCAATTGTTAGGCCCGGGGATCAATATATCTTGATCGCGCCTATCCTCTGGGCCGGCTGAAACTCCAAAGAGACACAGGACATCCTGAGCACCGCCGACCCAGCCTCAGCTATCCCAACCCCAAAGCTCCCCACCATGCCCGATTCTACAGAGCCCGACTGGAAGGACGCCGAGATCAAGGACCACGGAACGACGGACTCGTCCCTCTTCCGGACCGTCCTCTCCCCTGACGGCAAGACAACCTACCATCTGATCGGCCACCGTGCCGCAACCCTTATCCCCAAGTCCCAGCAGGGCATCTGGTCTGCCTTTGGAGGATCCATTGATGACGACTCCATCACCAACGCTCTTGGTGCCAAGCCGCCATCTATCATCCCGGACGACTCAGCCCACGACAGCAAGCCGCAAGTTCGCGCCGGCCTCGACCGTGCCTTCAAGCTGTCGGCCGTCTCCATTGCCGAGGGAGAGACAGTCACCGACAACGTGGTCATCAATGCTGAGGACCTTGTTGTCTACCGCGGAAGCCGCTTCAGCTTCCCGGGCAAGAACCTCACCATTGTCGCGCGGCGCCTCATCATCGCTCCTCGCGCGGGCGAGACGCTTGGTAGCGGCCCCGAGGAGGGTCTGGTCATCTTTGACTGCAGCGGCAAAAACGCCGCCAACACGTACGAGGCCCAGGGCTCGACCGCCAAGCTGGCGTCGACGGCCAATGGCAGGAGAGGCGACTACAAGCCCGAGGGGTGTTTTGTCACGCCTGAGTGGGCACTTGCTACCATGGGCGGCCGCGGCGATGACGGCGTGCAGGGACCGGCGGCTGGCAACGCCGGCACTATTTTCTTTTGCGCGCAGCTGCTGTCCTTGTGCGGACCCGACAGCCATGCCACGGTCAAGCTGCGGGCAGCCGGCGGCCAAGGCGGGCAGGGCCAGAAGGGCGCCACGGGGGCCGCGGGCGGCGGGGCGGTGGACGGGCTCCGCTTCCGCGGCACCGGCCCGAGCAGCCATGAAACTCCCTTCTACAACGGCGCGCAGGGCGGACCCGGCGGCAACGGCGGCCCCGGAGGTAACGGCGGCGCTGGTGGGCCGGTGCACTGCCGCTGCACAGGCTCGGTCGTCACGCCGAGCCAGTTCGTCACGGGCATGCCCACCCAGATCGACATAGCCGCCGGCCCCAACGGGCCCTCTGGCGGAGGCGGAGACGGCGGTCCTGGAGGGCCAGCTGGGGGTGCAGTCTATGTGGAGACGGTTCCGATCAACGACTTGATGAGCAGGACGATCGACCACCCGTATCGGGGCGAGCCGGGGCTAGCGGGAGCTAACGGGAACGGGGGCGCGCAGAACACCCATGTCCCGCCCCCTGGCGCTGCGCAGACGGCTGTCGCCGTCCCAGAGCTCGGCGCATACGCGCTCGCCCTGAACCCCGCCTTCGTGAGCATGCTGATCCAGCGGCTCGCGTTTGAGTACGACGTGCTCTTCAGCAGCTATTTTGACATCCTCAACGGCGAGGCCAAGGCGGCCGATCGGCTCCGTTTCGAGACGAGCTTCGCCTGGGCCAAGGAAGTGTACGAGGCCATCCGGGCATTCGAGCTGTCCGAAAAGCTCCTAAACGGCCCTGATCCGTCTACCCACGCGGCTGTGGCGGGCTACCAGGCGCAGGAGTCGGCGGTGAGGGCCGCCTTTGGGGGCGTACCCTGGAAGAGCGGCGGCATCCAGTCAGCCTCTCGTCGGGTTCTCTCTCTGGCTTTTGACCGCCTGGCGTCCCTCGGCGGCGACTTCCCGCAGCCAGCCGTGGACTCGTTCGGTCAAGACTTCCGGTTCATACCCAACATCTCGCTGTCGCTGACCCGGCTCGTCCAGGCCGGGCAGGACCTCGAGAGGATCGAGACGCACCGGGATCGCTTGCTGGAGGAACTGGCCGAAAGCACGGCCTCGGCGGCTCAAGCGGCAGCCATGATCCAGACCTACTCCGAATACGTCGACAAGGTCGGTAACCAGCGGGCGACGGCACGGCACGCCGTCGAGTCAACAACCGAGGACATTACGGGCTCTGGCGGGCTGAAGGATCAGGTGCAAAAGGCGATTGAGAAGTGCGTCGAGCAGCTCAAGGGCTTGGAGCCCAAGATCAAGCCCAACTTCTCGTGCGACACCATCGAGAAGATCCTCAGTGCTGTGTCGACGTGCATGATGTTCACGCCCGAGGGCAAGGGCGTCGTCATGGCGGGCAACCTTCTGTCGGTGGGCACGTCCGGCATGGACATCTTCAGCACGGTCGAGGCCAACGGAGGCTCGCTGAAAAAGGACGCGCTGCAAGGGCAGTTTACCACCATCGAGGCCAATCTCTCGGGCCGGGACCTGACCACCAAGATTGGCGAATTCGCATCGGGCGCCAACGACAAGCTGATGCGAACCGTGCTGCTGGAAAAGCAGAGATTCGACAAGCTCTGCGACGATTACTTCCCTGGCGATGCCTCGGCCGAAGCCCGCAACGCCTTTGACGCCCTGGTGGCCGTAGCCCAGAAGTTGAACGAGGCCGTTATCGCTCACCAAAAGGCCCTGGTCGACGAGGCCAGAGTCGAGGCCTACTTTGCGCAGGCCCAAGTGGCCCAGGCGGCGCTGATGGGAGATGCGACCACGGTGCCTGGGGTCAAAACGCAGATCTTCTCGCAGCTGTACGACGAGTCGTACGCCCTGGAGAAGAAGCGCGTGGTCAAGTTCTACCTCGACGCCATCCGCGCCATCGCTGCCGTCAAGCTCGAGCCGACATCCATCCCACGATCCCTCCTCCAACTCGGGTGCTGGGACAATTTCAGCGGCCAGCTCTTCAACGACGTAATCCTCCCCCAGCTCCGGGCCGAGAACGACTTGCTCCGCGACAAGGACAACAGGTTCACCCTCATCTCGACCAAGTACCAGGGCTTCATCACTAAAGAATCGCACCCGTATATTTTTGGCTACGATCGCCAGCCTAACGGCAGTCTTGCCAAGGTCAGGCCCCTAAGCCGGTTCAACTTCATCGTCGACTCGACCAACTGCATGTCGGTGCTGAGCATCGACCTGGCCGCCGCCTTCGATGTCCGGATGCAGCAGTGCTGGGTCATCCTCGAGGGCGCCCGGCGAAAGAACGAGAAGGACACGGATCTGGTCATCGACATCAACATCGCTTTCACGGGCGGCTTTTGGGTCACCACCGGAAAGACCGTCGAGGTTGTCGACCCGATTACCAACAACAAGACGACGCGCGATGGCGAGCTCCAGTTCCTCATCGACAGGGTCCAGATGGGTTCGCGTTACGAGTACGACCGCGCCGATGCCAGGGTTGTCAAGGAGATCCGTACGACCCAGGAGAACCCCAAATCCCGGATGTTGGCCCTCGATGATTCCGACCTGACGGTGCGCCGGCCGGTCCAGAGCCCGCTGGCTGAATGGTCCATCTGGTGGGACGAGGATCAGGTCGACGTGTCCCAGGTCGAGCGCATCCAGCTCATCGTCGACGGCTGCTACCGAGCTCGCGACCCCCCCAAGACCGGACGGCGCACTCTGCGACAGGCCCATCCGCCGCTTCCGCCGCTTCCGCCGCTTGGCTCCACCCGCGACCTGCCCCTGATGGGGCCGGCGCCTCGCCTCGCCTCCATCTTCGACACCATGTCCCCGCACGGCCCCGTGGATCCGACCATCCTGTTCCCGCCCATCCCCGGTCTTCGGGCGGCATTCAGGTCCTTCCGCCTCCGGATCCGCAGAATGAGCAGGCTGAAAAAGTTTGTGCTTGGTGGCCTCGGGGGCGGGGGGTTGCTGTTCCAATACCTGACGCCCGCCACGTTCCAAGAACACCGTCTCCTGGAACCGCCCGCCTTTGACAAGTTCAAGGAGCTCGGAGAGACGCCGCAGGAGCGGGTCGGGAGAATCGCCAAGGACCCCAACTCGGCAGCGTATGCCAACGGCGTGCAGGCCCTTGCCCGGGAAATCTACGGGCAGCTGCAAGGGGTCGATCCCGAGTCGCGGGACCAGACGTACACGTCCAACTGGTACTTTGAAGGCAACCACTCTGCCATCATGGCAGGGTACGTCAAGGTCCCCGAGGTGGCCGCCGGGAGCATTAAGCTCGACCAGTCCCTCGTCGTCGCGCGCCTCAAGGCCATCCCGGTCGGGGCCACCTTCATCGTCGGCAAGCATGCCGAGAAGATGCGGCAGATGAAGAACCCACTGGCCATGGCGCTGTACGCCACCTTCCACGCTAACGAGATCCTCAAGGACGAGGCCGAGTTTCTGGCCAAGGGCGGCGACCTGCGGGGGAGTTTTGTGCGCCTCGGGCGGTCCGGCATCATCGGCGTCGAGGCCATCAAGATGCACGAGGAGGGCGAGCTGGTCACCATCAGCTTCCTCGCGCTGACGTCGGCATGGCATGCTTTGGATGGCCAAAACACGTGGTGCATTACCATGAACCGTAACGACCCGACCCGAATGCTGCTGTGGAACTACATGGAGGGCAAGAACCCTATCGTGCCGAGCGACCTCTTCAACTGCATCGGCGGCGAGGCGCTCATGCTTCGCGGCTACTCGGACCTGCCCATGTGGCTGGAGGCTCTCCACACCGGCCAAAACGTCAGCGAAGTCGTCGCCAGGCAGCCGTTCGAGTTCCAACACAAGTACTGGCTCTCCCAAGGCTTGTGGCAGGTCATTGACATCACCGGCGTCCCCATCGCCGTCCTGCGTGCTGCCGTGGGTGGCGAAGTCGAGTATGGCAAGTACGATACCTGCGTGGTCACGTGCAAAGACGAAAAGGCCGCGGGGGACGCTCTCGGCGGCAAGACCATGGAAGAGATCGTCGGCGCCACCACCGGCGAGGGCGTCCAGCGATCCGAGACAGACCCGCCGGGCCTCGAGGTCGGCGGCTTCCAACTCTACCCGACCGACAGCATCTGCCCTGGCGCCAGGGGAGACCAAACCGCCCTCCTGGCCGCCATGACGGCCGAGCAGCTCGCAGAGGCGCAGAACAAGGTGCAGCACCGGCTCGGAGCCCTCTTTGCCAACGAGGATCTCCGGGGCCAGCTCCACGAGGAAATTCAAGCCATCATCCGCCAAGGCATCGAGGAGATGAAGAAGGATGAAAAGCTCAAAGACCTGTCGCCGGCAGAAATGACGGCACTCCTCCGCAAGGACTTTGAGTTCATGTCACGCTCGCGAGAAGCAATCGACCGCGTCATTGTGAACCAGCCTGATTTCTCACAACAGCTGCAGGCAGAGCTCGGCAATAATCCCCTCTTCAAGGATGTTCTTTACGGCGATATCTTGAAGCTCTGCGATTCCGTGTACACCTCTGAGGTGCACAACCGCATCCTGGAGGACGGAGGCGTTGTAAACGCCTATGTCAAGACCGATTTCGTTACCCAGGGCGCCCAGGCCATGTCCAAGGAGGAATGCGATGCCCTGATAGGTGGGCTCGTGAACCAGATCGAGGAGAACTCGAAATCGCTGTATGTTTTCCCAGTTTCCCCTTTTCTTCTTTCTCTTTTGGAGGGGGGTTTTTTTTTGGTTTTTTTTTCGCCAGTCCTAACTGACCGTGCTATTTTATCAGGATACGTGAGCATGAGGCGCTAGACAAGATCAAACCCGAAGAGCCGGGCGGGAAAGCAGCGTTGGCGGTACAGGAGCAACTTGTGCGGGATATGGAGAGGAAGTTGAAGGAGATCAAGAGTCGTGAGGAGAGCTTTCGTGACATCAGCACGTACCATACCGAGGCGGAGCCGGGAACGACGCTAAAGAAAGAGGAGGTTAGGATTGAGAAGAAGATCACCGACTTGGGTCACCCGCATTAAAATCACTTGGCACCCATGCCACTGTGCCTTGCAAACACAACGTCACTTTTGTAAATGCAGTACCGGAAGATATGCACGGTCTAGGGAAATTCAATCGTACCCGTCTATTTTAAATTTGGACTGTTATGTGGCTCGCAAAGGGCGATCAAAGTGGTGGATTTTGATGATGTTGCGCAGTGGCGGCGCGCACACGAATTTTAGCGCAAAACTGTCGTAGTGCTTGCAAGGCACAGCAGCTTGAGCCGAATGCAGGGTAAGTCTCGGGGATCGGCGCAATTTTAGCTGTGCTACCTAATCTCAACCTCGACGTCGTTGTCCATCTTTAATCACTGCTCTGTTCGGAGATGAGGCTCCTGAACACGACCACTCTCGGGCTCGAGTTCTTTCCCACGGAATACAAACCTCCCTAGGCGATCAATCCTCTCCCAACCCTTAGGTTCCTCACGTAGAAATAGAGAAAAACGTGCCAGTGAAAGGAATTTCGGTTAATTAGATTAACAACCTCTTCATATCGCTGTGTACGGTTAAATATAAACATCTTTGATTTAAGTTTTATATTATATCTTTACATGTTTATAAGAGGTGTAAGTGTGAGACTTATGGGGCAGAGGCTAACTCAAATCTTTAGAGGTTAGGCAAGTAACACGAAAAAGTAGAGACAAAACTGTTCATTTTCAAGAATAGGGACTGATTTTAACCATCTTCACATATAGGACTAATTCTAGGCCTATTCAGCTAAAGTTAAAGCAATTCATCATACTGTGGCGCAGCCTGCCGAAAACGGTAATTAGGGTGAGCAAAGCCTGAGTAAATCCTGAGCAGGGACTGAGCCGAGACTGAGCTAGGGTGGGCAATGTCATGTGGGCGAGGTACGGAAATAGAAATTTCGTGAGCCCAGATTCGTCGCACAAAACAGCCCGTGTCACTGTTGGTTGGATGCAGGCCTCGCGTTCACGCACAGAGAGGCGAGCATTATCAATTCAATGATTCCATTCTTCCTTGCAGCCCAGGGTAACACCACGTTGTAAATACAATGCAATGTCATAATACTGCTAGGCACGGTGTTTATCTTGAGACTCGCCCGCTTCTTCCTCAGGTCAACGACTGCCTTCCGTAGGCGGCCTTGCCGGGTTTGCGGTGGTGATGATAACGTCAACGGCCTTGTCTCTCAACGGAGCACCTCCTTGGTTAGCGAGTGCCATTGTTCCTCGTCAGCCGCCCAAGATCGGGACTAAGGCATATCATAAAGCTCGGCTGGAGGTGTTCCGGTCCTCAGATACCTAGGCAGGTACCTAGTGTATCTCATCCATCTTGCATTTTTTCCGGTGGCACGTACAGCTAGTTAAAACACAATGCTAAGTATCGCGCCAATCCCAATCCCAACAAATGAAATGCCCCCGAACAAATTAGCCACCACGGCGTTAGAAGTCGCCTGAGAACCTTCACTGCCCCCTAACAGTACGCTGGTAGCCCTAACGCCTGGGGTTGCAATGCTTTTTGTCGTGGGTTGGTAGTCCATCTTGCCTTCGACCCAAGGGCAATCTGTTCCGGTAGCGAGAATAAGATTGACCTGGCGAATATCCAAGCCGTAGTTATCTTTGTCCCGGGGGTTAGCCAACATAACGCGTCTGATTTGACTTACAACATTTGACAAGTTGATAAAAGATCTGATATAACGGGAAAAGAACTCACAGCTGAATTCCTCCCTTGTAACTCCCTGTTTGACACAATAGTCAAAGAAGGGCTTCTGGTTTCCCGCCTCATCGGGACACGTGTGTGCCATGGAAACGCGCAGTGCCATGTTGGGGTCGCTGTGGCACTCCTTTTCCACGCAATCTGTGTCTACCGACGAGTATATGCATAAGATGTTTGGTTTGTCGTTTCTTCCGCCTAGGCATATGTCGTACATGGTGAAGCCTTTGCATTGGAGGTACTCAGTCTCCTGTTCCGAGATCCGTGTCGAGTTTGGAACGAAGCAGGCTCCACAGGAGAGGTTGACGCCATAGAGGTCCGCCCAATCTTGAGCTTAGGGGATGGAGAGTGCGGCTAGCGATGAGGTAAATAGCAGAGCCTGAATGGCAAGTTTGGCGAGGGGGGATGGCATGTTGGATCTGAAAAGTGGGAGGACGAGGGAGACAAAATCGTGAGACGGCAGACGTCGGGGACAGACCAGGAGAAGTAAGAGAAGCACGGTGTTCCTTATTTTCTGCAGGCTGACGAGGCTCTGAGACCGAGATCGAGAAAGAAACTCGTGGCGTGAAATAGTTTTGTCCCCCTCCATTAGCGTCGACGCCATTGACTGTGCGCGGTCAGGCTGAGCCGCTCTTACGACGTATTGCTTCGGACATGATCTCTCAGCCCTATCCGCTTGCATCACGCCACTTCGCAGGCCTGGTAGCATGGTTCCATTGGCGTTTTGATGTGTTCTCAATTGCCTACAACAGGGATCCCCAAAGTTGTGATTTGGAGCCAGATCGCGGCGAGAAACCGAAGCCCGTAACTCCCAGAGCCCAGTATTCAGAAACTGGATGTTTAGCGTGAGGGGAATGTTGCCGTGAGAAGGCACCCGCCCGATGGTCTCGAGTTATAATACCAGGTTGGGGGGTGAAAACATGGCTGCTGATGCATCGCAAGACAGTCGTGAATGACCTCAACTGAACCAAGATCAAGCCTCAGAGGTACACAACTCACTGTATAGCGTCGGCTGGGCGCCATTACCTCAATACTATCCCCGGTTCTAGCCACCGCGTGGGTTGCATCGACGCGCCTGAATATTTCATCTCCGATTTCGCGGCTGGAACTATCAAGTTGCGATGCGGCTGAGCCGCGGCTTTCGGAAGGCGCCCTCCTATTCCTTGGTGGTATGGGGGCTTGGGAAGATGCAAAGGAGGAAGGTGACGAAGCCGCGGCTTCGAGCGCCAAAATTGAGCGGCGTTCAATAGAACAGCTATCACTGACGTGACAGATGCGCCAACTCTCAGATCACGCCATGATTTGTGAAGCCTCGCTGGACTCGCACTTCGGCGGGCGATGCGTCTTGCGGTGAAATGCCTACATAGACGTCAAATGGTGCCCTCTTGAGCGGCATTCCTACTTTCTGTCATGATGCAACAACGACCATTACCAATGTCAGAGCTGAAACCATACCTCTACGGGACTCCGCCAAGAACGGGGTCCTCACTCCCGTCAACATTCCCAATCAGCCAGCAACTGAAAGGCCACCCATGGCTAGCATCAGTAATTCGTCGACTTCCCTGGGATGCCGTCATCGCCACTGCTGGTGCCGTCGCCTGCGCAGTTCTGATGGTGATGGTCATTATCAAGTCCGACGGCGATCTTGTCGAGGCTTGGACCCTCGCGCCGGCCGTTTACCTCGCCATCTTTTCCGTCGTTGCCAACGTACTGCTCCGGTACACCTTCTCCCGTGGCGTTGACATTACATGGTGGACCACCGCCCTCGAATCCAATGGCGCAACCGTCTCCGACCTGCACAACATCTGGCTGCACTTCACCAGCCTCCGCTCCGCCCTTCTCTCGCCCCTCAACAAAACCTTCACTCTTATCTCCTTCGCATCCATCCTCCTCGCCCTCGTCCCCGCCAACGCCCCCCTCGCGCAGCGCGCATCCCGCACAACAACCCTCCTCACCACGCACAAGCCTCCCCAACCCCTGCGCATCTCCGCTCTCCAAGCTCTCAACGGATCTTCCGAGCCCACGGGCCAGATCTCCGGCCGAGGAAACGGCATATCGTACATCAATCCGTCTTTCGCTTCCATCCTGCAATCCCACCTCCTCTCCTCACCCATCCCTCTGAATCCCCCTTCCCCTCTCTGCGATGGACACTCCTCATGCAAAGGCATCATCCACGCGGCGGGGTACGCCATGTCGTGCACGAATTCGTCGAAATTCTTTGATAAAACATCCCGCCAGGTTGACGAAACGGCGGCGGATGGGACGTCTGCTTTTGAAAGTGTGATTGTCTTTGGGCCCAGCTAGTCGCGCACTCATCGTTTGGCTATTCGCGCACTCATACCCCTGAAGGGTTAGGGTTATGTATGGCCCAGATTATCTCGCATCCAGGCCACGCCCAACCCATTCATTGCCACCATAAAAAGGCAATCATATTTTGCAGTAATCTACGCCTTCAATTGATAATACAACTAATTCTACATGTTTTCTATAGGCCTTGCTCGTGACTGGGCCAAACGAGCAACGTAGTAGTAGTCTAGTAGTGAAACCGAAAGTCCTCGGAAACCGCGTTTCTGAGCCAAGCCAATAACGTAGTAGTAGTCAAACCGAAAGTCCTCGGAAATCGCGCTTTTCAGCCTTCATTCGCTGCCTCAGCTGCCTTGGCCTTGGCCGTTAGTTTCACCACTCGGCCGCTCCTGGTCCGTTTGACGGGCGGCTCAGGGACAATTTCGTCCTCTGCCACCAAAGCTTTAGTGGCAGTCCCCAGCGCCGCCCGCTTCTTCGACCGAGTAGTTACTTTCTCGGAGGCAAGAAGTAGTGATAGGCAAAGCCTTACGCGAATTATTCTTCTTTGTGGTTCCTCCTCTTCATCCTCTTGTTAAGCCTCAGCCTCAGGTGCCTCCTTCTAGTGTAACTCAGGCGTAGGCAAGCGTATAATCTCCCACACTAACAGCGTTCGACAAATACTGGGCTTCAGAGGTGCGGAATTGCCTTTCGGAGGCCTAGGTACAGTCTTAACCGGTCGCTTTCGGTTTCTCTGAGGCTTTGGGGTCGCTGGCGATACTAGGGTTCTTGGAGGTTATAAGGCCGTCGGAGTTTTTGGCTCTAGATTAACGGCGTGCCTAGAAGGCATTATAGCGCGTGTGTTTCTCGGTCTTCCTCGTAGCTTCTCGATAACTTTAGGATCTCGGATCCGAAGGTATAGGTCTTGTTCATCCTAGTACTGTTAGATCTGCTAGTAATCTTAATCGTGGAAACTCACAAGCCTGTTCTTAAGATGCCAATGAGGATAAACATCCCAGAGTCGGAGATGTTTCTCGGCGGCGATGATGGCGTAAATCTTGTGCCGGCAAGGAAGGCCGTGGCTTTGCGACAACGAACAGTGGGCCTCATCGCAGGGTTTAAGAGGCTTAGCTGCGCGCGTTATTGAAATCATATGTGGGGCCATACAGAACCCTAACCCCTGAAACCCTTCAGGGGTATGAGTGCGCGAATAGCCAAACGATGAGTGCGCGACTAGCTGGGCCCTCTCAAAGAAGACGATACAATTATGGACAATCGTACGTACCATTCAGTTTTTCCGGACCGGCGCGGCTAGAAAAAGAAAATTTCCGCTGAAGATTTAGTAACAATTGAGTTGCTCCTGGAGTCCAATGGACTCGATGGCCGTACAGTTTCTTACGCTGCGATACCCGCCGCCGCTGGGCTTAATCTCGATATATCTACCAGAACTATACGCCGTACTGTTGGATCTCTCAACTTCCGCTTTTACGTTACTTACCAGAAGAAATGGATCTCACCGCGGTATAAGGAGAGGCGGGTAGAATACGCCCGTACCATACTGGAAGAGTACCCCGATAAGGGGATTAGAGGTACGTTCGCTTTTCTGACGAGTGTCACTTTGGCTGGGGCTCGGAAGGTAAGTTCTACGTACTGCGCAGGCCTTAGGAGAGGCATTGCCCCGACTGCGTAGTTGAGAACAGAGACCCGGCTGAGAAAGATATTAAAAGGGTCCATTGCTGGGCTGCGGTTGGATACGACTTCAAGAGCCTACTAATCTAGTACGATAGTGGTAACAGGAATGGAAAAATGAACCTCCGGACCTATAGAGACCAGATTCTTAAGCCTATGGTCGGCGAGTAGTTACGGTAGGGCCAGTCTTTTGTTCTGGAAGAGGATAACGACTCAGGGTACGGCACTGGAAAGAATAATGTCGTCAGGACCTGGAAGAAGGAAAACGGCTTAGAAAGCTTCTTCAATTGCGCTGAATCTCTAGGCTTCTCGCCTGTAGAAATCGCCTGGCTTTCGCCGAAAGAAGAGGCCAAAAAGCATGCTATCTTGGATGATGAGTACCTGATTGAGTACGCTGAAATCGGCTGGGGTAAGCTGCAACAACGTTCAATCAATAAATGGATTAACGAAATACCCCAGATCTTTAAAGAGTGCCTAGAATTAGAAGGAGCAATTACAGGAAATTAGAATGCAGTAGATTTGGCCGCTTTTGCTTGTGTTTTGATGGTGGTATGGGTGATCAAAAGGGGGTTGGTTGAGTTTGTGTGTACGCATTTTTTTTGTCATGGGGGAGACAGTATTCGGCCGATTCTCGTTCACCCCGGTAACTTGTACATGATTTAACACGCGATCTTTTGTCAGTGGCGTGCTCTTTGCCGGAACAGCTCGGGCTGGAACGCGATTTTGCGGCGAGCGCCTAGCGAGCCGCGAAATCGTGTGTAGGCACGTTCAAAAGTTTACATTTAGCAAGTCCCTCCAGGCTTCCTTTGGCGGGTTGCTCGTCGGCACGGTCTCCCCTGTTAGGGAAGTTGTCAAAGCCTGAGGTACTGTACCAGAAAAGATACATAGCCTATGGTAGCGGGGACGAAATATGGGCTCGTGGCTGAAAACTGGGTCTTATATTCTGTCGGTAGAAACAGTGCAGGAAATGGAAGAACAAGGGTTAGACGCTCCAAAATTTTCTGTTAGCAGAATAAGTGGGAGAAATCCGTACCTGAGTATCGACGAGGTTAGGAATTCCATTTTATAAAGATGGAAACTTTACCACAAACTTAATCGTTCATATCACCAAATTCTCCAACATCTTCCTAGCAGAAACCAAAGTTTAAAAGACAGCCTATATATCTCTAAGTAGTATTGTAGAGAATGACTTGTCAACCAGATAAGAGTACAGACAGGTGACGTTACTGTTATCGTCAGCGATTCCATCCGTACTGTATCCTTCTGTGGCAAAGGGATGCTGTTAGTTCGTAGCCTGGTTTATTTTGAGTTTTTGGTAGGTATGGGTTACTTAGCTTTGACAATGGCTCCGAGTCATACGCACACCTATTACGCGTGTAGGTCGTAACTGGAATTGTTGCCTAGGATCTACCCTTATAGATTACACGTCGTCTGCTTTCATCGAGAGGAAACTTTAGCCGGGGTGACTGAAAAGGGGCCTCTAAGGCTGTGCTGCAAAGGCGAATGGGATCGCCCTAGCTCAGGAAAAAATCAGGGAAAGCTCGGGACAAATCAGCCACAGCTCACCCCAGCTCAGGTTTGAGAACGAAAAAGGAAATTTCGTGTGCCCAGATTCGTCGCATGAAACCAGGCTGTTTCGGCTGTAATAACACCTACGGCATCATGCTCTAGAACCAGTCGACTTACGAGGTGCTGCTGGCTGCCGCGACAAGGCGCTCTCGTGTCGCGGCGCGGTGGAGGAAGTAGTTGGCTGAAATATATACCCCCATCTCCTTTTCCTTTGTTTAGTTCTTTGCGTAGTACGGACATAAGTATTTGGTCTCTCTCCCCAGGAAGGAGAGAGTTTAAGCAAGTAATCTAGTGCCTCTCACCATCAGCTGAGGGATTGAACGGCGCGACGAACTTGGCCGCGGTCTGGTACGAGTTTTTAGTATCGTTCCCACGTACTCGCCTGTCTTGTGCCGATTCCCATCGCTGAGCCTTCCGTAGTATTTTAAGGCCTATACGTAGCTCGCCGCGCCGCTCTAACAGCAAAATTTTGTACCCACAAATGCAAGTACACAGGCCTGTGGCATCTGTGTAGCGGTGGCGGCCGTACTTAGTCTATCTTTTTGCTCTCTGATGGTACTTGTTAGTAGAAATATCGATAAGCTTGAAGTTATCTTCGGTGTTACTGAAGAGGAGACATAAGAAGAAGACGACTAGGTCGGTGACTCGGGCCGTAACGTAGACAAGATTTTGGGATGGCCAAATCTGAGGACGCTGAGGGAGAATTATCACGAGCTGGAACTGTTGGTAATTTGGTGCGACCATTAAGGTACCTTTTAATAGGCGTATAAGGACGCTTAACGGACCCGAAGCCATCTATTTCTCCAGTTTTAGCAAGTGAGAGTGTATTATTCTTAGCTGCAGGCAGTACTAATCTCTGGGTTTCCAAACTGGATGAGCACAGGTATGGAATCGCCCGACGGGCGAACGATAAGGTAGAGGTAAGAAGAAGGCCCTACAGTGTAGAAACCCGTGATAGTATCGGTGAGCATCTCAGTCCAATCGTGTTGTTATGCAATCTTATAAGTAGCATGCATGTATGCATACTCTGGATCCCCATAAGGCTCGGCTGTGTTAGAGATGCCTGTCAAGTATTTCCCGTCCCATGAGATGCCTCTGGGAGACACCAGGTACGAGATGGCGCATTAAGAACAGTATAGGTATGAGATCCAGGAGCAGGATATTAATCATCTGCCGGTAAATCGTGGGGGGTGAAGGGGGTGAAGGTTGTAATTTGGATTTAAATGATTTATGAAGAGCGGGGCTGTTGATAGTTGTTTGGATAATTTCTTGGGTGGATTTCAGTGCCATATGGGTTGTGAGGCCGCTAATGGGGTTGAATCAGCGTTGAAGGGCTCTGAGGAAGGTGCTGTTGACACAGGTTAGAATTTGCCTGGCTCCACTACCTACCAAACACAATGCTTTGGGCAGCTACAGGGCCTAAAGCTTTCCCTTAATTAAGCACTGTCTTTGGGTTCCACCGTTTTTAAACAGAATACAGTAGAGAACACCATGCCAGCCATTGGTGGTCGCCTGAAGTATCCAAGCTGCATGCGGGTTCAACATGTCCAATCGTCTTCCCACACGGGAGTTGCTTGCACGTCAGTCGGCAGCTGCGGTTTCCCGCAGATAAAAGCACCTAGACTCCCATGCTAGCCCAATTTCACAGAAGTCCCCCAAGCTAATGTGTAACTTCCGCAGTTTCTCTAGCGTAGGTACAGGCGCAACACTTGAATTTTCCCCATTTCACTCCACCCACGTCAACCCAACCATGCTCGAAGAAGATCCCCTCCCGACATGTTTTTCGGACTTGCCCCATGGACCAGACACCGTCAGTGACTTTCTTCGACACTATTTCGGGTGTATCGAGACCCACGAGCGTGAGACCTTTCGGGATCGAACCAAGAACAAGGACTTTTGGGGTCGACAAGCTGCGATTGAGCTCTCAAGGCTCAGAGCCACGGCGGTTCCCTCGGGGCCTGGTCGGGCTCGGGAGGAAGACCAAGTCAAGAAGACGATTGTGGAGCTGGCTATCGCGATCGAGGCCTGGTACAAGAGAACCCAACTTTTGCGTGCGGCATTGAGCAAAGCTCTAGATGATGATCCGGCGCACTTCGTGGACTTCAGTCGCAGGGAATGGAGAGCGTCTGACGAGTACCGGGATGGAATTGGGGAGGCTCGCAGGTGGAGGCAATTAAAGGGGTTGCACACAGACCCGGCTGGAAGAGTTGAAAGAAACGTGGCCGAACCCGAGCATAGGCGCCAGTGTGCCC
>Ga0247758_1001599_pt1 | contig 15881 bp, 19 predicted proteins | sample UWRJL156409C4_FD_180950 | JGI IMG/M metagenome (GOLD analysis project Ga0247758, IMG submission 180950) | Plant litter microbial communities from Arlington Agricultural Research Station in Wisconsin, United States - UWRJ-L156-409C-4 | ecosystem: Environmental > Terrestrial > Plant litter >...
GCTGTGTTCTGGGAAGACTTGACACGATGACCTAAACGACTAACAACCCCCAAGCAAGACACCCTGAGATAGGGCAGTATCCACGAACGAGGAGTGAGGGTTTGTCCCCATCACAGGGCCCACCGCCCGGCCACCGCCAGCATCGCGGGCAGAGCAAAAGCATAGAGGTTCGTAGGCTTCAGCGCGGCTGCGGCGCCCGTGACAAGGGGATCCGGCGGCGTCGTCACTGATACTGGCTCGTTCAATAGCTAGAGTATCGCAAAACCCATTTGTCAGCAGCGTTCTCAAAGGAATGGGCATGGAGGCATGCACCCTACCCCATCAACAGTATGCACTACGCCGTTCTTCACGATGGCGTCCCCCGAAACAATTAGCGCCCCGCCGATGTAGACCTCGCTGCCGCGCACCGTGACGGTCACGTCGGTGCCGCCAAGGGTGTGGAAGACAGTCCCGTCGCGCAGTAGCGGCGTGTAGGCTGTGACGCCGACCAAGACATGGCGCTTGAGGGTCTCGACCAGCTGGTCATAGTGCGGACTGCTGGCGTTCTTGGCAAAGACCGAGTTGGCGGGCGCCAGGACGGTAATCTCGGCCCGGCCGTCAAGGTCCGTGAGGAGGCCGGTCCGCCGCAGCGCGTCCTCGAAACGACCGACGTTGAGGAACGGGAGAGTGGCCGAGATGGTGCGGGGGAGGGTGAGTGTTCTGTTGTTGAGCCGAGGGGTGGCAGTCGGTCAGCAACAGGAAGCCAGGCAGAGGGGCTACCAAGGTAACTTGAGATGGGATGGAATAGAAGCCATGCTCACCCGGCAATCGGCCGAACCACGCCGCCGCCAAAGGGAATGTCGTTGGACGTGATCTTGACGCTGTCTCCAAGCCCCGTGAACACGACGCCCACGGCGGAGGCGCCCACATCCTTTTGCACAATGGTCTGGTTGCGGCCCGGCCCGAGGTTTACGAACGCCGGGTCGCTGAGCAATGTCTCATAAACCCAGACGGGGCATTTTTCTGCAGGCGGATCGGTCCGCCGGCGGAGCTCGACTGCTGTGTCCTTGGCGTAGCTGAGGAGAGCGGCAGCGGTCGCGTCCGTTCCGGTGGTCTGGCGGGCGATAATGGCACCTCCGTTCCTGGCAATGGCGGCGTTGGGCGGGGCGTAGACAATGAGCCGAGCGTCGGGCACAGACTCGATGACGGCTCCTTGCTCCTGGAGCAGCCGGGCGAATTCCGTGTGGCCGTTGTTTTGGAGAACCGAGAGCAGGGACTGTGCCGAGGCCGAGGAGGCGAAGAGGCCGAAGCCCGCCAGAAGAGTCTGCGTCAGCATGCTCAAACTTTCAAGAGCCCGGGGATGAGGCTGCGAGGTGAGAGGTGAGAGGTGAGAGGTGAGGATCAAAGACTGGGTGCGGCGTGTGTTGTCTGAGAGGCGAGGAGAGGCTGAGAGACAGAGGCTGGTGGGAGTTAAGTACTCCACGCCGAGGCCGGACTCCATGCCGTGCCCGAGGCCTGCCTGGCCGTATCCGTGGACATGCCGGTGCAAGGTAGCTATTGTCGGGGCGCGTCGAGTCTCGACAGCGAGAGCAGAGCCTCCGGTTGACTTGATCACCTCATTTACCCCCCGCGACTTCAATCTCCGACCGCCGCGCGCATGAGGCCACGGAGTTGCGCTGCTTCTTGTTGGTGCCAATCCTCTGCATGTCCTCCCCAGGTAGGTTACCGTAGGTGGGTACCTAGGTAGGGTATGCATGTATGTGCCGGGCTCCCAATGAACGTGCAACTAGCAGGGTCTGCCGTGTCTCGGTTCTGGTGTCTCTCTGCCGTTTTTTGGCTGGCGGATGTGGTCCATGTCCTGGCAGGCCGTCGTTTGTTCAGTTGCTTGGCGACATGCGCTGAAGTCCAATACTTTGAGTGACAGCTGCATCGCGGTGGAGATTACGGGGTCCGGCGCTGTGCATGCGGTGATGTGATAGCGGCTGCTGCGGCGCTCTGGGTGGTGTGCGTTACGGCATATGCTTCATTGGTTCAACCCCCCCACTACCCCCCGGACAAGTTATGTGGTGTCTCACTCATACGGATTCCACCGCAACAGAGCCTCACAAAACTGCCCCAAATATCCTATAAAGATACCCAGGATATTGCACAAAAGGCAGGGCCATGATTGGCCATGATTTCTGGTCCTTTGATTTCCCGGGCACCCACTGAGCGAGCCCTCCAACCTCCCGTCGAAGGTGACAAGGCTGAGCGCCGAGCGGGGACTACAGACCTCACGGGGATCTCCGAGCCAATTGTAGCCGGCCAGCTCAGTGTGACTGGAAGCTGTGTGGCATGGGCAGCCATCATGCCTTTCCAAGAAGCCCGACGAGGAGGGGGTAGAGGGAACCTTGGTTGCCGACCACTCCCTCGAGACTCGAGGCTCGAGGCTCGAGCCAATTCTTGTCGACCGGCTTGGGTGAGAATCAAGGTAGTACTTGTCTATCGTAATTGGTCGATTCGTGTTCATGACTGCTGACAAAAGACAGCTCCCGGTAGCCAATGCCTGGACAATGGCGAACTCCAATTTTCCTGCCTGTCTCCGTGCCCAACCAGCCAGGTCAACGGTAGCCCTGTGTGCAGACATGGAGTACAAATGAATGTACTTGGCCAGGTACCTGCTAGGTACCTGACCTTGCTGAGACCGGCCTGCCATAAGGCATCATGGCTCGCTCCACCCGCACTCCATTTGACACTCGCACTCATACTCGCGCGTGCACAACTATTAGTACCCCCCCGAAGCAGCTGTTCAGGGGAAATCAAGTTGGAACCCAAGGGGCGAGAGGCTGTCGGCGAGAAAATTGATCCCACATCAGTCAAAGCTCAGACAGAGTCAACGCCAGCACCGTCCTCTCTTCTCCTTCCCCGCAGCCCAGCGCAGCCATGGCCGACATCTACACGCCGCCTCCCGACACCTCGTACCTCCTCACCGAGTCCTTTTACTCACCTGCCGACGGCGGAGATGTGTGGGCCGTCGCCTTCTCCACCGGAAGCGGCTCGTTCGTCACGGCCGCGCTGACGCTCATCATCACCTTCATCTTCCTGACCATCTGGGACATTATCGCCGTCACAGCGCTTCTCTCTGTCCGCGACAACCCGTCGCGGCGTAGGGAGGCTGCCATGGTGACAATGAGCAACGCCAACGACCCGCTTTTCGCCTGCTCGCAGATGGCGAACTACGTTCGCTGCATCATCTTCAAGCACAGGTCGGATCCGCCTTCGTCTTCGTTAAAGGAAGGGGAAGCCGCACCGGACGGAGAGAAAGCGGCGGGCTCGTGGGATACCGCATACGGCGTCATCTTCTGCCTCGTGGCGTTTGTCGTCTTTGGCGGGAGCACGGCCCTGGGAGTCGTGGGCCCATCGCTCGTCGACATTGGCACCACAGCACCAGTACGACCCAGCCAAGCCCGGTACCCCGACGTCGTCCCGAACGCGCCGGCCATGAGTCTCGCGCGGTTTGGGCTCCTGGCCCCCGCCGCGATGCGCGCTCTGGGTAGCGTCGAGGCCGCCGAGGTCACGCTCCGGTCCCGCGTCAATATTATCCAAGACATGACAACGCTCGGCACGGACCCCGGCAGCGGCGAGTCCATCTACGGGCTCAGATACACGTACTCGCTGAGCGGCGTCGAGTTGGGCCTCCGCTACGGGGCCGACCTCTCGTTGGCCGTCTCGGGCAGCTGCCAGACCGAGTACGGGTGGGCCGTCAAAAGCGGGAACCTGTCCGATGACGCCGACGTGTACCACCTGTGGAATCGAGAATCCGCACGTGTACTGGTCCCGATCGGCGACCGGGACATCCGGTACGCCCCGCGCGCCAGCTTTCAACCGCATCCAGACATGGACGGCCGTCAGGGCCCCAACTACGAGTTCGCTGTCGTGGTCAGCTCTGCGCGCCGCACCAGCATCACGCAGGGGTCCGACCCGTGGTACGCCACCGAGCCGCGTAAGACGCCCGACAGCCGGTTCAATGCCACGCACTGGATGAAGCGCTACCGCCCCGTCCTCAGCTGCAAGCAGCAAGACACGTGGACCCATCGCGGGCAGCCGCTCAACTCCATCCGCGACCTGGTGAAGGCGCCCGGCCTGCGGCTGGCGGCGGCAATCGTCAAGGTGCTCGAGCTTGCCTTCACGACGCCCGTCGTCCTCAACCTCGGCAACGCCAGCGGCGACTCGGCGCTGCGGTCGCGCACCACGAGCCCGAACGGCGTCATCGACGCAAAGGAGTCGACCATGTACGCCGACATGGAGCGCCTGCTGCTGGCCGCCTTCGTCGCCTCTCGCAGCACGTTTACCGACGCCGCCATGTTTCCCAGCTTTGGCCAGTACCCAAACATCTTCGCGGCCGGCACGGCCGACCCAGAGCCCGGTGCCGCCGGATTTGTCGTGTCGAGCCCGGGCATCCAGACCTTTTCGCTCGCCGGCCTCATCATCCTGCCCCTGCTCCTGGTCTTTCTGATGCTGGTTCGTGCCGTGCTTGGCTTGGTCATCAAGCTCAAGCTCAAATCCGCAGTGCCGCGCGGCGACGACGCAGCAAGCCCCACCAAGTGGGCGCGGCCCTACTCCTTGGCGGCGCCCTCGCTGCTCCGCGCCATCTACGAAGGCCGCAGCGGCGAGGGCCGAGACGACTGGCACTGCGAAGACCCGGTCGCCATGCCCGGGACATCCTCGTCCGGACTCACCCTGTGCAAGACACGGCACTGCAAGGCGCACTTCAAGGCCCCGGAGGAGTGCCCTGCCACCTGCCCCCTCTCAGAGGCCTTTACCGCCATGAAGCCCGAGCAGAAGAAACAGGCCGAGGAGTGCCCCCGCTGCACGGGGCACCTCCCCAGCAAAAAGCCAAAGGTGGAGGACAAGAGCGGTGCCAGTTTGGTGGCCAAGGACGCGGCTAGTGCCAACTCTTAAGGCCGTGGAGATCGATAATGAGGGCGAGCGAGAACTGATGAGGAAGGCGGGGATGCAAGGAACCTGCGCGGCTGGCGAAAAGAGGCCAACTAATCATGGTGGGTGGACAAAAGGTTGTTTTTACGAGCGGACGGGAGCCCACACTTTCAGCAACTTTCGGTATAAATGCAAGGCCTCTTTAGTTAATTTATCGGTCTCCTCATAAATGGCACCCCAGTCGGGGACCCAGCTCTGCAAGCCCTGGGTACTCTTCCTCGCCAGGTCGCCGGCCCAAAGACTGAGGGATCCAGTGTGACCTATGAGGGCCACCGCAGCGTCCTGATACACATCGCTAGCTCACGCGGTATAGTTGGGGTGAATAAGCGACCACTGGCTCTCCGATGTCAGGCCATGTAAGCCGTAGACCTTGTCGCTTTCGTCCGTGACTCGGCGTGCGCAAAAGTCTTGGAATATGGTGAGTAACGGCACCCTGACTGGGGATTACACTGTGCACGAAGGTGTTCAAAACGCTGGATGTGGCGGGATAAATACCGTAGGATCTTCACATTGCCGGGTCCAATGACCGAGGGGCTCCAAGAGGAAGACGCTGCGGCGACGAGCATGCCCCACGGGGCTTCAACAGCACCATAGCGCACCACTGCCCGCCCGGGAACGATCAGCTCTGATGAAGTGGCGGCGCTCAGAGGGATCTGTTGAGTTGCCTTCGCTAGAGGGCACCGAACCGATAATGGACACCATCAGGCACCATTACTCCGATAAGTGCTGGTGGTACTCGTCGAAATCCGTCACGTTGCTAGGGTGTCTAAAGGGTCAGCTAAAAGGCAGATCACAAATTAGGATCGTTAGATGAATGAGCCCATGTCAAAAAATTCCAGCTCCGGATTGTCCCAACAATCTTGCAAAAAAGCATCGCTTGACACGTCAAATACTCATCCCCGTGACCTGCCTCAAGATTCCGTACATCTGCATCATCCTTTCTCCGCCATCGTTCAAACCATCATGGCGAACTGCATGTTTTCGATCACACAATGCTGGTGGACAGCTGGGAGCCTAAACCCCGGCGGCCAGGTTGGGCGCTAAGTGACGCAAACACTTGCATCTCAACTCAATGACCTAAAAATGAGGCCGAGTTTGCCGGTTGCTCGCTGTCGCGCCTAACTGTAAAGGGATCGCTAGAACAACAGTATAGTTGTGATGATGACGTAACTGTCCAGCCCCTCGCGTTAAACCTTTGCTCTCCCACTGTCAACCACCCCAGCCGTCCTGCCGGCTTCGGGGTGCAGGTTGAAACACTTGGTGTCAATAACGGTAGGCTAGCTAGTATAACCCGAATCCAAGTCTGTCTGCCTATCTGGCGTTAGGCGCATCCCAAGGCGAATCAGGCGGACTTGCCAAGACACGAATTAAATGCTCAGAGGTAGAGCGTGCCCCAACAGCTTGGGTTTATTGGTCTACGGTGGGTTTGTCACTCCCGCACGCTTATTGGCCTACGAAGCTTGATGCCTGTAGCCTTGCGCCGATATGTGACTTGAACGGACTCTTAAACGCATAGGGATACTCTGATTGCTTCTTCTCGAGCTCTGGGGCTCTAATATTTAAGTCGTCTTTGTTTCCGAACCCAGAGGCGAAGGCCGAATGTCTCTCGGATCAACACTCAAAATTGGGCCAGGATTCAAGTCACTCCAGCAAACACCACTTGTCTATCAACAAAGATCATCATATCGGCCAAAACACTAGCCGAATCAGCGCAGTTTTCCCTCCCCTCCCCAATGGACTGCCCGCCCATCGAGCCCCCCCCTTCCATATTCGGTGGTCACGGCCCCGCTCTAGATATGGTCCGGCGCTGGATAGGACAAGCAAACAAAACTGGCTCATGCACACGGCCCGATCTCTTCCGGGATATGAACTGGGACAGTCCGATCCTCACATACCAGGGATGCGTTGACTTCATGGGAGGTTCTCGCTGGTACCAAGAAGCCGGTAGCAGGGTGTACACGTGGGTCATCCCGGTCCTCTTTCTCTTGTTCAACATTGCCCTGGGCTCTGCCAGCAAGCGGAGCTTGTTCGCGATTGCGCACAGCCTTGGTGATCCGATCGATACCAACAGGTCGCTGCTCGATAAGCTGAGCGCGTGGAACACATGCTACGACGAAGCGAACGCCGTGGTGCTGGAGAAATGGCGGGCAGCGCATAGCGGGCAAGGAGGCGCGGCTAAGCAAGCCCCTGATGAGCATCTTTTGATCGACGACGTTTGCATAAAAGACTCGGTCCGAACCCTGGCGACCGTGTTCGCCGGGATGGAGGAGCTCGTGGGCCAACACCCTGGCTTCGAAACAGTCTATCGCGAAGCGGCCCAAGAATGGCACGCCTTGGACGAGACGGCTCTGGGGCCCGGGCGCGACCGCAACGACTTTGTCAGCATCGAGTGGCGCCGGGCAGCGCTGACCCTGACAGAAAACCGGACCAACGAGTTTGTCCGCACAATCCTTGCTGTCGGCGTGTACTATTTTGCCATCGTTGCCGAGTTCGTCGGCGAGATCTCGGGCAACGGCGACGCCACTCCGGCTGGCAGGATTGGCGCCGCGATGGCCCTTTCGTTCATCTTGGCCGTGACGCTTCTAAGCAACCTGCCCGGCAGCTTCCCGTCGCGGCGGACCTGTCTCGACGCCATCCTGCGCTTGGCCGCCGCCGAGACAAGCAGATCAGGCCCCGAGAGCGCGGAGATGCAGCCAACACAGCCAACGCAGCCATCGCAGCAGCAGCAGCAATCAAAAGCACCCCCCACACCCATTGTGCTAGTCTCGTCAAGCTCCAGCAGCCAGTACTTTGACTCGTTGCCCTTCGCGGGCGCAAACTACTCTTTCCGGCCGTGGAAACGCCTCAGGTGCCGCCGCATGGCCCTCGCGACACCGTGGGTCGCCCTGATCCCCCTAGCCCTTGCGTTCGTGCCCGCCATGATACTCCTCCACTACGCGGTGCCCCGAGGCTTTGGCTGCCGTCACTTTATGATTCTGGGCATATTCGGGGCATGGATCATCAGCACACTTCTCACGCACCTCTTCCAGCAGCTTGCCAACCGCGTGGACACCGTGCGGTGGCGCACCTTCTGCTTCTGGCTGACCTACGGAAAGGACCTAATCATTGGCATCCCGGCCATAACAATGGTTTTCTTGTCCGTCGCTGGGATGTTCAGCAACTGTTGGTGCTGGTGCCGTGTCCTGTTTCTGGGCGAGGATGACGCATCTCTACCTCTCGATGTCAAGCAAGACTACTTGCAAAACAAGACGACCCGGTTTGTGGCGATCGTGGTCGCCTTCCAGGCTTTCCAAATGTTGTACATCATCATTGTCGCGCGCTTGTCTCGTCGAGGTCGTCGGCTGGCGCTGTGGGGAGAAGAGGCGAAAAGAAAAGTTTGGCGGCAGGTATATGCAGGTATCGGTGGAGGGCAGGGGGTTTTGCGACTTGGCACGCGGTTTATTCTCTGGGGCGGTAATGAAAGGGGGGACGCAGAGGTAAAATGACCAAGCTAAGCCGACGCTCTGCTTTCATGGCGTTCGGAAGGAGCGCTGCCCCGGGGGGAGGCTTCCGCTGGCCAGCGCACACCGTACCGACCATTGAGAAGCCTGCTATTCGCTGACGGTCTCTAAAAGAACAATGCGCAAGGACAGCGTGCGTTGCGCGCATTGATCGAAAGAACGTCTGCTGCGATCGGTACGAGTACAATTCGTACTCGATGGAAAGGTGCACTTTGCAGGGACAAGGCACGTCTGTCGGGTTGCATGTTTGCGTTTTGAAGTGGATGAACTGGTTCCTGACAGCGGTACTACCTATCTGCAACTTTGTTTTTGGCAGTTGGTATTCGGCCAGGTATCATTTATTCAAGAGAATTTGCGCAGCGTGAGCCACTGTTGAGACCCTTACCCCATTCATGGCAAAACAGCATTCAGTAACCTCATTCGCATCCTCGCCCCTATCTTGGGTAAGCACCAACCCTCTGCCAAAGTATGCATCCATCGGGTTTATACTGATGTCCCGGAAATGCCTCAGTGCAACGGAGGTTGAGTATCGTCGGTGCATCTCGACCCAACACGGGACGTAGGCAGCGGCGGATCCAGGCGTGCAGCAGGCCCTGAACAGTGTGTGTTGGCGCTAGCGCGGCAAAATAACTAATGAGTAAAATTTATTGGTGCCCTTGGTATCATTCTTGTTGTCTTGTCGCTTGCAATGCCAATGACGTCTTGTTCGGGTTTGCCGCTCGCTTATCGCGTACATTACCGCTCAGGTATGCAGAAATATAAGCTTGTGAATGATGTTGGCAATGCATAAACGCCGGCACAGAAGCAGCGCGTCTAAAACGGAGCCACGCTGGGGCAGTCCGCTGAGGGCTATTTTATTTTGTGGAGGGTGGGACCTGGGGTTGATTGGTGTCCGCACAAGCCACAACTGCAATTGGGTTTGAGCACAGCCCCAAAGGTGACACGAAAACCAGTCCATCGTCTCCCTTGGGACCATGTGGCGTCTGTGAGGGACTTGTGTAAATCCTACAGCCTCACCTTGGACTTGCCCATTCGTCGGCGCGCCAAACGTCCGCGCTTGGTGGGCGAAATGACCCCCCATCTTCTTATATGTAGGATGATGGCCTGGCAGGTCGAGTAAAAACACCCACGACACCGACACTTCAAACGGGAAACATGAGCGTGTTCACAACATCGTCAATTTCATCTGCGACTCCACCCGCGTTATCATGGAAACCACCACCTCTATCGTCCTTCCGCTTTAGCAGAAATTGCACCGCCGCCGGGAGGTGGGTTGCCTCTAACCAAGTGGAGTACATGGCCACTCTCGACTACATCCGCCAGTCCCTCCCAGACGACTTCGAACCTCCTCCAACAAACTACCAAATCTTCGAATGGTTCACAAGCAACATTGCGCACAACAACCAGACGCTGTACATACGGATGCACGATGTTGCCGTGCGCGACTGCCTGCAGGACGCTTGTCGAGCCCTCGAGTGGCAAGGCATCGCCGATCTAGCCGGGGTCGGGATGGTCATCACGTACTATCTCGAAGCCATATTCACCACCATCCTCTTGTTCCTCCTCTCCCTCGACAACCACTTCAACGGAGCCTCCCAGGTCGGAGATTGGCTGACCCGCCTCGGGATTCCTCACCCCCGCATCCCCTACCGGTTGTCCGCCGCGCTGTACGGTTGCCTCGACGAGTTCCTCAACAGCGCCACCGTGTTCGCCATCTCGATGCTCGCCGCTTCCATCTTTGAAAACTCGTACAACGCGCTCAACTACGGTGTCGAAACCACCGTGTACGCGACGCTGCTTTCCATGCTCCTGCCCATCTTCACCGTATTTCCCGTCGCCATCCTCCACGCGATAGCGCGCGGCAGCCTTCGCCGCGCTAGATTGCGCACCACCATATGGATCGTCCTCGTCATCCTCGTCATCGCCGTCTGCGTGCTAGCCACGGCCACTTTCCACATCTTGAGGGAGGACACGGAACCCAACTTTTATGGCGACCGGTCGCCGAAAAAGTCGTTTGAGTGGTGGTGCGCGCCGACGGAGGATCAGTTCTCCGTGCGGCCTGCCTTCAAGGTGGGTGCGGCCATATTTACCATCTCTGGGGGGTTTTGGTTTATTGCCATCTTGAACTTTATGCGCATCCCGTTTCTCAACGAGTGGAAGTGCATGGTCAAGCTGAGGGGAAGTTGGTGGCTGGTCGTTGCTGGGCTGAACTTTGTTGGCATGTGGACATACCTTGGCCTGTTTAGCGAGTATCGTCGTCTCGTCGTCGAGAAGGCTGGGCTGTCGCAGCAGGATACACGCTGGAGCGTCGGCCAAGTGTTGGCATTGGCAACGTGGGCGCCGGTTGCTGTTGACTTTTTGTACATCCTCGTTTGTGAGTGCCCCCCCCTTATCTTTGCCAACTTACAGGGGGCTATCGCTAACGAACGATGCGCAGTTGGACCCCAGGCTGGTCTAGAGGAAAGAGTCTCCAAATCCTGGCTGATCACCGCCGGTGAGCGGAGCAGCGACGACGCAATCATCAATGAGCTTCCCACAAGAGAGGACAAGGCGGCTCTGGTACAAGAGATTGAGCTTGGCTTCCCAAGGTCAGACCACGCGTCCAATCGCTCATCGCTAACGGAGGACGTGGGGCTGCTGGAGCGCAGCATGGCTTTCATGCCACTTGGCGGCCGAAACGCTTGATAGATGCGGCTGACGCTATTTCTGCATGGAAGAACTGGCGGATAACACAGCACCCGAGCTGTCCGAACCCAGCTCTGTATTCACACTCTGTTCACCAGTGAATAATGGGCGAGGCGCTCGGTGTCGGTCTGTTTTGGACTGCTACCTAGTTGGGTGGTCAAGGTCTCTCGCTAATTGCAGACTTGATAGAGGGGGGTTTGATATATCGGTAGAATGTAAATAAGGTGCACCTAAAACATACGGAGGGAGGAGTTCTTGCCTGTGGAGGTTTGATATATGGATGCTTCTCAAAGTTGTAAATTTCGCAGCTGATGTGTCAGGAAGGAGTCGGGGCGTATCATGTTAAACAGATACACATCTTGGGTAAAATTTACTCTCAGCAATCTCTATATCCGTGTCAAACCCTGAGCTAGGCTAACCATGATGCGGCAATATCCATGTCTTGTTTGTACTACTCATAGGTGCTAACAAGCGTTCATGGGAGCGGTATCTTGGCGGTGCGCTTCGAGGTGGTGGCAAAGAAGAAGAGGAAGATGAATCAAAAAATCATGACGTGCGCCGTCGCTACCATGAGGCCGAGCTCCATCTCTCAGTTCTACCGACGCTGCAACACAAGGGAGAACTCAGACCTGAAACCTGGTGTTTGGGTTTGGCAAGGTCAGAAGTGAGTTGCTTTTGGTGGCGACAGCCAGGCGACAATGGTTGGTGCAATAGTCCTCGGGTGGTTTATAAAAACTCCGGTTCGTGTATATTGGCTGATGCCTGCTCACCCGCGGCAGGAAATAGTACCACTACCCTGTGCACGCTGCTTGGCACCGACAGCGAGTGAAGGCTCGACAAGATGACATGCTTGTCTGGGGCCTTCATCTTCCTGGCTCTAGCCGCGCGGCAGGCCCTCAGCCTCGACATTTCCGTCTCCGGGACGTAGAACGGGGAGCCGGTGCCTGCGTCTGAGCTGACGTTTTCAAGGTGGGACGAGGGACGCTGGGTGTGCCGTTGAGGGCTGCCGAGAGCTTTGGGAACAACAAAATCAAGGTCGCGGCGGTGGCGAATCTAATAGCGGAGAGCATCAATTGTGCGACTTCCACGAACCTCAGGCAACTAATGAGGGATATATAACAGGGGTTGTTCTAGGATGCGGCTCAATCAACAAGTCTACACCATCCAACCGGGTCAAGACCATCACGGGCGCGTGGCAACATCCCAACTGCCGTATGCAAACCGACAAGGAGCTCCGTCAAGCCGCGGCGCCGTGGGTCGGCCTCAGCAACGGAACGGCGATGCTGCAGGCGGGCTCCTACTGCCAGGTGAAGAACTGGGCTGGCAGAGTCGACCACTTCATCTGGTGGCAGTGGTATTCGCACGGCACGCAAACCCAGACCAGCTTCACCGTCGCACTGGGAGACTGGCTGATGATAAATATCACGATGCACACGACCTCATCAACCACTCTGTGGGTCTCGGCTATCCCTTGGCGTTACCGTGACGGCGGCGAGTGAGCTGACCCGGTGGTTACAAGCGAAATCACAAACTTTTCCAAGGCGTCGTCCAGAATTGTTAATTTCTCTCACGGAACCGAAATTGTTGGCATCGACGCCATCTGGGTGTTTGAAGCTTCGATCTTGGGCAATGGCGCCCCAATGTATCCCCGCTTTGACAGCACCTGGATCACCGAGGCGGCAGCTACTCTTCAAGATGGGTCGAAACTGGGCATCATCGGTGCCACGCAATGGGGGGTTAGGGGACAGTGTAGATCATGGGAGTATGACAACACGTCGGTCGAGATCATACAGCTCTGGCCTGGGGTTTCGTCAGGGGCGGTATCATGACGAAGAGATGAGATATCCGTGGCAGTCAAGCAGTACTTTAGCTTCATCCTGATTTCGGTAACAATCAGCCCAGTGGCAAAGATGATTTCGAGCAGAAAGTCACCCAAAAGGGTTTGTTCAGTACCTCTGATTCTGTGAATTCCTCTGCAAAGTCAGTCGTCCAGATCCCTATTCCTGTCCCAGATCGAGGACACCTCAGGGGTTATCTCAGGGGTTAGTCCATATCAACGCTGGCCAAGTGCTGGTACCTCCCGGACTTCAAATCTGGAGGCGAGGGTGCCGTTTTATGTCGCCAGAATCTTATGGAGTGGGTTGGGTCGTCGGAACTGAAGACAGCAAGCTTCTACTTCTGGGCATCCGGGTCAGCGGCCCAGGGGTCGCAGAGGGCAATGCTGTGCTCTCTGCTCTTTGAACTCCTTCAGGATAACCTCGACATCATCCCTCGTATCGCCCCAGCTGAATGGAACTCGGCCTGCCTTCTCAACTCGCGGCTTCGCAACAATTGGGCTGAGGAGCGACTTTCGTTATTCTTGCTCAACACCGTAAAGGAGCTGACAGCCAAGGAGTTCAAAGTGTGTTTTTTCATCGATGGGCTGGACGAGTTCGATGGCAAGCCAATAACTCTACTCTCAGCCATCCACAAGATTCTAGAACTTCCTAATGTCAAGGCATGCTTGTCAAGCCGGCCCTGGGTCGAGTTTGAGGATGCCTTCGGGTAGAACCTAGCCTTCACGTTCAAGATCTCACCTACGGCGACATCAAACACTTTGTGGAATCTCAATTTGACCAAAGCAGTGGGTTTCAAAGGCTACAATCACGAGAACCTAAGTATCCTCGGTCTCTGGCACGCCAGATTGTCGAGAGATCGGCAGGGGTGTTCCTCTGGGTCCGAATTATTGTGCAGCCACTCCTGGCCGGGCTGACCAACGACGACCGCGTCAGGGACCTGGAGGGTAGGTTGCATTCGCTCCCACCTGATCTCGAGCAACTGTACGACAAAATTTTGAAGGATTCGGACCCTTTTTACTTCGAACACGCTTGTCAGTACTTCAAACTTGTGCTTGTGTTCAATGGTCCCACCCCCGCACTACTACTTTCGTTTGCAGACGAGGAGGACGAGGATTTTGCCAATCGGCTACTCAGGGACCACAAAGTAGCTTCGAGGATCCAAACGCTGCGACGAAGGTTGAACAGTCGTTGCAAGGGCCTCCTCGAGATCAATTGTATCGACCAAATCAATTTCCTTCATTGAACTGTTCGGGAATACCTAGATCGTCCAGAGGTTCGATCCAAGATCGATAATTTACTTCAGAAGGCTCAATTTGACCCGGAGATGGAGCTGTGCTCCGCAAGTCTCGCTATGACCAAAACATACCCGGACACACAAGCTAGTATTCAGAAAAACCGTTACGATCAACGCGTCGTTCGGGATCTATAGCTTTGCAACTGCCTACGGTGGGCATCACAAGCCAGTGGGACGAGACAGAAAGCACGCCTTTTGGGTATCATGCACTCCCTACACCGGCTACTAAAGTTCCACCCGGAGCTACTGCTAGAGGAATACTACCGAGATACTAGAGTCCCAGGATCTGTCACCCTCGAAGAACATCAAGGACTGCACCGCTTCTCTGGAGATGGGTTTCTAAATCTGGCGACACGGTTTGGTATCATCGAATACCTCGAGCGTAGGGCTCAGCCCGGAGCACTCTCAGAACTCACATGTCACCTATCCGGAATCGGCTTCCAAGGCATCATCTCCGACCATCTCGTGTTCGCCTATGCAATTAGCTTGATTCGTGCTACCAGTCTAATACACCGACGAAAGGAAAAGTTCGTATTTGAAGGAAGTCAATTCCCTCTGCTACTGGACCCTTGTCTCTGTTTTCCACCCAGAGTAGAGACTTTTCGACTTCTTCTTGAGAGGGGCGCAAATTTCAATCAGGTTACAGTCTGGTGAAGCAGATGGACGCTTGGGTGCTCTGGGATAAGTGGATGCAGGTGTTGAGAGTGTTTATCGAACATGGGGCAAAGATTGACACGACTTTGGCTCGTATAGTGAGCGAAGGTCTCAAAGATGTTGGCTCGCAGTACCGCAGCAAAAGGAGGATGTGGAAAGTGCTGCAACAAAGCATTCACTCCGGGGGAGAACAAGATATACAGTCCAGGAGAGATCATTTGTTCTAAGTGGTGGGAGCTGTGGGAAAGTTACGATACTGAGGACAGTGATGGTAGTGATAGTGGTAGTGAAGGCGAACTGTAGGCCACGGGGATGAGGCCAAGGTGAGGGGTGGGGGGCGCAAACACGCCGGTATCCATTCTTTCACATTTTCGGCCTGAATTTCGGCTTCACGGTGAGACGGACAGTTCGGGTGTCTGTTCCCAGACACCAGGGAATTCTGTGACACCATCATTCGGATTCCTCCGTCATATATTTCAAATTAGTAGAGGGTTTTCTTGGTTACCCGGTAACTTGTCTCTTCAAACTCAAATCACTTATATTTCGTAACACAAATCGTTGTGTCACCCGAAATCCGCCAAATGCCGGAAAGACGTGATTCCTGCTTCGACCGGGATTTCTACCAATCGCATTGGCCCCTTGAATACGGCAACACACCTTTTTGCAACCACAGCCAATCAGGAGCCCACACCATCCACCATCTCGGTCGGTCAATTGGGCATCGCAACAAGGCTGCAGAGCGGGGCAAAATATAAATGCAACACCACATCGCTCCGACAACTCCTCCACTCTCCCTCCAACATCATCATCCCCTCACCCATCAACCATACCATCCATTTCAATCACAACCACCATGTCCCCAACCCCCAGCATCACCAAAGAGTCCATCCTCTCCTCCTCCTCCATTTCATCTTCCTCCCCCGCTTCAAATCCATCCCCCCCAGGCAGCAACAG
>Ga0247758_1001602_pt1 | contig 15822 bp, 25 predicted proteins | sample UWRJL156409C4_FD_180950 | JGI IMG/M metagenome (GOLD analysis project Ga0247758, IMG submission 180950) | Plant litter microbial communities from Arlington Agricultural Research Station in Wisconsin, United States - UWRJ-L156-409C-4 | ecosystem: Environmental > Terrestrial > Plant litter >...
CGCTTTCCAGCGCTCAGCAATGTCCGCGCCGCCTCGGGTGATGCGATAGATACCTCATTGGGGGCGATGCGCACGACTGGGCCGTACTTGCGATGGAGCTCGATGTGGTCGAGGTGTGTGCGGCCGCTCGCGGTCGACTTGACCATCCATAGGCGCGAGATGGACGCCAGGAATGGCCCGGGATACTTCCGGAGTGGTGACGCGTAGCGCTTGTATGTGGCCCGGAGGACGAGCACGAATACCAGGGTCAAGACCCAGTGTGCGGTGACGAAGGCGAAGAGGGTGGCGGCCAGCGACACCTTGGCAGGGGCTGTCTTTGTGATGCCCATGGTCGGTGGTGTTTGTTCACTGCTCCGGGGAGGCAGCTCTGACGAGGTGGTGTTGAACCGTTGGGAGCTCGACGGGGGTGGTGGTAGGCCAGAAGGGGACGGAGCTAGGTCGGCAACTGTTGAAGTTGCTAGCCTGGGAGCTTATAACGGACGAACAGAGGACAGAGTCAGAGGGGGGGGCGTTCCACAGGGAGTATTTTACCGATCGCTAGGTGACGGCAGCCCGCCTTGGATGGCTTTTCCCCGTACATACGGGCCCGTGTCCCGGGCAAAGACATGGGTCGAATCGAACCGAGCGAGGCATATCTGCCGATGGCCACACAGGCCACGGCGAGCGACACCACCCTCATCGCCAACATAGCCCGTTCCATTGGTGGCCAGTGGGTCTTGGCATCGCGGCCGGGAAGCAGCGTGCATTGGCTGGTAGTTCCACGCACGACCCTGGGTCTTCGGCCGTAGAAATAGAGGGCGATGTCAGCTGGTCGACAGCGCTGCGAGCCCTAGCTCGAGCTCGAGCTCGAGCATTCCTGAATCGCAATCCTGGTCCCAAGCTCTGGTAGCCACTTGCCCCTCACGCAGATGATCCAAACGAGGGAAACGCGAACCACCTAGCACAGTCCGAGTTGAGAGGGGATGACGACACGGTCTGTTCCTTCCAGTGTGACAGCCTCCTGTCGCGGTCCAGGGGCTCGGTGCGGAGAAGATTACGAGAGGCTTTGGGTGTGCTGGGACAAATGTTCGGCAGTTGATCTGGCCACCCTCTTCCGCGAGCGAGAAGTCAGGCTGAGGTAAAAGGGCAAGACAAGCATTGGAAAGTGGGACGAATGTTGGGGTAAATCGCCCGATGCTGGGGTGGAGAGCGCCTTCCCCACAAACACCCCTGTCCGCCCCTCGTTGCCAAAAACCTCCGCAGCAGAGGAAGCATGGAAGTTTGCCATGCTGAGGACGCAATTAACGCGGCTAAATCTCAGCCGGACGGACATGATAACGGTACATTTGGATCAACGAAACACCGCGAGCTCTGATACCACGAACTGCTTGGTGATGGCGTCTCGTCCGATATTTTCACCACACATTCGTCTCGTAGGTAGTAAAGCTGGAGGATGGAGTTCGGGGATACGTCGGCTACAAACGGGACAAGGCAGCCTGATAGCTCGGCATTAGAAGCCACACCTTGGGAAGGAAGCTTAGAACCTCCATTCCGGTCGTTTGCTTGCGGAAGCAGATGTAGGATACGCATACTGCGTTGCAGGGTACGCTGAGATGGAATGAAGCCTGCTCTCGCTGACCCCGACACCAGTCGCAATTTGATGTTCACGCCATAGAAATCACCGCTCATCTTGGGCACTCACTGGGCTGCCACTCACACACACCCACGCCAATAGAACTCTTCGCAACGTAACTGGTATCGACAGTCCATCTAACACTGATGCCTGAGAATGTACACATGATATGCCCCGCCGATCTGCCTTTTATCATCTCCGCAGACGCCAAAACGCCCAGTAATGATGCCCAGCAAAAGATCCCTAGTCCATCCGTCCACAACTCTAAATCTCAACGGCCTTCTTCGCGGCCGACTTCTGCTTCCTCAACGTAGCTTTCCGTGCTGCAATCTCCTTGTCAAGCTTATCGTCGTTGCTCTCGGGCAAGGCCTTCTCCTTCTTTGACTTCTTCTTTGGCCGCTCCTCCTTAGCCGGCGCATCCTCAACAGCTGCCTCGGGCTCGGCATCGAGCGACTTCCTCTTCTTGCCGATGTTGGGCTTCTCGGACTTGTTGTGCTTGCCGGGGAGGGCGCTTGGCGGCGCCGTGCCGTCGAAAACCACCTTGGACTCGTCCAGCCAGAGCTCGTCTGTCATGTAGATGGGAAGCGCGGCTGTGTCGGGGCCCTTGATGTAGAAGTTGCGCACGTTGGACCACTTCTTGGGAACGAAGCGCTCAACCAGCTCGGTGGTCACCTTCTCGATGTTCTCGGCCAGATCCTCGGCCTTCCAGCTCGCGTATCCAACCTTGATGGCGGTGTTTGTGGATGGGCTAAGATGGACCAGGGCAGCGCCAATGGCTCTCCTGAGCTCGGAAACAATCTCGGCAGTAGGGCGAGCGTTGACGTTCTCGGTAGGGTTGCGCTTCTCCTTCATGCCAGGGGCCTTGGCGGCCCTCTTTCCGTCCACCTTAGCGCGCTGCGCCACCAGCACAACGGGGATGGGTCGCTTGACGGTGCTCTTGAAGAAGGTCTTCCCAAGCGACTTAGGGAGGCGGTTGATAATGCGATCGTCGGCAAGGAAGATCTCGTGGTCGGCAAAGAGCTTGCGCTGGGTCTCGTACGTCTTGAACTTTGCCTTGATGTGTGTGATGTCGATAACGCGGGTGATGCGCTTGCGCAGGTCCTCGGGGAACTCTTCCGAAGCGACCATGTTCTTGTACGCTCGCTGCGGGTCGGCTGTGATCAGGCAGATGGTGGCCTCCTCGTCGGTGTTCAGGGGGTGCGGGAGGACGATCTTGTTGGGCTGGAGACGGTTCGAGTCGTGGATGTGCGACTTGGTGGTCAGGGTGAGCCACACTGGCGTCTGTGCAACGATTGCCTCTTCATCGGCGAGCAGGTTTTGCTTGCCCGACGCTGGGGTGGCAGCGGCCTTCTTGATGTGGGCGATGAGCGCTTTGGAGGCTTTCAGGGTCTAAAACAGCTGTTAGACAATGCGGCAACGCCAATTCACAGACAATAATGGCACTGACCTGCTCGGGCTGGACGAGCGACACCGTCGCCTCAGCGGCCTTTGCAACAGACGTAGATTTCGACATCTTGGGTGGCTATGTGAAGATGTCCGGGTGGGGTGCCTCGGTCTCTCGATCAGGGACTGAAGTCTCAACTTTTTTTTGGGCTAAGAAGTTTTTGGCGGAGGCTGGTTTTTCCTTCGTGCCGATAAGGACCCACCGCACTTATCCTATCGTGGTGAGTGGGGGTGGTGGGGTCAACGCGGGGCTTGATGTCGGTTGGCTGCAGCGTCGTCACTTTTCGATGATGATGTCGGTGCACCATGGAGCGCATTAGAGGTCACGTTCTTCTTACCCCTTTTCAGTGGCTTTCAAGTGACGGATGTGGTCCTAATGGAGGATGCCATTAATGTGTGGTCTCTATCTACATTTATTCCTGCTCTTATCGTTTGATGGCCAAATGCCAAACCTCAATGCCGCCTCGGTTTTCATCCTCGGCCGCTCCCGGATTTGGAAACCTTCGCATCCTTCTCAATCCAACACAGCTCGCAAACTTCCCTTCCAGGCAACCTGCGCCTTTCTCGTGTCTCCTTGAGAGCAAGGCAGACGAGAGAGACATTGCAGATTACCCAATGTCAAAAACGACGCCTCGCTATGCAAATTCCAAGCCGCCCTTAGCAAATGTACACATCCGAGTCCGTGACTCCAGATGGTGAAAATGTATCTTTCAACGGAAAGATACGGGGGTATGTGACTTTTCCGCGCAGACGAAGCAGAATATCCTCCTCCCAGTCGGCTTTCAGCAGAGGCTGAAGCGCTGGAAATTAAAAAGCAAAACAAATACAGACAAAGATAATTTGGTATTGCATGATGCGAAAAAGCGACCATCAAGGCGTCTTTGGTCGCTTCCAGAAATATTGCTGGGAGGGAGTTAGCATTTGCTGGCGACAGGGGCTAATTTGTCTAGGTTGGGGAGCGGGAAAACTAACCTTGTGCTGCTTTCTGCAGTTTCTCAAGCTGGGTTTGCGGAGCCCATCCGTGACGGCTAACCGGCGCTGATCATCGGTGTCCATCTCGGGGACGTAGTAGTATTCGCTTTCGAGAGCCTTGCCGGCCGCGTCTTTGCCCTGTCGCCGAATGATGCCAGCGCACGGGGTCGACTCGATAATCGCACGGAGCTGGTCCTTCTCCAGGTTCTTCTTGTTCTCCTCGGGAATCTTGCTCATGATGGTCGACAGGGGCGTTGACGACAGACGAGAGTACGCTAACTGGTTGATGACGTGGTTTGTCACCGCAGCTGTCTCAGCCTCATTCAGAGGATTAATGACTGGCACGGCAATAACAGAAGCCACAACAACGCTAGCAGCAGCAGAAACAGAAGCAGCCTTGGGGCTAGTGTTTGGAGACTGCTCATTGAGTGGCTCGAGAGTCGTTGTTGGGAAGCGTGCTGTTTGTGGGAGCTTTGGTGAGAATGTTGAGAAAGAAGCGAATCGACCAGAGAGATTGGCACCGAATGGACCAAAGGAGTGCACAATCGGGTCGTTCTCCTCGTCAGGATCGTTCTCTTCGTCGGACTGGGGATCACTGAGCTCGCTCGAGAAGCTTTCGGCAGCCTGCGTTGCGAAACTTGCGTCCCCAGCAGTATTCTCCGGCAACTTTGGCAGTTCTAGCTCATCGGAGCTCCCATCTTCATAGATCTGTACCTCGGCATCGGCATCGAGGCCACGGGGTAGAAGATCGTTGAGGTTTGCGTTTGATGTCGACACATTGGCCGGCGAGGGTGACTCTGGGCTGACGAGCCGTGCTGTCCTTCTCAGCGGGCTTCCTTGCAGCAGATTTGACGCACTCCTCCCGGCCGTGCGAGGTGACTCATCCCAGGACGAATCACTGAGGTTCCCCAAGGCGTCGCGGTCCTTATTCAGCCTCGGCCATTGGAGGAATACCCTGGCGTCCTGCACGTCGATCATGATCTCGGCGCCTTCCGTCTCGGAAGTAAAAGAGTCTCCCCTTGCGAGCTCCCAAGTCTGGCCCTCGCAGTGCAGCTTCAGCCCGTTCCACCCATTGCAGATAATCTCGATCTTGTTGGGCTCCAGGTCGTCGGTGGATGCGATATATCGCGCTTTGACGTGGACGCGGCTGATCAGGCGATTTGCCGAGAGCTGATATTGGGATGAGTTGCTGGACCGTCCCATCAGGAGCATCTCCCCATTCTCGTTGAGCTCTACTATTCGCACGTCGGAAAGGGGAGCGCGTTCGGACACGAGAGACTGGGTCCGTTGGACGGTGGGACGCGGTCCGACGCGTGGCGGGCTGGAGGAGAGGATGCCGGTGCTGGAGGTCGGAACTGGCGTGGGATACTTGAGGAATGCACCCGAGGTAGCCTGGCGTTTTGTCGGTCGCGGCAAACCGGGAGAGGACGAGAACGGCTCGAATGCTGGAAGGAGCGAGGGTGCTGGTCGTTTTACGCCAGCCGTGGTTGGGAGCGAAGGCTCCAGCGCCTTGCTCGCCGTTGCTGCGGGTGAAGAATCCATTCTAAATCGATTCAGGCCTTGCTCATGACAATTGCCTCGCTCTCGTGCTCTGCAGAAGAGACAGAAGCTCTGCCGGCGGGCGTGGTGGTTGGAAGCCTCGCGAACACGTCGAGGCGCGTCAAATCGGGTGGTTGATACCTTGGCGAATCCGCCAGCCAAAATCGGAAATTCGGCTTGTAAGTGAAATTGGGTCCTGAGCCTGCAAACCGCGAGTGCTGGTGATAATCACAGTTGCGACAGAGAAATAGAATTAGAAACGGTCCTCAGCAGAGTGCAGGAATGGCCGGTTTGGAGGAGGCCCGAGGTGTGGTGGTGGTGGGGATTTGGGATTTAAGAGATGCAGGGCCGTGGTCGTGGTCGTGTCTCCTGCGGGACTGTGGTCCTCTTGTCGCAGGACGCGATTTCGCTAAAGCGGAGGTGCGGCGGTCGCGTCTGGCGTGCCCGCGCCGCCTGGCGTTTTCTGCCGAATGGGCTCCGCTCTCTGGTGGCCCAGATCGCGTGTCTTGCGTCTTCAGTGGAAATCCCGGGCCACTCGGAGCCCTTTGCACCCCTCACCGCCCTTGCACAGGCACTGGCTTAGCGCTTGTGCGCGGTATAACTGCTGCTATAATGACGTACCGCGGAAGCGCAGTTTCCAGAGCGTCTGAACGCCTGGGGATAGAGCCTCCATCCAGCAGCAAAGGGCATTTACTCCCTCTCTTTTCCCAAGGCCTCTATTCTCTGTATTCTCGACTTGCAGAAGCGCCGAGGAGCCAGCTCCGCATGACGTCGAGCAGTGCAGCCAACCTCAGTTGCAAGAATTTCCTTCCGGGGTTCCTCTTTCTCCAGCCTCCTCGTCTTGTGGGCTAGGTAGGAGACCCCGCTCGGCACCGCACCGCAGGCGCGTTTTTTCGCTACTTGGACCGGACAACCGCGGATTGACCCCACCCCACGCCCTCCCTTCAGTCACAATGGCCGGGCTATGAATGGAGGACAGATCCAACGCAATGCTCACTCAACGCGTCTGGTAATTTAGCCGTAGCTGCCCTGCCTCCTTTTCTGACCACACATTCTCTCCATGTTCTGGAAAGCTCGGAAGACCAAGTCCACACTGCTGGGACGCGAACTGGACACGATTTAAAGAGGTTCGATGGGGCGGGCTGGTTGTGGACCTTCAGGGGTTTTAATGGAGATTCCGGCGCGCATCACAGGCCAGGGCACCGCAAACAATGCCCATGCCCGTCTCGTAATTAATCACACGCAGAGCTGTGCCACCACAGTTGGTTTCACCCCCTCCAGTCTCTTGGAACAAGTCTCTTGTTGTCGGGCTTGTCCGTGCAGGTGGAGCGTCGGTCGGAACATGACGGCATGGCATGGCAATTCAAGACGAAGTACAGCCGTCTCGGACGCAGCGTGAAGACTTGGGATTTATTCCTATCACGACACCCGCCGATAAGCAGGGATAACCGATAACTATTGACTCCAATTTCGCATCCGTCCCGATATGTGTGCGCGAACCCACGCCATCCAGAGGCCTCTGTCAAATACACGCTACACGCTACACGCTACACAGTAAAAATCCAAAACACCAGAGGGCAGCACTCAGAGATCATCGCCGCCAAGCCTCGTCGGGCGCTGGCCAACCTTCTTCATCTTCAGGGGGCCAAAGAACTCAGCGAACGTGTCGTTCAGAATCTTGTCTGTCAACCTCATATGGTCGCCTGGAACAGTCCTGAACTTGAGCCCGCCCTTATGATCGAGCTCCCTCAATCCAAGCCAGTCCTCCGAGTACAGCTTGCGGGCCCTCAGGGGGATGATCTCGGTCCCGTTGACCTCCTCAAACCAAGCCGTCTCCTTGGGCACGACGGTCGTGTCGTCGGCGAACATGTATAGCGCCAGGTTCTCCAGCATGCCAATGTTCTTCTTGTACATGTAGTTCTTGACCGGCCGCTCGTTGTTGATGTCGGCCAGAAAGTTGGAGTTCTCCAGGTACTTGTCGTACTGCGCCGGGTCGCGGAAGTACTGTGCGGGTACCAGACGGGACTGCACGAAGTTGCTCCAGGTGCCGCCCTTCAGGAGGGCCATCGCGCCGCGGCAAACCCAATCGGTAGTCCCGCACTCCTTGAAGGCAGTGATGCCGTTGTGTTGCGAGCCAAAGGTCACGAGGCTCCGCACTGGGGGGTTGTTGCATCGCTCGACGTAGGCGCGGAGGAATTGACCGCCCTGGCTGAAGCCGAGGGCGTCGATGGCCGGCGCGGTCGAGAGAATCGGGTGGGCGGCGATGTCCGCGCATGCTTTGGCGATGTGGTCGGTGAGGTTCCCGAAGAACGTGGCGGACTGGTCGCCCGAGGCGTCGTCGGCCATGCGGACGTAGTAGACGAGTGTGCCTGGGTTGACGGCTTCGGCGAGGTCGCCCACGCCTCGCAGGCCATCGGCAGCAAAGTTGTCGCCCAGACCTGTGAGAGAAGATGTTAGATCAGTGATGCTTCAGGGGGGGTGTTGAGGATTGAGCTACCATGCCAGATCACCAGGGGGAGTGGTGTGTCGTCGTCCTCGTCATCGTCGGTTCGCCTCGTCAGGGGGTTTGCAAGCGCGCCCGTCAAAAGGAGGCCTGCTGTGAATAGCTGCTTCAGCTGAGTGTGAAGCGCCATGGTGAGCGAATCAATCTCCCAAGATCTAGATGTGTTGGTGTTGCTGTGGTTGATGCGGACTTCATGAAGCGCCCCGATGGAGGAAAGCTGACGGAGTTGTTTTCGATGCGGCGAGGGTGCCTGATGCAGGCGTCGCAAGCCAGCAAGGTTCCGCGCTGCCTTGTTCCGGCAGGCAAATAGGGGCCCGAGCTCCTTGTTCTGACCCCACAATTGGTTGATCAGTGAGACATGCTGCACTGGTCCAAGCGTCCACAAGAACTCAGGTCCAGCTCACTCGTCGCTTCAATTCGTCCACAAAACTGCAAATTCACATCTCCAACATGCCTATGCTCAGGGTCTAGCGCGGCAGTAGGCGGACCAAAATATTGTCCAGTCTTTGGTGCTTTGAAGGCCGCATGTTGGGCCCTCAAAACAATGCACCCATGGGTGAGCTGGGCAGCGGCCGATTGCAACGCGCCCTCTTCGCGTGCTGACTGTGCATGCCAACAGGAATTTCGGTGAACCCTCAAGACAATAAGGAACTAGCATCATGGATGTGAATTCCTGTCAGCGATTTGATTCAGCAGAATACCAGTTGCGAATTCCAGCCCAGTTGACTCTCAGTTCATTGCGCCGATCCGCAGGCCTCTTCAGAGCTGTCAAAACCCCGAGTGGATGAGACCGATTACCACTTACTGCAGGCACCCTTTTCGTCCGATCGGCTGGGCTTGGAATCCTACAACAAACACACGTTGGAGTATGCTTCCCCACATGGCCGCTACGAGTGCACTTCATGTACTTCGTAGCGTCAACACGGTAAGGAGTTGCTAACACCATCAGGGGTTCCAGTACTGAGAGAATAGGGGCGACGTTGAAAGAGGGGAAACACGCTCTTTTTCAGCTTTCGCCCTCCCGCCCTAGTGGCTGGGCAGCTCATCCAAGTAACACCGAACCTCTATACCCGACATGGCGAACAGGTTCAAGCCCCCGGGGAGGGCAGATCCGTTTGGTGGCGGCAGAATCCGAGCTCGATCAGGGGGGGCTTGAGGCTGAAGCCTATCGGCAGAAGTCGACTGTCAACGGCAGAACACAGACCTTCATGCGCGCCAGCCAATGCCAACGGAGTTCTTCAGCCGGTATACATCTCGAAATATCGCTTGCCAAGCCATGGCTCCTCCGAAAATTCTAAATTCCCCGCGAGGGGAGCTCCCTGGGCTTCATCTTAAGCCGTGCGGCGAGCGCAATCCAGTCGTCGTCATCAAGCAATATACGGTGGCCGCCCCTCGCGTAGAGCCCAGCAAGCTGGGTCAGCACCCGTTCATGCTCCTCATATTAGTAGGGTGCCTTGCGCCCCGTACAGGCGCATGAAAACGGTAGCTCCCCTCCTCCCCATTGCCGCCACATTCCGGGATGTGAGCCAAGATGTTTCCTCGCACAGAGCATCTGACGGTAGTCCTGGCGGCCCTGGGCCTCGCCAGCGCAAGAAGCCTCAATGTCCGTCGCGGTCAGCAGAACATGATCCCCAAGTTCTCCTACGCCCCCGACACTGTCAAGTATTGCGGGTGGTGGTTGGACAACGATGGGACATGGACATGTCCGAAAATCGAGGAGACCTTCGAGCTGTCCATGACAGACTTTCAAAGATGGGTACGAAGACGAATGCGAAACATTGCAGCATTCTTTCCGCAGGCGGAACTAACAATTCCCAGAACCCGTCGATATCCCTCCCATGCAACGCTCTCCCTCGCGACCAGTCATTCTGTATCGCAGCCAGCGAAGGGCGCATGACTGTTGAAGTCCCAGTCACTGAGGGCCCAACAGTCACAGTTACCGGCGGGCCAACGGTCACGGTCACCGGCGCTGGGACAACCGTCACGGTTATCTCAGGAACGACAGTCACTTTCAGCACAGGGACAACCCTGACAGTGAGCGCGGTCTCGACCGTTGTGGTCAGCGGCATCACGGTCCCCGTCACAGTCCCAGTCAGCGTGCCGATACCCATCATCGTCACGGCAACAGTCACGGCCACTGTCACGGCTCCAACACCCAGACGGGGCAACAACGGAGTCTCGACGCCGTTGCCGTACCAACAGGGGATGGTGGAGAACTGCAAGACTTTTTACTACGTCCAGCAGGGAGAGACCTGCGACACCATTGCCGCGCGGTTCCACATTGTGGAGGCGCAGATCGTCGCCTGGAACCCGAGCGCGAAGTCGGACTGCACCAACTTGTCGGCGGATAATTATGCGTGTGTTGGGACGGCGTAGGGCGGCTGTTCGTGAGGGAATCGTATCGTTCCCATGACTCGCGTCTTGGTGGAGATAGTGGTGGATAGACGGAGGAATAATACATGGAGGTGACAAGGGGCAAACAGAATGGAATGGAGCAGATTATTGTCACCAGACAGCAGATCCCTACATAATACTGGATTGCTCGGGTTGGGTGTAGCAGATGATTGGCACTAGATATCACATCAAACTAGATTGCTGTCCAACGACATGTAAAGGGGTGATGTTTCAGAGTTTCTTGCTTGAGAGGATGCAGTCAAACTACCTAGGGGTGATTCCCGCTTTGGAGAACAAATATGTGCTTCACTGCGTGTTTTGCTCCGTGGTCCAAGTTATGGCGCATCTACAGGGCAGAGGCCCCAAGTGCGTTGATAATTAGTAGAAAGTTGACTTCATCGAAATGCCATTTCGGGACCCTCTCTCATATAGACACTAGCTTAGAAGATCTCCAGCTGATATTGAGGCTCAGGTTATATACATCATGCATATTCTCTTCTCTTCCCACTCCCACCCGAATCGCAAATCGAGGTCACCCGCGGGACAGATCACCCATCAGCGTTCCCAACTTCCCTGGCGAGCACACCACACCTCTGCTCGCAGGATTTGCGAATCATTGACCAAAATGCCGGTCATCCCGTAGACTCTGCCAGCGTCGATAACCGCCGAGGATGAGTGGACCATGTTCCAGTGTCTCATCAACTTGACCAAAGGCTCGATCCCCTGTAAGGATGGGAAATCTCGCTCAGCAGAACACAACGCAAAGAGTGTGACAACGAGGAATACGATCCTGGTTAGAGCGCATAATTCGAATGGAATGGGCCTGGGAAACAACCACTTCTTCATCGCAATGGCCACTAAGCCGACTGTGTACGCCCTGATTCGCTCGCTCGTCATCACAGTGGACGGTACTATTGTCGGCCACCCCGCGACCAGACACCTCCCAGCAGGATGTGCATGACAACTCGAACTACGAGAGCACCCATGAAAGATAAAAATAAGCGCGCGAAGAAAAATATAAACACGTAGATTCCTGTCTTCCACTTCCCGCCTGCTAAAGTTCGGTCGTCAGCTCGGAGAGCTAACAACACTTGGTTCCCAGCAAATTTGTCCTTTCAACTCTGACGCGAAGCTGGAGCGAGTTGTGGGCCTATACAGCACACGACACCGCGGACGAAGAGCGCTCGAACGTCTAGAATCTGCCGTATCAAGAGCAACGAGAGGAACGAGGTCTTTCACACACCGTATCTGTAATATGAGGTGATTTTGGAGGATGTGGTTAGATAGTTGAGGTCCGCTTACGGCGAGGGGGAAGAGGACGATGGAGCTGAACATAAAGACGGAGTCGTGTCATGCCACGTCTGTGAGATGGGTCTCGAGACATTTGTAGATTACGAAAGTATTGTTCCTTTCACCAAACTAGAGTATTCATGTAAATTTTACGGTTTATCTGATGTTGCCTCGTGAACCAGAGCAAAGACAACCGGGAGTCTCGGCGAGGGCAAAGCAAACTTGAAAGACACTGGGAAGGAGTCTTGATTCTAAAAGATCAAAGCCCGCTGGGAGTCTCCTCGTTGGCAAAGCAAGCCTGAAGACCACAGGGAGGAAGTCTCGCGGCCGGAAAAGTAAAGATTACAGGGAGTTTTAGCACTGCAAAGCAAAGACGACGAGGAGGGTGTCTCCGTGCCGGAAAAGCAAAGACCAGAGGGAGAGAGTCTCGGCGCCGTAAAGCAAAGACCACGAGGGGTGGTCTCGGTGCCAGAAAAGCGGAGACCCCCGCCAGAAGTTTCGACGCCGGCAACCTATAAATTGTTTTTTTCCCATCTCGCAACAGGCTCGCTCTTTTCTCTTCTCTCCAAGCACAACAAACCACGAGGTCAGTCAAAACCCACAGCGATCTCTTTTTTTTCATGCCGCATATCCAAGCCCCTCCCACATGCACCATCCAGGCTTGAAAAAGGTATATAAATTCTAACACTGAACAGTTCAGAATGTCTGCTAGCGCTCTCAAGCTCATCCGGGTCGTAAACCCTGCCCGCCGCTTCCCCGTGTTGGCTCGGGTCCCGCCGTCCTTGATGACGGACGCAGAGAAGGTATGTCATCGCTCATCACTTTCACTCCCCTCCAGAACAACATCGAGCGTGACTAGCGTTTGAAAAATCTCAACCCTGTTCCATCACCTTCACTCAACCGTTTTCCAAACCCTCACTAACAATCTCACAGAGATGCTGCACCTGCAACAGCGCCAACGTCACTGACGTCTGCGACCAATGCCGCTCCGCCTGGTTCTGCTCCCAGGCCTGCGCCGACAGGGCCACCCATTTCCACAAAAAGCTGTGCTACAAATTCAAAACCGTGCAGCCCACCCTTTCCTCCACCACCATCCGCGCCATCTCCTTCCCCTGGGACTCGCACAAGCCCACCTTCGCCTTCGTCACCGCGCACACCTGGCCCTCCGACATCCTCGACCAGGAACTCGTCCTCCCCTCCAACAGCCCCCGTCGCATGGCGTGCCTGACCATCGACACCAACCACCTCACCGGGCGCCCCCTTGCCGCATCCCTCAAGGTCGTCTACCGGCACTGGGCCTTCGCAGAGTCCGACCGCAACAAAAGCATCACGAACGGATGCTTCGACACGCAGGGCATCCCGCAGCCCCGCCTGCCCTAGGAAGGCGGCGTGGTCGTGGTGCGCTGTGCCAAGGGCACCGAAACCGCCGAGCCCGTCACCATGGCCGACTTCGGCGACGTGCTCGATTTCTTCGCCTGGTTCGGCAGCCGCTTCCAGAACCCCCTGATGCGCCCCCTCCTCGCGCGGTTCCCGGTGCCGGCGGCGCAGCAGCCGGAAGTTGTGGCGGGCGTGGTCGTGCATTGCGAGGCCATGGTTAGCATGAAGAATTCGCCCTCGCAGTGGTCGAGAAGATTTGAGCCGGTGCTGGTGGATGGATTGGATCCGATCCGGGGAGGTATGGGACCGGCGGCGGGAGAGATTTGTGAGCTGTCGCGGGTTTGTGGCATGGCGCTGCGGGTTTGGATGATGACTCGTCCCTCGGTCGGGACGGGAGCGGGATCTTGGGAGGCGCTGCCAGGGTGCAAGGTATGTACATCTGGTTGCCCGCTTTGTTGAACAATGGCTAACATTCTCTTCCCAGCTGAACAAAGACGCCGCCACCCTCATGAATGCTGTGACGGCCAACCATCTCGAATACGACGGACCCATCGGCGACGCGCTTGTCGTCCGCGTCGATGACGTTAACCTTACCGTCATCGACATGGCAGCAATGTTGGAGCTTGCTCGAAAGGTTCAGGCAGGCCAGGTGCAGCCCACGGCTGCAAATTTTCGTGCCGAGTGCCGGACGCTGCAGCGCCAGTGGGATGGCTTGCCGCCTGTCTCGGCGAAGGAGGCGTTGTTGGAGGAACTTGCGGGCGTGGAGGAGGAGGACGGCCGGGATCTGGCTAGCCAGGACGAAATGGTGATTCCGGTGGAGAACCAGACGTTGCCGGCGCTAGGGCATTGCTGGTTGTAGGTTGGAGGTTGTTTTTGTATTGATATACGATGGTTTGCGTTTCGGGCAGACTGCCCTAACGAATTGAACGACGGTATGGACCAAAGAAAAGGATACCTCTTTTCTGTCCAAAAATGCCTTATTGAAATCCCCACACGCCTCTGACAAGACTGGAAGGGTATTGAATCCATCGTGACATGTCGTTACGGAATGCAGCAAGGCCTTTTCAGAATGCAAGAAGGCCTTTCCGGAATTTTGAAATTCCTTTTGGGAATACAGTAGAGGCCGAAATCAGTGTCCAGAAATCTCATTGTTCAATCTTTCCCCGCACGGGCTAGCTCCCCACTTATTGTGGATCACACAGTGTATCGCAGCTCGGCTTTTGACCAGTGGCCATAATTTTAGCGCTGACATAATCGCTTTCATCTCCTCGCGCGGGGCTAAAATTGCAGTGATTTTAATGGTGTTTGTGATGGTTCCGGCCATATCGCTCATCTACTCTGGCCCAGGAGATGAATGCTATTATGTCGCACTGTGTGATCCACAATAAGTGGGGAGCTAGCCCGTGCGGGGAAAGATTGAACAATGAGATTTCTGGACACTGATTTCGGCCTCTACTGTACAGACATGCCTATTCACAATACAGGAAGGCCTTGCCAGAACAAAGGGAGGCCTTTTCAGGACTCAAGACGGCCTACAATAACAAAGATCATGGCCTACCTTGACAACAAGAAGGCATCTTCCGCACTCGCTGAAGGGATCCTCTCTTCCAGCCCAAGTCTTCTTACCCCAACGTTGGAGCAATGAACCCATTGACTGATGCCGTTCGTAGGACGACGACACGCCTTTCTGCCTACTAGCAAGTCTAGACCGTAGATCCAATGGGACCAAACCGAAGATTTGACCATGTCACAGCGCTGCCAGGTATTAGCTCGGTACTGTCCAGAATTCAGATTATAGTCCAACTTACGACCTTCCAGCATTTGCCCGCACAGTGTACGGATCACTCTCATCTCGCGGACAGTCTCCCCTGAGCGTGCCAGGCTCAGAGGCCTCACGCTCTGGCGGGTAATGCGAGTCCAGCCAAAGATTGTTAGACCACTTCTGTAGCACCCACAGCCGTCAGTAAATCGCCTGTTACCTCGGGGAACAACCTCGGGGATACGCACATCGTCGAGAATAGACATTGCCAAAACCATCGGGCGCCGCAAGTATGCGAGGTGCGTCTCCCATCCACCATTCGCCGAGTAGATATCCCTCTCGCTGAACAAATTCGCCTTTGCCACGCACATGTCGTGTGACAGCCCGCCGGAGGCTGGAAGCCCGGGCCAGGACAATGTGGGTGCAGGGGATTCGATTCTTTTTCCGTCCTGGATAAAGAACTGGGTTACCTTTGTCTCTCCGAACTGTGTCACAACACTACAATCTCATAGTCAGCACTGTTACTCCTCAAGGGGAATTTTAGGGGGAGGGGGAGACATACGTAATCTTCCTGGCTGTATCCACAGTCTTGTTTTTGCCGTAAAAGTCCCTGGCGCCCATCCGAAAGGGGTTGTAGTCGCAACCCGAGGGGTCGCATCCTAGCACGCGGTCCAGCTTCCAGTACAGACAGTCGTCTCCCTCGCACACCCTGTAGCCTTTGTGGCCACAAGTGTGCGTCGACATGCGGTACGAGTGCGAGTTGGAGTTCCTGCACCAAGGAACATGTCAGCGACTGTAGTTGTGTAATAGGAACTGTGAGTTATACTGACCAGACATCAAACTGGGAGCAACAGGCCCCATAGTAGCCAGGGGGGCTAGGTTCCCGGTCACCGAGAGTTCCCCTCCCTGTGAAGCCTTCTGTGTTGGCCTTTC
>Ga0247758_1001605_pt1 | contig 15793 bp, 16 predicted proteins | sample UWRJL156409C4_FD_180950 | JGI IMG/M metagenome (GOLD analysis project Ga0247758, IMG submission 180950) | Plant litter microbial communities from Arlington Agricultural Research Station in Wisconsin, United States - UWRJ-L156-409C-4 | ecosystem: Environmental > Terrestrial > Plant litter >...
GGTGGTGGTGAAGGAGTGGCTGGTGTGAAAAGTGCATAGGCCAGATGTCAGGAGTTACGGTGCAAATAGACGAAGACTACGGTGCAAATAGACATTCTCATACCAAAAGGCTCGAGGGACTGCTTCCGCAAATGGTGTCATTCTCGGACCTTAGTTTAGATCTGCTTCTCATCCTTCGGCGAGTTGGACTCAGAATCTGGGACAGATAAGATGTGGGATTCATACTCCTGCATCGCAGGTGATGTCTCAGATAACTTTAACAATATTTATTCTTTGAAGTTACGGCTTCGAAACTCAACTGCCAACATTAGTGTGCTAAGGGTTTAATTGCAGACGCGAGATCTAGATACACGATGCAACAATATCTCCCATCATATGCCTCGGCAATATATGCTAGAGACAATGCTCAGACGGTAGAATGGGACTTCCTAATCACAGTAGTATAGATACCATCATCGTGCCGACGGGGGAGTGAGGAAACTTTTGGTTCCTCATGCTAGTAATGCATTGTTTATTTGTACTCTACTGCTTAGCATCCCTCCCGCGCACTAGAGTCTCCCTCTGCGATTAACAGTGTAACCCATTGAGAGTTGGCTAGCCTTCATTGATCTCCCGTTCCCTACCAACCCTTGGCGTCCTGCCAAACAATCTGTCATCTACTCCGCCTCTAGGAGTGCAGACCGTAACACGCACCCAATCTCCCGCCGGATTTACGCTCCGGTGTGGGTCGGAACCACTGAAGCAATGCCATGAGACAACTAGCAACGGTCGATGGCTGGTTTTTATTATGTGCCGCGAGAAAATAGCAAAGATAGCGGAGAGGACAGATTTAGAAAAACGAAAAGAGGTAGCAAGATGGAAGCCTAACACTTTCACAGAGGATTCATCCCTTTTGTTTCTTCTATTTTCTTTTCCTGATGCGTCACTCACAGCCGCACACAACCCATATACACCGCCATGGGGCCTCTCAAAGGTGAAGGGAAACATAGCTTAGAAGAGAAGAATCTGGGAGGCGATGAAGTTACACATCAACAAGCCTGGACGCTACCAGAGAGATGCTATCGTCAGTAGGAAGTGCTTCTCCAAAAAGAATCATGAGCAGTTGGTCATCGATACCCATGATATCGAGAACGATATTCTTACTGATATAACTCTGCAGTCCTCACCAAAATTTTGCTATCACGGCAATATCTTCATCATGCTGGTCGTTCTCCAAGAAAACCGCGTTACTAGCAGCTTCGTCAATATCCACCCTTCGCTGCGGAACTAGCAGTAACAATATTAGTTGGCGTAAGCTTCTGCAGCGATACCTTTGATTGATATTTTGTTTCTTTCCGAATGTCTTCTAATAGATATTGGGTTTGCTCCAGCCAGACGAGCTGAAAGGAAGCCCATGGAAGCCCAGCTAACGTAGTTAGTTCAGCTGGCCATGGCTATCTCTTGCTACCTACTTTGCCACATCCAGTACTATAACAGAGGCTCTCTGGCGAAGTGTTTCTGACAAGCATCACGACCCAACTTCGTGACCAAGGGCCGCATAGGCGGGCCCTGCCCAGGAATAGCCGAGGTTACCGTGTGGGTCCCTGCGATAAGGGCCACCCATGCCACCCACGCCACCAGAGACCAGACAAGCCAGTGGCCAAAAAGGGCCCAGCGTAGCCACCAAAGACACCCACGGCCAGCCTACCACAGAGGCCCCCTAAGGGAGACGACAGGCCCTTCATACGGATCCTGAGCCCCAAACATGAGCTGGCCAAAGCCAACAACCAGAACAAAGCGGAACCCTCACTCGCAAGGGCGACGTCGCTGTACGGGCTAGCTCCGAGATCGAAAAGGCCCTCACCATGGCCTTCACCAACATACTGGCGATACGGTGCGAAAAGGACCAGCCCAGCCAGGCATAGGTAGTCGAAGGAGTCCCGCACCAGTTCGTTATCACCGAAGGCCTAGAACCCCTTAGGGAAGTTCATCTTCGACGAAGTCAGGAGCTTCATTGGCCAGGCCCCTATTCAGGTCCGGGAGATCGCCTCGTGGGTTATTGTTATCCTTGCGGAGCCCACGAAGCAGCGCTTTCGCCTGTTCGGATCCAACTAGAACAAGCCGATCCCCAACAACCAACCCAAAGTAACCCAGTGCAACAAAGGCCACGACTTCACCCACAACACGGCCGCTTGCAGGGGCAACACTAATTCCGGCAAATGCGGCCCTAGCCGAGACCGAACCCACACCTCGAAGGAGATAGACTACCGTGCGGCCTCCACAAATAAATACCCACACTGCCTGGCCCCCACGGCCCATGTTCGCCAAATGCACACACAGCCCAGCCCGTAGTCGTCAACGGCAAACTCGAGACAAAAACCAAGGCCCAGCTGAGAAGCATCCGGAACCTAGATAGTACTAAGACAAAAGTTTGGGATCACGCTTGTACGTGAAACGTTTCGTCGTCGTGCCATATTTGGCTTCGCAGTTCCCACCATCTCTTACGGCGTTGCTCTCCAGTTGTCGAACTGTCAAGATCGATCTGCAAATGTGGCATTCATCCTTCGCAAACGCAGGGCTAATGTTGGAAATGTGATAGTCAGTCTGCATGTTAAATGAGAAAAGGGCGGGGAGGATTGGGCCCTTCGTTTCCCCGGGTCATAGCTCCAGTGCTTTTGACTCTCATTCGCTTGCCTCGGCTTGGCTTGTAAGGATGGAGTTTGACTTGGCTGAGGAGGCGCAAGCCTCACGCCGCAATGCGGATTAGCCCGCGGCAGGGGCTGAACGCTATTCCAGATTTGTTATTAGTCGTGACCTTCTCCTCTCCACCTGTGCTCGAAGAAGCGCCTCAACGAAGAACTAGTGGCATCCTTATTGGCCTTCTGACGTTACGGAGCCCGTTGAGGAACATTCCAAGGTTGGCGTGCAGGTAAGGGCGACGTCGGCTCGGGAACACAAGTCAGTGCATGTCCCCACTCCCCCGTTCATAAGATGTGAGATTCACTTGGAATTTGTGTCCACCCATCCTTCAAGAAGAGGAAGGGAGGGCCCTCCTCGTTTTGACAGTTCGTCTTTTTCAAGATTGACAACATTTTGTTCCCAAACACTAGTATCCCTCCCCACACTTACATCATGGCCAAGTTCCACCGACATACCCTAGCCATCCTGGCTGCCGCCCTGCTTCAATGGCCGTCGGCCTCGACCGCTGTGAAATTTACCATGACGAACGAACCAGCCTTCGAGGCGATGCGAAAATGCGCCCAGGTCTGCGTGGCCGCGCCCTTCGGCAGCTTACCGGAGAAGCTCGACTGCAAATACCCCTACCAAAATGAGTGTCTCTGCCGCGTGGACCTCGCTGGTGTGGCGAGCAAGTACCTTACATCCTGTGTTGTGAAGGATTGCACAGTCGGACCTCCAGATGCCGACGTGTCATCAATGATGAGCAACTACAACTCGTACTGCTTGTCGAACGGCTTTGACGTCACGGCTGCGCCTGCCGTTGCGACTTCAGCGAGCAGCAGTAGCAACAATGGTGCGTTTTATTGCCTTGAAGAACTACACTGCCACGATGATCTTAGTGCCTAATTTCTATTCCACCCTAAGCAGGACGTACAACGGGCGGACCGACACAAACGGCTATAAGCGAGGATAGCGGGAGTCCGTCGACTAGTAGAGGAGGGTTGAGCACCGGTGCCTTGATCGGAATTATTCTTCCGATAGTCTCCATCGTGGTTGGCCTTATCGGTATTGCGGTCAAGATATACTTCGGGCGGAGGAGGAGGGCGGAAGAGGCTGCGTCAAATGGCTCGTTTGGCCACCACAAAGACGGCAATGGATATTATTATCCTCGCTAGGGTACAGGTGCCTCCTGTTGCAGTTGAATGTGGCCAATCTACGTTCATCAAGGAAGGGCCTTGGCTAGATGAGGCTTGCGTTTGATTTTTTCCATAGCTTGTGCGGGATCCTATGGCCTGTGCGTAGCTTACTGCGTGTCCGTAACATCTCTCTGGGTTGTGCCCGAGGTAGTCAAGATAGTCATGGCGATGGACCTAGGCTATTACGTGTACGAGCCATAAAGCGTACACCACTCGTGTGTTCTAAGTCTGTCTAATATCTATCTCCAAGGACGGTGTTGGGTCGAGAGATCTAGAAGTGGCTGTGAAATCAACATCAAGTTGATATCTTGACCTTACAGTGCTCGGAAACCTTTGGATACCCCCATCGTCACGGCTTCCCAGAAAATGTCGATCTTAATTCCGGCCGAAACAACGTTCCTTGGGTGGAATATGGTTGCACCAGTTATCGTAGTTGAAGCCAATAAGAGCTAGGCTGGGACAGCAGCCGTTAGTAGAGTAATTTGAGAATTGTTGCTGGGCAGTCACTGGCAGCCGGGACCGCCAAGCCATCAGAAGCCGCTGATGCAATGATGGACAACGGTCGAAGCAGTTGAGATGGCGAACTGAAATTCCAATCATGAGCGCCCCCGAACGTTCGTGATAACTTCTTACTTTCGCCTCGATTTTCTCTACAATCACAAGACCATTCCTTCTCCTTCCTTCCTCTATCAGCAAGCTCGATCCGCACCCTCTAGCCCTTTGGGGTCCCGACGGTGCTGATGCTCACCTTTCGCTTCTGCGTGGCCCTGGTATCAAAAGCGCCCCCGCCCTATAGCGGTGGATGAGCTTGATGTGACTCTAAATTGGGTTGGAACAGGTGTTCAGAACACAGATGCCAGCACAAACTGGGACAAGAGACAACTAAGTTTTGGCATCCTCACGGGAGTATTCCGATTACCCGAGATAAAAGTGATCCCACTTTCCAGAGCCCTCAGAGGGTGACTGTTGAGTACTCCGACTAGGCATACGACGACCACGCCAGCATAACACACCAAAGAAATTATGCAAACCGAGACGATGAGGTGCTGCCCAGGAGAGCAGAATCCGACTCTGTACACGGCGGGGACACGCCGCCACCGTGTTCCGTGTTCCGGGGACCAGCACCCCCTCGCTCTTCATCACTCGGAAGCGTCTGTGGGAAAGGGGAAGAGCTCCGCAACCGCCGGCGTGTTAGGTCCCCCGAAGTGTTGCCGGTACGCTTGCCGGTGGGGAATGGAGCACGCACTGCCGGGCGTGATCAAACGTCAAGTTCAGACTCCAACACGGCCTCCGCACCGGCCGATCGCGCCCACACTCAGACAACGGCGGTATTATTGCCGATGCCGGTTCATCCTCTGTCAAGGATACCTGGGCTTTCTGGCGTCAACAATTCAGACCCTTGTCACAAACCATGCCGAGTACTGCTCCCTCTACTGTAACCAGAGGCAGACCCCGTGGCCGGTTGGTGAGGCAGATTGTGGAGAGGCTTAAGGGGGGAAGCAACGAAGTTGGCCGTTCAGACAAGGCTCCACCACGATAGATCTGGCTGCTGGCGGTGTTATATCTAGTTCTAGCTCTCCAAACGTTGGAAGAGGTGTGTTGTCGACATCCACGCCATGTTACACTAGCAGCAATGACATCTATTAGCGCTTGTTTTGGTTGTGTTGTGGGCAGGTTTGCTCAGCTGAGCATTGTCGTCGCCATCTTTGGAAGCAGAACTTCCGGTAGCTGCGCAATTCTCGCTGCAGGGGTTGTGGTATGGGCTCTGGGTGATTTGGTGTGGGGGTTTGGTAGGGCTGAGCATAAAATTCATGCACGAAGCGCCGAAATGGTGCGTGGTCGGGACAGGTCCGGGTCACCATTGTGTGAGGCAGCCAGACAGGCAGAAGTGTCAGCAAAGTGCTGAAAGCTCAACAGGGTCTTTCCGACCCATCTAGAATACGGCTTGATCGTCTTGTGACATTCTGCTTCGGCTTCGAGGCATTTACCGACAAAGCTCGCGCTCTGAACCTTGTTAAATGGTGAACTGTAACGAGCGGGGCCGGGAGTACCCACTAAGACGGGGCCCCTAAACTTGGTCTGGACCCTGTTTTCAGCCCCCAGCTAGAGTTGTCAGAAAGAAAGGGGTTCAGGGGCCCTGGCGATCCGGTCGGGGTAGCCGACTAGATGGCTTGCACTACCAGAGCGCTAGTAAGGCTGAGACACCATAAGGCACAATCTAGATTCTGCAGATAGGCCTATAAAGAAGGAGGTTCTGGCTGCAAGCCAGAACCCAGACAAGTAATACGGTTACACGAGGGGAAAGTCAAGGCTGCTAATTTCAAAAATAAGACACATTTTAGCCATTTTTATATATAGGACCAATTCTGGGCTCCCTCGGCTACAGTTGAAGTGATTAAGCATGCTGCAGCGCAGCCTGCCGAAAATAATAACCTAAACAAATCCTGAGCCGGGACTGAGCCAGGGTGAGCAATTTCACGTAGGCAAGGTAGGAAAAAGGAAATCTCGTATACCCAGATTCGTCTCACATAACAGGAATTTCGAAGATTCTGGTCTTTGTGCATGGCTGTGGCGTGTGCAACACAGTTTTGAATGTTTGTATGATAATCGAGAGGACTCGGTTCGAGGGTTAGGATACCGGTTTTGATCAATGATACATGTAGTGGCCAGGAACAAAGGATAAGTTATTTCCACAGGCAACGGCATCCACCAGCAGGTGCTCAGTTGATTAGCTGTGTCTTCAATATTTGTTTCGTTCATATTCCATTGGTCAGAGTTGTGGCCATTTCCAACCTTTACCCGACTTCCCGGCCTCCGGCGCCGAGCTCCGAAGGCTAGCCAACCACAAACACGGCTTCCAATTTTGATGCCCATCGACGGGTTCTGTGACCATGGCTGGGTATTTGCGCGACGACGCCCAAATCCCCCACTGCGGCTCTGTTGGCGGCCTGCATCATCCCCCCGACAAAACATTGGCTTCAATTCCCGCCAGACTACACTGCAGCTCACCTCAGTTCAGGACTACGAACAAAAAGGGAAGTTTCATGAGCCTAGATTCGTCTCATGAAACTAGGCTGATAGATCCAACCGTTCGCATGTGCCAAAGAAACTGTTGCAATCTATGTACGATATTAATATGAAAATGACAGCCCTCGAGTTTCACCATCCTGTTCCTTGGTCTGATGAGCTAAAATGCAGTGAACCTTATCATGCTGAACAGCTCTCCAGCTCGCAAACAACATTCTTTTCGAACGACTCCTGCAAGGAAAAGTCGCCATCATCGGCACTTCCCTTAACCCCAAAGTCGTTGCTCAGACACCGCTGCACGACTCTCCAGTATACTTCACCCATCTTCCCTAGCAACCGGTCGCAGTACTCAGTCCGCACGAGCATGCGGAATGCAGCGTCCGACGGGGATTGCTTCCAGATTGTGTCGATGGTGCGCCATAAGCCAATTTCGAGAAGAACTAGGCCGAAGCTATAGATATCATACTCGGGTCGGTACTGCTGCTTCGTCGTCAAGTCGGCGTGTGTGTTAGGATGGCTGTACATTCTAATGGCATCACGCCTACTCCGATAACCAGCAGTGGAGACAGACAAGGTCTCTGAAAGGTCGGAAGCATGCTCAGGACGTGAGAGGTCCCAACCCACAAGGTAGAAGTGCGGAAGCGGGTCTGGGGGCTTGGTCGACAACGGCAAGGCCTCCGCATTCCCGACAGCGACACCATCATTCGGTGTGTCTGGGGACCCCAGTCGCTTTGGTGCTAGTAGCTTGGTTTTGGACCATGTTGCAGTGGACGCAGCCTCAGAATCCAGCAAATTCTTGATCAGCGGCGAAAAGCAGAGGATGTTATCGCTTCGAATTGACTTGTGTAGCCACCGCACCGAGTGCAGGTGATGTAGTGCTATCGCAATGTCCTTGGCAAGCTTGAAGCGTTGTCCGACCGGGAGCGGTGTTGCAACGCGCCGGACAACATCTTGCAGACTTTCAATGGAGATTTCACCGGTCACGCCGTCAAGCGAGAACACGATGCCGATCCGAGAGTTGGAGGAGTCGATTGCCAGCCCCCTCAAGCACGGCAGCGTCAGAAACCTCTCATACAGCTTCTTCCTGTTAAGTAAGCTCACCAACCCACCCAATCGCCGTGCCGGATCTCTCCTAGTCGTTGTTTCGGAGCTGCAATACCTCCACTCCACCATCACCCTTTGGCCGTTGAGGGTTGATAAAGACCGAGCTGCACCCAGAGCAAGTGTTCCCTTTTTGAAACTCTCTGGCCGATAGGTTTGGATGGCTCGATCCATTGCTTCATCAGACGGCGCTGTTGATAAGGACGGGGCCGATGAGTTGTCGGGTGTCGAGGTTCCTCTCGATGCATACTTTTCCCCGACGACGTGCCATTGCTTGATGTTTGCAAGAACGCGCAGGTCGCTGTCCTCGGGGAGAACATTCGCCGTGCCCTGGTCAACGTTGTCGAGAATGACCATGTCGATTCGCCGTTCAACTTGGGTTTGTAACACGGGCTCCAGAAGTTGCACTAGCCTGTTGTTGTTCTTCTCAACACCATCAAGGATCACGAAGAGCTTGTTCTTGTCTACCGTCAACCATCGAAATGCCGAGCTTTGCCCAGACCCTTTTTTTGTTTGCGGTTTCGAATCATTGTTGTCGCCCGCTCGTCGAGTCTTTACCAGCCGGCTCCACTTTGACTGCTTATCCTTCGTTGGCTCAGGAGTAGGTTGACGACTAGTCACGGGTGAATACCTCCCCAGGATGGCAGTCGCTTCCTCTAGCTTCTCTTGCATGTTGACGAGCGTTGCGATGATGACCGGAGCCAGGAGTTCATTCTTCAATCGCAGCTGCATGGTCAGCGCCTGCTCGAACCGTTGAAATTCCGGTGTCGCATCCCAGTTGCTTGGTTGTTGCTGCTGAACGGCGATGATGTCCAGAATGTCAAGTGCTGAGCACCATTTTTCGAACCGCCATGCTTGTGTGAGAAGATTGAAGCGCCCATCTTGCTGGTCGGCGTGGTTCCCATTGGCCTGGATGTCTTTGCAAATCGACAAACAAGCTCCGGCTAGCTTTACCAGCTCGAGGGACGCAGCGACAGCACCAAGCACCTCCAGTCCTGTTGCCATTGGCAAAAGCGAAGCAAAAGTAGTTTGTTTGGTGTTGATACTCTGAGTCAGATGGATGCCGCACAAGGGCATCTGTCGAAAAGGCGGGCGGGGTCATGGAATCGGCTCCCCGAGGCCGGCCTCTGGAGGCGACCTATCTCCTCCCCGGAAAGTAGTGATAAGCCACCGTATCTTGTGGGGCACTACCTAGTTTTGGCCGCGTGGAAGCACTGCCTCACTTTTGATTTATTGGTCCGGAAGAGGGCCGGCCCCATAATGACCTGTATACCACCGTGTTGATATGGTGGCTTATCACTACTTTCCGTGGAGGAGATCACGGCAGCGAGCATGGAAATTGTGCCCATCCATGCATCCTGCAAGCCACGCTAGGCATCAATGCTGGTGCCCGACCCACTTCTCCCTCCATCACACCACCCCACAGCCTTGCGTGAACGTCGCCCGCTTTCTCCAAGTATCGTCCTCCAACGTTCAAAATTGGCATCATAACAGTGGAATCTAATGAGAATCGAGCACCGCGACCGACATGTCACGCACGACATCACGCGCCGCGTCGACGCACGCGAAACTCCAGCCTCAGGGGAGCGTCAGTCTGAGCGACTTTCGGAACTCGATGGCCGGGGCCCGCGCAACTCTCACTCAGGTGCGGGGTGCGACCAAGCAACGCGCAGACGACACTGCCCTCAAGCCCGACTTCATCACCTTTGTGTCACTAGCCAGTGAGATTTACCAGGCTCACCACGAGGAGCTCGTGCCGGTCCAGCATTTCCAGCCGGCTCTCGAAACATATCAGGGCAAAGGCCACACGAGTCTGGTCACCCACGCGGACATCATGCTCAGCGCGCCCTCAACCTTTTCTCGGGGTGCCATCAGCTCGTTCAGCGAGGGCATCGTAATCAAGCGACCCAGAGACATCAAGCTGGGTAAGGCGTCGTCAGGCCTCATTAGCTTTATCACCGAGTTGCGTATCCGCTTCCACCCAACCCTGCGATCGCATCCGCACATCGCCCGTCTGCGGGGCATCGGATGGGACTTCGAAGATGAAGATGCGACAATCCCACGGCCCATCTTGCTCGAGGAGTTTGCGCCGCAAGGTGCCCTTGACAACTTTTGGAAGAACTGGAACTTTGTGCGCATGAATTTCAAGTCGAAGCTCGAGTTCTGTCGCGACCTCGCAGATGGACTTCGTGCTCTGCATTCCTGTGGTGTCGTCCACGGTGATGTCAAACCTGCCAACATCCTGGTTTTTCCGCGCCCCGACAGTCGCGACAGCTTTATTGTGAAGTTGACCGATTTCGGGCACTCGGCCATCGAATCAGACCGTCAAGGAATACTCCCCGCTTTCACGCCGCAGTGGTGCGCCCCGGAACCGACACGCGATGACAACGCTCAGAGCATGACCTTCCAGGACATGAAAGCCACCGACGTGTACTCCTATGGTCTTGTTGTTTTGTCCATTATGATAGGACGGTCGTTTTATCTCGACTACAAGCAGACCGAGGACATGCAACACCACAAGCAAGCCGGCACGCTACTTCAACAGTCCATCGAGCAGGTCGAGAAGGAGGACAAAGAGTGCATGGACTCGGATCTGGAAGTCGGGACCGTGTCAGCGCTGCTGCGGAAGACCATCCAGCACAATCCCAGATTACGAAGCCTTTGCGCTTGTATATCTATTATCGATAGGTTCGTGCTTAAGCGTGTTGTTTTTCGCCCAACTAGGCCCTACCTAGAAAGATGTGTTGACCAAGTCTTAATTACAGATACGAACTTGAGACGCAGACAACAAAGAGTCGTATGAAGCTTCAAGCCGAGTACGAGAGAGTCATACCCCTTGGCCCTTTAGATATTGCCAGCAAGGTATGCATATCCTTTCATTCTCTCCATAGCGGATAGTCTTCAGGAATGCCTGGACTAGAAGCCTCGTCATGTACCTGGTGAAAAGTTCGTTAATGGTGGCGTCTAGGTCAATGTTGGGTATCAGACAATGGTGCATTGTAGTCATCAGCTGAAAGCGCGTATCGCCCAAGAGCTTGAGAGCATTGCGTTGAGTCCCAAGGATGCTCGACGCCCGGCTGCTGAGTGGGAGCTAGCAATCTGTCACTTTTCTGGCTTTGGGGTACCCTGCGACTTCGCAAAAAGCCATCACTGGCTTTCTTTAGCGCACGAACATGGCGTCATGGCTGCTCATGAGTACTCGAAACCGCTTTGCGACGCCATGGGCATCTCCGGCACCGATTCCGAGGACTTGGCCGCCGAGAAGTTAGAAGATGTCAGTCTTGCCAATCCCCAAGCAGTTTCCAGTCAGTGTGGGGATCCGTGGGACAAGATTTCAGAGGAGCCGGAACCAAACCAACGCCTGGCCGGAGAAGAAAAAGGAAGCTTGACAGTGTCTGAGGACAAAGGGGGCGAGAGCAACTTTGCTTCTACCTGGAGCCAGGTGCCTTTATCCCCTACATTTGCGAGCATCATCGCTCGCGGCTCGCTCGATGAACTCCAGAAGATCCTCCATGACGACCCGGTCATGCTCAGTGGCCGCGATGGGGACGGGAACACGACGCTTATTCTGGCGGCCAAGCACAAACGATACGATGTCTTGTGTCATCTCCTGGATAACCAAGATGTGGACTTTTCCGCCGTCAACAAGGCTGGACAGACGGTGCTTCACCATATGACATCCTTCAAGAAAGAGGAACTGGACGAAGTGCTACCAAAGTTGATGCGTAAAGGGGCCGATATCGCCCAAGAGGCACTGCCCAGTCGGAACGAAAGCGATGGATTACTCTTCTCCTTGGGTATCCGGTGCTGTCCCGTTCTCAAAGCCGTTCTGCACAACGACATGGTTCTTCTCGAAGGTCTACTGAACGCTTCCCACGCAGACGGCTCAACCGAGGGCGTATGTCGCGTGTGTGAGGCCGGATCCGGTTTTCGACGCATTTTAGCCGTGTCATTCTCACTCTTTCAAGCCAACTCCATCGAGATTCTCATCGGACACCTTCAAGCAAACAAAAGCCGGAGTGGCAGCGAGCATGCCATCGACCTCGATCGGATCGAGGTCTGGGCAGGCCCGAAGTTGTTGCCGTTGCACAAAGTTCCATTCAGCAGCGTTGCTGTTGCTGCAATGAACCTTCCAGAGTGCTTTTTCCGAGCAATGACGTTGGGCAACAGGTACAAGGACTCGCTGAACAAGATTATCCAGTTCATCCTCAAAGCAACGCGGGTTGACCTGGAAAGCCGGGCATATTCAATGCTGCTAGCTGCGGTAGATGGCGGCAGCCTAGATGGAGTTGAAATAGTCCTCGAGGATGCGAGTAAGCGGGGCCGTCCTCCGCTTTGGTGGCTGGAGGCATGGAACCAGGTCGCCACATGGTGGGTCGTCCCTTCTAACCCCCTCTGCGTGTCAATCAGCCTCGGGCACAGGAAAATATTCGATAGGCTTCTCAGAGACGACCGTTCCTTTTTGCGTCGGAACCCGGAATTCAAATGCCTCAGGCCAGGCTGTCGAGGTCCACAACGAGGTGTGATCAACAGAGCATTCCGGGTGCTTTTCGGCCTATCATTGCGCCGCGTTGACCAACATACCCACGGACAGCCTGTTGCTAGAGTAACTCTTTCAGCTGCGGCAACAGCTCGCCACCAAGACAGCTACTTCTTGTGAGTCAATCCCTCATCATAATTCAGTCAATTGTGCACCCAACACCAAATTGTCCAACTGAACTGCTGCTTACTCACTGTGCAGATCTTATACCATGACTCATGTGAACGCTCCCCTGATCGTGGATGGACACACTGGGCTGAGGCTACTCGGTCGAGCCATTCTTAATTCTTCCTTCAAAGCCGCGGCAGTCCTTGCAAGCGGGTGCCCAGAGCTCTGGAATACAGAAGGCCCGTGGTCGGGATTCGACACGCCGTGCCTCCTCTCGTTGAATACCACGATGTTCAGGACAATAAATCGCTATCTGGACAAAGGTACTGTAGTAGATCTTGTCCTTCACGCTGGCTCTTATGAACAGTGCCAGTTTTTGTTGGAGCAGCTGTTTCCATTTCGCACAGTCTCAGCAACTTCCGCCTCGTCTATTTTAGCTTTGTCCTCTCGATTCACTTGCGGCCTTGAGACCAGTCGGATTTGGCTTGGACGCCTCAAGAAGAAGCCTCGGCGCGAGTATGGTGCCAATGACAGCGGAATACCGCCATGGTACGACTGCCCTTTGAAGCGAAGCGAGTATCTTGCTCTTCTGAGCGGTAATCTTCTTCGTAGCCGTGCAAATCGACAAGCAATCTGGGATATCATCGAAGCACAAGCAAATTCTGGTCACCCTCGGTCGATAACACATCTGAGAGACGCGATCTCATACGGAAATGTCGAGGCTGTACGAGAGATGCTTAACCGAGGGTGGCCAGTGGAAAGTCGCCGGCCGTTATTTAGCTTAACTGCGTGGTCGCCATTGCTGCACATTGACTTTTTGAGAGAACACAAGACCTTTGCCTCGGACGGCCTTATTGAAGCAATGGAAGAAGACTCGCCTCCTCGAATTCAGATTTCCGATGCTGGAACTCACGAAGAAATATACAAGCAGTACCACGAATACCATTCCAACGCTGTCCAGGAGTTCTATCGAGAGCGACTGCATGAAGTCCGGCAGTTACTCGTGGATCACGGGGCGAAAAAGCCAACGGTTTACCTCAAATTCAGCTTTCTTTCCCTAGCTGCGAACGACACGCTCACGGCTTGGGCTTGGATCTGGTTTGTTCTTACCTACGCCATCGCTCTCCCGCTCGCGCTCGTATACAGCACGACGCATACGTGGACATCTATGACACGCGCACAAAAGTTTGTCTTTTCATATTTGTGGTCAGGCCTCGCCGCTTCGATCGGTGGCTTTCCAATGATATTTATCAAACACGGCTCTGGGGCAAAGATGGTTTTTTATTTTACCGCATGCGCTATTTCATTCATTGGGAACCATTTCGCTCTCCCGTATTGCATCGTCCGGCTGAACTGGTCACCGTTGTTCGTATGCAAACCCGCGACCATCGTGAATGGTGAGTTGGTTCAAAGTTGTACCAACTATTCATTCTTGATGCCGCTTGCGCTATTCGGGCTTGAGCTTGTTAGCTTTCTCCCAATCTTACGTGTAGAATTTCGATATTAAAGAACAGTTAGGGAGGGACGTGATGACTTTTTCAGGAACTTTACCATAGCTGAACTGTTAAATATCTGAAAAGAGTATTTAGACAATGTCTCTTTTTCTCTAAGGTGGCTTCGGCTTGGAAGCACATATTTAATAAATGTTTCTGATCAAATATGCAACTGGATCATCTACGCTCAACAACTGGATAACAGTAAAGTTACCTAAGTGGTACTTCACACCTGTACTGGTAAAAAAAGCGGAAAACCCAGAAGTGACCAGCATAACAACGACCTCCTCTGACACGTTAAAGCACTTCAAAGCACTTTTTCCAACTCCCAGAACTTGAAATAAGAAGCAATGCATTTACCATTGCAAGTCCAGCTTCACTCGACTTGTATATACTAATTCTCTTTCCCAGATTATTCCCAGTACCAGCTTAGAAGTTCGAGACATGTGGCGTGCTTTGACAGTAAGTAGGTAGGTATCTGATATTTGAGACGTGTGATCATGCAAATAGACATCAGTAGTCTTCAACAAACTAGAAGTTACAATAAGCTACAGCACCTGGGTATCATAACCATGACCTCGCTCCGTTATCATGCACCTTGTTCGACCGCACACCCATACACTATCCCCCGACGGTGACCTCTCCCATATACACCCATTCCCACGGACTAAGACTGAGAAACGTCCACTGGTGAATAGCCCCGTCCACTATACCATAGACCAAGCGCTGAGAATTTCCCGCAATGGCTGAAAATTTCGGGTTCTCCGGCGCCGCTGCCCTCGGTGCTGTGGGCGTCAAATCTGGTCCTTTCATGGCACTCCAGGTCTTTCCGTTGCTCCAGACACTCATCCCAGGCCTGCCATCCGCATCCAATGTCAAAACCGACATGTTGACAAGGTCGTACGTAAAGGAAGCCAGGTCGGTGATGTTCTCCGTTGAAGCGGACGCCGGTCCGATGGATTGTCCTACAATCATCAAAGTCAGCCCAGGAACCACTACCACTTGAACAAAACACCTCAGAAATACCCATCTCACCTTTCGTCCACACCTTAACCAACGCCTCGGAATTAAACTCCCTCATCCCCCCCTCCCCACTCCCACCCCCCTCCAACACCAAACTCCACCCCACATCCGTAATATTCCCATTCCTCATCACGCTCGCCAGCCCCAGCGGCGCCCCCACCCTCGCCGGCACAATCGGCACCTCCATCGGCACCCACTGATCCGCCCGCGACACGGCCACCACCCCATCGACCCCCTGATACGCCACCGCCATCCACGGGAAATTCACCTGGCAGTCCCTACTCGTCCCGCAATGCGGCCGCAGCGCCGCCAACTTCGAGCCCTCGGCGGTAGTAATCGGTCTATCGCCCCCCAGCCGGCCCTGCTTCCACCCCTTCACCAACCCGGGGTCATCCGAGATCATGAGCTCCCTGATGGAATTCCCTGTCGTCAAGATATAAACACGCGTCTGGAACTGCGGGTTGGTGTACGTGTAGGCAGCGATGGGGGTGGCGGGGATGATGTCGAGAATCATGCCGGAGGCGGCGAAGATTTTGGAGATGGAGAGGGTTTCCCAGGTGGTGTTTTGGGAGTCCCATTTGGAGACGACGAGGTCTTTGGTGGGGGATTGGAAGAAGAGGTATTGGTGGAGGGTGCCGGAGGCGGAG
>Ga0247758_1001606_pt1 | contig 15777 bp, 13 predicted proteins | sample UWRJL156409C4_FD_180950 | JGI IMG/M metagenome (GOLD analysis project Ga0247758, IMG submission 180950) | Plant litter microbial communities from Arlington Agricultural Research Station in Wisconsin, United States - UWRJ-L156-409C-4 | ecosystem: Environmental > Terrestrial > Plant litter >...
CCGTGGCACGGCCGGCAGCGCCGTCTCCTTCTTCGCCTACGGCGATCTGGTCGGGGGGCCTGGGGTGTCCTCCGTGGTCTGGGACTTCGGGGACGGGACCGGTCCGGTCGCGGGAGGTGCGGACGGTCAGGGCACGAAGCACGTCTATGTCGCGGCCGGCGTCTATCAGGTGCAGGTGACCGTTACGCTCGGGGACAGAACCGCGACGTCTTCCCGCCCGATCACCATCAAGGCCGCCTCCGTTCTCCCTTCCGGCTCCGACAAGCCGACGGTCAGGCTGCGCGACGTGGACGACATCAGCCAACTGAGCCTGCGCCGCGGCCGAGCGCCGACGGTGACCTGCCGCGTGAGCGTGAGGGCTTTCTGCACCGTGACGGCCGGGGTGTCCCACGCCAACGCGAAGCGGCTGAAGGTGACCGGCAAGTCGGTCGGGAAGCTCGTGATCGTCGGCATCGGCGATGTCGACTCTGGTGAGCTCGAAGGGTCGACCGAGATCGTGTTTCCCAGCAGCGTCCGCCGGGCGTTGTCTCACTCGCGCAGGCCGATCCCCATCGTCCTGACTGCCACGGCCCGCGACGACTACGACGCGCTCGTCGGCACCGCCACGGAGTCCATGCACGTCACCACGTACGCCTCGCGGGCCGACTGCGGCAAGATTCCGGCGGGTGTGAAGTGCGAGGCGTGGGAAGGGCGACAGACCGAGCGGACCACAAGCCACAAGGGCTGGCCCGGGATCACCGGGCTGCGCTGGCAGGTGATCGCCGACGGCAACCGCGGTGCGCGTCTGACCGGGAGCTTCCTCAACGACGAGTTGCTCGGCCGCAACGGCTCAGACACGCTGATCGGAGGCGCCGGACGTGATGTTCTCTGGGGAGACTCCAATCCGGATCTCAACGGGTCGGGGCAGCACGATCGCCTCGTCGGCGGGACCGGCGATGACTGGCTCTACGCGAGCCACGGTGTCAATCGCCTGGACGCGGGCGCCGGCAACGACCACGTCTCGGCGTATTTCGGCCGCGGCACCGTCGACTGCGGCCCTGGGCGAGACACCCTTCGCCTCCGCGGCAGCGGCTCCGCGTATCGCTGGGTCAACTGCGAGCACATCCAACACCCGGGCTGAGAGCGCGAAGCCTCGCTAACCGCCCGGCGTGAACCCCGTGGTGCCTGGTAGGAGTGACGGGACGGCGGTTGAGGCAATCCATGTCCCCGAACGTCATCAACTCGTTGCCTTCGGCGTCAGGGGCCCGACGACGCCGGCGCGCTCGCGTTTCGTAAGACTCACCGCTGTGGTCCCGAGATTTCCGGACGGGACGGTGGCCGTCTTGCGTGGCCGCCGTTCCAGAGGTTTCGACCTCAGGCGTGGCAGCCGATCTTCTTGACGGCGCGTCTCACGGACGGCCACTCACTCGGGCGGGTGGGCCAGGCGCCGAGCCTGACTGTCCGCGCCTGCGGGCTCGTGGCGTGGAGGCGCAACTGCACGTGGACACGATCACCGATCTGCTTCCTTGTGATCCTCGGCTGGTCCTTGCGGGTAGCTGCGATGAACCACTCGTAGCACCGACCCCGGGGCTTCCCACCGCCGTGGATGGATAAATCCTCATCTGGGTACCCGCTCGCATCGTCGAGCTTCATCGTGCCTGGGTCATGCGACCCGTCGCCTCTCCGCTTCGAGAACGCGCCCTCCGTGCGGAAGTACACGTGATAGGTCCACGCCGGGTACTCGTCCTTCTTCGCTGGCGGAGTGGCGAACACGAGGACGGGCGAAAGCAGACGCCCCTTGCCGTACGCGCGATGCGATGCAAACGTCGCGGTGACCGACCTCGTGGCGCGCTGGCCGGCTGCTCGCAGAGAGAACGGGACCTTGCACTCGCGCGGCTTGCCCCGCGTCGCCGTGCAGCCGGTCCAGCCGGTGAACGTGGACCCAGCCACGGGCGTCGCGGTAAGGGTGACCGTCGTGCCCGCGGCAAACGTCCCGAAGCAGTCGGTGCCGCAGACGATGCCGCCCCGGGACGACGTGACCGTGCCCTGGCCGACCCCCGCCTTCGTCACCGACAGAGTCGGCCCGCTCGGAGCAGTGACCCGCCCTACACGGTCGACGCCGAACTCGGCGAACCACAGGTTGCCGTCCGAGCCCGCGGCGATCCCGTGCGGCGTTGCGCCCGGTGTGATGCCGGCGCCGAACTCGGTCACCACTCCTGACGGGGTGATCCGCCCGACCCGGTCGAGGCCGCGCTCCGTGAACCACAGGTTGCCGTCCGAGCCCGCGGCGATCCCGTCCGGACCTGCACCCGAGGTGATGCCGGCGCCGAACTGGGTCAGCTTGCCCGACGGGGTGATCCGCCCGATCCGGTGCGAGTCGTACTCGGTGAACCACAGGTTGCCGTCCGGGCCCGCCGCGATCGCGTACGGGCCGTCAGGCCAGCCCTCGCCAACATGGGTGCTGAACTCGGTCACGGCGCCCGCTGGCGTGATCCGCCCGATCTCGTCGCTGTTGTTCTCGGTGAACCACAGGTTGCCGTCCGGCCCCGCCACGATCCCCCTCGGGTTTGCGCCCTCCATGATGCCGAACTCGGTCACCGCCCCCGACGGGGTGATCCGGCCGCTCCGATCCGCACCTGCTTCGGTGAACCAGAGGTTGCCGTCCGGGCCCGCCGCGATCCCCTCCGGCCGTGCGTTCGAGGAGATGCCGGCGCTGAACTCCGTCACCTTCCCCGACGGGGTGATCCGGGCGACCCGGCCCCGGCCCGTCTCGGTGAACCAGATGTTGCCGTCCGGGCTCGCCGCGATCGCGTACGGGGCTGCTCCCCGTGTGATGCCGGCCCGGTACTGGGTCACCGTCCCATCTGGGGTGATCCGCCCGATCCCGTCCGGGCCGCGCTCCGTGAACCACATGCTGCCGTCCGGGCCCGCCACGATCGCCACCGGTTGTGAGGGAGCGATGCCAGCGCTGAACTCCGTCGCCGCCACGATCGCCGCCGGCGCGGGCTCCGACGCGACCGAACAGGCCGCGGCCAAGCCCACACCCACGGTCACGAGCATCGAGAAACACCGCATGCTGGCTGCTAACGAGCCCGGGTACGAGAAGTTGCGCGACACGCGCGACCCTATGGAACGTCACGCAGCCCGGCGCAACTCTCCCCACTCCATTCGAGACCGCCCGATTCGGCGCCGGTGACGTACCCCGAAGGCCACGTGACCGGCGCCGGCGAAGCGCGACGTTCAGCCGATCGTCAGCTGGCTCACGCCGTCGCGCGGCGGCGTGACGGCGTCGAGCGCGACCATGACGGTGCCGGCGGGCGGCTGCTGGTCGGCGGGCAGCAGCGCGCAGCCGCCGGTCGCGTTCAGTGCGGAGTACGACGGCGAGGCAGGCACCGTCGACTGCGTGGTCGTGAACTTCCATGCCCGGGTCGGGCCGAAGGTTGACGTGGCGGGGTCCATCGCCCGGTAGACGAGCCTCATGGGGCCGACGAACATCGCGGAGTACAGGTTCGCGGTGGCGGCACTGCCCACGGCGGCGTAGGTGGCGCCCTGGCAGAACGGGTCGGCGAACACCAGGAGGGCCGCGGCCCCTGGGCCACCGGACATCAGGCCGGTCGGCATCACCTGGCCGGAGCCGAGGTAGGTGTAGATGCCGCCGTCGGAGGCGAGCACGTTGTACGCGGAGAAGACGCTGGTGTTGTAGGTACCGGCGAGCGCACCGAGCCGGCCGCTCGCGTCGGACACCTGCAGCGCGCCTCCGTTGGCGCCGTTGGTCCCGTTCGCACCGGTTGCGCCGGCCGGGCCGGTCGCGCCGTTGGCGCCGTTCTTGCCGTTCGCGCCGGCCGGACCGGCCAGGTTCCACGTGACCTTCTTGGAGCCCTTCGCGCACTTCTTCTTGGCCTGGACGGCGCTGAGGATCTTCACGGCGCCGGTCTTCGTCTTCACGCAGGCGGTGATCGCCGTGGTGGTCTTGCCGGTCTTGGCCTTGGTCTTCGTGGCGGCCTGCGCGCTGGTCGCACACGCGAGTGCGAGGCCGAGCGCGAGCAGGGCCGAGGGAACCTTGCGGGACATGCGTTTCTCCTGGATCAAGCAACGGTCACGTGGACGGCTGCGCGGGACGCCCTGGACGCTCTGTGCGACGCGTCGGCAAGGGCAACGCCGGAGTCTCCCGACGCAAGCCGCCGCATACAACGGGTCGGGCCCCAGACATACCCCCCAGGGTTTTGCGGCGCGAGCTAGATTGAGAACACGTTCTCGCCTGGCGCCGCCATCTCTTCCGAAGGGTCCTCCCCCATGCCCGACACCACCTGCCACATGTCGATCTCGCTCGACGGCTTCGTCGCCGGACCGGACCAGAGCCGCGACGACCCGCTCGGGAAGCGCGGCCGGGAGGTCCACGCGTGGCACCTCGGCGACGAGCGTGCCACCGACGCGGACGAGACCGCGGCCGGCTGGCTCATGCGTCCGCGCGGCGCCTACGTGATGGGCCGCAACATGTTCGGGCCGATCCGCGGCGCGTGGGACGAGGACTGGCGTGGTTGGTGGGGCCCCGAGCCGCCGTACCACGCACCGGTGTTCGTGCTCACCCATCACGCCCGCGAGCCGATCGAGCTGGAGGGCGGGACGACGTTCCACTTCGTCACCGACGGCTTCGACACCGCCTACGCACGGGCGCGGGAGACGGCAGGTGACGACGGCGTGGACATCGCGGGCGGCGCCTCCACCGTGCGGCAGGCGCTCGTCGCCGGGGTCATCGACGAGCTCACGCTCGACATCGCCCCCGTCCTGCTCGGGTCCGGCGAACGGATCTTCGACGGCGTCGCGTCCTTCGGGTTCGAGCCCGTCGAGGTGCTCCACTCACCGCTGGCCACGCACATCCGCTACCGCCGGCCGGGCTGAGGGCCGGGTCGGCCGGGTGGGCATGTCCGCGCCCGGGCGCTCCCCGTCGATTGCCGGATGGCCGCCATGGGCAGCCTCCACCCCATGCGGAGACGTGCACAACCCCAGGGTCGGTGCGATGGACGGCGCTGATGTCGCGCGCGACACCGCAGAGCTGCTCCCCCGCGTGGCGCCGCTGCTTGACGACGGCGAGCAGGTGGACGTCATCCTGCGCGCCTCGGACCGCCCGGCCAAGGCGGTGAAGGTGGTCGCGGCAGGGGTGTGGCCGTTCTTCAAGGAGCATGACCGTTTTCTCCTCGTGGCCACCGACCGTCGTTGGCTGTCGCTCGAGTCGGCCCGCGAGGACTTCGCCGGCGCCCTGACGGTGCGGGGGTCGTTCGACCGCGGGATCCGGGTGGAGACGTCGTGGCTGCGCCGGTTCGACGGATTCGATCAGCCCTACGCGATCGACCCGATCCACGAGCTGTGGGCAGTGGCGGCCAACGATGCCTGGGATGCCCGCCGCGCGGGCCGTTCATGGAGTCTCGATGCGGCCGCCCCGAACCTGACCGCCGAGCGCAACGACGACACCACCGAGGCGCTCGGGGCGACGGTCATGAGGCTGGGCCGGTTCGTCCCCCGTCGCCGCTCGCGTTGACGGGCCGGTCGGGCTGCGGTGCCGGGGCGCCGCCGAGCTCCCCGGCAGCCGCTGGCCGCTACAGCGTCGCGGGCAGGTCGAAGTGCTCGAGCAGGCGGCCGTCGAACGTGACGATCTCGCGGACGAGGCCTTCCTCGATGCGCAGCACGTCGAGCGCCAGCGGGCGGTGCGTGTCGCTGCCGGGCGTGCGAACGTAGGCGGCCACCGCGGGCTGCCCGTTGGCCTGGGTGATCACGCAGCGCAGCGAGCCGAACGTCTCCGCGCCGAAGCCGCCATCGATCCAACCCTGCACGACCGCCTCGCGGCCCTGCCACACGCCGGGCTGCGGCGGCATCGAGAAGCGCAGGTCCTCATGCATGAGCGCGATGAGCGCCTGCGAGTCCGTCCGCTCGGACGCCTCGACGTAGAGGGCGAGCAGCTCGCGCTGGGCCGCGCTCGGCTCTTGGTCGGCGCGCCACTGCGCGCGAGGCTCGGGCCGGTGCTCGCGCAGGCCGGCCCGTGCGCGCTGCAGCGCGGAGTTCACCGAGGCGACCGTGGTGTCCAGGACCTCGGCGGTCTCGCGGGCGGACAGGTCGAGCACGTCGCGCAGGACGAGCACGGCGCGCGGCAGTGGCGCGAGGTGCTGAATCGCGGTGATGAACGTCAGCTCGATCGTCTCCTTGGCGACGACCGCGTCCTCGGGGCCCTCCTCACCGGAGGGCAGCTCGGCCAGCAACGAGTCGGGGTAGGGCTGCAGCCAGAGGACCTCGCCGTCGGCGGTCGGCACGCGCGGGCGCTTGTCGAGCGCGTCGAGGCAGGCGTTCGTCGCGATCCGGTAGAGCCAGGCGCGCAGCGACGAGCGGCCCTCGAACTGCTCGCGCTTGCGCCAGGCGCGCAGGAACGTCTCCTGCACGAGATCCTCGGACTCCTCCAGCGAGCCCGTCATGCGGTAGCAGTGGACGCGCAGCTCGCGGGTGTGGCGGCGCACGTGCGCCTCGAAGGCGTCGCGGTCGGTGGTGGTGGTCATGTCACGTGTGACGATGGCAGGCCCGGAAACTCATCACGGTGATCGGTGCGCGATGCACGGGCCCGTGGTCTCGCCTCCCCGGGCCGCCACCTGCTTCTGACCCGCCGCCTAGCGCTTGAGCACGGTCTTGCGCGTGATCGAGGCGCTGGCGTTGCCGGCCGCGTCGCGGGCCTTCGCGGCGACGCGGACCGTCACGGAGCGCCGGGCCTTGACGGCCTTGAGCACGGCCTTCCGAGCGGCCTTGGGCACCGTGATCTTGACCGTGGTCGCCTTGCCCGCCGCGAGCGTGACCATCGTCGTCGCCTTGCCGGTCTTGGCCTTGCGGCCCGGGGGCTTCACCGCGGTCGCCAGCGTGACGGTGCAGGCCTCGTCGCAGGTCAGCTTGGCCGCGAAGGTGCCCTTGCTCGACGGCTTCTGGCGCTTGGCCAGGGAGAACGTGAGCTTGGGCTTGCGCGTGTCCGGCGGGGGTGGCGAGACCTGGGGCGCGGTCACGGCGATGGCCCGGCTGGCGCTGACCGACGCGCGTCCGTCGGACACGGTCACCGTCGCCGTGTAGGTGCCGGCCTTGGCGTAGGCGTGGGAGACGTCCGGCCCGGAGGCCGTGGTGCCGTCGCCGAGGTCCCAGGTGAAGGTGAGCGGGTCCTGGTTGGCGTCGGTCGCGGAGGCGCTGAGCGCCACGGCCTTGCCCGTCACGGAGTGCACGATCAGGTCGGGCGGGCTCACGGTGACCACGGGCGCCACGTTGGCCGCGGTGAGGGTCACGTCGTTGCCGTCGCCGGCCGCGTAGCCGACGGTGAACGGGAGGCCCGCGCCGGTGAACGTGCTGCCTTCGGGGGCGTTGGCGAACTGCCCGAGGACCCCCTCCCCCGCTCCGTTGACGATGAGCGGCAGCTGCGTCGCGGTCGGTGGGATCGGGCCGGAGGCCAGCTGGAGGTCGAGCAGAGCGCCGGCGCCGATCGTGACCGCACCCGCCGTCTCGACGCGCGGCAGATCAGCCGACGGCGGCCCGTCGATGCGCAGCCGGCTCGTGGCCGTGAGGGCGAGCGTGCCGGTGCGGAACGCCGGTGCGCTCGGCGCCAGCGTGCCCGTGACCGTCGTCCCGCCGACGGTGCCGTTGCCGGTGAGGGTGGCGAGTGGCCCGACCGTGATGGGCGTGGTCTGCGTGCCGTTCATCGCCAGGATGCCGGCCTGCACGTCGACGGCGCCGGGCAGCGTGTTGACGCCGCCCAGGACCATCGTGCCGCCGCCGGCCTTGGCGAAGCCGCCCGGGAAGCCGCTCACAGGCGTCAGGCCGCCCGTGGCCTCCAGCTCCGGGGAGACTGGGCCGGGCGTGACCGTGAACAGGCCGCTGCCGCTGGTCGCCATGCGGATGGGAGCGAGGATGCGGGCCGGGCCCGCGGCCGACGACGTCACGGCGAAGGTCTTCGCCCGCAGGCTGGCGACCCCGTCGACGACTCCCCCGGTCATGGTGACCTGATCGATGACCGTGAGGTTGTTGGCGGCGTTGGGCGGCAGGTCCACGCTCCCGTCGTGCATCGTCAGGGACTTGACGGTCTGATTGGTGCCGTTCCCGGCGACGCGGCCGTCCGCACGGACGTCGAGAGCCGTCGTCTGATCGATGTCGTTGTTGATCCCGAAGAGGAGCACGGCGCTTCCGGCGGCGCCGGCATCGTCCCCCACGGTGACGGAGCCGTTGACGGGGATCGTCCGGCCGGAGGTGGCGAGCGTCTTCAGCGTCCCGTCGGCGATGGTCGTGCCACCCGTCCAGACGTTGCTGCTCGACGGGTTGAGCCACAGCGTGCCCGGCCCGTCCTTGCGCAGCGACGCACCGGCGACCGCTTCGGTGACCACGTTGCCGATGCGCAGATCCTCCGCTGCGGGGCCGTCGGCGATCGTGAACTGACGGGCCCCCGTGATCGTCACGGGGGCGGTGACGCTCGCGCTCGACGTGGCCGTCGACGTGGCCACGACGTCGCCCTTGATCGCCAGACCGGGGTTCGGCGGGGAGGTGCTCCCGGTGACCGAGCCACCGGTCATGTTCAGCGTGCCCTCGGTGGTGAGCCTCCCCGCCCCGAGCGAGACGAGGCCCTGCTCGATCGTCAGGGCGTCGATGACGTCGTAGTGGCCGGCCACGTCGAACGTGCTGTTCGCGGTGACCCTGACGTCGGTCGTGTCGGCGATCTCCGAGTGTTGCGCGAGGCGCAGGGTGGCCTCCGTGACGGAGTCCCCAACGACGACGTTGGGGCCCGTGATCGCGGCATTGACGCCGTTGTTGTCCAGGAGCAGCGTTCCCGAGCTGACGAACGTCGTGCCCGGGATGGTGATCTGGCCGGTGAGGCGGGTGCCGTCGGTCGCCGCGAGGCCGAAGAACCGCAGGTTCGTCGTGCCGCTGATCGTGCCGGCGATGTTCAGCGTGCCGCTCGTGGACTGGATGAAGATCGTCACCGCCCCGGTCAGCCCCAGCGGAAGGCTTGCCGCGAGCGTGTTGCCGGTGCCGTCGGAGCGGATGTTGTTCTGCGCCGCTGACCCGTTGACGAACAGGGTGCGGCCGGCCAGGCCGTTGATCGTGTTTCCGGTGCCGCTGAGCCACAGCTGGTCGACGGTGAGCCCGACGATGTCCATCGTCGAGGTCGTGTTCGTGCCGAACTTCACCGTCGTGCCACCCGCCTCCCCGGACGTCGGCACCCCGCCCGACCAGTTCGCGGCGTTCGACCACGTGCCGCCGGACGGGCCGGTCCAGGTGTGGACGTTCGCGGAGGCCGGGGTCGCGGAGGCGCCGAAGGCGCCAAAGACGCACCCGACCACAGCAACTACGACGACCTGTCGCATATTCCCCACCCTCACATCACCCCTTTTGCAAACACGCACATCCGCGATCGTGACAGGAGGGGCCTCCCCGGTGCAACCCGGCCCTACACCGGCCCGTCAACGTCGAACCGGAAGCGGCCGGTGCCGCGACGCATCGCGGTCGCCACCTCGCCGTCGGCCGACCCGAGCACGCAGCCCAGGCACTCCGCGCCCTCACGGCGGCCGGCCGCCCAGGCAAGGCCGGCGGCGTACAGCGCGGCCCCTTCCACTTCGTCGGGACCGAACTCCTCGGCCGCGCGGCCGAGGATCGCCTTCAGTGCGGGCTCGTCGCGGTGCGGATACGGCGGCACCGGGAACTCGCCGCGATCCGGGTCCGTGGTCAGTTCGTGACCGACCGCGCTCGCATGCCCCTCCGCCCACGCGTGCACGGTGGCCGACACCACGATCGAGCGACGATCGGTGCGGGGGAACTCGCCCAGTCCCAGCAGCACCTGGATGAGCGGCTGGAAGTTCGGGGTCGCGGCGCGTTGGCTGATCACCGCCGCAGCGTACCCGCGCCCGGCGGCCGCCGAGCGCTCGCTCGAAGGTGGCGTGGTTGCCCTCCATATGCGAGGGAAGGCACGCCACCTTCCCCGGACGCGCCGACCCGAGACGCGCGGAGTCCGCCACTAATCTGGACCCATTCCAGATTACGTGACATACTCCCCCACGTGCCGGCCCCGGAACTCGAAGACCTGCTGCGCGGAGCCTCGCTGCGCGTGACACGGCCCCGGATGGCCGTGCTGTCCGCGGTCCACGAGCTTCCGCACGCGGACACGAACGCGATCATCGACTCGGTGCGAGCCGACCTGGGCGGCGTGTCCAACCAGGCCGTCTACGACGGGCTGCGGGTGCTGGCCGACGCCGGCCTGGTGCGGCGCATCCAGCCGCCCGGCTCCGTGGCCCGCTACGAGTCGCGGGTCGGCGACAACCACCACCACGTCGTGTGCCGCTCCTGCGGCCTGATGGCCGACGTGGACTGCGCCGTCGGCTCCGCACCCTGCATCACGCCGTCCGACGACCACGGGTTCGTGATCGACGAGGCCGAGGTCATCCACTGGGGCCTGTGCCCCGACTGCTCGGCCGCCACAACCGTACGTACAACCCCTCACCCCGGAAGTGATTCCCTTGCCTGATCATCCGCATCCCGACGCCGTCGTCGGAGAGATGAACGACGACAACGTGAACGAGGAGGGCCGCTGCCCGGTCGTCCACGAGCGCGCTCCTCACCCGACCCAGGGCGGCGGCAACCGCGGCTGGTGGCCGGACCGCCTCAACCTGAAGATCCTCGCCAAGAACCCCGCGGTGGCCAACCCGCTGGGTGAGGAGTTCGACTACGCCGAGGCGTTCAAGACCCTCGACCTCCCGGCCGTCAAGCAGGACATCGCGGAGCTCCTGCAGACCTCGCAGGACTGGTGGCCCGCGGACTTCGGCCACTACGGCCCGTTCATGATCCGCATGGCGTGGCACAGCGCCGGCACGTACCGCACGAGCGACGGCCGGGGCGGCGCCGGCGCGGGGCAGCAGCGCTTCGCGCCGCTCAACAGCTGGCCCGACAACGGCAACCTCGACAAGGCCCGCCGGCTGCTCTGGCCGATCAAGCAGAAGTACGGTCAGGCCCTCTCCTGGGCCGACCTCATGATCCTCACGGGCAACGTCGCGCTCGAGTCCATGGGCTTCGAGACCTTCGGCTTCGCCGGTGGCCGTCCCGACGTGTGGGAGCCCGACGAGGACGTCTACTGGGGCCCGGAGACGGTGTGGCTCGACGACGAGCGCCACGCCGGCGACCGCCAGCTCGAGGAGCCGTTGAGCGCCGTGCAGATGGGCCTCATCTACGTGAACCCGGAGGGCCCGCACGCCAACCCGGATCCGCTGGCGTCCGCCAAGGACATCCGTGAGACGTTCGCGCGCATGGCGATGAACGACGAGGAGACCGTCGCGCTGATCGCTGGCGGCCACACGTTCGGCAAGACCCACGGCGCGGCCGACCCCGAGGAGTACGTCGGCCCCGAGCCCGAGGGCGCCCCGCTCGAGGAGCAGGGCCTGGGCTGGAAGCAGTCGTTCGGCACCGGCAAGGGCGCGGACACGATCACCAGCGGCCTCGAGGTGACGTGGACGTCCACGCCGACCCGCTGGAGCGGCAACTTCTTCTGGAACCTGTTCGGGTACGAGTGGGAGCTGACCAAGAGCCCTGCCGGTGCGCACCAGTGGCAGCCCGCGAACGGCGCGGGAGCGGGGACCGTCCCCGGCCCGGCCGCCGACTCGCCCAAGCGCCCGCCGACGATGCTCACGACCGACCTGGCCCTGCGCTTCGACCCGGCCTACGAGAAGATCTCGCGCCGCTTCTTCGAGAACCCCGACGAGTTCGCGGACGCCTTCGCCCGCGCGTGGTTCAAGCTGACGCACCGCGACATGGGCCCGGTCGCCCGCTACCTCGGCCCGGAGGTCCCGGACGAGGAGCTGCTGTGGCAGGACCCGCTCCCCGCCGCGACGTACGCGCCGATCGACGCTGCGGACGTGGCGACGCTCAAGGGCCAGATCCTGGCGACGGGTCTGACCGTCTCCCAGCTGGTCTCCGCCGCGTGGGCGGCAGCGTCCTCGTTCCGTGGCAGCGACAAGCGGGGCGGCGCCAACGGCGGCCGCATCCGCCTGGAGCCGCAGCGCAGCTGGGCGGTCAACGATCCCGAGCAGCTCTCGACGGTGCTGACCGCCCTCGAGGGCATCCAGCAGGCGTTCAACGGCGCGCAGGCGGACGGCAAGCAGGTCTCGATCGCCGACCTCGTGGTGCTCGCGGGCTCCGTGGCCGTGGAGCGGGCGGCCAAGGACGCCGGCTTCGACCTGGAGGTCCCCTTCACGCCGGGCCGCGTGGACGCCGCTCAGGAGCAGACCGACGTCGAGTCGTTCGGGGCGCTGGAGCCGGCCGCCGACGGGTTCCGCAACTACCTGAGCGGGCAGGAGCGGCTGACGGCTGAGTACCTGCTGATCGACCGCGCGAACCTCCTGACGCTGAGCGCGCCGGAGACGACCGTGCTCATCGGCGGCCTGCGCGTGCTGGGCGCCAACACGGGGCAGTCACCCGTGGGCGTCCTCACCGACCGGCCCGGCACCCTCACGAACGACTTCTTCGTGAACCTGCTCGCGCTCGGCACCACCTGGGCGCCGGCCGCCGCGGGCGGCGGGACCTACGAGGGCCGCGACGACATCACGGGCGAGGTGAAGTGGACGGGCAGCCGCGTCGACCTGGTGTTCGGCTCGAACTCCGAGCTCCGTGCCATCGCCGAGGTGTACGCCAGCGATGACGCGCGTGAGAAGTTCGTGCGCGACTTCGTCGCCGCGTGGGCCAAGGTCATGGACCTCGACCGGTACGACCTGGCCTAGATCCGGTCATCGCAATGCCGAGTGTCACCTTTTGCGCCGTATGGCGCACAAAGGTGACACTCGGCGCGCGGTGCGGACGTACGGACGGCATGCCCTGGACGGCCGCTGGTCGCCGGCGCGCTCCGCCACCTGTAGCATCACGATCCCACCCCTAGTCAACAAAGTGAGTAGGTGCACTCGTGAGTAGTCAAGCGTTCCGGGCGGCAGTCGAGGCAGGAGACATGGAGACCGCCGTCGAGCAGCTCCATCCCGACGTCGTGTTCCGCAGCCCCGTGGTGCACAAGCCCTACCAGGGGAAGGACGCCGCCGCGGTGCTGCTCCACGCCGTCGGCCAGACGTTCGAGGACTTCCGCTACACGCGGGAGGTGTCGTCCGGGGACGATCACGTGCTCGTCTTCCACGCCCGCGTCGGCGACCGGGAACTGGACGGCGCGGACTTCCTCGTCACCGACGCCGACGGGCTGATCACCGACTTCATGGTGATGATCCGCCCGATGTCGGGGATGCACGCGCTCGCCGAGGCGATGAAGCGCAAGCTCGAGGGCCTGGCGTGAGCGTCCTGGCCGGCCGCACCGCGATCTTCTCCGGCGGCAGCCGGGGCATCGGGCTGGCCATCGCGCGCCAGCTCGCCGAGCGCGGCGCCAACATCACGCTGATCGCCAAGACGGACACCCCGCACCCGGACCTCCCGGGCACGATCCACACCGCGGCGGACGAGCTGCGCGCGCTCGGCGCCGACGTCCTGCCGATCGTGGGCGACATCCGCGACGAGGAAGGCGTGGCGGCAGCGGTCGCCCAGACGGTCGAACGCTTCGGCGGCATCGACCTGTGCGTGAACAACGCCAGCGCGCTCAACCTGTCCCCGATCGGCGAGCTGCCGATCAAGCGCTTCGACCTCATGCAGTCCGTCAACGTGCGCGGCACCTACGTTCTCACCAGCGCCTGCCTCCCCCACCTGCGGGCGTCCGACCACGCGCACGTGCTCACCCTCTCCCCTCCGCTCAACCTCGACGCGCCGTGGATGGCCCCGTCCGCCTACACCGTCTCCAAGTACGGCATGTCCATCGTCACCCTGGGCGTCGCCCAGACCGAGCCGACGATCGCGGCCAACTGCCTGTGGCCGATGACCGCGATCGCCACCGCGGCGGTGGAGAACCTGCTCGGCGGTGAGGAGGCCATGGGCCGCACGCGCACGCCGGAGATCTACGCGGACGCCGCGAGGATCGTCCTGGAGCGGGCGCCGGCGACGTGCACCGGCAACACGTACCTCGTCGAGGACGTGCTCGCCGAGGAGGGCATCACCGATCTGGAGCCGTACAGCACGGCGCCCGGGACGACGGAGTTCCTGCCCGACTTCTTCGTCGACCCGGCCGTCATCCGCTGAGCGCATGGCCCTGCGGCACGCCGTCCTGGCGGCACTCATGGAGGGCGAGGCCAGCGGGTACCAGCTCGCCAAGCGCTTCGACGTCTCGGTCGCCAACTTCTGGGCCGCGACGCCCCAACAGCTCTACCGCGAGCTGGGCGCCCTGGCCGACGAGAAGCTGGTCCGGGGACGGACGGAGCGCCAGACCAAGCTGCCCGACAAGCGCGTCTTCACCATCACGGTGGCGGGCCGGCGGGAGCTCGCGGCGTTCGCCGCCGCCCCCACCCGACCGACCGCGCTGCGGGACGACCTGCTCGTGAAGGTGCAGGCGGCCGACGACGCCTCCGCCGCCGCGGTGGCCGAGGCCCTGGACGAGCGCGCGGCCCAGGCGCAGGCCAAGAGCGTCCGCTACCAGCACCTGGCGGACGGCCTCCTCGACGGCCGCACCGAGGACGACTACCTGGCGACCGCCGAGCGGGTCGGCCCGTACCTGACACTCCAGCGCGGCCTGGCCTTCGAGGCCGAGAACGCGGCCTGGTGTACGCGGGCGGCGGCGGTGCTGCGCGCCCGGACTGCGGTGCGGACGTGAGCACCGGTCCGCCCCGGCAGACCGTGGTGCACCGGTTCGTGGCCATCGGCGACAGCACCACCGAGGGCGTCGGCGACCCGGTCGACCCCCGGCGGCCGGAGAGCTCGCCCCTGCGGGGCTGGGCCGACCGGCTCGCGGAGCGCCTGGCCGCACTGAACCCCGGGCTGACCTACGCCAACCTGGCGGTGCGAGGGCGCAAGGCCCGCGAGATCCGGGAGGAACAGCTGGCGCCCGCGCTCGCCCTGGGACCAGACCTCGTGGCGATGACCGGCGGGCTCAACGACCTCGTCCGCCCCAGGTTCGACCTCGACCTGGTGCTCGGTGAGCTGGACGCGATGCAGTGCGCGGTCGTGGCGGCCGGAGGGACCGTCCTCACCTTCACGCTGCCGGACCTGTCCGCGTTCGTCCCCACCGCCCGACCCGTGCGGGGCCGCCTGGCCGCCTACAACGCGGGCCTGCACACACTCGCGGCGCGACACGGCACGGTGCTGGCCGACGTCGCGGCGCATCCCGTCGCCGCCGACCCGCGGCTGTGGGCCCCGGACCGGCTGCACCCCAACCCGGAGGGACACGCCCGGCTCGCCGACGCCGCCGCCGAGGCGCTCGCCCTGCCGGAGGCCGGCGCCGGCTGGACGACCGGGCTCGCACCCCCTTCCCCGGTCCGGCTGCCCACCGTCCTCGCGCGCGAGACGGTGTGGACCGTGCGCTTCCTCGCCCCCTGGGTCGGCCGGCGGCTGCGTGGCACGTCGTCCGGGGACGGGCGGACGGCCAAGCGGCCGGCGCTGGAGCTCGTCCACCCTGGCCCGTGACCGGCGGCGCGCCGCGCCGCCGCGCTAGGGTCGCGTCAAACACGACCGAGGCCACGGATCCACGATGGCCACCACAGGGGATGGACGACGATGAGGACAGCGGTTGCGCTGGTATTGACGCTCGCGGCGCTGAGCGGGATCGGCTGCGGTGGGAGCGACGAGGTGGCAACGAGCGAGGCGCCCTCGGCGGCGGGCGAGTACGTTCCGCCGTCGGCCGCCGAGTCGCGGGCGACCCGGCGGGCGTTCGAGCAGAAGACCCGAGACGAGGCC
>Ga0247758_1001607_pt1 | contig 15769 bp, 7 predicted proteins | sample UWRJL156409C4_FD_180950 | JGI IMG/M metagenome (GOLD analysis project Ga0247758, IMG submission 180950) | Plant litter microbial communities from Arlington Agricultural Research Station in Wisconsin, United States - UWRJ-L156-409C-4 | ecosystem: Environmental > Terrestrial > Plant litter >...
CAGTTGTGGATTTATGGAGTTGGTGTTGGCTGGGTGAAAGCGAGTTCTGCGTGCGAAGACCAACGAAAAGGCGGATTCCATAATAGTGCAAATGAAGCAGATGATAGCGTCTGAAGGTCTCATGACAGAGGTGCCAACACAGCTGGACCTGGGGGTACCAGCTCTGCAATACAGATTTCGCCTTGTGGCAATGTACCTGTAGGTAATGAGTTCGCTTTATTTTGTCAACCGCTTGCCGCAGTAGACTCAGGTATATGGAATTGATGGAATAAATGGAAGAGGTGGGCCCACGTCCACGGCTGTGCCGTTGAGACATGTTTCAGGCTCCCGCTTATCTCCCATCTTGAAGAACCGAGAAGCCAACACAAATCCTTAGGTTGTCCGTCTGAAAGAAAAAAAAGGACAAACAAACGGAGCTCTACCAAAGGCGATGGGCGTAGTCACGCGGTAAAGTAACAAAGCAATCAAACAAAGAGATCTAAACATAAATGCAGGCGCGCGTCTACCCCGAAACCGCATTGTTTGGCAGAGAAGGAAAGATGGTGCTACCAGCAGGCGCCGTGGACAAATCTGTGGGGCGGCCCGATCTGTCAAGTGGGGTGCATCGGCTGGTTGTAGGCCGCCATTGGCCAGCAGGATCGGTACGACACCGGGAAGGAGCCTTCGACGTCATTGAGCAGTCCAATCACGAGCCCTGCAGGGTCGCTTGGCCTGGTTTCAAACTGGCCTGGGAATCTGCGAGCCAGCAAAGCACCCGGGTTCGTCATAGCCAACTTTGGCCCTGGTTCCTGGGAGGACGCCAGATTATCTCGAGGCTTTTTGTTGGAAACCGGGACAATGGGTCTTTAATCCCCTCCAGCACGGCAGTGCGTCTTTTTTCTTTCGTCCATACTTAGCATCTGCTACTCTTTGTCTCATGTTTGTTCCTTTTACCGACAATTGACTTATCTCGAGACTTGGTGAGCTGGGTTCAGTCACCCACATCCCAACGCCTCTGGACAACTCACTTCACCTGAGGATTCACTTCCGCCAACCTTATTGCATGCCTGACATCGACGAGAACCTGGAGCGCCATCTACGTATGCGTTTGGACAGGAATCAAAGCACTGATATCTGAGCGGCTTTGCCGTCCACTTTTTCTGTCCGCATGCCATCTCCTTAGCACTTTGCGGTCGCGAACCTCACATCTACGATGAGTACAACAACCGGTGGCGCAGCCACTGCGTCGGCGACTACAACCGACCAATCCGCCACTCCAAGCACGACCGATCAACATGGCTCCGGATCCGCCCAACTGTCATCCGGCATGACCCTTTACGCCTTCGTAACCGCTCTGACGGTCTCGCTGGTTGTCTTTAGCATCCAGATGGGTGCATTTTTCCTCCTCAGGAACAAGCTGGCGAGGATATTGTGCGTAGCTCTCTGCGTAGCCCTCTCTTTTCTATCTTCTAATGTCTCGCACGCAGTAAACCCAAGACGTTCCTAGTACCCGAACGTGAGCGTACCGACCCGCCTCCATCCAGTCCTTGGAACCTAGTCTACGCTCTTATGAAGTTTGAGGACCGGGATATCATCAAAAAGTGCGGTCTCGACGCGTACTTCTTTTTGCGGTACCTCCAGACGCTTTTAATCATCTTTGTGCCTATCGCCCTGGTCGCGATCCCGGTACTGATCCCAATCAACTACGTCGGTGGACTGGGGCTCGACGTCGTCAAAGCCAACAGTTCAAATGCGACACGGTCTAGAATACCGACAGGGCTCGACACGTTGGCCTGGGGCAATGTCGCGCCCAAGAATCAGAACCGTCGCTGGGTCCACCTCGTACTCGCCCTTCTCGTCATTATCTGGGTCTGCGGTGTGTTCTTTGCGGAGCTCCGTGTCTACGTCAAGGTTCGACAAGATTATCTGACTAGTGCCGAACACCGTCTGCGTGCGTCGGCCAACACCGTTCTTGTTAGCTCTATTCCCGAAAAATGGCTCACCGAAGATGCCTTGAGAGGACTGTTTGATGTATTTCCCGGAGGCATTAGAAATGTCTGGCTTACCCGGGATTTCAGCAAGGTCCTCGAAAAGATCCACAAGCGTGAAACCATTCACCGGCAACTCGAGGCTGCTGAAAGCGATTTAATCCGGGAGGCCAAGAGGAGGCAACTGAAGCAACGGGCCGCGGAGGAAAAGCGGAACCGCAGAAATCTCAGGGGCAAAGGCGAGACCAAAGGGGAGCGGACCGAACGAGAACGGAGGGAGGACGAGGAAGCTATGCGGCGGGCGGAAGGCCCTGGTGGCTTGAGTGTTGGCGCGCATGAAGATGTGCCCCATGACGTGACTGCAGGGGTCGAAGAGGCAGACGATAAATATCAGGATACCGATTTGACCGAAATGCAGGGAGGCGAGTCTGAAAGCGAGACTGAAGAGACGAAGTTCAGCGCCAAAGTGGGAGGTGGTTTCGCCAAGGTCGGCCAAGGACTGGGACAAGGTCTGAAGAAGGCCGTTGGCGGTGCGCGGACGATTCAGAGAGGGGTGGGAGGCGAACTGGAGCGGACCGGCGGCTTTGAGGTCATTGGCGATAGTCATCAAACCCATTCCCGCCCCGGAACCCGTGGATCGGACCGTCCCCGGAGAGCTCCGATGCCCGAAGAAAATGACAGGCCGCCAAAGGTGTCGTTTGCCTCGGAAACACCGCTTCATACTCCACAAGGCCGCCATGCTCACAGCCCCTCGGATTCCGAATTTAAGAAAGAATCCTTGGGGCCTCGATCTATCGGCAACACCACCCGCAGGGCTACAAACGCGGATAATATGCTCGTTACCGATAGAACGCGGTGGTATCAGTTTTGGAAACCGCCCACTGGGAGCTACGCATCGCCGATTCCCCAGGGAGCTGAAGGGGAAGACTTTCCCTGGAACAAGAAGGACGACAAGTCAGTTTGGCAAAAACTGAAGTCTAGCCTTCCCTTCATGGGCGAAGAGGAGAAACCAATGGAGTATCCGCCAGCATATACCCACGACTATGACAAGCAACCAGAGGAGCATGCTGAATGGAGTAAGTGGCTGAAGCCTAAGGATCGCCCACATCACCGCCTTCCTCGGTTCGGATGGACACCCTCTTGGCTCCCTTCTTTTCCCTTCATAAACAAGAAGGTTGATACCATTTATTGGTGCCGTGGCGAGCTCGCCAGGCTGAACCTTGAGATCGAGGAGGACCAAGAACACCCGGAACGATACCCCATCATGAACTCGGCTTTTATCCAGTTTAACAACCAAGCCGCGGCTCACATGGCCTGTCAGTCCGTCACTCATCACGTCCCGAAGCGCATGGCACCCCGTATGGTTGAGATCTCGCCCGACGATGTCATCTGGGACAACATGGCCATCTCCTGGTGGAGCGAGTGGGGAAGGTCCGCCGTCGTGTTCACCCTCGTGAGCGGGATGATTATTCTTTGGACCTTCCCGGTTGCCTTTACAGCGACCGTGGCCCAGATTGATGCTTTGATCGACACTTACAGTTGGCTGGAGTTTCTGCGAACGAACGAGACCATCCACAACATGGTCAAGGCCATCGCTGGTGTTTTGCCAGCCATCCTCCTAGCCGTCCTCCTTGCTCTTGTACCCTTGATTCTCGATTTCATGGCAAGATTCCAGGGATCGAAGACAGGTGCACAGAAATCGGAGGTCGTCCAGGTCTACTACTTCCTCTTCCTCTTTGTTCAAGTCTTCCTGGTTGTTTCCGTTGCGAGTGGCCTCTTCCAGACTCTCAGCGACATTTCCAAAAACGTCACCAGCACCCCTCAACTACTAGCGAGAAACCTTCCAAAGGCTGGCAACTACTTTTTCACCTATATGATCCTACAGGCCATGTCAACAAGCTCTGGCCAGCTGCTCCAGATTGGAACACTTTTCGTCTGGTATATTCTATCCAGACTCTTGGACAATACGGCCAGGGAAAAGTGGCGTCGAAACACACAACTTCCAGATGTCACCTGGGGCTCCTATTTCCCGGTATACACCAACTTCGCCTGCATTGCACTCATTTATTCGGTTGTTTCGCCTCTTATTTCGCTGTTCGCAATCGTCACTTTCAGCCTGCTTTGGATTGCGAACCGCTACAACATGCTTTACGTCGTTCGCTTCAAATCCGATACCGGCGGTGTATTGTACCCAAGGGCGATTAACCAGACCTTCACCGGGCTGTATGTGATGGAGCTTTGCCTTATTGGCCTATTCAGTCTTGTGGAAGATCAAGATGGGTTGAACGTCTGCCTGCCACATGCGATAATAATGTTCGTGGCGCTACTCTTGACGGCCCTCTACCAGTATCTCCTCAACGCATCCTTTGGTCCTCTGCTTCGGTATCTTCCTATCACATTCGAGGATGAAGCAGTGATCCGCGACGAGATCTTCCAACGCGCACAGGATAAGCGACTGGGTCTGACGCTGGAAGACGACGAGTCAACATCGCTCACAGGCCCCGATGGCGGAGCTATCCAGGAGAGTGATATCGAGCTACAGAATATGGGCCAGAACATCCAATCTCAGCATGGGTCTAAGCTTAGAAGGTTGAACCCGGTAAAGGGGATTGTACACGCTGGTACGTGGGCGGCGCGCGGTGGCAAGCGAGTCCGAGAAGCAACTTTCGGTAAGACCGAGGATAACGTTCGGAATGCAACGCTCTATCGCAGAAATCGCCGACAGAGGGACCTGGAGGCTCAGCGCGCCATAGGAGACGCGCTGTTCGGGGGTTACCACGACGAAATCGAGGATCTCACACCCGACGAGCGCGACGCACTGGTACGAAAGGCGTTCCAGCATTACGCCATGCGGGCTAGACGACCGACGGTGTGGATCCCCAGAGACGATCTCGGGGTGTCTGATGACGAAATCAGACGGACGATGGAATTCAGCGAGCATATATGGATCAGCAACGAGGGCACAGCGCTCGACAGCAAGGTGCGGATCGTATACGGGAGGAATCCGCCAGACTTTTCAGAAGTGGATATAATCAGCTTGTAATTTGGTCTTTGCCCAAGAAACTGGGGGCCTGTTGTTTCTTTTGTCTTCATCTTCCGCTTCCCTCCAACAGAGGGGAACGAGGAGGCATTCGCCGATTGGCATAGCAAAAGCGCATGGGTACGGATGAGTACATCCTAGGTTGTCATTTCATCTCACACAATACCCTATTCCGATTTCATCAGAAATACCGTACAAAGCATTGAGTTTGCCTGGGCGAACTGCTAATTATACATATATATCATCATATTTTTAACTGCATGTGCATGCAAGATTTGCTCATTTCCTTCGGCCATTTCTGGTGACACTTCAAGAGGGCTGGCCTCTGTCTACGGGCCAAACTAGACGCATACCTCCCTGGTTCTTGTAAAAAGCTGATCATTGTGCTTGATATAGAAAGTTGAAGGCCTGTTGTCTGCTTCTCGGCGCCATTTGCGGGTTTAGAAGCCCCTAAGGATAGAACGAACATCACACTTCGGAATGTCGAGTATATCTGTTCATATTGCAATTCGCTGTGAAAGAGAATTCGTAGTGTTACAAGCACTTGCATTGCATTTCTGGAATAACATTTCTATATTTGCCACCTACCAGAAGTGCAGGATGCTTCAGTCATCTTGTCTCGCCGGAATCCCGCGAGCCGTAGTCCATACACATCTTTGTAATAGAGGTTGTCTATTTAGCGCCCTCCCATTCCGGATTCTAGATGTGATTGTTAGCAAGTAGGTGATGTCGAGACAGCTAGTGATTTACATACCTTGCGGAGGATAACAAGGCCCTCCAGAGTGCTGCTAAGGCTGATGTACTCTTCATCCTCAAGCTCAGCACGCTCGCCGTGGGCAAGCAGCACGGGTGTGCTCTGTGTCTGCCAGCCGGTGATGGTCTTGGGTCGGCCAGCCTGGCCGACAACATCTACGGCTTGGCCGACACGGACATTGACGGTCAATGGCTTGAGATTCTCGTCTAGCGTCACGAGGAAGCGTGGGTGCATCGCAGTGACAAGGAAATAAAGGAGATAGTGGGAGTCGGATGTGATGAACTGCTTGGCGTCAACCATCGAAATGACGACGGTGAGCAGACCAGCGGCGGCTACTCTTGAGAGGACCTGGCGGTCGGTATGGAAGGGACTGATGGAGAGGGTGCCCTTGCCCATATGTACGAGACCTTGGGCGATGCGAACCATAAAGAGAGATTCTTGGTCGCGGTGATAGTAACTTGCGAGCTGGCGCAGGAGCTGCGCGAGTCTTGCGTTGTTGGTGCCCGCACCAAGGAGACCCATGGCGAAGATAGCGTTGAGGGCAACTTCATTGTCGTTGTCATGGCTGTACCGGGACAGCGTGTCGTAGACCTTCATCTGTGGGTTACTCGGGCTGATGAGGCCCATCGCCAAGGGTACTGCTCGTCGGATGTTGGCTTCACCGTAGTGCATCAGATGACCGAATTGGCGCAGTACCATCTCCTGACCAACATCCTCACCCATTGCAATCAAACCTATTCCGATCACGGCATAGGCTTGTAACAACTCGTCTCCCTTCTTCTCGTCAGATTCCTCAATATGCTCGTTGCAGATATGCAATAGCTCCTGGATCTTGAGCACGGCACCTGTGCCAGCCCAGGCACAGATGGACGCAAGAACTGACGTCGACTTTGCTACAGGGTGGTCGACCGCCTTCAAGGTCTCGAGGATCACGTCTACCTCCTCTTGGCGCCCGAAAAAGAGAAGGCCTAGTGCAAGACCGAGGAAACGACTCCACTTGTCTGTCAGCTGGCTCTGGCGATCTTCATCCAGCATGGTCGTGATGATAGCTTCGCTGATGTCCGCGTTAGAAGAGCCAACGAAAACAAGACCGCAAGCCAAGGCAGCCATCGCTGACACCCGCATCTCCTGCGTCGAGTCGGTGATGATGGGCATGAGATGTGTCAGGATCTCATCCCTGTACAATCCTGCGTAAGCCAAGCCCAGGCCCATGATGGCCGCCACTCGAATGAGTGGGTTCTTGTGGTTGAGCTTGTCTGCGTCCGCCAACAAAGCCATAGCTGGATCAGAGTCGAGCATAACGCCAGAGTTCATGATTCCTATGGCAAGATAGGCGCCAGCTTGGATCGGCTCCTCCTCGACGTAGGTGTACTTGTCAATCTGGTCAAGACCGTTTTCGATATCCCACATTAGCAAAGTTCCGAGGGATGCTACCGTCGACATCATGCCCTCGTCTTTGGTCTTCCAGACCCAGCTCTCCTTGTCCTTCTCCACGAGCATCATCTTGTCGTTGCCAAATCCTGCGTTCACAAAAGCGTTCACAAAAGCTGCGGCTAGGTTGTGTCGGGCCGAGTCGAAGTTGGTCATCCCGGCCACACGAGTGCTCTCAAGATGGCTCTTGTAAATGTCCTCAGTTGTCTTGGGCTCGAGAATGTTGAGCTCCTTGCCCAGTGCCTTGAAATGCTCTGGCAAGCGGATATTACCGAGGCATTCCAAAACCTCTTGATCCTCGATGGGCTCCTTAGTGTGCTGCAGCGATATTCTCTGGCGAGCGATTAAAAAGGAAATCTGTTTTTGAAGCGCCGGGTCGGCCCCCGCATCCTCGAAAGCGGTGTGAATCAGGTCATCGTCGTTGAGCCGAATAGCAAGGACAAGGGCCTGGGTGTGCTGTCCGTACTTCTTGTAGATGCTGTGCGCAACGAGAAGGAACGTCTCGGTATCGGGATAGGTGAGCAGGCTGACCATGGAAACCATGTATAAGCACACCCTAGCGTATGTGTTCTCGTCGACGAACTTCGGAAGCTCCTCAATGATCTCCAGCTCGCCCATCAAGTCGACGGCATCGGCTTCGGCATTGCTCTTGAGGAATAGCGGTACGAGGATCAGGGCAAGCTCAACTAGGTCGGCGGTCGACTCATCGGCGGCTATGCGCTTCTGATAGACTTCACCAATCTCGAGCGCCAGATGGCGGACATATTCGTGACCCCAAGACCCGATGTCTGACGTGGGAGCGGCAAGTCTGTACTTGAGGGTGTCTTGGCGATCTTCGTCCGAGAAGGTCATGCCGATCACAGACAGGACGTCCGCAAGCGAGGTCTTGTCGTCACCAGTCGGCCACTCATCATAGAGTTTCGTCATGGTCTTATATTGCGGCCGCAGGAATTTGAGGGGTTTGGGCACTGCTGTCATCGAGGACGTTGACGTCTTGATGAAGTTCTTCATGGCCTCGAGCGCCGGCTTGTAGAGGGATGCATCGGATTCCTAAACTCAACAGTTAAAAGGCGCTGGTCGATCCCATCACCGATTTGGTTAGCTACGCACCGTCAACCGCTCGACGAGCATTTCAAGCTCGCTCTTGAGCTGCTGATCTTCCTCGCTGAGCTCTTCGGAAGCTAGATATCAGTTAGCGGCGGCGCGCGTGGTTGATCCCCGTGGGAAAGGCGAACACACCATCAGCCTTGTCATCCTTCTTGCCATTCGCAGCGGGCTGGGTGGAGGCGTCCTTCTCGGTCTCCTCCGGTTTCTGGTCGCCTTCGACAGCCTTTCCCTTGCCTTTGTCGGCGGCTTTGGACAGATCACCGTCTTGCGCCATGGTGAAGGTTGGCGGGTGGGTGCTTCGAAGCCCGCTGAGGCTCGGTCGGGGAGGGAAAGCTAAGAATGGGCGGCGGGTTTGGGGCTTTCAGCGACTGCCTCGGCGATTGCGGCTTGCGAGCGTAGGGGATTCCCGCGGTAAAGTACGGTATCGGAGGAAGATGTTCGCAGGCGGGGTTGCTGGGCTGGTATGGAGAGGTTGGAGATGGAATCGAAGCTCAGCAAATTCGCCAAAGGCAAGCAGCTTCCCACTGGTTACGCGACACTGTTGCCGCCTGGCGCCCAAGGTCAGTGCTTGGTGAGCTAGCTCGCCGCATGTGGGGCTACGACAGGGGTAGGGTCAGTAGCTTGGCCGAGTCTAACCTCAAAATGGTGATGCTTGGCTGAGTCAGCAGAGGGTTGTCTATTGCAGTTGCTCCCTTTCGCTTCTCTTCCCAACCCATTGATTTGTAGCCACATGCCTGACACTACGTACTACCTACTTGTTCTCATACTTCAAGCCCGCCTCCACCCTCAGCACGCCGTATATGCCGGCAAAGTCGCCCTTTTCTCCAGCATGCTCCTTGAGCTGCACCAGGTGTGAATCGGCAAGCTCCACATTCGGAATCTTTGTTCCCGCGGCCTTCGCCAAGCTCATGGCGTGTCTGGCGTCTTTCCTCGCCAGGTCAACAGCGAAGAGCGGATATTCTCGCTGGTAGTAGTCCCCAGACAGCATTCTGTTGGAGTAGGCCGTGTAGGGCCCAGGGAACATGTTTTCAATCCATTGGTGGAGATAGTTGTTCCCCAGGCCCGACTTCTCAGCCAGCACATGCCCTTCGGCAAGCTGTTCAACCATGTTGAGGATGAATGTGTTTCCAATAAGCTTCAACGTAAGGGCTTTGCTGCGTGGCTCGTCTCTCATCTCGATGTCTTGTCTGGACATGACGCCTTTGAAGTAAGGCTTCGCTCTATCAATCGCGCTTGACGGCCCCGCAAGGACTCCGACCAGCTGCCCCGCGTCCGCGGCAGCTGGAGCGCCGAAAACGGGTGCCGTGAGGTACTCAGCGCCCTTGGCCTCCACGGACTTTGCGAGTCTCTCAGTGGTGTCGGGGTGAATCGTCGAACACTCGACGATCAGCTTTCCAGTAACATCATTCTGAAGGATCTCGTCTACAGCGGCCTCGACGACGTCGTCCTGGGACAGAATGACAAAGATGATGTCGGCCTTCGAGACGCCCTCTGCGATGGAATCCACAACTTCCGTCTTTCCCGTGGCGAGATTGCTGCTGAGGTCAGTGGCCCGTTGTTTTGTTCGGTTGAACAACAGGATCGGCTGGTCAAGGTTTCCTTTCTCCACGAGGTTCTTGACCATGCCCTATCACCACATTAGATTTTATCATCCAGGAATCGGCCATATTCACCTACTCGGCCCATGTTTCCCAGCCCAATCCACAGTAGTCTTGGCGCCATCTTGTAACACAAGGGTTCTCGGTACAGTATTGTTTGGTTGGATGCTTTGGATAGTCCGGACTCTGTCTAGCAACGAAGTACTACTCTTGACAGATAGGGATATATTTCAAGATGGGCCGGTATTGGTGATGAAGGGAGTAGATATCCAAGAATCAGGAACTAGACTGGCCGGGTCGAATAATCACTATGGTGTTGTGGTCGGGAACTACAGCCCCTGACTAAGACGATTAAGGCCGGCCTTACTCTAGTTACCCCGCGAGCGGCCATTGGCACTGCATTCTAAGATGGGCTCTCCGCATTTACACTCCGTTGGTGGCTTGGATATCAACCAATGGGTGAGACGGGCAACTTGGGCTTTAAAGTGTCCGTTTAAACATGGCAGGGTGCCGTGTTCCTGAATACTCCACGAAAGCTTGACCCGAGCACCCGCCCTTTGGTTCCCAGAGGTCAGAAGTACATGGTACGAAACTTGTGCTTCGTGCCTTATGGAATATGTCTCATTTCGCAAAACACCAAACACAACCGATGTGACAGCAAGTCAGAAGGGTACCCGTTATGCCCCTCTGCGGGGCGCAGCAGGGGCGCGGGAGTTATCGCTATCAAGATGCTACCTAGGCCTCTTCTGCACTGGGCGAGCCCCACTATATAGCTTCAAGGAGCTTGACGTCGGTCGCCGTCCGTTGACCGCCATTGAGCCACAAACATCGGGCGCAAGGAAACAAAGCAATCCTGGAATGAGAGAAGAATCAAACCGGAGGCTCCCGTGGTTGTGTCCGTAGAGGGCCAGCTTATAAGGGCTGCGCCATCATTTTGCGCAACTTTTCAGCTTTTCGGGAGACGTGATGTTTGCGCGAGGGCCCAGCACTGGTGTCTGGAAAAAAGCGACCGAAGCAGCCCAGGTAATTTGTTCCCCTTTGCAAGAAGACTACCAGATTCTAACAAAGTGTCTTAGTCTTCAATTCGGAGGGAGCAGAAGCAAACAACGCCGTCCGGCTTTGCGGCAGCATCGCATCGACGGCGCCTGTCTTCAGAAAATGGCGCCCGCACGGCCAAAACAAACGGCGCCCCCCGCAACTCCTCTCCTGCTGAAGCGAAGCAAAAGAGAGAGCTAGATAGGGTAAAGAGCACTCTTCTGGCCATCCGCTGGGCTAGCACTTACAAGTTCCTTGCTAACGGACTGAAAGGCCTTTCTCATCTCGGTGCTCGAGGCGTCGCCCACAAGGCGCGATGCTAAAAACTATCTTCAAATCTACGGAGAGGGCTCTAAGCAGCCAGCTGCGAAGCATGACGGAATTCGCGCAGTCAGCGACACTCCGCGCTTCATCCAGGGCCCAGAAAAGCAGGCCGTGGAAGACACCGATGAGGCGCCGCATATTGCCCTCGTGACGCTGAGGGACCCGCAGTCCTGGGAGGACAACCTCGTTGATGGCGTTGCCAAAACGCTCACGCAACTGCGAGACTTGGGCCTTCTAAGCGTCATCGCCCTGGATTGCGGTACCGCCTCCAAAGAAGTAACATCTCAGCAAACAGACCGCATTATGAGGGCAATTGGACGGCATGGTCATCCGGGAGCTCGGTTTGTTGACTCTGGGATGCGGACTTCCGAAGAGACGCCACGAAGTCTTCCATCCATCACGCCCGCCAATGTTCATGTGGGGTTTGAGGGAGCCTTTACTGCACCCCTTCGCAATGGCCACATTGTAGTCGTTCCGCCTAGAGCGTGTTCTGAAACCACTCTGAAGAACTCAGCGGCCGACACTGACGAGGTGATACTGGCCCTCACGAGCTTCTTTTCCGGCCTGCAGTTCAACCACAAACTCGAACCAAACGAAGCACTCGATACTACCTCTCAAGGCTCATTTCGAAGGGCCCTAGTGGATAGGATCATTGTCATTGATCCCCACGGCGGCATCCCGGCGACTGGTGAAGGAGATGGGGCACGCGTGTTTGTGAATCTAGAGGAGGAGTTTGGGCGTCTTCAAGACGCCCTTGGCAGCGAACAGCTTACCGGCTCCACGAATCACTTGAAAAACCTGAGGCATGTGAAATCGACCTTGGCGATCCTCCCGTCGACCGCTTCCGCGGTGATCACCAGCCCGGCTGAGGCCGCCAACCTTCGAAACCAACCTGATCAGGGGAACAGCATTCTTGGTGCAGCCCGTGTTACTGGCCAAGTTGGAACCCGCAGGTGGCAGAACCCACTAATTCACAACCTCCTTACTGATAGGCCAATTTACTCATCTTCGTTACCAATCGGGAGGATCAAGTCTGCCGCCCACCGGGCCGAATCCACAACTTCTCGCATGCCGACGACGACACTCGCCAAGAAAGGCCTACCGGTCACGATTTTCCCCAACACTGGAACAGCTCCATGGACCCCGCCGAAACCAGGGTCTCCCCGACTTCGACTAACAGACACATGCATTGACCTACCAAGGCTTGTCCACCTGATAAATGACTCCTTTAGCAGGGAGCTTGATGTCGAACACTATCTGCGCCGACTTGACGACAGCCTCGCGGGCATCATTATAGCGGGGGAGTACGAAGGCGGGGCGATTCTGACTTGGGAACGGCCATTCGGGCTGACAGAGGAGGAAGCCTACAACCAGGGCCGTCTCGTTCCATACCTGGACAAATTTGCGGTTCTGAAGAAAAGCCAGGGGGCGGGCGGTGTGGCGGATATTGTCTTTAACGCGATGGTACGAGACTGCTTTCCGGGCGGGGTGTGTTGGCGTAGCAGAAAGAATAACCCGGTAAACAAATGGTACTTTGAGCGCTCAGCTGGGGTGCGGAAGCTGTCGGAGAGCAACTGGGCTATGTTTTGGACAGATCAGGACGCATTGCAGGATAATCGGCTCATGGGCGATTACGAGGATGTGTGTCGGAACGTGGTGCCCTCGTGGGCTGATGGGAAGCAAGCCGATTGATTATTATTGAGGTGGGGACATGTCTACTGAGGTATAGCTGCCGTTATGATGAATTGCATCCTAAAACATACTCAATGCCCAAAATACCGTCATGGATACTCGATTGTTAAGTTCCTGTTCATGCTCTTAGCGACGCTTAGACCACGTGCCAAACCAAAACTATTGTTTAAACTTCCTATGGCTTCGACGTTGAGATATCTCTCATCCTAACTTACAAAAACGCTTGGTATAACTTGTATGAGACCTAGAGGGCTGCTGCCTAGATGTCGTATTCTCCCGTTGGTGTCAACGTCAGTGTCAAAACGGCAAGTCGAAAAGCACATGCTGACGACGATGTCAGGTGTCATGCGGGCCAATCAAACCAGGCGCATCCAAGATGACAGGGATTAGCGGGGGGTCATTTGTGGATCTGCCTTGCGTCCCCGTAACAACCTCGTGCTTGGATTCCTGTTCAACGCTCAATTGACATTCAGCTCCATCACGAATCTTAGCTTCCAGCCGTGCAAAACTATCGCCTGCGCAGGACGTCAGCATCGCAACCCCAAAGCGCATCGCCGATAAATCTAGACACCGAGTTTCTCAGCATCCACCGCAAAGATGGATATGTTCAAGGGCTTGCAGAAAAGCGTCACGTAGGTGACGCACTCGAATGCTTTGTCTCGCCAAAGCGCTCTAATTTAGTCGGGAAGCTGACCTCAACACGATGCAGCTCGCTAGGTGGCCAGATCACCCCCTTTGCGTCGCGCACCTTCCAGTATACCAAGGAGCAACTGGGCCAGGCTGAGGACAAGGTTTGTAGCTCTCAGGCTTGTATTGTCTGAGCGGGAGGGGAGCCATGGCTAACGACCACATTCTACGACGACCATAGACTCAGCTCCCCCCGGACTACATTGACCTGGAGAAGCGCGTCGATGCGTTGAAGGCTGTTCATCAGAAGATGCTCGCTGTCACGTAGGTTTGCGCCTTTGCTTTGCACACAGCTCCTCCAACAGCCCGTTATCGCAGCGGCTGACGCGGCAGGATTTTGACAGCTCCCAATACTCCCACGAGCCCTACGACTATCCTCCCAACATCAAGGAGACGTTCACCGATCTTGGTCGCACCGTTAGTGAGAAGGTCAACCTCCTTTCGACTGCCACCTCCCCCGCCGAAGCCCAGGCCGCTCTCACTGCGCCCCCTACCGCGAAGCCGCAGCCCAAGACTTTTGCCCATGCTATCGCCCGCGCGAGCTTGGCTGGCAGCCAAACGCTGCATCAGCAACATACCGGTGCTGGCGAGGACCCCCTGGCGACTGCCCTCGAGAAGTACGCTCTGGTCCAGGAGCGTGTTGGTGAAGCTCGCCTTGCCCAAGATGCCCAGATCCAGAGCCGCTTCCTTGCCGGGTGGAACACCACGCTTAATACCAACATCTCTTTTGCTACGCGTGCCCGCAAGAACGTCGAGAAGGCCCGTCTGACACTCGACGCCGTCAAGGCCCGCGTCAAGGGCACCACCTGGAAGATGGGTGGCGCCGCGCCCCGTGCCGATGTTGTGGAAGACCATGAGCTTAGCAACGAGGCGCAAGAGGAGATCGAGAAGGCCGAAGATGATTTTGTCACGCAGACCGAGGAGGCAGTTGGTGTCATGAAGAATGTGAGTTTTCCCGTTGCCCTCCCACACATCGGGAAATACTGGGATAGATTACTGACACGCGGCCTCTTTGCACCAACTAGGTTCTCGACACCCCCGAACCTCTGCGCAACCTTGCCGAGCTGATCGCCGCGCAAATGGAATATCACAAGAAGGCCTACGAAATTCTGAGCGAGCTGGCACCCGTCATTGACGGACTGCAAGTCGAACAGGAGGCAAGTCGTGCTGCGGATTTCTCTTTGCATTGAAGCAGATCCGAGTTACAACCCCTGCATGTGCTGACTTAAGCCACCGTCGTTCTCTGCCACAGGCGAGCTACCGTAAGAGCCGCGAGAGCGCCGCATAAATGAGATGGAGTCAGACAATGCTGGGGTGCCGTCGCGAAGAGATACTAAGTTGAACCCGAAGGCGGATTAGGGAGCAAGTGGGCTGCGAAGAGGCCATGTGCTGGGTCATCCAGGGAGTAAGATGCTCGTATTCTACGCAGGCCATGGAGGGGTGAGCATATCCAGTTGGGCTGTTGGGTCTGCCCCTTTTTTTGTTCCCTTCATTTGTGGTGCTCGAGACGATATCGAGTTATCCGTGTGATTCTTAGGTTATGGTTTGCCAGGGGCCGGGTTTATGTGTTTGTTCTTTTCTTCGGCCTATAGAGCAATTGCCGAGTGTTGATTTAAGTTGCAACGCTTTACATACCTGTCCAGCTTCCCAATGTCCTCCTGTACCACCCAGCAAACACTTGTGGACCTCGGCTGCTTGGAGACATTCCACCTGTTGATTGTCTCACAGAGGAAGCGCATCTCTCATATACTATTAACTGGATGCGCAACCCAACCTCGGCTCCGCTCTATTTGGAACATCGACTAATGCTGTCTTTCCATCTGATACCTAGCTAGTGAAGGGAAAACCCCAGATCCAACTCAGCAACACCTGGCGATGCGAAGCGCGAAGGTCGAAACACTGAACGAATTGAACATCAAATCATAGGGCGTGTAGCTCAGTTGGTAGAGCGTCCGCTTCGCATGTTCTTCCTTGCGGAAGGTCTTGGGTTCAATTCCCAACTCGTCCAGTAATTATTACTTTTTGCCCCTCCCTATGGCAGGCCAGTAATCTTTTTTGGGGGGTGGTGGTGGTGGGCGTTGAGTTGTGAGCTCCTCGGGGGGGGGGGGGGGGTTGTATGTGCTGTTGGGGCGCT
>Ga0247758_1001608_pt1 | contig 15738 bp, 17 predicted proteins | sample UWRJL156409C4_FD_180950 | JGI IMG/M metagenome (GOLD analysis project Ga0247758, IMG submission 180950) | Plant litter microbial communities from Arlington Agricultural Research Station in Wisconsin, United States - UWRJ-L156-409C-4 | ecosystem: Environmental > Terrestrial > Plant litter >...
GCGGCCGGCGGGTTACAGGGAAAGCCACCCAGAAAACAAGGGGGTTTTTGCCCCCCCCCCCCCCCCCTCCCCATACCCGATCTGTATGGGTGTGCGTTTGTGGTTTGTCTGTGTGCTTCCGTCCACCGCTACATCTACCATGTGCGTACACAAGCACAATCATTCGTGATTTTCAGTTCCTATTTGCCTGGCGACCAGCCTGGCTACACCGCTGCGACGGGGATACGTAGATAACTTATCGCACAACTGGCAGCAACGGGAAGTAGCAAACGGCGTGAGTGGGAGATGGGTTGCCCTTGCTGGGAGATTGGCTTCGGGGAAGACCCGTGGACTTCCAGCTCCGCTCCCCCAGAGAGGTGACAGGAGTGGGTGGCTTTGCCCCGTCGAGGGGCAATCTGAGACGTGACAAACCAAAGTGATTTGACTCTCATCTTTCCCACGCAACGCCTTCACATGAAGAAGCGGGTGCCTATTAAGATTTGATCTACTGAAGTAGGTAAGCATAAACGACGCTTCTCTGTATTTTTGGTGTAAAATAGGCATTAACATTGTTGACGGTGGAGAAGTCTAGCTGCGCACCGTGTAAAACCCAAAGACGGATGCGATGCTCGAACCTCCATCAACGATCCAGGCCGACCTGGAACTGCCTCCAGGCTCCTGGGCTCGCCGACGCAGCACCCGATCAGATCTCGGAGCGAATGACCCCCCGTCCCCTTTCCCCTTTCCCCTTTCCCCACCCCCCACTGCGCCCACAGGCTACAGGTCACTTCTCTCGCCGAGCTCCACGAGTTCGCTGCATCAGCAAGGGACGCCCGTACTGCTGCTACTGTGAGGTCCTCGGTTGAGGCCTGTCCTCAGGTTAACGGCCATACCCTGTACAAGTGACGAGAGCTCTAAGCAAGGTATCAAGGGATTTAAAATCTCTCTCGGTCCCTGCCGCACCTCGAGACTTCGATATTATCGGAGGGAGTTACCGACGCGGCGGACACGACCAGGCAGCGTATTACGTGCGAAATCGACGATACCGGCGTTGCAGTGGCTGGCGAACTGCAGCCCTCGACTTGCACGGAGCGAGCATCCCACTCGGGTTCTGGTCAGATCAGCCCGTACCGCCACTACTCCGGGAGAGAGCATCCCACGAGCGGTTCACACATCACATCACCCGCCACAGCGCTCCGATTCCCTCGCCGCTCGTGTCTGATTCCCCTCTCACCCCTTCACCCGTGCCGAATCCTACAAACTTGGCAAAGGCAGTTGAACAGAAGACTCGCTCTCGCTCTCACCACCACACACCGCACACTCTACCCTAGTCACCACGTTACAGCAGCGTCCGTCGGCTACATGGTGGTAACCTCGGCCTGTGAGACGCCGCCCGACATATTGCAGTTGCGCTGCTTTGTAAGCGCTGTAGGCTTGGAAAACCCGGCACCTGGGTGCAATCACCTCCGCTCTGGCAATTGCCTCGTGGAACCATCGGAACCCTGCCTAGGCCTTGGACGCTGAGACCGACAGTGCAAAGATACACAAATGCACACAAGGGGGGAGGGCAATCCCGAGTGCGGCCAATCCCCAGCCTGACCCGCATTCCGCAGTGCCCTCTTACTTGAAGGTCCCCTCGCGCGCCCATGCTGCCCTCCCACGCTGACATGGACAGTCGCGCGGGGCCGCAGCAGAAACAGAACAATGACTCGGCCATCTCCGTAGCAGCTTTAGTCAAACCACCTTCAGTCGTAATCCCGGGCCCCGAAAGCCACACCCTGAGACCAACTAAGAAGAGGCACAACACTTCCATACCGCCCGAGCACGCTATATCGTTAATGCCCATCGGGTCCTTTACAGAGTCATTCCCAGGCGACCGGTCAAAGCAGGAAGGGACCTACCTTGCCCCATCGGACCACCCTCAGCCCGATGACGCCATGATACGCACCTCGGTCCGCCTACTCGACGGAGAGCCCACCCTCCGCCCCTCCACAGTAAGCATAAGAAGCCTCTCGACCTCGGCCGCGACATCGCTCTCGCCATCACCCACGTTCTCGGCCATGTCTGCAAGTTCCTCGCCCATACACTCGACTGACTTGCGCGGGAGCCTCTCGCCGTCGTATAGCTTCTCGGGGGCGTCGCCGGAAAGCACGCCAAACTCGGCGGGACCTAGCACACTGGGCGTGATAGAGAGCGATGAGGATGCCGAAGAGCGAGAGAGGCGGCAGGAAGCCCAGGCAGCGGTAGAGCAGGCCGGGGAGGGCGGCAGCATTGTGGTGGATAGCGACGAGCTGGATGCTGGATACGAGTCTGGCAGCGCTACGTTGGCGTCGACCACTCTTGCAGAGAGCATGCGTGATTACATTTTCGAAAACGGACGACGCTACCATCGTTTCCGGGAAGGCCGATATAACTTCCCAAACGACGATGTCGAGTACGTGCTTTGTGCTCCATTTCATCTGACAGACTTTTTTTGACAACGAGAGCAGGCAGCAGAGGGAGGATATGAAACACGCGATGGTGAAGTTGCTGTGTAAGAATCAGCTCTTTTTCGCACCTATTGGGCGAAATCCCCGGCAGATCTTGGATATTGGTACTGGGACGGGTGTCTGGGCCATTGAGAGTAAGTTGGCCTGCATTGCTGCAAAGGGAAGAGGCTGACTGTCTGGGCCAGTGGGTGATTTGTTTGACGGCGCGAGTGTTCTCGGTGTTGATCTAAGTCCTATCCAGCCGGAATGGCTGCCTCCAAACGTGAGGTTTATGGTGGATGATGTTGAGTATGTGTGCCGTCCGTTTGTATGTGAGAGTTTTCTGACATGACTCGCAGGAGCCCGTAAGGAATATTACCATCCGAGAATATGACGGAGTGAACTAACAATGAAAAAGGTGGTTGCATCCCAGGAACCATTTTGACTATATCCACTCTCGCCACACTGTCATGGCTATCAAGGACTGGCCACGCTTGATGAGAAGGTCCCTAGAGTCAGTTAACAATGGAGTTTGGAGGTAGGTCATTTTAGCTGACGGTGGATTGCAGACATCTACGGCCAGGCGGTTGGTTTGAGCTCCACGAGGTCTACCATTGCCCAATCTCGGAAAACGGGCCCCTACCGCCATCCCATCTTGTGGCGCAATACTGGAACCTTATCAACGAAGGCCTCACAAAACTGGGTGTCCAGTTTCACGCCGTGGCTGATGGGCGAATGAAGACGATGATGCAGGAGTGCGGCTACGTCAACGTGCAGGAGCGGGTACTGCGGATTCCCATCGGAACGTGGCCGAAGAACAGGGTGCTCAAAGCGGTCGGGCTGCACTGGCGGACTATCCTCCTGGAAGGCATCCAGGCCATAGCGCTGGGGCCGCTGATACGTGGCTGCGGCTGGTCGCGTGAGCAGGTCGAGCTGTTCTTGATCCAGGTGCGAAGGGCCTATCTCGACAACGACTGTTTGGCCTTCATGCCCCTGCACATTGTATTTGGGCAAAAGCCGACGACGAATTGTTGAGGAGGCTGGGCTGGGAGGCTGTTTTTTTCTGTACTGCTATGGTACCACCCCTATTGCGTTTCTCCAGATACGAATCAAAGAGATGTCGTCGTTGCGGCTCAAAATGAACCGGTGGGCCGAAGGATCAGGAAGTATGCAACAGATAGCCCGGCGGTCGCCCCAACCGTGCGTTTAAACATATCCCGGGTATGGCACCCAGGCCCTTGGATTGTGATTGGCGTCCTTCGTCCTTCATGCTCAAACATTGCATCTCCGTCCTGATCGTGATTGTTTCTTGGTTCCCTCCCCCGCGCCAAGAAAGGTAGAATTTGAAGCAGAATTCTAGGCAGGGTTAGGGTACAATGCAAGTACAATACGCAGGGGTAGATATTGTTAGTTCGATTGACTTCGGGGGCCTGTGTCTAACCCTGTTCTTTATATGGTCAGCCGCCTTCTTGGCACGTACCAAACTAACAAAATCTACCCCTGCGTATTGTATTCCAGGCCAATGTCGTGCATTCGAATCTCGAGCTAGAGGCTGGTGCTGCAGGGATTGTGGCGACGGCTGTCAACTGTCAACAGCAAGCCACGGCAGCAGTGGGCCAATCGCCAGTTCCCGAAGAAGCGAGCCGTCCAGAGCTGGTCAATTAGGTGATGGATGCCCCTGACGGTTGGTGCAGAGGTCGCAGAATGGCAGAAGTGCAACAAAATATCCAGGACCTCGGGTTGCCGTTACACGGCCGACACGGAGCGGCCGTCGACGGGACCCAATCGTTGGCGCTGCCGAGTAGAGACGCTGGCTGAGAGGGCAGGCTGAGTCTGATGGTGTTGGGGCGTCGAGACATTGCCCAGGTGATGAACGACCGACACCCGACTCCGGATGATGAGTTCAGTTCTGTTCAACCCCAAGCCAGAGGGAGGTGTCTTCCCACATTGCTCGTTTTGGAAAGCAGCTCCTGACCGGCGCGCGGGGTACCCACCGAGCCACCCCCATCCCCTCGGTCGGTCCCACTCCCGCTCACACTCGCCCGCTCGGGAGCCGGCTCTGTGTGTCTCGCTCTCGTCCAAAGCCCGCAGTCGCCAAAGCCGGTCACGTTCATCACCCTTTGAGTCGGAGCACGGCTTGGCTTGGCTTGGCTCGGGTCGGTACGCGCTGAAGAAAACCCCCCATCGGAAACTGGGATCTGTTGTCTCTCGGTCGCCCAGGCATGTCCTTCCCCTTATCGATTGGGGGCGCCCTATCACCTATCACGAAAATACCTAGAGTTGGTGCTGTCATGCAGAAGCTCGCCCAAAACAGCGCGCCGGGCCGGGAGCGGGTGGGATCTGCCCGCTCTCGACCATTCAGTGGCCATCTCGTTTGCGCCCCGGAGCGCAAGGCCGGCTCTCACCCAGCAGCGCTAGCTCCGCATGAGCACGTCTGGGCCGGCATAGTATCTGCATGCTGCAGCTGCATGGAACCAGTGACGGGGTTGTTGGAAATCTTGGGATGATGCCGCTAGACACAAATGGTGATCACGGTTCTAGTTAGCTAAGCTACAAGCTACAAGCTGATTCCCTGGCCTGGCGACCACGACCCCACGACCAGGACCTTGCTCCGCCTATTGTCTGCGATGCCGTGCATTGTCTCTGGTGGGCATTTTCCTACTAAAGACGGCGGCCGGCCCCCTTCTTCGTCCGATACCTCGCCATATATATTGTTCGTATATTACGCCCTCCCAGGAGTGTCTCGGTTGACATTGTCGGGAACAGACAGCACAGCTAGGACGCCTACCCTCGCCTCGCCTCCCACCGTCCGGACGCCTTTCCACCCCCTCCATCCACCCCTGCAGCGAGACCCGAAAGGACCTGCCCGATTGCTCCTGGACACCCAGCGCTGCGGTTTGACAGACAACACACTCTCGTTCGATTCGCCGAGAAGAAGAGCCAACGCGCCGTGTACAACCACAAGCGTTACCAACGACCCGGACCCGGGTGAAGCGTGTTGAACCCCAGATCACCGCCCCGGCGAGACGTGTGACTTTTGGGTTCTTTTGGCAACTTACACGCTGTCGTCAGCAACCCACCTCACCGCACTCGCGGGATCGGGAGCGGGAGCGGGAGCTAGCCATCATCGCGCCCACTCGGCCGGAACTCTTATCTCGGTGTGTTTGTCTTGTTTGTGGGAGAGAGGTAAGGTATTTCACTTTGTTTCAACTATATCTCCCCCATGTTTTGTTCTCAAACATGAGGGTCCCTGTCTCAGCAGCTGCTGCGTGAGGAATTCTGATGTTGGCCCCTCGACGAACCATGCTCGGCCGCGATTTACCTGCTCGGCGCCGGCTCCGGTCTTCCGTCGCTACCCCTTTGACGGCCACTCCGTCCTCTCCGAGTTTTGCTGACCATTCGCCACGCCCGCGTAGCTCGACATTTGGACTGAAAACATTCCTGAGGCCCTTTTCCTGCCACTGCAGTCTTGTTCCCGGCCCGCACGCCAGGGGCATTTGTAGCTTTTCCCGTCAAGCTCCTCTTTCCCCCCCTCCTCCTACTTCTCCCCCCGGGTCTATCGATCAAAGCCAACATTCGGTCAAAATCACGAAGATGGCCAAACTCAAGTTGACTTCCTGGCTGGGCTCAAGCCACTCCCCAGGCACTGACGCAGAGAAGAAAAAAGAAAAGCCCCGGCCTTATGTGCCCTCGCCATTCGGCCGCCGGGGTTCTGAAACCAACGGAGTCAGTAACCAAGCACCGGTGGCCAATTTGGTCACTGTCGAGCCCCCTTCGCGCATGATTGCCTTGGCACAGAAGATCACAAAGGACACGGAGAAGCTTGAATCCTATCTGAAGGCGAACAACCTGCCGGCACTCAGTTTTGATGTCGATGTTCCGGCTGATTTCGCCAAACTACCCGAGGATGTTGCAAGGAGCAGACAGGATATCATCTTCGCATCAAGGGAGCTGTCGCTCCTCGCGCATGGTCCTCGGGAGTCGCTGAGATGGGGCGTCTGGGAGTTTTTGGATGTCCTAGCACTCCAGATTATCAATCATTATGGAATAGGTGAGTCTATTTACACGAGGTATATGCCGCCGAAATACTTACCTCCCGCAGCAAAACTCTTTCCCATCGGTGCGAGCATCCCTCTCGAGGAGCTGCAGGCCAAGACGTCCTTAGATCCTGTCAACCTTGCCCGCTCCCTCCGGCTAGTCATGACCAAGGGCATCTTCCGTGAACCCCATCCTGGTGTCATTTCACACACGGCCGCGTCCCGCCTGCTCGCCGAGGATAGCGATATGGAGGCCTGGATCGGCTTCAACGCGGAGGATATCTTTCCTGCATCTGCTCACGTCCTTGAGTCGGTCAAAACTCATCCGGAAGCCACAGAGGTTATGCGATCTGGCTTTTGCTTCGCTTTTGACACGGTAGACAAGGAGCCCATGTTCGTCACATTCGGCAAGAACGCGGAACGAGCTCGCCGCATGGGCAAGGCCATGGTAAGCCTGACAGGCGGTGTTGGGTACGAGATGTCATATCTCATCAATGTAGAGGGCGGTGGCTATGACTTTAGTGAGATCGATGCTGCTGGTGGTACCTTTGTTGACGTTGGTGGGTCCGTCGGCTTCGTCTCTGTCGAGCTGGCGAAGCAGTATAAGAACATGAAGTTCGTGGTGCAGGATATGCATAAAACCATCGCCAGCGCCCCGAATCCGATATGTGACGACACCCAAGTGGCGGAGCGGATTACCTTGCAGGGGCACGACTTCTTCAAGGAGCAGGTGGTGAAGGATGCGGATGGTATTCAGTCACCTCCCGACGGTCGCGAAGTTTGCTAACTGATGTTCCCTAGTCTATTTCTTCCGCTGGATCATTCACAACTACTCGACGCCGTACGCAGTCAAAATTTTAAGGAACCTGATCCCGGCGCTGAAGCCTGGAGCTCGCATCATTATCAATGATCACTGCCTGCGAGAACCCGGGCAAGAGGACCCGTGGGACGAGTCCCTCATGCGCCGCATGGACATGGTTATGTGGACATTGCTAAACGCCCAGGAGAGAACTGAAACCGAATTCAGAGAGCTCTTCGAGGCGGCTAGCGACGGATTCGTGTTCAAGGTGGGTACTTTTCAAGTTTCTTATGTGTGTGACACCTACTAACAGTTTTCCTTCGTTTTCAGGGTGTGACGAGGCCGAAAAATTGCCGTATGAGCATCATCGAAGCTGTCTGGCAACCGAAGGAGAAGTAGTGTACGAAGTGACCTGCGAAGATGCTGGCTGGTGCCGCGGGGTTAGAGAGGGGGTCGATGCTGCTTTTTTTCTCTTCAAGGGGAGCTGGACAAAAAGAGTTGAGTCCCAATCATGTATATCCGCAAGTGGCGTTTTTCCATCTTTTTCTCATCGTTCTGCTATCTATCTTACGTCCAGAGGGTGTAATATCTCAATTAGTTTGGGCGGATATCCTCTATTGTAAATAAGGTATCCATCTTCTCACGCGTAGTAGTTTGTACTATCTGACCTATTAGTAATTCATCAACCAATTACAACCTACAAGACATAACTAGTCATCACCGGGGATGGGGATCAGATATAGACAAAGCCTAAGCTTACCATAAATGGTGAGCAAAATCCGATAACCTGTCACGACAGTGTCATGTCACCAACATCCTCGGGCAATGTCTTTGAGCATCTTGTAGCATTCTGATACTCCCACAATGCTTACTCCATGATCATCGTCATTGTATCCTCGGGCCCAGGGTTCACTTTCACAACCTCCCATTAGGTGTTGGGCCGAATTTGAGGACGATGCCATGCTCCTGCGAGGCCTGCTGAGTAGATGCCATAAGCTCTCTGGGGCTCACACTGCCGCATTCTCACCTGGAGTAATAATTCCCTAGGCCTTTTGGCGTTGCCATGTGTTAATATATCTGAGCTCCTGCACCTGCGTTAGGGTTGAAAGCAGGGAGGTGTGGAACAAACTGTCGGATCTGGGGGAAGACTCGGGGAGTGATTCACGCAAGCTCAGACCGTGCTTGTTGATCGTGGACAATGCGATGATGGCGGAGGTAACCCGTGTTGCATTGGAAAGAGGCCTTCCTGAGTTCTCTAAGAGGGTAACTTCATGTAACTGAAGCCTCCCACGATGTGATAGATGCATCTCTCGCAACACAAATGAAACCCCTTCACAGTTTCTGAAGGCCTTACTTGCGTTATAGGAGATGGTATTCATACCGTCGGAGATACCTGATGTGAAAATAACACAGCCCAGATTATTACATCGGTGATCTTTCTTGCGTTACGAGAGGTTTACTTGCATCACGACAGGTGATATTCATGTTGTGGGAAGCCCTGGTCATGTTTTAATAGACTGCTAGGGAATGAAAAATGATAATCTTATTACATCAAGTGCTTTATTCGCATTACAAGAGGTGTTATTCAACATTGTGGGAAGTCTTGGTTGCACTCTAAGAGCCCGTTAGAGAATGCAGAATGGTCGAGATTACATTAAAGGCCTGATTCAGGTTGGGTTCTCCAACCATTTCACATGTCCAAATAAACATTCTCCATGTTCAAGTTCAGAACTGAAGTGGGGTGTCTGCTCGTTCCTTCCTTCGTTCTGCTCCCCCGTCTTCACCACAGGCCCCCACCATCCACCCTCCTTCTCCTTCCGCCTTTTGCAAATTCTTCTACTAGGACCTGAAATAGAACGCCCCCCACTTTCTTCTCAAATCACTTCACACCTACCAACAAAAGACAAGACGAAATAATCATCACAAAATGTAAGTCTTCATACCGCTGCTCTTGGTGGATTCAAGGACGCGGCTTCCCAATCCCAATCGGCGGTGTTTCCAAACTTGACGCCTTCCTTCTGTGCCAATCCCTTCTTCCCAGCTTCACGAGTCCCCCTCCTCACTGCGAGCCTACCCGCTGGCGGCCTTCTGCTTCTTCCAAGCACCACCTACCCTCGTCACCAACACCACCAGCACCACCAACACCACCAGCACTACCCAAACCCTGCAATTCAACATCACGAACCGAGCCCCCGGCCGCAAGTATCTGTCTTCAGATAATGGTAGCCTAGTATATTATTCGCTAACATTTTCTTTGCAGTTGAAGAAGTCGCAGTGAGCATGGCTGTCCCTCGCGCTCGGCCCGGCGGAGGCAACAAACTCCAGGCCGCCCTGGGTGAGGCCACCCTCATGATTCATTGCCCTCCCGACATTCCTTCCGATGCCGAGATCATGGGAGTCTGCGCTGTGCCAAAGCACCTTTCTGGTCGCAACAAGTATGATTGGATTGCCCACGACTTCCTCGTTTGGAAGTCACTCTTCTGCGATGTTGGCAATCCTGCTTTCCAGGTTAGTATTGTGGCTGGAATGATATCTCACTTCATCCTGCTTACGATTACAAATAGCATTGGTTCAGCTCTCTGAACATCGCCGAGTTCTCGGAGGCTATTGGCGAGGCGGTGGTCTCTGAGCAGACCAAGAAAAATATCACAAAGTTTCCGGCCGACAACGATGAGTTTGCGGCGTGTTTCCTGAAACAGGTCGCTGCTCGCTCTCAGGCTGCTGGAAAGCGCAAAACGACTCTGTTCATCATGGTCTTTGCCCCAGTCACCCCGGAGCATGACATCGTCCTCGACTTCGATCCCAGACCAACCAAAAAGAAACATTTTCTGACCGTCGAAACGATCAGAGATACCATCCGAAATGCAGTCAAGCACAATCAGCTTCCTGTCGTTCTGTTGACCGAGTCGGCCTTGACTGGGGGCTGGATGTGCAACCCTTGGCTGTTCAACACGGGAACGCCTTTTCATCCCAACCGCACGCTTCAAGTCATCTCTCGATCCTGCGGCGGCATCTTTGCGGATACGTTCATGCAGTCGTTTACAAAGAGGGGCACGCCTCTCTTGACAGATGAACAGCGCTCCATGGTGCTGTATGAAGACATGACGCCGATCGGTGCGACGGATGAGCAGACCGCTCTGCTGCACAAGTTCCAGCGAGCTATCCATGAGACCCTCGAGTTTCGCCTTTCTCCTATCGGTAGACGCCGCCTGATGTTCTGCGATGATTGCACTGATGCTTGGTCAATTTTCGCCCCCCGAAAGGGCTACGACTTGAACAGCTTCTGGGCCGCGAAACTGATTTCGCCTGACAGAATGGATATTGACGAGATTGACCGCTTCGAGTTCCTCGGAGAGGCGTTTGGCGGCAGTCGAGAGTCCCAAATCTTCCACCTCAAGTACCTGGTTTCGATCGAGTTTGAGACCTGCCCTGGAGATTGGACGCGTAACATGACGGGCATCACGGCGTCCATGCTGTCTGAATTCTTTAAAAATCCAAAGCCAGACGCTCAGGACTTCAAGCGCGTTTTCGATGCGATCGAGTTCCGCGGCTCACTAATTAATCTTGCCCACATCCTGGCTAAGGCATTGGACCTCCCCATTCCTGAAGTGAAGTGTCGGTATTGGGAGGACGAGGTTAGAGATGATGCTCTATATGCCAAGCTTCAGGCTGGCTTCGCCGACGTCCATAGCCTGTTCTCCAAGCCCGCTATCCTCCCCGGAGAGAATAGGCACGCCTACAAGCACGTCCGATTCTATCGTCCATCCCGCTGGATCTCCGCGGCTCTGGCTTTGAAGTTCGCCGAGGGATCCGATAACGATATTCGCGCATTCATTGCGAGAGAGATCGCTCCTCTTGTCAAAGTTATCCGGCAGGCGCAAGAGAGCTTGCTTCTGGAGACCCCGCACATCGTTTACATTGGCAACAAATGGATTGGCTCTCTCAACCTCGGTATCGAAGTTTCGGGAAAAGAGACCGCTACAAATGCTGATATGAAGAAGGCGCCCGGACAGCCTTTGGCCGAGCTCTTCCAAGGGGCCAATGGAGGCATTGATAAATTTCACAATACGCCTGAAAAGTCGTTGGCCGAGCCTATCCAAGCAACCAGTGAAGGCGTCGATCAAGGCAATAAGACACCTGTAGAGAAGTCTGTTCTCCCTTTGGCAACTAGCTGGGACGAGTTCGAGAAGCATTTGCATGCCAAGGTTGGAAAGGCTTCCCAACCTGAGCCATATCCACATCATCCGCATTGGGCTAATTTTGAGGAAACCCCTAACATGCATGAAGCTGACCAAATCCGCAAGGAGGCTGTAGAGAATGACCCCAAAACCGGCTTTGAGATTACTTCCGAAGAGTATTCATCCCAAACCCTAGATGAGAACTTCGGGACCAAGCTTGAGACAGACATGGCAACATCTCCCGAGCCCGACACCTTTTCTAAGATATCTGAGCTTATTGAGGCGACACTGACGTCCCTCGAGGAACAAGCCCCGAGGATTGGACCTGCTGAGACTCAGCTTCCGATAGAGAATCCGCCGAAGGTAGTTGACCAGGCGCAGCTTGCCAAGGTGGAGTCGGCCATCGACGCGTTGATACAACTTCGAGACTTGATACAAAGTAGGCAGCAGGCAAAGGAGACAGCGCCGGGGACAACGCCAGAGACAACGCCGGAGACAGTGGAAACCCCTGCAACCATCTCGGATGAGATTCCCATCGGCAATGCGCATGAAGACGAGAATATCGTGTCTCTAGGCGCGAATGCCGAGGCGGGCGCCAGTGCTGACATGTTCGGCCTCACGCCTCCTCAGACTCCTACCAACATGAGAACCTCAGAGAACCATCGGGTTCGTGACCAGGAGGATGAGGCTGTGAATGGAACGCCTGAGTTCCATGCTGAGCGCGAGCCGGGTCTCATAGCCGGCGAAGACTTTTGGTCTCGGGTCAAGTGGTAAACCGCAAGAGGATTGGCCCAGGGTGAGATATTTCAGGGCTTTGTAGCGTCTGGATTTTTTGCTCTCACAATTTTCATTATCACGATCATGGGGTCTATCACCGCAATGGTAGATGGTTAGTTTGGGAGGACAGCATTTGAGGAGGCTTACAGCTTGTAGCTTGGTGCCAGATAGGTAGCTACCTAGTCAGTAACATGCTGACCCATCTCTTCTCTGAAGAGAATGTCTACCTATTGAATCTAAGGTGTTGAACTCCACTGCAGAACTGTTGTACATACGATGGCTACGGTGCAAATAAACACTCTCTTTTTTGAAAGACAAATAAGGCCTCGTCCTTGCCAGCGAAACTTGGCAGTGGGACCTGCACCGCCTTTTCCCAACAATTCCCGTGCTCTTTTTCCATAAACTCATCCACGGTCATGTCCCGAAAGGCAGTATAGCCGTTTCGATTCTGTGTACCCACAACAGCGATCGTATTTGCGTTGCAAGCCCTCATCAAACCCCTCATGAACCCACCCTCGGTGCCGCCCGCTAAACCGCCCCCAACGATCGGATACACCACAAGAACTAACATGTCCTCTCCACCACGGTTCTCATGCCGACCCAGCCATTGCGTCCCTTCGGCGGGCACCGTGTCATCCACCCACATTGTACGCCATGCTGACTGGCCGTTATCGATAGCTACACATGTCGCGCCGTACTGGCGGAGCATGAACGTCCAGTATCCGGTGCCCGAGCCGATGTCGACGATTGTGCGGCCCGTCGCGAGGCGCGTGAGAAGAGTGAGGGATTCGTGGGACGGGACAGCGCATGCAAAATGGTGCATTAATATGGGGAGGATGGGATGGGACTTGTGGGGGGTTAGGTTGGGGAAGGGGGTTGGGCCGCACCAGGCGAGGGTGTTGCACGTGTAGGACCAGAAGGAAAAATACGGGTTGAGAGGGGCGCAGGTGGTTTTGGGTACTATCGAGAGGGAGGCGAGCGAGGGGGAGAGGTGGCGGCGGGAGGTGAGGTTTGCGGAGACGAGGGCGCGGATCGAGGATTTACGCGCGTTGGAGGCGAATGAGCGGAGGGCGGCGGGGGTGGATGTTGTCGGGAGGAAGATGGAAATGTAGGCGTTGATATCGGCCGTTGTAGGGGGTGGGAGCTGGGGCGGACCCGGGTTAGTCTTGGTGTGGTTGTTTTGTTCAGGGGGCGACACTGAAAACGAGGGGGGGAATGTCAACAATGCGTGGGGCTGCATGGGGGTTGCACACCTTCTCCCCCTTTTCGTCCCGACACCCTTCGTACCAATTATGAAGGCCATTCTTCCCTCCAAGGCGAATCATGGCCTGCATCTGGGCGAGTGTTATGCTAGCAATTGCATGGTAAACATAGCCATCGTCCTTGGGGATGTGGAACCAGGTCCGGATTGCTGTGTCAAGGTCGTTGTCATTCTCCAATGCGCGAAGCGCTCGCTTGTGAGTTTTATCATCGCATATGGCGGCACTGGGATTGAAGGCCGGGCTGCTACCGACGCAATTGTTTCTGGCCGCCATGATATCGGTAATGTCTGAGCACTATACCACATTAAAAGAGTAACTGTTGCGCTGATGGAAGGGATGAGTGGCCGTAGTGCCATACGTTTGATGACGTCAATCAAAGGGGTTGCAAAGCGGGTCTCGTATGCAGTTGTGGTTAACGGATGCAGACATCACCGTTGGCACCCCCCCGATTTCTGTCTTGAAAAGTTTGAGTTGACCAAGTTGGTTAATAAAGGCACGCAGATATCATTACCTACCAATCGCTCTGATTGGCAGGGGAATACCTAACATTGCCTTAGTCCAAAGCTTTTATTCCATACTCCGGGCAGAGAACTCCATGCCGCCCAAGATCGTGTCTATTCATACAAACGTCTCTATGTGGGCCGCCTATCTCTAGGATGCAAATCCATCTCGTTACGCTTAGCGGGCCTTCTTCTCCTTGCCGCCCTTCTTCGTCTTCACGCCGGGCTGGATCCGGGCCATCATCTCTTCCTTTGTAATCAGGTGGTCGACGCGCTCCAGAAGACCTAGCAAGCTCTTCATGTTGAAACTCCACTCATTGAGGGTATCATCTGCATCGCGTGGCTTGGCGAAGCTGACGATGCGCGCCGGTCGGTCGATCTTGGCGTACACCGTCTTGGACGTTACCAGCTCGCTGATATACTTCTCCGTCTCGTCCTCCGTGAGGTCGAGCAGCTTTGTCAGCCGCTCCGTCTTGATGCGCGTGTAGTACTTGGCCACCACGCGCACGTTGTGCTCGATGACGCGCTTCCGCAGGTCCTGCCAGCGCTGGAACGCCTTGTCGTCGCCCGACTGACCTTCGGCCGAATCAAAGATTTCGGTGCTGCACAAATGCGGCCCAAACAGCTTCGATACTTCTGGCCATCGCATCAGCTCGTGCACCGTAAAAAGCTTGAGGAGTTCAGCGTCTTCAGAAATTTGCGAGTTGCGCGAGTCCTTGTCGATCCGGTGCAGCAGGTCGTGCTGCTCGTTGTCATGTGGTGCAAGAATGATGAAGTAGACGATTCTTTGCAGCACCTGCGTCTCGTTAGAATATTGAGCCTCGAGGATAATGGGCTGGGGTTCATACCGCTCGGAGCTTCTCCGGATCCTCCTCTACCGCCTCCGTGTCCAACACCTGTCGGTAGTGCTTGCACACGTCGAGATACTTGGCATCGTGCTTAGCCAGGATGATCTGCTGCTCGTAATATCGCAGCTTGAGATCCGTGACATCGTCCTCTTTCTCCTCGGGCACCTCCTCGCCACGGGCAATCTTCTTCTCCCGCTCCTTCTTCTCCTTCTCGAGCTGCTCGGCTGTCTTCTTGGGTTTTCGTGACAGGTATTTCGTGCTGATCTTGCGGCTCAGGATGCCGGCCTGGGTCCAGTCGCCGCTCTCGATGCAAAGCGCCACCTGGGCCAAGATGAACTCTACTTTTTCACGGCGATCCATCGAACCAAAAGTCTCGACCTGCAGCTCGCAGAGCACGTCGGTGGCGGCCTTGAGGTCACCCTGCTGCTTCTTGATGTCCGACAAAATCTTGGTCACACGCGCGCGCTCCACCTCAACAAAGATCTTGCCCTCAGTTACAGTGCGCAGCGTCTCAATGACCGAAAGCTTCGTCTCCAGGTTGGGTGTTTCGTCGAGGAAGCTCATGATCGTCTGCACCATGCGCGTGATGGCTTGCTTGAGCTGACTGTGCTTCTTGGACAGCACAAGCGTCTGGTCGTTGAGAAGCTGCCAGTCGCCTGCATTTTTGCAGATTGTGACGATGCTGATGAGGACTCGGGATGTGGATGCGAGATCGGATGCCTATTCGGTTTCTGTAAGCTGGGTGGTCGTTGGGCGCAGCGGAGAGAGACCACCGTCGACTTACCTGACGCGTCTGCTTCTCGAGGGCGGAGAGCTTCTCGATGGCAGCCTGAATGTCTGTCTATGTTCGCATAGACCGATTAGCACTGCGCGGGCGCGGGCAGGACGGC
>Ga0247758_1001609_pt1 | contig 15735 bp, 10 predicted proteins | sample UWRJL156409C4_FD_180950 | JGI IMG/M metagenome (GOLD analysis project Ga0247758, IMG submission 180950) | Plant litter microbial communities from Arlington Agricultural Research Station in Wisconsin, United States - UWRJ-L156-409C-4 | ecosystem: Environmental > Terrestrial > Plant litter >...
GGGTTTGAGACTACGTACGAGTCTCTAGGGTGGATGGCGAGAGTAGTCGACGTCGAGATGCCAGGACGGCCGGGTCTGGGTCTTATATGAGAAAGGGGGTACGGATAAGGAGGGCGGTTGCGGTAGCGCAGCCTCACCGGCTATTTTGGACACCAGTGTGTGTGTGTGTGTGTGTGTCGTGGCAGCGACATGTTGCCCCTTCCCCTGGGCGATCCCGGCTGTCGGACCACACGTTGGAGGAATGCCGGACTGGGCCTGGCCTTCCACGGACAATGCGTGCGACAAGTGGACAGTAGCTGAGGCGCCGAGACGCATCCTGGGGACCTGGCTGGCGGACTGCCTGCTGGTCTGGCCGGAGCTGCATAGTATTCCGTAGTGCGGTTGCCGGTTGCTGGATCCAGGTTCGCGCGTTCGGTCCGCGGCATTGCACGAGATTGGACCTTGATGATTGCAGATTCATTGCCTGCAGCAGGTCATCATGGGAAAATGGATCCAGCTCTCTGGGCTGGTGCGTGCGGCCGACACGCGCGGGATATGGCAAGGCCGAGAAGACTTGCCCGTCGTCATGGTGTTGTTGCTGGCCGGGGATCAATGCTGGTCCAGATAGAGTTGGTAGCTTGTCCGCTGCCCGCGTCAGGAAATGCTACCAAAAAACCCACCGCCCAGCCCTGCCCTGGCAACCGCAGCAAGCGGCCAGCCACCTCAAGCTGACGCTCGAGCTGTGCAAAAAGCGTTGGTGCAACTGCGCACCGCCTTTACGCAGTGCGCATTTCACAGTCTCCGTTCTGCATTTTCTCGAAGAGCAGTCAGCTCACCCACCTACCGAGCCAAGCTCAGCCAAAGCCACCACCCGTGTCCCGGACATCGAATTCATTGCTTGTCAGTGTTGCATCCCCTTTTGTGGATGTCCGATGCCCTGTGCGCCCTCCTGATTCGACCACTTTGCACTAAGCGCATCTCAATCTCCTCGTCTTGGGCTGGGCATGATCCACTTTCCGATACAGCCTCCACAGCCTCCGGCGCAAACCGCCATTATTGGCGCAGTCGACGTTAGCTTCAGGGTCCTCAAGGTCGATGTGGCCGTCGCGCAGGCTTCCATCCAAGATCCGGCCGGACTGCCTCATCTGCCGCCCACGTCGTGCTTCGGCTGTCTGCACCACCAGGCCTGAGTCTGCTGCGCAGAGAAAGTCGGTGTCCGTCCGATCGCGGTCGCTCTTAACTCGGCGCGCGACCCGCTCCGGGCTACTGGTCAGTCCCAAGTAATTCCTACGCCCGAGTCGAGTCCGGCTGGGCCAGCACCCCCTGCTCGCGGTCATGCACGCACTTAAGCTTGGCCGAGTTGATCCCGTCGCCCTCTTCCAGTGCTCCAGCGCCCCGGTCCCAACGGCCGCGTCTTTTCCGGTCGACGCCGCCCCGCGGTCTGACACGCTGTCATGAAACACAGCAGAGCAAACAAGAATAAAACATCGCCGTCCTCCATCCTCTGGCGGGCCTCCGCTGATTAGCAGAGAGCGGTAATACCGATTACATGTCGCCATGCTGCACGCCGAACCACCGCGTCGCTGCAGCTTGCGACGCAGTCTCACCGACACTACCACCGACACCCCGCCCGACGACCCCTCCGGCGCTCGTGCGGCCGAAAATGGAGAGACATGGTCTGGGGCGGGTTGCCACGTGATCCCTAGTGGTGTTGGCGATGAGGTCGATGAGGCAGGCCAGGACGTACCATTGGAGCCCCGAGAAGTAACCATCTGCAGAGACAGGCGGGAAGATGCTCGCCGGGAGAGGTACTGTGATACCGAGAACCGACGCCTGCAGTAGCGTGTGATAAATCGTTCTGCCTACTGAATAAGGTAGCCTGGGCGGCGGGCTTTCTGGCGGTTCCTGCATCTCGTCCTGCGATCTCAGCACGGACTGTGACGTTGCCAGAACAGGCTAACTAACCGTACCAAGACTGTTCGAACCGAACCCGTTCGCGGGGCGGGGACCCAGGAACCCAGATGGCCGAGGCCTGAACAAGCCAGGGCACAGCACAACGCCACACACAGGTGCTTGGCGAGCCGCAGGTTTGGGATTTCCCGACCCGCGGGAACCATCATATCACCCGCCGGCACTTCCCCTGGGACCAACAGGCCGACCCCGTCGTACACAGATCCCCAGAAGCCCACGGCCTTGGAACCCCAGATTCTGGCAGGATTAATAGATCGCACACTCCTAGCAGGTTACACCCCCATGTTCTCTTTGGAGTGCATCCAGATCGACATGCATTCCCCAGCCATCTGCGGCCAAATGTTAGAGGCAGAAGCCTACCTCCGGCATATCCGAAGATGAAGTTAGCTGTAGTCCCGACGCCAATCATGACAGAAATAGCACACGCGCGTACTACTTACATATTGCCAACTGATTTCGCCATCTATTCGCGGAAGCGCTCAAGCGGCCGCTCTGAACACGCGGTCCCTTGTGCTCACGGCCCTCATCGAACGACCACTTGTCTTCTGTTTAGTCTGGCTACGCCAACTTCCCTTTCCGTTCTCGCGGCAAGCCTTATTTCTTCCCTTCTTTTCCAGTCTTTCTTCTCTGCCTACCATTTTATACAGTTTATTTGTGGCCTGACGCCGCTCTCAGCTTGGCATCCGCACTGTTTTCCTACCAACAATGTTGGACGTGATGCAACGACTAACAAATGTGATAGATTCGAAGCTGAGAATTGTGTTGCCTTTCTCTTTTTGGCATCAATCCTGCCGGGAGCAACCAACTGACAACTTGTTTGCAGTGGTATCGCAGCATCCGGACTAGGGATCTAAGCTCGTAACACGCAAGTCTGCGGGATACCCCATTCAAACCCCCTTGCAAGGATATCATCGCGTATCGCCGTGGAAGTAGATATGCAGCATCACCCATGATGTTAGCAGCTGATTCCCGGGTTGCACGTACTCATATGGCATTGAAGGCCGCCATGGCGGGTGCCCTTTTGCCGAGTATGTCAGCTTGAGATTTGCAAATGCAGTTGTCCTTGCTACTATTGGCAAAGTTGCGCAAGTAGATATCACGGGTCATCAATGTTTGTGCTCCATTATACCTTTCGAGGACGCCAGCCTCACTGTATTCGTTCAGTTCCATGGGATTACGAAGTGTCACCCTGCCATCTCTTCTCGCGTTAAGCTAAAGTGAAAGCTCCTCACTCAATGCTGCTCGATTCTCATCTCTCCCTTCTTTGGCAAAATGGTCGTCTAAAAAGGGCAAAAAAGAACAATTGGACCCGCCCGGATTCGAACCGGAGTCTTTGAGGATGAGTTCATTGGTGGAAAGGTGGAAAGGCAACGCTGAGTTGGTAGTTGTTGCGGAGATTGCTTATAAATGGCGTTTTTCGTGTTTTGTGTTTGTGTCTGATTCGAACTTGAGGTCGCTGGTTGAGTTTGCTTGATTTGGTAAATGTTGAGATATGCGAAGTCAAACCTCGCCCATCCGCAACATGCTACCACTGCACCACGGGCCCGTTGGAAACAGTACATCGAAAACTCACTGATAAGGTGCTTGCACTGGTGGATTTGGAAGGGGAGGCGGTCTTTAAGTTTCGGTTCAAACCCAACTCTCATACAACCCCGATAAGCCGGAGAGGCGCTGTGCTGAGGCGGGCGTATCTAACTTCCTGACAAGCAGGGAAGAAGCACAAATAGAGAACCAGGTTATCAAACAGCAATCAATTGGCACACCTCATATGTCTGAGTCTGATGAGTCGTGCAGCATGTTGTCACTCGGGCCTTTAAGCTGAATTCTTCACTTGACCCTCAAGTCCTGCAACAGACAACAGAAAAGAAGAACCGAAACTAATGACACTTTCAAGCGAGTTTATACTGTCGTCCAAACCGTCATCGTTCCCAAGAACAAGGGGCACATCCCCTCCTGAGCCCTGGTTGTAAAAGTCCCGTACTGATCTGCCTCCTGAATTCAGAACCGCCGCGGAACCGCAGCGCCAAGACGATGTTCCACGAGAAAAGGGGGCTGTGCATCCCCAGATGGTCGATTGGGCCATGCACGAAGCTCACCAACTGGCTGTTGACCCAGAACCTGAGACACCATGGTTGATGTGTGCCGCGTTCAATTGTTGCGTTGGCATTGGACGTGAGCTCGGTGGCTGCCACTTCTCTTCTCCTCCTTCTTTCACCTGTGATGATATCCAGCACATCCGATGGGAGATGCTCAATAACGTGCAGGAGGATATTGAGTTCTTGTGACGTGATGGAGTTTGATGTGTCTCGCCCGTCCTTGCTCAGTCACCATCGGTTAGCAGATCAGGCATGAGTGCATCGTTACCTATGGCTGCTTGAAGAAAGAGATAGAGACACGAGGGGCTGTGCTATCTGCGGAGACCAATGACGGCCGTGACTGATCATTTTCATGTTGATTGGGGGTTTACGGTTCAAACTTCAGGGGCAGCATGATTGCATCATGCGCTTGAATGTGCTCAGATTGGCCTCAAAGAGGGAGAGACCCAAGCGCCAGAGAGCCGACTCTTTCCGGGGGGTGCAAACCCGTCCATTGCGGCACAGATTCAACTGACACATCACGAGTTACGATGATAACTGATGCCCAGAGAAGAAGTGTCAGGACAATCACACAGCCCCTCGTCCCGAAACTGAAGGCTTCTATTTTTATGTGGGCGCCTTTCTGTGAGCCACCGTGTCGCGATATAAACTTTCCACGAGATCGAGGGTCAAGCTATTATTATGGCCTACCCCTTTTCCGTATTGAACATGGCCCAACAACATGACCCAGCACCACGGTCCTCGACATGGCCCTACGTATGTATTTTCAGACCAATATGATCCACGTTAACGCGTCCACACGGGAGACGCACAGGGCACGGAGTGTCCCCCCCCCTTTCCCCCCCCCCTTTTTTTTTTCCCCAGTTGCCTTCTGTTTGTGTTACACAAACCCTTCAAGTTCCGCTCCGAGCCTCCCCGGATTTTCGCTGCTGGGCTGCCGTCGCCTTACGTAAAATTTGCAATGCTTTGAAGATTTTTTAGAGATTTAATATGCTCAACATGCGAATTATGCTTACCTTAGTTTGACTATCATGGCCCTCGGTCAACAAACGCCTTCTTCCATTTTCATGGTCGATCTCAGCTGCGGGTGTATCGCTATGTGGCGCAGTGCGGCCTCGTTCCGCGACTCTCCCTGACAGAAACTATCACGGGATTGGGCTGGAAGCATTTGGGAAGCAGGGCCGGCTCTTGGCGGTGACGACCACACTTCCCCGACTTAGGTTAGATAATTACCACATTCTCTTGGTATGTAGGATTCTTCGTTTCGTGTAACATCGAACTAATCACATCAGCAGCTAACGCCTCCCTTTGGGTTAGGGTAACGAAGCGGTGGCTGCATCGGGATCAATGAACGCGACGCTCGCTGCTGGCGGCCCCTTGCTCCCAAAGCGTGCCAGCTGCCTGGATTGAAACTTTTGAAATTGAACGGCATCAGCAACCAATACCGCGGGCGGTGTTGCCAGGACGGCATGATCGATGTGACACAAGATCTCTTGCCAAAATCATCAGACGGAAAACCTCGCGTTTATCAGCCGGTACTACTCGAAAGTGGGGAAAGTCGGCACGGTGCAGCCCAAACAACTGTGGCTCAAAGAGGGTCTATCTCCTGGGCAGTGGCTTGGACACACAGTGGGTGGACGAAGGCAGAGTGTGAAGGCCCAAAGCGCCTTTGAAGCGGCTCTGAAATGCCGGGGGCCTTGCGGAGACGGTGGAAGGATTCCGGGTGGGCCAGTCATGGAAGAGCTAAGCCACTCTTGCCCCTTGGCGAGCTTCTTCGTGTAACCGCTCAGGCCACACTGTCTTGGCTCACAAGAGTCTCTTGAACATACAAGTATTCGTATTCGTCCAAGTGCCGGTTGCAATTGTTCGCCCAGCGGTCAACATCGAGCCTCAGATTCAAGGGTTAGCACCATCAAAACATTCATCCCGCCCCACAACATCGCCGCCACTACCACTTACACACCATAAGGCATGGTCGACCATGTGTTCTTGGCCTACCGAGGCCTAATGTTGGCCACCAACACCGTCTTCTTCGTTGCACTCGCTGCCTTGGGAGTGGTCGTCTTTCGCGACGGAAGCTTCAAACACCACGGGAGCGTGGCTCGCCGGGGCTTTCTTTGGTTCCAGATAGCGCTCTGGCTTGCGGTCCTGTATGTGCAGTGTGCAACGCCCTCCCACCTTCCGACATGTTTGACTGACAGGTGCTGTTCAATCAAGCGCCTTTTTTTTCGCTTTGATCACCAGCGCTGGTAATCTTGTCAGGTACACCGGCGTAGGAAACAGCACCCCTGAGTCCGAAATGGCTTTCGAGCGTCTCTCGATTTTCACCACCTTCGTCAGCACCACTGGCGCCGCTATTCTCATGCTCTGCATCACTAAGCTCATCGTAGGCACTAAGGCGGTTGCCAAGCAACAGAAGTCCAGCAAATATGGCATCTTCGTCACTGCCTTTGTCGCCTTGGTCGTTCTGCTGTCGTTTATCGTCATGGTCCTGCGAGAAGTTATCGTGTTCAGATATATCTGGGACTCCCGTCAGATTTTCAACCAAATCCGAGTTGCAGCTGGGGCCATGCATGTTGCTGCGATCGACCTCCTTCTCATCGGCGGCCTGGCTAATACCATCTTCGCATGGATTCAGCGTGGTGTCACACGCAAGGACGCGGGGGGCGTTTATTCCAAAGTTGGCACCTTCGTCTCTGCCATCGCCAACATCCAACTCTTCGTCTTCACTTGGACCTTTATCGGCGGTATCATTGTCACTCTTGGCTTGGGAACTAGAAACCTCGACTTCGTTGGATGGAACCTTGCTGATCTCTTTATCACTCGTATCTCTTCCTTCGTCATGTTCTGGCTTATCTATAAGCTGGGCAAGAAGGAGGAGGGCGGGCTCTGGGATGTATCTGACGCTCACGGTTCGGGGTCCGCGGCGCCGAAGCCCTCGAACGAGATCAGCGTCAACCACGTCTGAGGTTGTGGTTCCTTGTTGTGGGTGGTTGGACGGCTATTGCTTTTGGCCTCCTCACCCGAGACACCCTTTGAAGTCTTCATCAAAAGGTGCGCCGACTCATCAGATGCGCATGTTGCCTTGGGTGAGCGATGGGTGGAAGGTCTTGAGCCATGAATTTTCAGGAAAGGTTTGAATAACTAGTACTGTGCGTGTACTGTATATCCTTAATTAGTATTTATATACCCGTGGATATAATTTGAAGTCTTTTCTAACATCAGGTTTATCTTGAAGAACACCGCAATAAGAATGTTGATTCTTCTCGTCCTTAGTGCCTGCTAGCGAGCCGACATCGGATATCGACTGTGCACTTTGCGCTTTGTCGTGTACTAGGATTGGATGTTTGCCGCCAGTGGGCCTCTGACCTGCAGCGATATTGCCCGCTCTTGCATGGTGAGCGGTATGTAGTTTGAGGTGAAGCCGGTCAAACTGCATGCTGTCGGGCGGAACCCGAACGGTGTGTGGGTTTTCATTGGTGCGACCTAGGGTCTTCTCCGATCAAGGGTCCCCGGGTAAGCTGTTCCGTGGCGGGATGATCGATCCGTTCTTTGGAATCAAGAAGCGGTGTAACCAAACGTGCAGTATCATGCCTAACAAGTAGGGATTAAGTAGGGATTAGGACGACCTTGACCTTCTTCTCCTGTCCTCTCGTTGGCTCGTTGGCTTGTGCGCGCTAAAAAGCGCCACGCGAAAATTGGTTCGCGGGGAAGTGATGGCCATTTCATCCCAAGAACGTCGACGGCGTTCTTCGCGTTCACAAGACGAGGGAAGGTGCGAACCTAATAATTCTTCCCCCACAAGGTCTCCCCTCGGATCTGGAAGCCACCCCCGCCTTCTGTTGCAACTTCAATTGTTGCACGTCTCCTCCTTCACGGATCTTCATTGCGGCTTCTTCCGATCGTAATATTGAGATGCACGGCATATGCAGTCCCCACGCCCGGGCCGTTCACGGAGAGTGGACGGACCTGCAAGCAGCCATTGACGGGAAAACGGTCCGTCCGCTGAACGGCCAGGAGCTGACGATCGGCCAAGTTGTTGCCGTTTCGTGGTGTGTACTGGCGGTTTCTCCACGCTGATGACCTTTGCCGGTGGAGGCTAACTTGAAATTGCAGCCATGGCTCGAAGGCGCGCCTGACGGATGTCCCGGATGTCCTCGATCTGGTCAACCGCAGCGTCTCCTTCCTGGAGAATGAGCTGGACAATGGCCGCATTATCTATGGCGTCAACACGGGCTTTGGCGGAAGTGCCGACACGCGGACCCAAGACTTCGAGCTCCTTCAGAGCGCCGCAATTCAACACCTCAACGTCGGCATCCTGCTGCAGTCCGACAAGGGACGTCGCAATCCCAGAGGCGAAAACGATCTGCTCCGCAGCCATGCTTTGCCGACTCCAATCGTCAAGGGGTCCATGCTGATCCGCTGCAACTCACTCATGAGGGGCCATTCGGGCGTTCGAGTGAGCGTCATCGACTCCATCATGCAGCTTCTGGCTCAAGACATGACACCCGTCGTGCCTCTGCGCGGCAGTATTTCCGCTTCGGGAGACCTGTCGACCTTGTCCTACATTGCAGGTGCTATCGAGGGCAATCCAGATGTATTCATCAAGGTTGGAAAAAGCGACCAGCAGGAGCAGAAGATTCTCCCCGCCAGCGAAGTTCTTCCGTTGGCAGGATTGACACCTGTTCGGCTCCAGGCGAAGGAGGGATTGGGAATTACAAACGGCACGGCTCCAAGTTGTGCCGCTGCTTGTATTGTCATTCACCAAGCAAACCGGTTGGCGCTCCTGACGCAGCTGCTCACCGCCATGGGAACTGAGGCTCTTGCTGGCACGTCCCATAACTACCACCCCTTTATATCCGCCGCCCGTCCCCATACCGGCCAGGCAGAGGCTGCGGCGAACATCCTCAAGTTTGTCTCAGGTTCGAAACTGTCGCCCGATCGCGGCCCGGAGCACTGTGGCCTGGCCCAGGACCGCTACGCCCTCCGTACCGCTCCGCAATGGATTGGGCCCCAGCTGGAAGATCTGATGCTCGCGACTCGCCAAGTGGAAACGGAGATAAACTCAACGACCGATAATCCTATGATTGATGTGGCAAATGGACGAGTCCATCATGGTGGTAACTTTCAAGCGATGGCCATGACCTCGGCCATGGAAAAGACGATGACAGCGGTGCAGAATCTGGGCCGGCTCCTGTTTGCCCAGAGCTCGGAACTCATCAATAACATGACGAACAAAGGCCTCCCACCGAACCTGAGTGCCGACGAGCCAAGCCAGTCTTTCACATTCAAAGGATTCGATGTGAACATGGCTGCCTACATGGCCGAGCTGGCATATCTTGCTCGCCCCATCAGCACACACGTCCAAGTTGCCGAGATGACAAACCAGTCGGTGAACTCGATGGCTCTCGCCGCAGCTCGCTACGCTCTTGAAGCAGTCGAGGTTCTGTCTTTGATGGCGGCCACGTATATTTGCACACTATGCCAGGCGCTTGACTTGCGCTGCATGCAAGTTGGGTTCCGTTCGGCTGCGATTGTGGGCATATCCGACAAAGGGATTGCCCGTTTTGCTGACAAGGCTAACCCGGCACAGAGCAAAGAGCTCAAACAAATCTTTGTTAGTTTCGCAGAGGCTGTAATGCACCGCTGGGATGAGCTGTCACACCTTGACACCACCGAGCGGAGCGCAACAGCAGCGCGGGAGGCGCTTGGAGGGCTGATGGAGAATCTTGCTGCTGCTCCCTTCTTGAAACCGACACCAAGTCTTGACGAGTTGATTCAATTCCGAGAGGAGACGGCAGCGGGATTGGAAGGGCTGTATAATGCAGCACGGAAGGACGCATTTGAGATCAAAACCACGGCAACATACCTGAGCCCGGCGTCGAAGGTTGTATACGAGTTTGTACGGAAGGAACTCCAGGTGCCGCTTAACCGCGGTGTTGTCGATCATCCTCCTCTGTTGTTCCGCTCAGCCCAGGAGCACAAGTTGAAGGGGACGAGCAACGGCAATGCTAATGGTAATGGCGTGAAGAAGGACGACATGGAAGCACGCGGAAGGATTCTTGGGACGATGGCGAGCGAGATTTATGAGGCTGTGAGGAGCGGTGAGCTGCATGACTGCATCATGAAGTTTGCGGAGGGCTCGGGCTTTTGGGATGAGTAGACTGGATACGTCATTTAGGTTTGAGTTTGTGACACCTTGCTCCGGCAGGGAGTTGTGCTGTTCCAATGGGGGGAAGGCCGAAATCACATAGACTACAGTCTGGTTGTCTGCGACGAATGTGGGCACACGAAATTTCCTTTTTGTTCGTCGTCCTGAGCTAGGGTGAGCTAGGGTGAGCTGTGGCTGATTTGTCCTGAGCTTTCCCTGATTCTTCTCTGAGCTAGGGTGATCCCATACGCAGCCGCTGCTCAGCCACAGAGACCCGTTTTCAGCCTCTCCCGCTAAAGTTACCTTCGACGGAAAGTAGGTGACGCCCATGTCCTTGGAGACTGCGCAGCGCAGGCGGTGCGTAGATGTAGTTGCAAGTAGTGCGTGAATGGAAGTTTAGCAGTAGTTGCCAGATTTAGCCTGAATTAACCTGAGCGGGTGTGAGCTTTGTCTTGGGCTACTTCTGGGCCCTAAACCCGCTTCTTGGCTACTGATCCCAATTTTGAGCCACTTAGCCCACTTTTAGGCTGTTGATACCCATTTTTAGGCCACTGATTTTTCATTTTAGAATATACCAGTGTATGCCTTGGGATAGTATACGATATTCTAGTTTAGACTTTGGGATAGTATATAGTATCCTAGCCTAGAGTTTAAGATGGTATATGATGAATCTAGCACATAATGGGATGTCTTGGAGCATGCCAGTACATATTCTGGGATGGTATATAATATTTGGACCTGGCAAAGTGTTACGACCTGGGCCCGGAAGGGGTCAAGACAGAGTCGCGTAACCGAGTAACGTCCGAGGACGAGAGGTGGTCACTGGGGGGTTAGGGTAAGGAAGGGAGAATGTTAAAGCAAGTCCTCTCAGGCGGAGTGTCGCGGTGTTAACGGTCACATGTCACTATAATGCACAGGCGCAGAACTGAACAGTAGGACACAATTGAAGGTGATCAATTGACAAAGCGAATACTTGCGTGAAGAACCGGAAGTTCTTCTCGCCATCGTGGATACGATGATGAATCTCTATACTGCCGGCAGCAGGGCAGCGGATACCTTGATCATTGTGATCATTGCCAAGCTCGAGTGATCAGAGTGACCACTCCGTGTGAAAAGAGGTGCGCACGGTGCCCGCGCACAGTCTTCTACGCGGAGGTTCCCTCGGGCCGTTCCGGCCCAATGCGACGACTGGAGGTCGTCACAAAGTCCACCTTGCACATAGCGATTACAATCTTAGCGATAATCTGGCTATTGAACTGGGTTGAGCGCACAACACAACACACACACCAAAACAAACCACACCCCTAAAAACACGTGCATGCGGTTCCTCCGATCGGAGGAGTCGCAGAAACTTTTAGGGTTCGCACCTCCGGTGCGTGGTCACAATGTCAATTGATGCAAAAGAGACAGATCAGACATACCAATTAGAACGTTATCTTTATTATGGGAACTTTTGGGCAACAACCCCGACTGTATGGCTGTAGAAGCTAACTCCCTACTAATAATAGGCCTACATTTATATAACTACATACCATATGCACCTTCCCCGGTGCTCCTCTTAGGTCATGTACAATATCTAGGTATCATTTTCTGCAAGCTGGGTACCCCAAAGTGATCCCTGAGTTTCCACGTACATGATTGGACAGAACGCTGTCTGTGGCTGGAAGCTGTCACATGTGGCTGACTTCTCCCGACACACCAATTTCAGCTGAGCCGCCACCATGAACGCCAGGTGCAAGGGACAAATCATGGTATTAAAAGGTAACCGCCCACGCAGCCTGCTCTGGGCTGAACGCTCTCCTTCTCTCCCAACCCAGCCCGTGGCGCCCGTCTGCCATTTCGCACTCCTCTACCTCATCGTTGACATTTCGTAGCCAATCCACAATCACAACGATCTCCGTACCTGAGATCCTTTGGGTTGCCAAACCATGTCTTCATCTACCCTGACTGCAAAAGACGGTCTTCCCAAGACCGAGTGCGACATCTGCTGTGGCGAGGGGGCCATCCTAACCAGTGCCACAGTCGAGGACTTCATGGAAGGCCAGGAAGCGGGCTGTTTACTGTGCGAAGTACTCGGCCATGCCGTCACGACACACGCGCCAGGTCGGCCACTGGACGAACCAATATCAATCTGCCATGGGCTAGGCGTCTACGAAATGGTGGTCGGAAAGTACGACCCTGACGCCATCAAGATCTCCGTCTACGGTCATGACCGCCCGAATGCGCCGCTGAGGTTCGCCTACGAGTACAAAGGCATGGACAACCCGCCATCCGCCGATACCATCGCGGATATCACCGGCGACACGTCTTCGTCAGCGGCTATGGACAAAATACGCGGCTGGATCGACGAGTGTGATGATAGCCATGAGGACTGCAATTTGAAAGAACCACAAACCCTACCCACTCGAGTTCTCGACGTTGGCTCTGCAAGCAACCTGCAAGTTCGGCTGTACGAGACCGGCGGACAGATCGAGCGCTACGTCTGTCTGAGCCACTGCTGGGGCGGACTTCAGCCTCTCACAACCACCAAGGAAACCATCGAGGCGCGAAAGCAGGGCATCAACTGGGACGCGCTCCCTCCGACGTTTCAAGATGCGGTCACGATGACCAGGAACTTGGGCATCCGGTATCTGTGGATCGACAGTCTCTGCATCATTCAAGGGGACCACGACGATTGGCAACGCGAATCAGCCAAAATGCACACAGTCTACCAGGGCGCCTATCTCACACTTGCAGCATCCTGGGGCTCTGGCCCACGCAGCGGTCTCTTTCGCAATGTTCCCCCAGAGTACCGCCTCCAGGACTGGGATCTGGACGGGCAACACATCCGTACCCGTCGCAAGATTCCGCACGCCAATTCTGGGCGTGACCATCCCCTCATGCGCCGAGGCTGGGTCTTCCAGGAACGACTATTATCTCGGCGTGTCCTTCACTTTACTGCCACCGAGCTGGCGTGGGAGTGTATGGCCGATAACGACTGCGAATGCGGTAATTTTGAGCAAGTCCTGGGTGTCGGCGACTACGAGCTTGCCCCGAAAGGGAGATACCGTCCAACCACCGACAAGGGACCCCTTTGGCTCGCTCTTGTCTGGTGGAAGGTCGTGATGGATTATTCCAGGACCCAACTTACATTGGAAAAGGACATCTTCCCGGCGCTGTCTGGCGTGGCCGAGTTGCAACGGGTCGCTCGAGACTTGGTGCACTCCGGAGGCTCGGAAGATGACGCAAGGTACTACGCAGGCTTATGGAGTGATTCGCTCACCTACGACCTTCTCTGGCATGTGCCCAAGACGTGGGGGCTTCCCGTACTCGAGTGGAATTACGATAGAACGACGCGTCCCTCCAAGTGGCGTGCGCCAAGTTGGTCCTGGGCTTCGGTCAAGTCGCCTGTCAAGTATGACCTCCTTTTGGGCTTCGAGTCCAAGTTGGACACCTGCGAGGTTGACATCCAGCACCTGGGGGACAGTACAACAGGCCAGGTCGAAGAAGCTGCTCTCGATGTGTCCGGCATGTTTGTGCCTGTGACGCTTCACAAGTCTCAGAGTAGTGAGGAACGACAACGACACCGCGAGGCATATTTAAAGTTTGGCGATTTGGAGATCTCTTTCGAGGAGGACTATGACATTTGGGGGGAGCCCCCTGATTACGGATATCATATCGAAGACGGAGACGAGGTGTACTGCCTGCTTGTTGGCAAGTGGTTTGGACAAACCGAGTCCGACCCACCGAAAGATGACGACAAACTTTGGTTCATGGTACTTATCAATATAGAGATGGACATCTATGAACGCATTGGGGTCGCAACTATACCACTTCCGGGCGAAAAAGAGCAGTCAGAGTTTGAGGATCGCTATTTGGGCTTCTTGAGCAGTCTGACTGGAACAGGGGACATCCGGATTTTGTAGGAGGTTGTGTCGCAGGCTGGGTGTTGTCTGAGGGCCGCCGAACATAGCACTAAATGCCGAGCCCCATTCGAGGTATCACGGAGTTTAGAGTTTTCATGCAAGAGGAATATTTGAGCTTTGGGTGATGTTGGCAACCTTTATTGAATTGGGAATATCTCTGAGCGTTGCAAGCATAGGTATACTGAAAACAGCCTGGTTGTCTGCGACGAATCTGGGCACACGGAATTTCCTTTTTCGTTCATAGTCCTGAGCTGGGGTGAGCCGGCGCTGATTTTTCCTGAGCTTCCCCTGATCCTTCCCTGAGCTAGCCTAAATTCTGGCAAGCAGGAAAGCATAGCCCAAATTTAGGACTGTCTGTCATATACTATTGCATGGCGCAGGATGTTACGTGCTATCCGAGTTTAATCTATAACCTGCTACAGTGCATCCTGGCTCTAAAAATGTGACAGTACTATAGGGGAGCTCAAAGGAGCTGAACTGGCGAAGTCGTTTCAGCTGCTCGGACATCACCACAATACTGCAGGTGTAACAGGACCTCTCTGGCCCTGCCAGAGAGCGGAAGACAAGGCGTATCGCGTTGCTGTCTCGCGAATTACATCGCTGATCCGAGCTCCCCTCCCAATCGGGAGACGGCATTAGGGATCGCCCGCTGCTGTAATACGGCCATGTCAGACTTCAATTCATCACTTGCCCAACCCCCTACTATACAAGCCACTATCTTGCATTGCAACTCCTATCCTCGTCACTCCTGACGCAGTGACCCTGCGTTACACTCTCCCACAAGCATGTACTGGTATATTCTAAAAGACATCCAATTTTGTACTGGTATACCGCGCGACATCCCCTCGGTGCTGGTATATCATGTACCATCCCAAATTCCGAGCTGGGGTATTGTGTACTATCCCTAGGCATATACTGGTATATTCTGGCTAAAATAAGGGAATATGGTCCAGAATTCGGACCATTAAGGCCCTGTCGCCTCTTCGCAGTTTTCAACCGCGGTCCCAAATTTGGGCCTTGACACAGAATCCCAGCTACCCTTTACCATTAATCACATGAATACGAAACGGTGCAGAAGAATAGGCATTAGATACTAATTGGGGAGAGGATAGGCCCCGACTCTCTTAGTCTACGGTACGGATATCCTGAATAAGGGTAGACTGCGCTCCTATGAAGATACTTTACGCGTGTTACCCTGCTGAACTGATGGGTTGTTAAAGGGACGCGCCGAGTAAGAGGTTTGAGAAGTGGTGAGTTCCGGCGAGTGTCGCGAAACGCTCGTTTTTGGGTTTTGATGTATTATGGAACGGAATTCGAGACAACATACCAGCCTCGTACCGTGCTGATCACCGCAGTGGTAAAGACACGCGATCGGGCGCAGCTTCTGGCCGCTTTCTGCGCTCGACGCCGCAACCTGGTTAACACAAGACAGCCATTCTCGTCTCATCTGACCTTCGCACTGCTTGCACGAAAGATAACCGCACTTTTAGGCCGACTCTTGCATGCGTTGATCCCAGGCTGCACAACCAAATCGAACACAATCCCCGGAAGGTCTATTAGGAAATTTTCTCAAAGTCCTGATTTTCGGGACGCAGGTGGCCCCAACTAGAACATACCACACACACCCCCCCCA
>Ga0247758_1001610_pt1 | contig 15733 bp, 3 predicted proteins | sample UWRJL156409C4_FD_180950 | JGI IMG/M metagenome (GOLD analysis project Ga0247758, IMG submission 180950) | Plant litter microbial communities from Arlington Agricultural Research Station in Wisconsin, United States - UWRJ-L156-409C-4 | ecosystem: Environmental > Terrestrial > Plant litter >...
GGCCGCACGGACGCCGAGTGCAGCCCGGACGCGCCGATCCTGCGCTCGCTCTACTCCCGCGGCAACTACAGCGTGCGCGCGGTGGTGGTCTCGGCCGACAGCGAGGAGACCGGGCTGTACTCGGTGACCGACCTGCCGATGGACTTCTTCGCCACCTCCGCCGCGCAGCGGGGGGAGTTGCGCGACGGCCAGCCGTTCGCCTGCAAGACGTCGCTGGACCCCCCGCCCGAGCCCACGCGCCCGTGCATCAACGAGGTGTCGATCGGACGCGTGCACGTGGAGGGCAACCTGTGCCCGATCTCGGCCCGCCGCGTGCCGCCCGACGAGCTCGCGGGGCTGCCCGGCAACGTCCAGAAGATGCTGGAGGACCAGGCCCTCAACGCGTCGCTGCGCCGTTCCGTGTCGCGCGCCGGGGATCGCCCCGCCGGGTTCGGGTCGTTACGCGCCGTGCCGGGATCGACGGCCTACGACGCGACCGCGCAGATCAGCGCGCTGTCGACGCTGGACGGGGCCAAGGAGGCGACCGTCCCGGCGGGGTGGGCCACGTCCCTGAAGAAGAACCCCAGCTTCGACCTGCCCAACGCGCAGTTCGCGATGGACCAGATCTACCTGGCCCGGGGGCAGACCAAGCTCAACGGCGTGACCATGGACCCGGTCGGCAACGCGTCCACGGTGCTCGTCCCCAGCGACGCCGGCAAGGCGATCGACGCCGTCAAGAAGATGACGGTGTCCAGCACCAAGATCGCCACCAGCCTTGCCGGGATCCCCATCGGGGATCCCGGCAAGCTCTCGACCGACCTGGCCGACCGGCTCGGCGTCGAGCCGCCGTCCCTGCGCGGAGCGAACCTCGACGCGCTGAAGGAGTCGCTCAAGAACAAGCTCAACCTCGGTCCGTTCAAGCTCGCCGGCGACGCCAAGCTGCGTCTGGCCGACGACGGCACCGCCTTCCTCGACGCGCAGGCCGAGCTGCCGGCGCTGCTCTCCGGGCCGGGCGGCAAGCCGATCCGCACGTCGGTGACGATCCGGGCCAGCCGCAACGGGAAGATCAGCCTCCAGGGCGTGCACCTCAGCGCGCCGGCCGCCTACCTGGGCGGCGTCAAGGTCCGCAAGCTGGCGATCGACTACGACGGCGGGCTCAGCGTCACGGGGGAGCTCGTCTTCCCGCCGGTCAACCAGGGCATCTCGATCAACCGCTTCCGGATCGACGACCGCGGCCGGTTCAAGGAGCTCGACGTGAGCTACCTGGCCGGGGCCGGGCAGGGCATCAACGTCGGGCCCGGCATCTTCCTCACCAAGCTCGGCGGCGGCCTGTCGATGGACCCGGACGAGATCCGCGCGCGGGCCACGGTGAGTGTGGGCCCGAGCACCGGCGGCGGCTGCCCGACCGCGGGCATCGACGCGGACCTCAACGTGCATTTCGCCCCCGGCGTGTTCTTCGTCGACGCCACCGGCACCGTGCAGCTCGTCTGCATCCCCGTCGGCAACACGCATTTCTACGCGGACCAGACCGGCCTCGTCGACCTCACCGCCAGCGTCAACCTCGACCTCGGCCTGATCTACTTCAGCGCGGGCTTGGACGGCACGATCAACCTGCCGCGGTGGCAGATCGACGTGCACGGCCGGGGCGGGATCCGCCACCTGTTCAGCGGCGAGGTCAAGGGGATGCTCAGCAACTACGGGATCGCCGGGTGCGGGCGCGTGGAGATCTTCCCGGAGACGCCGTTCACCGACTCCGTGACCATCGCCGGCGGGGTCGGCGTGCACTTCTCGGGCGGCCGGCCGCCCTTCACCTACGCGGAGCTGCTGGCCAACCTCGACGCGTTCACCGGGTGCAGCTTGCGCTCCTGGAGCCCGTTCGGCCGCGACGCCCGCGCCGTCGTCAACCCGCGCGGATCGGGGGCGCGCGCCGAGACGGGCTCGACCTTCACCATCTCCAGCCCGGCGCCCAAGGTCGTCCCGCTGGAGCTGATCGGCGCGGGCGGCGCGCCCAAGGTGCGCGTGCGCACCCCCGCCGGCAAGGTGCTCGACGCCACCGGCTTCGGGGCCGACCTGGTGAAGACGGCCGACATCTCCGGCCTGACCGACGAGGCGCGCTCACGGACGGTGCTCTTCCTGCGCGGCGAGGCCGGCCGGTACACCGTCGAGCCGGCGGAGGGCTCGCCCCGGATCGTCGACATGCGCCGCAGCGAGATCCTGCCCGAGCCGAAGGTCACGGCGAAGGTGTCGGGCCGCGGGCCGGCGCGGGTGCTGCGCTACGCCGTGGCGAAGATCCCCGGCCAGGAGGTGCGGTTCGTCGAGCACTCCAACCGCGGGCAGCGCGTGATCCTCACCGTCAAGGGTGGCGGGACCGGGCGCAAGGCGTTCACGACCTCCGAGGGCAAGGGGACCCGGCGCACCGTGGTCGCCGAGGTGGTGCAGGACGGCCTGGCCCGCGACAACCTCACGGTGGCCCGGTTCGTCGCCCCGGCCCCGGCCGCGGGGACGCCGCGCGGCGTGCGCATCCGGCGCTCCGGCAGCCGCGCGACGGTCACCTGGCGCGGGACGCCGTACGCCAAGACCTACGAGGTGACGGTGAGCACCGGCCGTGGGCGCACCTTCGTGCTCGCGCCCACGGGCAAGCAGCGCTCGGTCCGCTTCACCGGCCTGGTGAAGGGCGAGGGGGCGACGGCCAAGGTGGTGGCGATCACGCCCGCCGGGCGCCGCGGCAAGGGCGCGACCGCCCGGCTCTCCGGCGCGCTGCGCTACGTCACCGTCAAGCCGGTGAAGCGGCCGAAGGTGAAGACGAAGGCCAAGCAGAAGCGCGGCTGAGCCGTCCCCGGGCTTCGGGCGAAAGACTGGGGGGTCTGTCTGGGGGTGGAGCCGTTGGAAAGTCGGTATCGCGACGCTAGCGTGGCCGCGGTGCCTGCCCTGATGATGGTCCTCCGCCAACCCCGCACCTGGCTGGCGATCGTCGTTGCGCTGGTCGCGGTCGCGTCCGCCGCGCCGTCGGCCTCGGCGGCCCTGAAGTGGTCGACGCCCACGCAGATCGACGGCCAGGCGCCGTTCACGGGCGGTCACGGGATCCTGAGCATGTCGTGTCCCTCGACCACGCTGTGCGTGGGCCTGGACTTCGAGGGTCGCGCGGTGGTCTCCACGGCCCCGGCCGCCGGCACGTGGACCCCGCCGGTGTCCATCTCGACGCCTTCCGATCTCAGCGACGTCGACTGCCCGTCGACCACGATGTGCGTCGCCGTCGATCGCCTGGGGGACGTCATCACGACGACGAACCCGACCGGCGGCGCCGGCGCCTGGACGACGACCAACGTGACGTCCAAGTACCTCGCCAGCGTGTCGTGTCCGACGACGTCGTTCTGCGTCGCGAGTGGCGACAGCGGACGCATCCTGACGTCGTCGAACCCGACCGGCGGTGCCGGCACGTGGACGGAGACGGTCACGTCGGGCGGCTTCCTGAACGGGGTCTCCTGTCCCACGACGGCGCTGTGCGTGGCCGTCGACGACGGCGGCCGCATCCTGCGCTCGAGCAATCCGACGGGCGGCGCCGGCGCGTGGAGCGCGGTCGCCAGTGGGGCCACACGGTTGTCGGGCGTCTCGTGTGCCTCGGTCTCGCTGTGCGTCGCCGTCGGCCGGGACGGCATCTCCACCTCGACCAACCCCACCGGCCCCGCCGCCGCGTGGTCGCTCGGCGCGTACGGGTTCGACACGATCACGGACGTGGACTGCCCGACGACCAGCCTGTGCGTCGCGGTCAACCTCTTCGGCCAGAAGATCATCGGCTCGACGAACCCGGCCGGCGGCGCCGCGACCTGGAGCGACCGGCGGTCGACCGACGGCCGGTCGAGCGCGGTCGGTTGCACCCCGTCCGGGGGGCTGTGCGTGGCCGGCGACAACGGCGGGAACGTCTACGCGTCGACCGCGCCCGCGGGCACCGTGTGGCCGAAGACCCTCGTCTCGGGCCGGAACGCGCTGACGGCGGTCTCCTGCCCGGCGGCCACCTTCTGCGCGGCCGTCGACGACGGCGGCCGGGTGCTGACGACCACGAACCCCGCGGGCGCGTGGAGCGCCGCCGCCATCCCGGGCGCGCCGGCGCTGACGGGCATCGACTGCACGTCCTCCTCCTTCTGTGCCGCGGTCGACAGCGCCGGCAACGTGGTCACGTCCACGAACCCGGCGGGCGGGGCCGGCACGTGGACGGTCACGAACGCCGACCTCACGGGTGAGCTCGTCGGCATCTCGTGCCCGTCCACGGGGCTGTGCGTCGCGGTCGACACGCTGGGCTACGTCGCCTGGTCCACGAACCCGACCGGCGGCGCGGCGGCGTGGTCGCGCGTCTCGACCGGCCTCGCCGGTGAGGTGCCGACCAGCATCTCCTGCGCGTCGGTGTCGCTGTGCCTCTACACGGACGGCTCCGGCGCGGTCGTGCGATCGACGGCCCCGACGAACCCCGCCTCCTGGCACCGGGAACCGGGAGCCGCCCAGTCGTGGCATGCGGTCGGCGTCTCCTGTCCCTCCGCGAGCTTCTGCGGTGTGGCGGATTGGAACGGGAACGTCCACTTCTCGACGAACCCGAGCACGGCGACCCCCACCTGGACGCACACCTTCCTCGGCACCGGCATCGGCCCGCGGGTCTTCAGCTGCCCGACCGTGTCGTTCTGCGCCGGAAGCGACACGAGTGCACAAGCCTGGTCCTCGGACGACCCGACCGGCGGCGCGAGCACCTGGGAGGTCCGGGGCAGCAACGTCCGGGGCCACATCGTCACGGGCATGGACTGCGCGACCGCGGCGCGGTGCGTCCTGGTCACCGACGCCGGCGAGGTGGTCGTCGGAGACCACACGCGCGAGCTGACCGTGACCAAGGCGGGCACCGGCACCGGCACCGTGACCAGCGCGCCAGCGGGTCTGAGCTGCGCGGCCGCGTGCGACACCGCCGCGAACGAGTTCGTCGACGGAACGTCGGTCACGCTCACGGCCACGGCCGCCACCGGGTCGCGGTTCACCGGTTGGAGCGGCGCGTGCAGCGGTACCGGCCCGTGCACGGTGAGCATGACCGCGGCGCGGAACGTGACCGCGACGTTCGTCGCCACGTACCAGCTCACCGTCACGAAGGCCGGCTCCGGGAGCGGCACCGTGACGAGCTCACCGGCCGGCATCAGCTGCGGCGCCACCTGCGCGGCCGGCTACGACAGCGGCACGTCGGTCACGCTGACCGCCGCCGCGACGGGTGGCGCCACGTTCACCGGCTGGTCCGGCGGCGGGTGCTCGGGCACCGCCACCTGCACGGTCTCGATGACCGCGGCCACGGCGATCACGGCCACGTTCACGACCCCGATCGTCACGCACGGCCTGACCGTCACCACGTGGGACGGAAGTGGCACGGGGACGGTGTCCGTCGCCGACACCATCCTCAGCTGCAGCAGCCAGTGCCACTACACCGGAGACCACGGCACCGCCGTGGGCCTGACCGCCGTTCCGTCCCCCGGCAGCCGGTTCGCGGGCTGGTCGGGCGGCGGGTGCAGCGGCACCGGGGCATGCGCGTTCACGCTGAACGCCGACACGAACGTCAGCGCCGTGTTCGTCGCGGTGTCCACCCTCTCGGTGACGAAGGCCGGGACCGGCGGTGGGTCCGTGACCAGCGCCCCCGGCGGCATCAGCTGCGGAGCGACGTGCTCCGCCAGCTACGACGACGGGACCGACGTCACCCTCACCGCGACCCCGGTCGCCGGGTCGGTGTTCACCGGCTGGTCCGGCGGCGGATGCTCGGGCACCGCCCCGTGCGTCACCACGCTGTTCGACGGCACGGCGGTCACCGCGACCTTCGCCGCCGATCCCCCGCCGCCCGTCGTCACGACACCGACCACGCCCGATCCCCCGCCGCCCGTCGTCACGACACCGACCACGCCCGACCCCGGACCGACACCCCCGTCTGACGGCCCGCCGTCCGCGGGCGGGACGAAGCCGCGCGTCCCGAACACCACCCTGGTCAAGGCCAAGCTCTCCAAGCGCGCGGCCACGTTCACGTTCAAGGCCGTCGGCGCGGCAACCGGCTTCCGCTGCGCGCTCACGCCCCGCGGCGCGAAGAAGATCACCTACAAGACCTGCCGATCCCCGGTCACCTTCAAGAAGCTCGAGCCGGGGAAGTACACCTTCCGCGTGCGGGCCCTGAACAGCGCCGGTACCGACAAGACGCCGGCGAGCAAGAGCATCACGCTCAAGAAGTAGCGGGCGTTTGCACTGCGCGCGCCCACGGGGGAGCGATCGCGGCCTACAGCGGCAGCCCGCACTGCGCTTCGACCGCGGGGTCGTTCTGGTCCAGCGCGTGCCGCAACTCGCCGAACACGCGCGGGCTGAGGAACCGGTACTTCGAGATGCCGAGGCCGCCGGCCGCGGGGTCGCCGAACAGCCGCTCGACGATCTTGGGCGAGGGGGAGAGGTTGACGGCATCGATGCCCGCGCGGGAGAAGAAGTACGTGGGCAGCACCGGCGTGTCGTCGGCCGTCCAGGCGTCCACCGGACGGAACTCGGCCGAGTTCGGATAGGCGCGCCACGGCTGCGTCGTCCGCCCGCTGAGGATGGCCGAGTAGCACGTGATCGCCCGGGCGACGGGTGGGCCGAGGGGCTGCGGCGTGCCGCGCAACAGCCACGGGTAGGCGACCGGCGTGAGCTGCTCCGCGAACCACTGCTGGGCGGAACGTCCGATCGCGTCCAGCGTCGGGCGCGAGTTGGAGGGCAGCTTCCACGTGGGCGTGTTCAGCTTGCGTGCGGCCGCCTGCAGCTTGCCGTAGTCCCCGACGAGCAGCAGCGCGATGCCGGTCATGCTGCCGGCCGTGTCGAACAGACGGCTGCGGATCGTCCGCGCCAGGGCACCCGCCTTGACCTTCAGCTCCACGCCCAGCTGTGGGCTGCCATCGTCGTGGGTGAGGTAGGAGACGAGGCCGAACGCCGCGGCGATCCCTGCGGCCGCGGAGCTCGCGGGCGGCTTCAGGAACCCGCCGACGGCGGAGACCTTCCCGATCAGCCCGAGCACGAACGACGCCTTGTTGTTCGGGTCCTGCGGGCCGACCAGGTTGTACATCTCGTCGCCCAGCGACTCGAGGTCGATGCGACCCGCATCGCTCCCCTGCAGGAACGGCTTCTGCAGCGCGGCGAAGTACGCCTTGATCGAGTCGACGTCGAAGATCTCGTCCGACAGCTGCTTGCGGACGGCCTTCAGGTCGGCCTCCGTGAAGCCGCGCCCCGTCCCCGGGAACTCCAGCTGCGCCATGCGGCTCGCGATCTGCGTCCAGCCGGCCTCGAAGTTCTGGAAGTACTGCAGCCGGAAGTCGCAGGGCTGACCGGGCTCCGTGCACAGGTTGACCTGGTCGCCGATCCAGCGCTCGGCCGCCTTCTCGCCGGTGGTGAAGGCGGGGAACGCCTCGGGCTTCTGGTAGGCGATCTCGGTCATCTCGGTGTTGACGCCCCCGGCCGGGCCGCCCGCTACGGGGGTGAACTTCATGTCGTGGCCCCGGGCCAGGAACCCCTGCAGGCGCGCGGGCTGGCCGAACACGTCGCTGGCCTCGACCGCGGCCGGGCCGACGTTCGTGCCGCCGACGAGCGCGTAGTCGTGCGTGCCGTCGAGCGCGTCGAACACCGTACGGGTGCCCCCGGCCTGCTCGATCGCCACTGCGGCGTCGTTCCAGGCGCTCGTCTGGCCCTTGGGACGGCCGATGCTCTGCACGATCATCAGGAGATTGGGCGAGCGGTCCCGGTACTCGCGCAGCATCTTGACCACGGGCGCCTGCCGGTCCGCCGGGGTCTTCGCCTGCGGATCGACGTCCGCGACGGTGTTGTGGCCCTTGACCTCGAGGGTCTTCGTGTCGATCAGCAGGACCTGGAACCCGTTCTTCGCGCCGCCCGGCAGCGGCAGCGTGTAGTCGCGGCCGTTGAAGCGGATCGTGTTGCGCCCTTCCTGCGGGCCGCCGACCTGGGTGTCGAAGGTCGGGTGCTCGGGCGCCACGTACCCGTACTCGTCGTCATTCGTGTTCACCTGCAGCAGGCCGGTGATGTCGGCGTCCCGGTCGCCGCCCGCCATCGTCGGGATGCTGGTCCAGGCCGAGTCCTCCGCGGCGACGCCGGGAATCCCGATGATCGAGAACGGGGCGTCCCGGGTGGCGATGCTGTCGCGTTCGGGCGCGGTGAGGGTGTGCCCGAGCTTGCGCATCAGGTTGGCGAGCCCGTCGAGCTCCGCGCCGGGGATGGGGTTCGGTCGTTCGCTGACGACCATGAGGTACTTGTCGCCGGTGCTGTAGCGGTCGGCGATCGCGTGCAGGTCGACGATGCCGGAATGGGCGCGGGGCACGGTGCCGGAGTCCATGACGAAGCGCGTGGCGCGCTCGAGGACGGCCCAGGCGATGCCGTCGCCCTCGGGGCGGTGATATGTGTTGGCCAGCGCCCGGCCGTCGACGCGGATGGTGCCGTCGGCCCTGTCGGACTGCGTCTCGATGGACACGCCGGCCGCCGGGTCGTTCGGCCGGACGTGCACGACGGTCGTGTCGTGCGAGCGCGTGCTGCCGTCGGCCGCGGTCAGGCGCAGCACGTAGGTGCCGGCCTGAGCCGCGTGGAGCGTCGCGGTGGTGCCGCTCGGGCTCCTGAGCTTCGGCTTCGTGCCCTTCGGTGCGCTGGCGATCCGCCAGCGCAGGACCGAGCCGCGCAGCCCGCCGGCATGGCGTGACGGGCGGAGGCCGACCGTGACGGAGCGCTTGGCGTACGTGCCGCGGTCGGGGCCGGCGTCGGACAGCGGCGCCCGACGCAGCGACACCGTTCGCGTGGTGGTGTCGTACCGCCCGTCGAGCATGGTGGCCCGGATCGTGATCCGGTTCGTGCCCCGTCGAAGCCCGTTGCGGGCGGCGAGCTCGCCGATGCGCTCCGTAGCGCGGCCGCGGTGGAAGGCCCCACCGGCGGAGACGCCGTTGACGCGCACGGTCAGCGTGGCGGAGCGGTCCGTCCGGATACGCACGGTGAGGGGCGCCGTCTTGGAGCCGACCTGCACCGTGGCCGGAGAGAGGAGGCGGGGTGCGTGCGTGGTCGTCGTCGCCTGGGCCGCGGCGGGCAGTGCCGTGAGACCGGCGGTGGTCGTCACGACTGCGACAAATGTGCGAAGGTGGCGCATATCGGTGTTACCGTACAGCGTGCGGGAGGCGGATGCGCTGTTTGTGCCAGCGTAGTCCGCGTGAAGGAGATCGCGAGGAAGGCGCTCTGGGAGCGGGATCGCGGTTGGTGATTGTATTCCGAACGTCGTTCGGTACGCTCCCCGGAAATGAGCGAATGCATGCGCGCCACGAACGTCGTCACGGAGCGGGTCGTTCGCCGCCCGAACGCGAGACGACGGGTCGCCCGCGCGCTGACGCTGACCCTCCTGCTGACGCTCGGTCCCGCCGCCATGGCCGAGGCCATCACGCAGCCCACCACCACCCTGCCCGTCACGACGGTCGCCGGGAAGCCGATGGTCGGCATCGACGAATCCAAGGCGATGGCTCCGTCGCTGACCGTCGACCCGGGGCCGAGCGTGCCGCAGCAGCAGGGCGATCGCGGCGCAGCCGTCCTGGTCCCGTTCGTCGTCTCCAACGGCGGCGACGGCCGCACCACGCTGCCGGTCGCGCTCGTGGTGACCGTGCCCGCCGGCCTCCGCTACGCCGGCGTCACCACGCCCGGCTGGACCTGCCGGCCGAGCGCCGGCGCGCTGCGGTGCCGGACGAGCTCCCTCGCGCCGGCCGAGCGCCGGGCGCTCACCCTGCGCCTCACCGTGGGATGGTCTGCCCGCATCGGCGGCTCCGACGTGGTCGGCCGGCTGCCCGGCCGCGTGGCGAAGGGCGAGATCCGCCAGCGGGCCGCCGTGCCGATCAGCGTGCTCTCGGAGCCGGCCGGCCAGCTCCAGGTGGCCCGCTACCGCCTGAGCAAGACGGGCGTGACGCGGTGGATGGACGGGCTCAGCCTGCCGGTGCTCGCCGGCGGCGGCCGCACCATCGTCCTCGGGATGCGCAACGCGGGACCCGGGCGCGTCGTCAGCGCGCCGCGGGCGGACGTCCGGCTCCCCGCCGGCACCCGGCTGGGCTCCTCGGCCACGCTTGCATCGCTGGCCGACCAGCGTGGCCTGCTGGCCCGCGCCACGCTCCACGTGCCGTCGTCGGCGCGCTGGGCCTGCCGTACGCGTACGGAGCGCCACGCGACCTGCACGTTGCGGGGCGCGGGGCCGATCGCGGCCGGCGCCAGCCTGCCCCGCCTGCGGCTCGTCGTCCGCGGCACCGGCGCACCCCGCCAAGCCGACCGCACCGCGAGCATCCGCGTGACCTCGGGGAAGACCGTCCCGGTGAAGCTGCCGGTCGGGCTGACGGTCGGCATGCGCCCGCGCCCCGACCTGCAGACGGACGTGCAGCTGGCCCGTGGCCTGCGGGCCGATGGCCACGGGGCCGCCACCGTGACCGTCCGCAACGCCGGCGTCCGCGCGCGCGGCCTCACCGTCGCGCTCCCCGGCAGCGCGACCCTCGCCGTGCGCCGAGCGTCCGGTACCGGCTGGCGGTGCGTCCGCGCGAGCCGCGGCGGCATGACCTGCCGCGCCGCCTCCCGCTCGCCAAGGGTGCCACGAGCAGGCCGATCCGCCTGCGCCTGACGGCACCGCGCGGCGCCGCGGACCGCACGGCCGCGGTGCGTGCGCGGGCGATGGCCATCGGTGTCCTGCGCAGCGAGCCGGCCCGTCTCGGCCGGGCGGAGGCGCTCGTGCTCGACCCGCTGCACGTTCGCATCGCGCCCCATCCGCGCACGGTCGAACGCGACGGCACCGGCGACCTCGACCACCTGCCCGACACCACCGTCCTCACCGGCGGTGCCTCCGGGACGGACGACAGCGACCCCGTCGACTACGTGTGGACGCAGCTGTGCGTGCGGAAGTCGAAGGCGTGCCGCGTCGCGGCGCCGCGCGTGCGCTGGGTCGGCTCGTCGGAGACGGCGATCGCCCGCTTCCGGGTGCCCGCGGTCAAGCGGCGTACGACGCTGCGCTTCCGGCTCACGGCCCGGGCCACGGGGGACACGGCGTCCGCCACGACGACGGTGACCGTCGCCCCGACCGGCCACCCGACGAGCAAGCGCGACGCCGAGGCGGCCTTCGCCAAGGCGAAGCCCGCCGCTCATCCCGCTGCCGCACGGCGCCTGCCACCGGCGCCCGCGCTGATGAAGGACAACCCGGCGAGCAAGCGCGCCGCGCCGCTCACCGTCAAGACGCTCGACAAGGGCGCGGCGAAGGCCTCGGCGTCCTCGACCACGGCCCCGGCCACGGCCCCGTCGTCATCGCGCGTCGCCGCGCCGCGCGCCCTGCCGGCGCCGTCGACGGCGACCCCGGCGCAGATCGCGCTCTACTGCCAGATCGAGGCGGCGCGCGTCAAGGGCACCGCGGGGGAGGTGACGATCCAGGGCTGGCGGTTCGCCTTCGGCAGGAACCCGCAGGCGGCCAAGCCCGGCCCGTACTGCGGTACGGACGGCTCCACGACGGTGGGCACCGGCACGACGATGACGAACACCGGGCGGCTCTCCGTCGGCGTGATCTCCGCCACCCTCACTCCGACCGGCATATCGATCGCCTACGGGTCGGCGTACATCGACTACGTGTCCTCGAAGATCGGCGACTACGCCAAGGGGCAGCCGGCGACCACGGTCACGATCCCCTTCGGCGCGGACGGGACCATCCTCGGCCTCACCGGGTTCACCCAGACCGAGAGCGTGACCGAGACGTTCCTCGCGGACGTCCTTCCCGATGGGTACAGCGGCCGGCTCGACGTCACGTACAACAAGTTCAACGCCGCGACGCCCGCGACGATCGAGGCCACGGCCGCCCAGGCCAAGGGCCCGGGCCGCATCCGCATCGCCGGCTCCGTGACGATCGACGGCTCCCTGAACCTGACGATGACCGCCACCGACGTGGTGCTGGTCAAAGGCGTCCCGATCGACCTGTCGGGCACCATCGTGCGCCATGGCGGCGGCCGGATCGAGACCCACCTCGTGGGGCAGACCAAGCTCGCCGCGCCGCTGGCCCTCGGCGCGGGCATCTCGGTGCGATGGCTGCGCGCCCGATGGGATGACCTGGGGGCCGACACCCCGGCGGTCGTCACGCTCGAGGGCGCGGGCGACATCAGCCTCAGCGACGATCCGGACGCGGCCGCCGACTGGGTCGACTGGGACGAGTGGCGGGCCGACGGCGGCACCAAGGACGCGCCCGCCGAGTCGCCCGGCCTGGGCCTGACGCTGAAGGGGACGTGGAGCACCGACCGGGCCTGGCGCATCGACGTCACCGGCGCGAACACCACGTGGAAGCCGCTGCCGGTGCTGACCGTGCCCGGCGGCCAGGTGAAGGGCAGCATCGTCGGCACGGGACTGAAGAGCGTCGCCGTCGACGTCAGCGCTCCGGCCGTGCACGTGCAGGTCAACCGCCAGATGGCCGCCGACGTGGAGCTGCGCATCGCCAACGAGCGGGACGCGGGCAACGCGCTGGTGGCGACCGCCTCGGTCGACGCCTCGTACGAGATGACCGTGCGCGACGGCTGGGAACCGACCGAGCTGCACGCCTCCGGCACCGCCGCCGTCGACCTCCAAGCGCGCAAGCTGGAGGTCCGCGACCTCGCGCTCCAGGGCCTGCCCGTCGGCCGGTGGCTGAAGTTCCTGGAGGTCGACGTCAAGAGCCCGCGGCTGTCGATCTCCTGGGGACCGGGCAAGTCGACCGGCATCGGCACCGTCCAGCGGCCCGGCTGCATCGACGCCTCCACCGGTGGCTGGGCGGCCTGCATCACCGCCGAGGCCGACATGCTCGGCCAGGCGAACCTGCCGATCGTCATCGACGTCAGCGACAAGGGCGCGCTGCTCAACGCCCAGCTCGCGCGCTTCACCGGCATCGGCGACTTCAACCTCGGGGCGACCGGCGTCAACGTCATCTACTCGACGTACGACCTCGAGTACGACTACTCGCCGACCCCCGGCACGTACCGCCAGGTGCCGGTGAAGGCCAAGCAGGTGATGATCGCCGCGGCGGCCAAGCTGCCGTCGGACGTCGTGAAGCTGCTCGGCCTCGGATCCTCGTCCGTGCGCAACGACCTGCCGATGGGCGGGGGAGAGCTCGGGCTGCTGCTGACCGGCACGTTCCAGCTGGGATCCGGCGCGATGGAGCTGACCTTCGGCAGCTTCACCAGCGGCGACGTGAGCGTGATGCAGCAGGGCTCGTTCGGCGTGCGGCTCGCGCGGCCCTACGTCCAGTTCCTGTCCAACGCGCGGTTCCGCGGCTTCAAGGTCGGCGGCACCGCGAAGCTGGACTTCACGCTGCCGACGCTCGGTCCGAGCACGCTGGAGGGCGATCTGGGCCTGCTGTTCACGAAGGACCGCGAGGGGGGCAAGACCGGGATGACCGGTGAGCTCGTCATCCGCAAGACGTGGAACGACGCGTTCGGCCTGAAGGGCATGACGGTCTCGGACACACGGATCGCGATCCAGCGAACGGAGTCGGAGTCGCCGGTGCTGGCGATGGGCGGCAAGGTGACGCTGCCCGACAAGATGTCGAGCCTGATCGGTCTGAAGGCCGGGACGCCGATCGAGCTGGACACGCAGTTCAGCCGTGCGAACCCGTGCGCCCGCATCCAGGTCGGCAAGGCCGGTGTCGGCCCGCCGACGGACGCGACCTCGGTCATCGACGTCGGCGGCCGTGGCATCCTCACCGCCTCGTACGCGGAGCTGGCGATCGCCGGCGGCCCCTGCCGCATCGGCTCGAAGATCGTGCAGTCCGGCGAGCTGACGATGAACCACGCGGGCGTGGCGCTCGGCTTCGAGGGCGCGGTCGGCGGGGTGCCCCTGCGGGTGCAGCTCGCGTACGTCATCAAGGACGGGGCGGCCGTCACGCCCGACGCGGGCGGCGGCGCGAAGGCGGCCACCTACTACGAGCTGCTCGGCGTCTCGCGCACCGCGACCGACGCGCAGATCCGCAGCGCGTACAAGAAGCAGGCGCTCGCGCTGAACCCGGACAACAGCCCGGCGGCCGACGCGGCGGAGAAGTACGGCCAGCTGACCACGGTCTACGAGGCGCTGCGCGACCGGGCGAAACGCGACGCGTACGACAAGACGCTCGACGCCGGCGGGTCCGGTGCCGCGCCGCCCCCGGTGCCGGCGCGCAAGGAGACGAGCTTCAAGGGCATCGTCGAGGTCGGGGAGTACAAGGTCGGCCAGCTCACGCTGCGCGACACGCTGATCGAGGTCGAGACGGAGACCGGGGGCGACGGCAAGACAAGTCTCGACGTGGAGTTCGACGGCGGCTTCAAGTGGAGCGACACCGAGGTCGGCGTCCGCGGTCGGTACGTGCGCAACACCACCACCGGGGCCGTCGGTTGGTCGCTCGAGGCGAACCTCCGCGCGCTGTCGCTGGGGTGGATCAACGTGCGGTCGCTCGACGTGAAGATCGCGGCGTCGCGCTGCGAGAAGAGCTGCGGCAGCGTGCCGGCCGGCACGCAGGCGACGCTGAAGGTGAAGGGCGACGTCGAGGTCTTCGGCGCGCGCAAGACCGTCGACTTCGAGGTCCAGCTGCGCAACGGCGACGTCGCGGCCTCCGACGCGCCGTTCACCGGTGACTTCCCCGCCGGACCGGCGACGCTGAAGGGCAGCTTCAACACCAAGTGGGAGGACGGCAAGTACCCGTCGATCTCCTTCGAGGGCGGCGCCTACATGGGCAGCTTCCCCTTGACGGCCGTGAAGGGCACGATCAACCGCGACTACGTCGAGCTCGACGGCGCCTTCAAGCTCGCCGCCTACGCGGTGCGGGTGAAGGGCAGCTTCTACTACGGCCGCCAGGAGACCTTCGACAAGGAGAAGAAGACGGTCCCCAACACCGAGGGCAAGCAGGTACCCGTCCGCCAGTGGGACTTCATGCTCGACGCACAGGTCACCGACGGCTTCCCGTTCGGCGGCTTCGCGCCCGGCGGCCGGCTACGGGTCGGGCGCTTCTACGACGAGCAGAAGAAGACGTCGGTCATCTACGGCGGCCTCGACATCCAGTTCCCGCTCAACGGCGTGCAGGTGACCGTCCGCGGCACGTTCGACACCGTGGGTCGCTTCGAGATCCAGGGGCAGGCGGACCTGAAGTTCAAGGGCTTCACCGCGGCCACCGCCCTCGTGTCGGTGAAGCGCACGTACGACGCCCAGGACAAGCCGGTCACCACCGTGTGGATCCGCGGGCGGGTCGGCGTGCCGAGCGTGCTCGGAGCGGAGGTCGATGGGTTCCTCCAGAAGACATCGAACGACCTCGTCTACAACCTGAAGGGGTCCGGTCGGATCGGGCCGAGCGGCTACTCGCTCGCGCAGGCCAACTTCGAGCTGAGCTCCGAACGCGGCTTCAACGGGTCGTTCAGCGCCAACTACGGGCCGGTGGCGTTCAGCGCGAGCGCGCTCGTGACGCCGACCTGGGCGGTGCGCTTCACCGCGACCGGCAGCCTGAAGGCCGACATCTTCGGCATCGCGTCCTTCACGTGGGGGAGCGCGTCGATCTCGTTCGACAACTGCGCGAACGCCGCCTGCACCGGCAACCCGGGCAGCGCGACGTTCAAGTTCGCGGTGAACGTGGCCGACTTCCTCGGGCGGTACGGCGTGTCGTTCAACGGCACGCTGGCCAACAACGAGAGCAGCAAGGTCAAGCTGTGCTTCCCGACGACGTGTGGCGTGGAGAAGATCTCGACCGGCGTCG
>Ga0247758_1001613_pt1 | contig 15723 bp, 9 predicted proteins | sample UWRJL156409C4_FD_180950 | JGI IMG/M metagenome (GOLD analysis project Ga0247758, IMG submission 180950) | Plant litter microbial communities from Arlington Agricultural Research Station in Wisconsin, United States - UWRJ-L156-409C-4 | ecosystem: Environmental > Terrestrial > Plant litter >...
CAATGATTTGGGGGCGCTACGCGACTTCTCGCGCATCTCCAGCGTTTCCGGTGGCAGCATCACGGCCGGCGTTTTGGCGCACGCCTGGCGCGAGCTCAGCTTCGACCACCAAGATCGCGCGACGAACTTCGACGAGCGAGTGACCCAGCCCTTGCGCCGCTTCGCCTCGCATACGCTGGATATCAAGGCAGGAGTGTTCGGGTTGCTACCGTTCGTGGGACCGGCAAGCGTACTCCAAAAGGCGTACGCCAAATCCTTGGTAGGCAAAGCGACGTTGCAAGACCTTCCGTCGGACGAGGAAGGTCCGAGGTTCATCTTCAACGCCGCAAACCTGCAGACGGGCGTCTTGTTTCGGATGTCGCGCCCTTACATGGCCGACTGGAAGCTGGGCCAGTGGGCTGCCCCCACACTCCCGCTCGCAACCGCGATGGCTGCATCGTCTGCATTCCCGCCTTTCTTCTCACCGCTGATCGTCAAACCCGGCGCGCTCCCGGAAAACCCGGATCCCGAGTTCGAGCAGACTCATTCCAAGATGTATCAGCGGTTGTGCAACCGCATCTTGCTGACAGACGGTGGCGTGTACGACAATTTTGGGTCGGAGCCGCTGAAGGGTTTTCCGGTAGTGGTGCTGAGTGACGCCGGTAAGCGCCTGGAAGAAGCGCAGCGCCCGTTGCTGGACTGGTTCTCGCAACTGCTACGCATCCGCGCCATGTACGACGATCAGGTGCGCGCGCTACGCGTTCGCTGGCTCGCAGAGAAATTCGATCGACAGGAAACGAACGGCGTCTATTTCTCGATGCGTGGCGAGCTGATTACGCGGGGCGACTGGGACAACGGCACGTCGGCCTCGGCGAGCTTCAGCGAGATCTCCAAGATCCCGACCCGCCTCAAAGCTCTGCCGCAAGCCAAGCAAGAACTGCTCATCACTTGTGGTGCACAGCATTGCCTTGCGTCGTTGCGCAAAGCGAAATCACTCGGTGCGCTGCCTGGTCCGCTCGGTGATCGCGTGTGACACCACACGCTCATGGGTCACAGGCGCAACCCCGCGGTCGCAGGCATTCCTTACCGCTGGTGATGCATGTGTCCCCACACGCCGTGCCCGTACTGCAAAAGCGGCAGCACTCTTGGGGCCCTCGTTCGCCTTCGAAGCAACCCGCTGCAACCGTGCAGGAATACTCGAACTCCGCCGTTGGCAGGCCATTTTGCGGCGAAACAGAGCCGAGGGGCGTGATCCGGTAGTCCGCGCCCGACACATCGGTACGGATCGTACCGTTCGCGATGTGCGTTTCGAGAAAAGCGGGGGGACGGCTCGGCGGCGTGCCTGCCTCGGTTTGGAGAACCAAGCGGGTGTGCACCGCGCCGAGCGTATCGTAGGTCCTTTTTGCCGGATGACCGTGGTTGTTCTTGCCGGTCGAGATGATGACGACCTCCGGCTGTATCGATTCTAGAAATCCACGCTCGCTCCCGTTCGCAGCACCGTGGTGACTCGCACGGAGCACTTCCACCTTGATCTTCCGCCGCTTGAGCTCGGCGCCCAACGCGCCCTCCAACGGCGCGCGTTCTTCCCCGTACTCCTGACCAATCAGATCACCCTCGATCAGGCAATCGAAGTCGCCTGGGCCCGAGACGAGCACGGCAATACTGCGCTCGTTGTCGCTGTCCGCCTTGGCAATCCTCTGCGGTTCTTTCTGCCCGAGAACATAGCCACCACCCGCCACGATCGTGGCAGTGTAGGACCCGCCTAGGTCGAGGACTTCGCCGATCAGTTCACCGTCTTGCACGTGCTCGGCTGGGACGGGGAGCGTATCGCCCCAGGCGCAGCGCTGCCAGTCGCGGGCAGAGTCCGTGGGCTTGTTTTTGCCTCCGTTGTCGAACAGGCGGCTGCGAGGAAAGTACGAAGTGGGAGCGCAGTCACGGTCCCACAACAATGATTTGGAAGGCCCAACATTGACGAACCCGCCCAGGTGATCCGCGTCAAAATGGGAGAGCACGACGTAGTCGACCACGGTCACACCCTGTGCACGGAGCAACTCCGACACGATTCGGCTTCGGCCGCGATCGCCGGCATCCACCAGCAGAGTCTTCCTCCGGCCGTGCGCATCTGGCGGGCCAAGCACCACGCTCGCATCGCCTTGCCCGACATCGACCGAGAAAATGGAAAGCCCCGGCGAGCGCGCGGCGAGCGTAGGGGGCGACCCCGGCGCCGCGGGCCCCGCAGCTTGCGGATCCCCCGCCCCCTCTGGATCATGCGCAGCAGCGCTCGGTGCGCTCGTCGGCCCGTGTGGCGACTCGGTCTGCGAGCCCTCGTGAAGTGCACCAAACGCGACGGGGGCAGCGATCAAAAGCGCCGGAGTCAGCGCCTCGAGGACTGAACGCACGGTGTCTGTCGTCGGCATCGCCGCTCAACCCGTCTCGTCGGAAGGTGCTGAACTTTGCGCCCCGGCCGCCGCGGTTGCTTCCACCTGCTTCGTCCGTTGAGTCATGCTCTTCGCACCCAGGTAGGTCGCGCCGCTGATACCCATCAACACCAATGCCTGAGTCGGCACAGTCGGAAATTCCGCGGGATCGAGCATCAGACGGTAGAGCCAGGCGAACGTGATGATCGCGGTCCAGAGCAGGGCCTGCAGACGCGACAGGCTCACCCCGGTTCCGTCCTCGTTTCGGACCAACGCCATCACTGGCCCGCGGAAGTCCTTCTTGAGCGCCCCGAGCACGACCGAGGCGAACAGCGTGAGCATCAGCGCGGCGTATCCGACAAAAATGGGCACTGAAACCCAGCGCGCGATCGCTTGCGTCGCATCATGCGAATAGTGGATCAACAGATACGCAAACGTGAGCACCACGACGACGCCAAATCCGATCTTCAGAGCGTCCGGCCAGGTCGGCACTTGCTTCGCAACATGTGACCTCGAAGCGGCGGGAGCGGTAGAAATGGCCGTCGCAGGGAGGATGCTAGCTGGCTCTGCCTTGGTTGGCTCTCCATCAACCGGCGCCGAGCTGGTCGGCATAGCGGGCACCCTAGAGATCAAGGGGGGAACGCTACGGTGCGTCGGCTGGGCAGCGGGAGGTGTGGCCGGGGGAGGACTGCTCGGCTCATTCGCAGGCTCGAGTGGAGGAGGCTCGTCTGGAGGGCTCGATTCGGGGTCTTGGTCTCCCGGCCTCGCCAGTTCACTCTCTGCGAACGCAAGCGCCTTTTGAAGAACTGCAGACAACCTGGTTCTATCTCTCGAAGGCCCGGTGGTCCACGACCAGAAGTATCCAATGCCGATTGATGCACCAGCGACGACGACGAATAGAAAGATGGCGAATACATCGAGAGGGACGCCGCCCAATTCTCGATACGTGAGTATCCCCGGAAATAGTGTGTTCACGCCGACGGCTACCCAAGTTCCGGCGAATATCGAAGGCAGGAAAATCGCTGGCCAATTGCCAAAGTGTATCGTGATCGGATCCTGACGCTGTGTTCCCATCGGTGGCAGCCCGAGGGCGATCTCCACCGCTTGCATGTAATACCCTCCCGTACGCTTCAGGACTCGCAACGCCGCACAAATCGAAAAGATCGCGGGGACCGCGATTGCAAAGCCAATGCACGAGACGACGAGCGCCAAGCTTCGAGCATCGGGTGTCTTTGCTTGGATCCAGGCCGCAAACAGGAAAGCTTGAGAGGTCACGAGCCAAGTCATGCGCTGACCGATCAGCTCCAACTCACGCTCGACCTTTTTTACGAAATGCTCTCGAATGCGCCAGAGCTCATCTTGTTCTGTTGACGCGAATACCTTTGCTGAGCTCATCTTCTCTTACCGCTGATCTGCATTAGCCGCGGGCCGTGTTTCCGCGAAAGCCCCAGCAACGAGTTCAGAAAAATGACTACTGGCCGCAATCGAGCCTGACCACGCCGAGCCTTCGACCGCACGAATGAAGGACCGCGCGCAGTGCCACGAGTGACGCGGAGGACAAGCCGCGTCAATGGCGTCGGCGTAGTTGGTCGCTCGAAATAGCAAGAACGTTCATAGCGGGCAGTCGTACGAGCACCGCGTCGGACCGGGGCTACTCAAAAATGCATCGCTTCACTGGCAGCGAGCGATGCACTGGCCCTGAGTATTTGCAGGTACGTTCGCGCACGATTGCTGACACTGCGCCGCTACGCTGGTTCGGGTCTGTGACTGCAAGAAGCCGCAAGCGCTCACCACTCCAGCAAACCCAAGAATCAACGTGACCCGCCACATCGACATGCAGATCCGCTACCACGCGCTGTGCTCACGAGCAACGGCCTGCGGAAATGAAACCGCAACACGCACCGAAGACAGCGCCAGCTCGTCGGAATTCGTCGCCTCCACAAGCGAGATTCAGGGCTTGGCTTTGAAACCCCACACCGTGTAGCCCGCGGTGTTCGTCACGGCGGCGGTGATCAAATGACCCGATGCAGCGTAGGATGCGGCGATCGAGTCGAGCGATGCACCGGCGAATTGATCTTGCTCGTAGTCGTAGACCACGGTGCTGCCCTTGGGTTTGAAGCCCCAAACCGTGTAACCCGCGGTATTCGTCACCGCGGCCGTGATCACGTACCCGCCCGCCGCGTAGTTCGATGCGACGCTATCGAGCGATGCGCCCGCGAATTGATCTTGCTTGTAGTCGTAGACCACGGTGCTGCCCTTGGGTTTGAAAGCCCAAACCGTGTAGCCCGCGGTATTCGTCACGGCGGCCGTGATCACGTACCCACCCGCCGCGTAGCTGGCCGCGATGCTGCCGAGCGACGCACCCGCGAATTGATCTTGCCGGTAGTCGTAAACCACGGTGCTGCCCTTCGGCTTGAAGCCCCAGACCGTGTAGCCCGCGGTGTTCGTCACGGCCGCGGTGATCACATAGCCGCCCGCCGCATAGCTGGACGCGACGCTGTCGAGTGACGCGCCCGCGAATTGATCTTGCCGGTAGTCGTAAGCCGCAGTGCTGCCCTTCGGCTTGAAGCCCCAAACCGTGTAACCGGCCGTGTTCGTGGTGGCCGTCGTGATCACATAGCCGCCCGCGGCATAGTTCGACGCGACGCTATCGAGCGATGAGCCCGCGAATTGATCGAGCCGCTGATCGTAAACCGGTGCGCGCTCGACCAGCTTGTTGAGGAGTAGCGAATCGACCGTGGCAGCGCCCCCCGAACCGCCGGAGCCGCCGCTGCCCGCGTGCCCACCCGCCGCCCCCGCGAAACCCGCACTCCCCGCCGTGCTTCCACCGAAACCAGCGCTGCCTCCAATGCTTGGCATGCCGCCGGTGCCGCCGACATTGACGCCACCACCAGAACCGCCCGCCCCCGACGTACCCCCGGAACCAAGCGGCTTGCCGCCGGCATCCAACGTTCGCAAAGGGCAGTCGAACGAAAACGTGACGCTCGCGCGAGGCAGCGGTTTGCTCGGACCCGGGTAGTCGTTCGACGCTTCCGTGGAGAAGAGATCACGACAAGCGACTTCACCGCTTACGTACTTCTCGTCGAAACGGGTGACATCCACACTGCACGTGCTGTGTGCATAGGGCGACACCGACCTATCGTAATAGTACCAATACTCGTAGATTTTTGCGTCAGGCCCGGGTGGCAGCCGCGCGATGGCGGCAAGCTCACTCCCCCCGCTGGGTTCGTCATACGACAAGCTAGAGGAGAACGGCGCGACGCCCGTGTGGCGGATGGCAACCACGGCCTCCGACGGGGAGCGGATGGTACCGACGGAAACCGTCAGACCCGGCGCGCGGCGCACGCCGTTGATGGTGCTACCCAAAGGCCTGTACACGCAATCCACCAGATCCCCGCTGGAATTCGCGGCATCCGCCGGGCCATCGAACGAGCGGGAGGAGCTGCCGAAGGCTTGGCTCAGGGTGAGAATGGTGACTTGACCGCGCGCAAGCCGCGCTGGGTCGGCCATGCGCGCGCCACTCACACCACCCTGTGGGTTGACTGCCGTGTCTGGGCTCGAAAGGTCACTCGAGCAAGCGACGAGTTGCCACGAGCACGAGCCGACAAGCACCGCAGCGACCCATGTACCTACCGAACGAAACCCAAACCCCAAAACGCATTCTCCTTCAACGAGCGAACTTACACTCGCCGCACCTTCACTCGCAAGATGATTCGACGCGCTCGGACGCGCTCGGACGCGCTCGGACAGATCAGATACGCACGCGGCATGAAGCGATAATCATTGAGAACGAGAGAGCACTATCGCTATAGTGAGTCCGATTAACCGGCACGCCGGGGCAAGCAAAGAACAGATGAGAGAGCTCATGGGCGCGTGGTGGTACGGTGTGGTTCTTCTAGGGGTTTCAGGTGTATTTGGAGGCGTGCTGGGTTGCTCGTCGAGCGATCCAGCGCCGCCGGCTCCGGTCGTTGAAGGCTGTGTTTCAGATAGTGACTGCGACAGCGGATTGCTTTGCGATGAGCAGCGCGCCTGCGTTCAGTGTCGCTTCGATTCCCAATGCGCCGACACGCAGCGCTGCGACTCCGGGCAATGTCTCACACGTGTGTCGTGCGCGAGTTCGGCTGATTGCCAAAGCGCTGCGGCGCCCGCCTGCGACAAGCAACTCGGCGAATGCTTCGAGTGCGTATCGGCGAGCGATTGCGGGCCAGGAAAGTCCTGCAATTCCAGGCACAACTGTATCGAGGCACACGCTTGCGCCAACAGCGCGGCCTGCCCCAGCGGGCAAGTATGCAGCGCCGGGGCCTGTACGGATTGCCGCTCGGACCAGGACTGCGGTACGGCTCAACGCTGTTCCGAACACCAATGTACGGCACCCTGCGCGGCGGATACCGATTGCTCGCCGAAGGGTCTACTGTGCGATCCGGTGCGCGCCGCCTGCGTCGAGTGCGTAGTCACTAGTGACTGTCCGAGCAGCTCCCATTGCGACGCGGGCAGTTGCGTGCGTGATGTGTGTCAGCCGGGTGACGTCGAGTGCTCGTTGGACGCGACCGCGGCATCGGTTTGCGCTCCCAAAGGGGATCGCTTCATCAGCTTGCTCTGCGCGCAGGGACAAGTGTGCACCGACAAGGGCAGCGGGGTGCGCTGTTCGAACTGGGAGTGCACACCGGGCGTCAGTCGATGCAGCACGGACGGCGCGCGCGTCGAGCAATGCACCATGGATGGCCTATCCACGAGCGTCATTCAGGAGTGCGGCGCGAATCAGGTGTGCAGCAACGCTCAGTGCACGAACGTCGTCTGCACGCCGGACACCACCTTCTGCAAAGCGTCGGCCGTGTATCGTTGTAATGCCGACGGCACTTCGCTCACCCGCATCGAGCAGTGCGTCAGCAGCGCGTTCTGTGACGAAGAAAAGGCTGCTTGTGTGCAGCAGGTCTGCTCCCCCGGCCAAACCAGCTGCACGGGCAAGGGGAACCAACGTGGCACGTGCAAGGGCGACGGCAGCGGCTACGAAGACCTGAACGATTGCGAAGCGGACGAGCTGTGCGCAGGCGGCACCTGTGTGCCCATCGGCTGCACCGCCCAAACCTCGTTCTGCGACGGACCGGGCAAGGTGCGAACCTGTAACAGCGCGGGCACCGCGAGCGTCGTCAGCCAAGTTTGCGATCCGAGCGCGCACTGCGTCGAATCCGGCACCACCGCGAGTTGCAACAAGGGGACTTGTCTCGCCAATACGGGCGCTTGCGACGGCAACCTGGCATTGCTCTGCAAGCCCGATGGCCTCGGCTACACCGACAGCGGGACTGACTGCGCCGCGAGCGGCAAAGTGTGCAGCGCTGGAACTTGCGTCACCAAACAGTGCGACAACGGCACGCTGTCCTGCGTCTCCAACACGGTCATGTTGTGCACGGCCAACGTGCAACAAGTCTTCCAAACCTGCAGTTCCAGTCAGTATTGCGACGCCACGGACAAGAGTTGCAAGCCGCGGGTGTGCCCACCCAACGTCACTGCTTGCAGCGGCCAAGTCGTGACCACCTGCAATGCCGATGGCTCGGCCTTCCTGAACACGGGCACGGTCGACTGCGCGGCGAGCGGCAAGATCTGCAGCATCGGCACGTGCGTGACGCTGAGCTGCGCGGCAAATCAAACGTTTTGTCAGGGCGGCAACGTATACAAATGCAGCGAAAGCGGCACCAGTTCCGCGCTTTTGGCCGATTGCTACGACCCTTCCCAACATTGCGTGCAGTTCGGCAATAGCGCCCAGTGCGTCAGCGATGTTTGCACCAAAAACGCGCAGACTTGCTCCGGCAACGCTTTGGTCACATGCAACGCAGAGGGCACCGCTTACAGCTCCACGACCGATTGCGGCGCTCAGGTGTGCATCGCGGGCGCGTGCACACCGAAGATCTGCCAACCGGGCACCTTTCAGTGCTCGGGCAATGTCTCGCAAGTCTGCAATGCGACGGGCACTGCGTACAGCACCAGCCAAACTTGCGGGTCGACGAGCTTCTGCGCGGATGGTGGCAAGTGCGTGCCGCTGGTGTGCGCACCCGGCGCAGCTGCGTGCGTGGGGAATAACTACGGCTTCTGCAATGCGGGTGGCAGCGCGTTGGCGTCCGGCGGCACTGACTGTTCTTCTTCTGGGCAGGTTTGCGACACCGCGGGCTGCATCGCCACCGCGACGGACGGCCTGAGCAGTAGCACCAATACCAGTCTCTATTACGCGACTCCCAATGTGCTGCTCGGCGCCGCGATCCGGGCCAGCTCCAATCGCCGACTCATCCGCATGCAAGCGAATCTGTCCAGCACTGCCGCCGCAACCCTGCGTTTCCTCGGCTATGTAAGCGATACCCAAGCGGGCCCGTATCTTCCGCTATTCGATACCTCGGTTCCGCTGCCCAAAGGGGCATATGGGGTCTACGACTCCGACCCGCTCGACGTGCCAATCGTAGCTGGCAAATTCTACTTCTTTGCTGAGCTGTTCGGGAGTCCCTACTACTACTTCGGGGACCCGAGCTATAGCTCCCGCTACCTCGGCTTGGGGCGAGTGATCGGGACTTACTCGAGCATCAATGTCGCGCAACCACCGCAGTCCATCACCAGCCTAACTACGACCGGCGCGGTCCCGGACATCCGACTCATCACGAAGGCACCGTGAGCCAAAACATGAAAGCGTTTCTCTGCCTCCGTCTCGTGCGACAATCGAAAATTGTCTTGGCTCTCGCGCTTGCGCTTGGCAGCGTCGTCAGCGGCTGCACCTCGAGCGACGCGCCCGTGCAAGCCGTTCCGGACGTCGTAGCCAGCGCCTGTCACGACGACAGCGGCTGCGTCGACGGCAAGCATTGTGATCCAGAGCTCGGCTGCGTGGCATGCCACGTCGACTCGCAGTGCACCTCGGGGCAGCGCTGCGCTCAAGGCCAGTGCTCCGCTGCTATTGCGTGCGAAACGAACGCCGACTGCAAGGGCAGCCCGTTTTCCGTCTGTCATTCCGGCGCGCTCGAATGCGTGGAATGCAACGTCGACCTGGACTGCGGCAAGGGTGCGACCTGCGCTTCGAATCACTGCAAAAAGCGCAGCAAATGCGAAAAAGAAAGCGAATGCCTGAACGGCTCGCACTGCGATCTGGGCACCGGCCAATGCGCTCAGTGCGTGGTGGATGCGCATTGCGGCTCCGGGCAGCGCTGCCTCGAAGATCGCTGTGTCACGCCGTGCGCGAGCGATGCCGCCTGCGACAAGGGGCTGCACTGTGATGGCTCGGGCCAGTGTCGAGAATGCGCCACGGACGCCCACTGCGCCAAGAATCGCCACTGCGACGCGGGTCGCTGCGAGGTCGACATCTGTCCACAAGGCACGAGCACTTGCGCTCCGAAAGACGGCGGAACCCGAACCTGCTCCGACAACGGGGATCACTTCGAAGACACCCTGTGCCCCGCCAGCCAAACCTGCCAGGCCGACGGCGACAAGGCCCAGTGCCAGCCGTGGCTGTGCTCACCTGGCGTGAGTACTTGTAACGAGGCCGAAGACGCCGTGCAGGTGTGTGCGGCAGACGGGCTCTCGTTCGAGAGCAGCGAAAGTTGTGCCAAGGGCGAGCATTGCCACTTCGGCAAATGCGTCACCGGGATGTGTGAAGCCAATCAGCTGTCGTGCAAAGACGGCAACTCCTACCTGTGCGCGATCGACGGCTTCAGCCTCGCGCTGCAGGCGTCCTGCACCGCCACGCAATTTTGCGACGAAAGCAGCGGTGCCTGTCGCGAGCGGTCGTGCACGCCAGGCACGAAGATGTGCTTCGCGGGCAACGTCGCGACCTGTCGCACGAACGGTGGGGGCTACGACATGACCCCCTGCCCCGTCGATCAATTGTGCGTCGCGGGCGGCACCTGCAAGCCGACCCTGTGCGCACCGAATCAAAGCTTCTGCAGTAGTACCAACACCATCGCCTACTGCGATTCCACAGGCACGGTGATCAACCAGCAAGTCACTTGCAACAGCGGCGCGCATTGCGGCACGAGCAGCAACTTGGCCGCCTGCCAGGGCGACGCCTGCACGCCGGGATCGAGGGTGTGCACGCAGTCCACGGCCACCGTGTGCAAGGCGGACGGCACCGGCCCCGAAGCAGGCGGAACCGACTGCGCAGCCGCCGGGGGCCGCTGCCTCAACGGGCAATGCGTGAAGCTCGTTTGCAAGCCAAACCAGCTCTACTGCGACGGCGACCTATCGATGGTCTGCTACAGCGACGGCTCTGGTTCGAGCACGTATCAAAATTGCGCCTCGTTCGGCCTGCGTTGCAACCCCGCGACCGCCAATTGTGAATCGACCAAGTGCAGCGCGGGCGCAGTCTCGTGTTCGGGCAACTTGGTCGTGCAATGTGACGCCTCGGGCTTCCTTTCCACGACGCTCAAGGATTGCGCGACGACCGGACAAAAGTGCAGCAACGGCGCGTGCGCAAACAGCGTGTGTACGCCGAGCACGACTTACTGCAAGGGCAACGACGTCTACACCTGCAGTAGCGACGGCACTGGTGAATACCTCAGCACCCTGTGCGGCAACACGGCCCATTGCACCGGCTCGTACTGCACGAGCAATGTGTGTCAGCCGGGGCAGCCGGTATGCAACGGCAACGCCGTCACCACTTGCGCCGCGGACGGCTCCGGGCCCGCCGCCGCAGGCGTTGCTTGCGCCGCCAACCAGGCGTGCGTCAGTGGGGCATGCCAAGCCACGACTTGCAATCCGAACGCGCTCTATTGCCAAGACAGCGACGTCATGAAGTGCAACTCGCTCGGCACCAGCGCCACCCTGAGCCAACACTGCTTCTCGGATAGTTATTGCGACGCGGGCACTTGCAAGGCCGACCAATGCCCCAATGGGCTCGCCTTCTGCAAGAACGAGGTATTCGCCACCTGCAAAGCAGATGGCTCCGGCCCGGTCTCGAGCGGAACCAATTGTGCGGCAAGCAGCCAGGCCTGCGGCTTTTCAGGCTGCGCCGTTCAGGTAGAAGACGCCCTCGGCACCGGCTCTAAGTCGGGCGCGGTCATCGAATCCATGTACACCGAGCTGATCAGCGTATCTACCGCACGCAAGCTGGTGCGTATCGACATGACCATGGCGCAGACCGGCGGCACACCGAACTGGGTCGTGTACTCCTCCGCCGATCTGACGACATTCTACCGCGTGCTCACGCCCGTTGCCGGCACCCTCATGGGCCCCGGCGTGGCCAGCTCGGGACCGATCAACGTGCAGCTGCAAGCGGGCCTGTACTACTTGATTGGCCTGTACTCGACCGGCCCTTCCTGGCCGAACTACGACCAAATCCCGCTGCCCCGTCTCAGCTTCGGCACCGTCCTCGGCTCGGTCACCACGTACGCTTCGTACACTTCGCAGTCCATCCCCGCGAGCAGCTACAACCAAGGCCAATCGACATACCGAATGACATTGGCGACCACGCTGCCCTGAGCAAGCGGAGCGAGGAACCCGGTGGCCCCTGTCGGACTCGAACCGACATGATCTCGCGATCGAGGGATTTTAAGAGCTGCCCTGTTGCGCCCCATGTAGCGTGATCGTTGATTTCTCGGCCGATGTCGTGCGCCATTCGGGGCAATGGCGGCCGATGCGGGTCCGGTTGACTCACCTTTTGACTCAGCTTTCCGCGCGAGAGCCGCTGCCTTGAACTCCGGAATTGCCTCATCTAGCGGCAGCAGCTCGCCGAGCTTTTCTTCCACAGCTCCACGCACCGCGCGCTTGTATTTGTAAATCATCTGGCTCGACTTGTGTCCGGTCCGGTCGGTGATCCACGCCTCAGTCTTGCCGGCTGCCAGGTTGAGCGTGACGAAGGTCGCGCGCAGGTCGTGCGCGCGGATCTGCTGGCGGGTCTCGGTGCTCTCGAACAGCTTGGCGCGCGTAACCTTGGCCGTGTGCAGGTCGTCCCGCAGCGCTTCCGCCAGCCGGGAAAGCGGCGTTGCGAAGATCTGGGCAGCCTCGGGGGAGCCACTCGGCCGGAACGAGACCAGCGCCTCTTTGACGCCCGGCGAAAGGCTCCAGTCCCTAGGGTCGTCCGTCTTGTTCTCGTCCAAGTAAACCCGGTTGCCGACGACATCGCGCCAAGTCAGAAGTGCGGCCTCGCCCGCGCGCAAGCCCTCACGGCTCAGGAAGCCGTAGAGCATGCGCCGGGCCAGCGGTATCTCTAAGCAGCCGAGCAGCTGAGCATCCTCCGCCGGTTCTAAGTAGGACTTCGCCTTCTTGCTTCGGTGCTCGGGGAGAAACCCCGCAGGCAGCGGACTGCGGCCGAGCACCTTGAGTGGGTAAACGGCCAGCTTCAGCACCTTGGAAATCAGCTGCGCGTATTGGCGACGCGACGCGCTGGCCAGTTTCGGATCGAGCGCACGCATGGCGCGCTCGGCATCCTCGAGAGCGAACGATGCAAGCGGCACCGCGCCGATCGTCTTGTAAAGGAGCTCAAGCCGCCCCACGTCGTGGCCGACTGACTTTTTCTTCTTAACGTAGTCGGGGAAGTCGCGCAGTAACTCCTCACTGGTCCACTTCTCACCCAGCTGCTGGAACGTTAGCCCCGAAGCCGCCGGCAGGGTTGGCACCGCAACGCCGGTCCGCTTCGCGATGTCGGCTTGCAACGCAGCTAGCGTCTCGGGGCTGCACTGAGCAGCCAGGCTCAGGGTCTTGTCTGCTTGGGTTGCGTCGACACCGCCCAGAGTCAAGCAGCGCGCCATGGCTTTGAGGGCGGCTGCCCGTGCTTCGTCCGGCACGTGGAAGCGCTTCTGTGTGCCGCAGAATCGAAGCCGTGCTGTGATCATCGTCGCTCCTTGCTGAAGACCAAACGCTTCGAAACTGGATCAACGATGACCAGCGGCTCGGCCTTGCTCGCAGCCGACATACGAGCAGGCTGGACAGTCGGCAGGCGCTTCGTGCCCGGACCAACCAAGGACCCATCCGACCGCGGCGCGACCTTCTGGAGCTCCGCCCACTTGTCCAGATCGTCCGAATCGAAAACGACCCGCGCGCCGATCCGAATCGCCGGCAAGCCGGGCCGCACGTGCTCGTAGAAGGTACGGACCGAGACGCCCAGGTATTCGGCTGCCTCCGGTACGGAGAGCTTCGCGCGGCCCGGATCGCTCATGGGTTCCGGCTCTGCAAGAGAGCGCGGGGCGCGTGCTTGCGTCCCTTCGCCGTCCGTGGGCGCCCCGTTGTCAGGGCCTTCGTCGGCACGGTCTTGGCGCGACCGGCGGTCAGCGCCTTCGGCACCGTGCCAGGTGGGCGCGTGCGGTTCGCAGTGTAGATAGATGCCTCCACCTCGCGGACCAAACTCACTTCAACCAAATACCGCGAGACACCTAGCTCCGCGGAGAGTCGTTCGATCAGAAGGTCCACGGCCTCCACAATCACGCCCTCTTCAATGCTGCTCAGCTCACCCTTGAGATTTTCCATTTTGTCCTGACTCCCTCAGCGTCTTGATACGGCACATTGAGCGCGAGACAACAGCATTTTCGTCACGAAGAAGATCATTTATTTGCGCTGTCCATCAGCGCGACTTGATGGCATGATCCCGACTCCACACAGCCATTCATCAATTGATTGTTGGTAGTGCAGCAGTGGGTTGGCTTTCAACTCTTCGGCATTTTGCCCGCGATCGAGAGCCCACGCCTGCCGCAGCTAGTGCAAGCTATCTGCTGCTCGCTTCGTAAGCGTGACGCTTGATGCGCCTTGCCCTTCGATCCTCGCCCGTTCTTGTGCAATCGGCGCTGAATGAAGGCTTGCCGCGCATTGTTGATTTTGCCCATGTCGAGTTACTTGGATTTATGACCGGGTCACTTTTGACCCGGTCCGGGTCCATCACGACCCATTACGCGTTTGCTCCGAACTGCTTATCCTGACGCAATGACCAGAATGCTAGTCGGGTTGCTTGTTCTCATGTCGTGCTTGCAGGGGTGCGCCATCGCGTCAGATGGCGCACCCACAGAGCTGGTCAGTGATCGCACCGGCTTCGTCGCATGGCACGTCTTTCCCGGCGAGTTCCTCAGCGTCACTGGCAACATTCAAGTCGGCAGCTTCGAAGGCGACTTGACCGCAGTGCAGCACCAAACCTGCGTTGTCGTGTCGAACGTCGGACAGTGCGACACCAACGGCAATCGAGAGTTTGCCTTCGGTGAGTTCTGCGATGAAGGTCTTCTTGCGATCCAGCTGCGAGAAGAGCCCGGCACGTCCATCACCTTGAACGCGCAGACCGGACACGGTGCGTGTGTTGACGGTGTGCCGACGAAACTCACCGATCAGTTGGCACGCTGAGACAGCGCGAACTCGAGTGCAGTGCCGCTTGCGTGCGCGACCAGGAAGCGCCGGTCCGCCGCAATGATCCGGTTCCAGCCGCTGGTTGCTACGCGCTGGTTACCTACGGAGGCATTTCTCCAACTCGCGCCCCGGTCGATTGAGTACGCGATCCCTCCGTAGTCGCCGTTACGTGTCGGCGCGACCCACGTTGAATCGATGACGGCCAGGTCTTTTGCCGTGGCGGCCGCGACGCTGACGGCCAAGGTCCAGGTGAGTCCGTCCAGTGACGTCACAACAGCACCGCCATCCGAGACCGCCATCCAGAGCGCTTCGCTCGCGCTGTACGCCAGACCGGTCCAAGTCTGCGTCGTCGGCAGAGTGCGCGCCGTCCACGTCAGTCCGTCCGGACTGGTCAGCACCTTGTCCAAGGCACTGCCAGCGAGCATGACGAACAAGCTGCCGTTCCAGACGATGCGCTTCGGACCAATGCCCCAGCCGCCAGTGACGGTCACGCCAGCGTTGCTCCAAGTGATGCCGTCCGTGGAGCGCTGAATCGCGCCGAAGGTGCCGCACGCAACCCAAACCGAACCGGGTCCGTTGCAGAGCACCGAACTCGCCGGCAAGCCCGAGGCTACCAGCGTCCACGTCGTGCCAGCGTCTATCGTGCGCATGAGGTTGCCGGCGCCCGACTGCGAAGCGAGGAACGACCGCACGCCGCCCGAGGCGCCGGACAATCCCGCGGCAAGATCGAAGGCTGCCGCGCCGAGCACGCCGCCGAACGACACCGCGTTACCCCACAGCGTGCCATCGTCACTGGTCACTGACTTGGTGTCCTGCGTGACGCACATGTAGATCCCGGTGTTGCCGTTGACGCCCTGGGTGGGGTCCCAGGCTAGCGGCAGATTGGAATTGACCGTGGACGTGTTCGCGAAGCTGGCTCGCTCTGGCCAGTTGGTTGCCTGCTTCGCAAAGTGCGCGTCCCGCAAGTACGTCAACCAATCCCCGTGATTGCTTTGCAGGTAGTTGAAGTGCTGCGCCGGCAGCTGCTGCCCGGGGA
>Ga0247758_1001618_pt1 | contig 15665 bp, 8 predicted proteins | sample UWRJL156409C4_FD_180950 | JGI IMG/M metagenome (GOLD analysis project Ga0247758, IMG submission 180950) | Plant litter microbial communities from Arlington Agricultural Research Station in Wisconsin, United States - UWRJ-L156-409C-4 | ecosystem: Environmental > Terrestrial > Plant litter >...
GACCGACGGCTTTGGTCGCTTGATTTCGCCCTCACAAGGTTCGGGTATCACCAACGCGCTGGGCATCAACGAAGTGGTCACGGTCGATATGCTGTTCGTGGACGTGAGCCGCGGCGATCGCTTGCTGATCTGTAGCGACGGCGTGTACGCGCAAATCGAAGGCGAGAGTGAGCTGTCGGAGCTTCTGCGCAGCGGATCGCCCCTGCACGCGGCCCAAAACTTGATCGCGCACGCAGCACGTCAAGGCCGCGACAACGCGACGGCGATCGTGATCGAGATCGGCGATCGGTTCGTGAAACGCAAAGATCACGATCGCGGGCTGAACGCCGCCGATCTCGAGCGGGCGCGGCAGAGCCCGCTGCTCGTGGATCTACCGCTTTCGTTCGCCTTGACCGCGCTCTCCGCGGCCGTCGAAATCGAAGTCGGTGAGGGGCAGGGGTTGCCGCGTGCAGTCGCCAACGACCTCGTCTCGTACATCGTGCTCGACGGCGTGGTGCGCTACGCGGACGAACGGCGCGTGGGTGCCGGCGCGTTGCTCCATGCCGAGTCCTTGCTCGGCGTGCTCGGCCAGGGCGATGCGCCCGTGTGCGAGCAAACGACGCGCCTTCTACGCGTGCGCGCGGACGACTTTGCCGAGATCTGCACCGATCCGAAGCTTGGTACCGAGCTGTATCGGCGGCTGGCCATGCACCTCGCGCGGCTCGGCGCGCATGCGAGCCGCCGAGCCTAAACCGCGAGGCGGCCCGTCAGCGAAGCCCGTATTTCTTCAGGCGGTCACGCAGCGTGGTGCGGGGCAAGCCGAGGCTGCGTGCGGCAGCGCTCAAGTTGCGACCCGAGGTGCGCCATGCATCCGTAATCATGCGCCGCTCCAGGCTACGCAATGGTTCGGAGACCGGGCCCGACGTGGGGAAGGTGCCGCTGGCGCTCTCCGTCGAAACGTCGAACTCCGAGGGCATGCCGTGGTCACGGATTGCCGAGCGGATCTCCTCGGCGCTCAGCATCGGCCCCGATGCTTCAGCGGCGGCTTCGCTCAGCACGATCTCGAGCTCGCGCACGTTGCCCGGCCAGTGGTGGCGGAGCAGCACCTCGAGGGCGGCCTCCGACAAACCAAGCGCGGCCTTACCGGTGCGCGAGGCCACGTCGGCCAGCACGTGGCCCGCGATCAGCTCGATGTCGGGCACGCGATCGCGCAGCGCGGGCAACAGGATCGTGAATGCACCGAGGCGTTCGTAGAGTTCGGCATACTCCGGACTGGCCGTGCGCCGTCGAGTGGCAGCGATCACGCGCGCCTGCAGCGGGATGTCGACCTCGCCCCCCAAGCGGCGGAAGCTGCGCGTCTCGATCACCTGCACGAGTTTCGTGTGGAGGTGGGGGGGAAATTCGGAGAGCTCGCTGAAAAACAACGTGCCCGTGCCAGCCAGCTCGAAGAGGCCCGCTCGACGCTCACGTCCGTCTTTGGCTTCGCTGCCGAACAGCTCGACCTCCATCATGTGGTCAGGCAGCGCGGCCAGGCTCACCGGCAAGTAGCGGCCACGCGATGCGGCAAGCGAATGAATGGCTTCCGCGACCTGCTCTTTGCCCGTGCCGCTTTCGCCCACGATCGTCAAACACAACTCGGGGTAGCGAGTCGCGGTTTGCATCTGCTCGCGCGCCGCGCGCATCCCGGCCGTCTCGCCCAAGACTTTGCGCAACTCGCTGTTCGTGCCACCAGCGGCGACACCGCTCGGCGCGGCTTCGCGCGCTTCGAGCAAACGGCGCAAGCGGGCATCGAGATCGGTCGCCGAGACCGGCTTCTCGAGCACATCGCTCGCGCCGGCTTGGATTGCGCGCACGGTCGTGGCCACGCTGAGCTGACCCGACAACAACACGGCGACGGGGCGGGCGAGCACGCGACCGAGCTCACTCAGCACTTCGACTCCGCTTTGGCCCCGTAGCTCCTGATCCAGCACCAAGGCATCGAACTCGCTCTGGCGCAGCGCACGCAGGGCGCTCTCCGCACTGTCCGCGGTTTGGACGTGCCAATCCAGCTTGGACAATTCGCGGCTCAGCCCGCGCACGAAAATCTCCTCATCGTCGACTAGTAGTAAGCGAGGTTGGGTCACTCTCGGGCTCCTGAATGCTTCTGCTGGGGGACGTTGATGCGAATCGGAATCTGCTTGGCGCGCAAAGCCGCGCTCCCCGCTTTGGATGCCTCAGTGTACGGAAAATACAGGCGGGGGAAAACGGGTAAAAATGCGCGAGCGGGTTCCTGGCCGCGCGCCTGGAACGAACCAATGCCATCGTGTGGTCCGAGTCGTCGATGGCATTGCCGTGCCCGCTCCCGGTATCCCGAGATTCATCCGGGTTAGGCGCTGTTCCGAGTCTGGTCCGAAGTAGGTGATTCGGGGGATCCAGGCGATTCCGGAGCGCCCGAGAATTTGGCGGGCGAGAGCGACGCTCGGGGCACCGAAATTCGGAACGTACTGCCCGCGCCCACGTCGGACGCGAGTTCGATGCTTCCGCCCAGAGCGTGTAACATCTCTCTAACCAACGAAAGACCAAGGCCCGCGCCTTGCGTGTATTGTCGATGGCCGGCGGACTCGCCTTGAAAGAATGGCTCGAAGACCGAGGTGCGGAGCCTGGGCTCGATGCCAGGCCCGCTGTCTTGTACGCGCAGGAAGCACATCTCATGCGTCAGCTCCATGCCCACGCTGACCTGCCCCATCTCCGTGAACTTGAGCGCGTTGGCGACCAAGTTTACCAAAACTAGCCGTACCAGGCGCGCATCGGACTGGAACTGCGCGCTGCCCTCGGGAGCCTGCAAGGACAGGACCAGGCCCTTGCTTTCGGCTTGCGGCGCGAAGTCATCGACCACGCTTTGGGCGAGTTCGCGCAAGTCGAAGCTCTCTACGAACAGCTCCAGCCGCCCGCTCTCGATGCGCGCGTACTCGAGCAAGGATTGGATCATGTCCGTTAGGCGAGCGAGCGAGCGACGCATGCGCACGATCAGCTGCTGCTGCGCGTCGTTCAACGGTCCGCGGTGTTCGCCGGAGAGCCGCTCGAGTTGAAGCTGAAGAGCGCCCAATGGGGTTCTGAGCTCGTGCGACACCAAACGCAGCAAGCTGGTCTTGAAGCGACTGGCGACCTCCGCATGTTCCAGCGCATCACTCAGCGACTCGAGTAACGATTCGAGGCGCCGTTTGCGTTCCGCGAGTTGCTCGGCGAGCTCCCCGACGTCGAATTCGCGGGTCGCTAGTTCCGTGCGCAAGATGGCGCGTGCGCGTCGCGCGCTGACCAAATTCCGCGCGCGGGCGACCAGCTCTCGCACCGTGAACGGTTTGGTCAGCCAATCCTGTACGCCTGCGGACAGCACGCGTACGCGAACTTCGATGTCGTCGCGAGCAGTCAGGACCAGCACCGGGATGTCGAACAGTTCCGGTTTCGCGCGTAGCGCTTGTACGAACTCGTCCCCGCTCATATGGGGCATCATGAAATCCGTGACGATCAAGTCCGGCGTCAGGTGCTCCAGCCGGAGTAGGGCCTGTTTGCCATCGAACGCCGACGCCACGCGAAATTCGCTCGAAAGGCTGGAGCAGACGAAGCGATTCATGTCCGGGTTGTCTTCGACGACCAACACCAAAGGTAAGTCGAAGGGCTTTTCGGCTTCCGAGTCTGGAGTCGGGCGCGGGCGCAGCGCAAGCATCTCTGCGCTGCTGACCGACACCGGGAAGCTGTCGCGTTCGCTATCTGCGGTGGCCTCGGCGAGCTCGGCGGGCAGCCGCACCACGAAACGTGCCCCGCCGAGCTTGGAGTCCTCGACTTGAATCGCGCCGGCGGACGCGGTGACGAACTCACGAACGATCGAAAGCCCCAAGCCCGTGCCGCTGAAGGCCCGATTGGGCTTGCCGTCGAGCTGGCGAAAACGCTCGAATACATGCTCGCGATCTTCGACCCGAATGCCCGGCCCGCTGTCGTCGACACTGAGCACCAGCGTCGTGCTCGACTGGCTGGCCTCGGTCTCTTCGACGACTTCTGCGCGCAACGCGACGCGCCCGCCGCTGGGCGTGAATTTGAAGGCATTCGCCAGCAAATTCATCGCGATGCGTTCGACCTTGGTGGGGTCCACCAGGTGCGATCGAGAGCTCAACGGCAGCGCGACCGAATATTCGATGCCGAGATTGCCGGCCAACGGGCGAAAGCTGGCGGCGAGCGCGAGGAAGAGTGAGTGCAGGTCCGTGGGCTTGCGTTCCAACTCGACGCCGACCGCATCGGCGCGCGACAACTCGAGCAGATCGTTGACGTGCCCGAGCAACAAATGCGCATTGCGCTCGACCACCGCGAGTGAAGCCTGTTGCTCGGGGGTAAGCCCGGTCGCTTCCTGTAGGTCTTGAATCGGACCAAAGATCAACGTCAGCGGTGTGCGAAGCTCGTGGCTCACGTTGGCGAATACCTGAGTCTTGAGTTCGTCTAGATTCTGCAACCGAGCGTATGCGGTCGAGAGCTCTTTGAGCACAGCGGTCAGGTCGCTTTCGCGCTGCAGCGCCCCGCGCTCGCGGGCGAGCAGTGAATCGATCTGGACGATAACGCTGCCCAGCAACACGACCGTGCCGACGGCGCAGATTGCCTTCAATAGTCGAAGGCTGCTCGACACCCAGACCAGGGAGGGCAGCAACTCGAGCGACTGCGCGAACTGAATCGCCGCCGTGATGCCGAGCAGACCGCCGAATGCCAGGTACGCGGCGCGCACCGGTAGGTCTCGGAACTTTCGAGCCAAGTAAGCCAGGCTGACCAACCACGCCAGGCACGAGAGCCCGAATATCACGTTCGTGATCGCGGTGACTTGGACTTCCCAAATCGGCGCCGCACTCAAAATCAGCAAATCGCGCGACACCCGTTTTCCTTCTCCGAGAAACATTGCGTGCCTGCGCACGCGCCAGCAGCACTCTAACCCGAGTGCGAGGTCTGACACGATAGCGATGCCGATTCGGTGCAGGAGCGACCGGGCTTCGTCGATTCCGCAGGCTTCGCGATGAGAGCCGTGCTGTTGCAGTTCGCCTCACCATTCAGTTTCCAGCTCGCGCCGGTCGCTCGCGTAGCGGTCCACGGCGGAAGCGGACGCAAAGAATGCGGCGAATACGGGAGGAACGACAGAGGGGGAGCGAGACGTGTGTGCAGGTTGACACGCATTGCGAAGACTGGAGTCGTGTGCGGAAGTGCTTGCGAGTTGGGTATCCATCCGCGTACGTTCTTGATTCGAAAACAGCACTCATTTCCTGGGGAAGAATCAGAGTGATCTTGAGACCGTCCATCCTGTTCTTGCCAGACGCCAGTGAGCGCATGCGCGCAGAGCTGGACAGCCTGGGCATTAGTACCGTCAGCACGTCGCAAGGCGAGCAAGCCCACGAAGTCGATCTCGTACTCATGGAGCCCAAGCTGCTCGATCGAGACGTTGCCGTTTTGCGGCGCGCCTTCGAAGAGACGCACCCCGGGGTCCCTGTGGTGGTGATGGGCGACGCCGGGCTAGAATCGGCAATCTCGGCAATGCGCGCGGGCGCAGCGGATTATGTCGAGCCGTCGACCACCGCGCTCGAACTGGCGTCGATTACCAGACGCTTGATCTCCGAGCGAGCGATCGTCAGTAGCCTTTCCGGATCGACCCGCGGCTCCGGCCACGGCTTGGATCTGGTCGGCAACAGCCCGAAAGCACGCGAACTTCGCGAGCGCGTGCTGCAGCTCCAGAGTTCGGACGTGACCGTGCTCATCTCGGGTGAGACGGGCTCGGGCAAGGAGCTGGTGGCCAATCTTCTCCACCGCAACGGCTCGGGGAAGCTCGGCCCGTTCGTGGTCGTGGGCTGCTCCACGATCCCTGCTTCATTGGCAGAAAGCGAGCTGTTCGGCCACGTCAAGGGTGCCTTCAGCGGCGCGCTGACCGCCCATCTGGGGTTGGTTCGGGCGGCGCACGAGGGCACTTTGTTTCTGGACGACGTTGGCTCGTTGTCTTTGGATTTGCAGGCCAAGCTGCTGCGTGTGCTGCAGCAGCGCAGCGTGCGACCAATCGGTGCAACTCAAGAAATGCCGACGGACTTTCGGCTGCTCGCTTCCACCACCGTCCCGCTCTTGGACTTGGTCAAGCGAGGCACATTTCGCGAGGACTTGTACTACCGCTTGGCGGTCGTCGAGATCGCCGTGCCTAGCCTGCGAGACCGTGAGCACGATGCGCTTTTGCTAGCCGAGCTATTCTTGGAACAGGCCTCGGCTCACTTGGGTAAGACCGTTCGTTCGATTTCGACGGCGGCGGCTCGCGCGCTCTTGGCCTATCGTTGGCCAGGCAACGTGCGCGAATTGAAGAACGCAATCGAGTACGCCGTAACGGTGGCAGCGTTCGATCACCTGAGCGAGAGTGATCTGCCCGAAGCCGTCCAGGCTCGGCGCAGCTCCTCGGGTGAAGCGCGCGCCGACGATCCGCGTTGGTCGGCGGTGGAGCGGCAGCACATCGAGGCCGTGCTTCGCTCGGTCGATGGAAACCGCGCGCGCGCAGCGCGTCTCCTGGGCATCGACCGACGCACCTTGCACCGCAAGCTCGATCGGCTGTCGATCGACGTCCCGCCCCGCACTCGTCCGAGCGTGGCGCCTGGCGAGAGCCAAACGAAGTGAAGCCCGTAGCTGAAGAGAGTGGCCCACGCATAGCGTGAGCCACTCTGCGGCGCCCCGAGCTCAGCCAGCTACTTCATAGCGCTTCATTTTTCGATACAGCGTAACTCGGTCGATGCCGAGCTGGCGTGCGGCCTCCGAACGATTGCCGCCCGTCTCGCGCAACACTCGCTCGATGTGGGTTCGCTCCAAAGCATCGAGATCCACCCGCGCCGAGTCAGTATTGCGGGCCTTGTGCGAATCCCGAACGCGCAGTGGAAGATCGCACGCTTCGAGCGTCTTGCTGGGAGACATTGCTACGGCAGCGCGCATACCGTTCTCGAGCTCGCGCACGTTTCCCGGCCATGAGTACGCCAAGAGCGCAAGCTTCGCGCTCTCGCCGAGGACTCGAGGCGGGCCGGAGTTGGGAAGATTGTTCAGGAAGTACTCGGCGAGCTCGATCACGTCATTGCCACGCTCGCGCAGCGACGGTAAATCGAGTTCGAACGTGCTCAGGCGAAACAACAGGTCGCTCCTGAACTGACCCGAGTCCGCCAAATCTCGCAAGCGCGCATTGCTAGCCGCGACGATGCGTACGTTCGTAGCGATTTCCCCGACGGTTCCGACGGGGCGCACGCTGCGTTGCTCGATCGCGCGCAGCAGGCGCGCCTGGAGGCCGAGCGGCATGGCGCCAATCTCATCCAGGAAAAGCGTGCCGCCTTCGGCATCCCGGAACACCCCCGGGTGGTTGCGCGCAGCCCCCGTGAACGCGCCCGAAGCGTGACCAAAGAGCTCGCTCTCGATGATCTCGGCGGGTAGCGCGGCGCAATTCAAGGCCACGAATGGCTGATTTCGCCGATCACTCAGGGCATGGATCGCACGCGCGAAAATCTCCTTGCCGGTTCCCGTCTCGCCCGTGACGAGCACGGGCGCCTGGTGATTCGCGAGTTGTCGGACGCGATCGGCGATCGTGCGCATCACCGTGCTCGACCCGATCACGCCCGGCACGGGTCGTTCAGAACCCGGCGCGGCCTCCGCCAAACGATTCACGCGCGTGGCGCGTTGACGGCGCTCCAAGGCGCGCCCGACCGCGGCTCCCAAGTCCGAAAGTGAGAAGGGCTTGGCCAGAAAGTCCGAAGCGCCAGCGCGCAAACCCAATGACACCGCGCGCGTGTCACCGAACGCGGTCATCAAGATCACCGGTAAGTCAGGGCGATTGCCGGCGATGTCCGCGCATAGCTCCAGACCGCTCTCGCCGGGCATGCGAATGTCCGTCACCACGATGTCTACATCGGAGTGCGAGCGCGCGCTGCGAGCGTCGTGACACACCGTCGTGTCGTAGCCGAGGTCACGCAGTGCTCCTGCCACTGCTTCGCGTGTTTCGTCGTCGTCTTCAACAACCAGAATTCGTGCCGTCATGTTGTTTGTCCCCATCACGCTTCATGCATCGCACGAGCGTGTTCCCAAAGGATCCGCCTCAGTGTCCAGAATCTAAAAATCTATCACGGGGCGCTTCCATGGAGATCGCCTTTTAGGAGCGGCAGATGCGAATGGGGCAGGCGCGTCAGCCCGAGTCGGCAAACCGCGCGTGCCGGGGGCCGCCCGAGGCCTTTTGGCTCGCGCGACCGCGTGCGCCGGACATTCCTGGAAACGGGCCGCTTTTGGCTCAATAGAGACCAGCGGGGCGTTGAGCGCGGTTGGTGGGCGGCCGCTGGCAGCTGGCGGCGGAATCCGCCACCAGCAGTTGTTGCGACAGAGTGGATATCGCGAATATCGAATCGTCGCGAAAGACTCGATAATTGGCCTTTGGCGCTGGCGCGTCTATTTCAGGTCATAAACTTCTACAGCGTTGTCTAAGAAGCGCGGCACCAAGATGCGGTGGCGCTTGCTGTCGATTCCGAAATCCGCCGCGCCAGCCAAGCCCGCGAAGGCTACTTCGAACTTGCCGCTCAGGCTGCCGCGATAAATTGCCGAGCCTTTCCAACTGGAAACGAACAAGACATCCGCGACGAGGGCCATGCCGTCGAGTCCGCCCGCAGGGGTCTTGGTCAGAGCTTGTTTCTCGCCTTTCTCGTCCAGACGGTACACCTCGTCAGCACCAAAGGTGTTGACCAACAGCCCGTCTGGTAGAGCGACGAGGCCATTCGGCCCGGCCAGGTCCTTACTCTTCGCAAGGGTCTTGAGCTTTCCTTTGTCGATGACGTAAACGGCGTCGGTGCCTGTCGGTTCGAAGCCGCTCGGGCCCGTTTTGGTGCCCGAGTCGCTGACGAACACTCGTCCGTCTTTGGCCACGGCGATATCATTGAGGAACGTGGCACCGGGTACGGCAATCTCGCCCTTGGGTATTCCCGTTTTGAGATCGAATAAACGCACGACGCTGATGTCGGCGACGTAAAGGACGTTGCCGCTGATTCCAGATCCCTTGGGCGCATCGAGTTTGACCTTGCCCACGCCGCCAGCGATGAATTTCTCCTTCAGCACTTTGCCGTCCGGTGACAGCTCGCTGATGTAGCCGTTGTTGTCGACGCCGTCGGGCTTGCCGTTGATGTTGGACACCAAGTAACGGTCGTTGACCTCGTCGTAGAGCACGCTCTCAGGGGTTGCGATGCCTTCGCTGATTCTGAACAGTGGGCTCGGCGGCGCGGGTTTGGCCACCTCGGCCGGTGCCGGCGCGGGCTTATCGGGCTCGGGTGATTTGCTGACCTCAATGGGGGCAGGCGGCAGGTCCGAGGCAGGCGGCAAGGGCGCTCCGCCCGGCGGCGGGGGGGCGCCAGCGCAGCCCAACGCGACCATCAGAAGTCCTAGACTCGGAATCGATCGGTGATGAAGCATGCTCAGCGCAATAGCATTGCTCGGAAGCTGTGCGGAAGACCCCTGTGACCAATTGCGGTGTGACGCATCGCAGCCGCGTCCTCGGCGGAATTCGCCGGTGCACACGCTGTAACCGCGCGCTAGCGGCGGCTCGAGATCGCGAGCGTGGTCGCTTCGCCCGAGCGGATCGCGGCGTCGATGCCAGAGCCGTGAAACGCAGCACCGGCGAGCCAAATCGGATGTCCGTGCTGGCGCAGTGCGGTCTCCAACGCTTCGACGCGGGCGCGCTGAGCAGCGTCGAAGACGGGCAGAGCGTTTGGCCAGCGCGAGACGAAGGAGCGCTGCGCGGGCCCGCGTATGGGCAACGCGGAAGCCAAGCTCCGCTCCGCGCGCTCGCTCCAAGCGCCATCGGATAGCGTCGAGAGCTCGTGTTCACTCGGTCGAAAGAACAGCCGCAAAAGCACGTGATCGGCGGGGGCGCGGTTGGGCAGCTTGCTCGAACTGAAGGTCACTGCCCGCAGCCCAGCGAGTTGCTCGGGTTCCGGGACGATGAAGCCGGTTCCATCCAACGGATGTGCAATGGCCTCACGTGGGTAGGCGAGAGTCACGGTCAGGCTCGACAGCAACGGTGAGTCCTGCAACGCGAGGGCAGGGGCGCCCAGTGCATCGCCGAGCAGCGATGCCGCGCTGCGTGCATTCGTGGCCACGACTGCCACGTCGAAATCCAACGATTCGCCGTGTGCGTCGAGCAGTGTGACGCCACCGTGGCGTGGCGTGACGCGCGCGATCGCGCGCTGCAAATGCAGATCGATTCGGGAACCGAGCGTCAGTGCCAGCCGCGCAGGCAGTTCGGCCATGCCTTGCCAGAAAGAGCGGATGCCACGACCCAGATCGTCGGGTGGAACTTGGAAACCGAGCAAGCGTCCTGCTTCGCCGGGTAAGAGCTCGACCAAGCCGCGGCCGTCGAAGCGAAACGAGCGTTGCTCGAGCTGCTCGACGATGCGTTCGGCAATCCCCGCCTCGAGCGCCAAGCGCGGCACGACCTCGCTACGCGCGACGAAGCCCTCGGCTCCGTGCTCGATCACGAAGCCATCGTGGGTTTCACTGGAAAGCTGGCCGCCGACCCGCGCGCCCGCTTCGAATAGGCTGACGCGATCCCCGAGCTTTTCGCGGCGCAGGGCGACGGTCAGTCCGGCAATGCCTCCGCCGATGACGGCGATCCGTTGCATGCTCATGGCGTAGCACGCCCGGGTGGGCTGCCGCCAAGCACCGCTTTGGTGACCGTTTCGGTCATCAGGGTCACGCCGCTCGGGCTGAGATGAATCAAGTCCTTCGTCAAATCCGACTGGTTCGCGACTGCTTGCCAGTCGGCAAGCGCGAGCTCGGGGTGGCGCTGGGCGAGTGCGCGAATGCGTTCGTTCACGTAGGGAAAGAACCAGGCGTAGCGCTCGTATTGGTCTCGCCCGGCGTCGGTCACGAGCTCCGCCGAGGGTTCACGCAGCGTGATCCAGACCAGCTTTTTTGCGCCGCAGGCCTTCAAGTCCGAAACCAGCCTTTCTGCGCCGCGATCCCAGATCCCGCTCCAGTGCGCGTAATTCTTGCGGTCTCGCTCGAAGAGCGAATTGTAAGCCAGGGCGATCACCACCACCGAACCGACGGCGCGAGCGTTCAAGAACTCGGGTACGACCTGCTTGACCATGAGCGCTGGTCGACCCAGGACTTCGACTTTCCAGCCGGGCAGCGCGGCCGGCAACGCACGGCTCAAGCCGAGACCGACCGAATCACTCAGCAGGGTGAGTGTCTTGGGCCAGGCTGGGTCCAGGGCAAGGCCGGCGCGTGGCGGGCTGGGTTCCGGCGTCGTGGGGGATGCTCGGAGCTCCGGTGCGGCGGGGCTCGACGTGTCTGTCGAGAGAGTGACCAGTCGTGCGCTCGGCATGGGCATGCGCGCGGCCGCCAGGCGTGAGCCCGACATGCCAACGAGCGCCAGCGCCAGCGCCGCGAGGGACGCCCCTGACGCGCCGAGCAGCCAAGGGCGCGTGCGTAAGCGCGTGAGCGCACCGGCTCGGATCGGCTGCTCCACGAAGCGGTAACAGAGCTCTGCTGCGACGAAGGTGAGCGCCAGGCGCAAGCCGAGCAGCGGAGCGCCGCTAATGGCGAGATCCAGGTCTGGTCGGGTCACGGCGAAGATCGGCCAATGCCACAGGTAGAGCCCGTATGAACGTCGTCCGAGCCATGCGCAAGGCTTCCGCCCGAGGAGCCGTGATACGGCGGTGGGGGCCACCAGGCCGGCGATCAACGCGGCGCTCGCCAAGTCCACCAAGACGAGCCCACCGCGGTATAGGAATGGATCGTGGCTGCTCGAGCGGTACACCAGGTACCCGAGCGCTAGCAGCCCGGCGACGCCGAGCGTCTCACGAACGACCTGCGCTCGTCGCTCGAGGGCCGCTTTCGCGTCGAAAGCCGGCACGATCACCGCGAGCGCCGCACCGAGTAGCAAGCCAGACAAACGCGTGTCGCTGCCGACGTAGACACGCGTCGGGTCTAGCGCGGGGTCGTAAAGCCATGCCAGCCAGAGCGCCGATGAAACGCCGCCCAGCAGCGCAATGCGCAGCACCCAGCGCTGTGCATTGCGACCGATCAGAGCAACTGCGAGAGGCCAAACCAAATAGAATTGCTCTTCCACCGCCAGCGACCACAGATGTAGTAGCAGCGGCGGGCGATCGATATCCATGAAGTAGGAGTGGTGGTGAACCACTTGCCACCAATTGCTGACGTAGAGCAGGGCCGCCACGCTATCGCTCCGCGTGCCCGCCAAGCTATCGGGGGCAACCGTGAGCGACAGCGCGAGCGCAGCGAGCAAGAGCACGAACAGCGCCGGCAGCAAGCGACGCGCTCGACGCAGCCAGAAACGCGAAAGCGAGATGTGCGCTTCGGAACTCTGCTCGTCGAGCAACAGCGAGGTGATCAAATAGCCGCTGACGACGAAGAACACTTCGACGCCGAGGAACCCGCCGCGGAACATCGGAAGCTCGGCGTGGAACGCAATGACGGCCAATACCGCGAGCGCACGTAAGCCGTCGAGCGCGGGCAGGTAGCGCGCTGCCCGAACACCCTCGCCGGGGCTGCGCTTCTCGAGGACGTCCATCGACATCCGAAAATATCACGGCGCGCGTAGCGCTGCGCTCAAGATTCGAAGCGAAACGCGCCTTGTACGGCTTCTCCGCCGGGGGGCGCGCGCTCCGCGTCCGCACCCGGGCTGCGCTCGGGCATGGCGGCGCGCCGCCCGCTGACGATCACCTCTTCCCGGCCATCCTCGCCGATCGTGCGGACCAAGCGATAGGTGGTGTTTCCGTCGGCCCGGGCTACCTCGGGGGCGGCGATCAAGAGCTGAAGCTCCAGCGTTTGGCAGAGATCGAAGAGCACGCCCAAGTTGTCGGGCGACAAGCGGTTGGCCTCGTCCAAGAACAAGAAGCGGAGCGAGCCGTGTTCGCGTTTGCCGCGCAACAGGTTGGCGTCGCGTTCCCATTCGCTGAGCACGACCATCATCAGAGCCGCACCCACGCCAATCGCTTCACCGGTAGACAGGCGCGTTGGGTTGGCGAGCTCCCAAGTGTCGCTGCTTTGGCGCAGGATCTCCACCTGAAGCTCCACATACTCGCGATAGTCGAGGATGCGGTGGCCGCCCGCACGCCCGCCGGCATAGCGGCGGAACACTTCGTTCAGCGCGTCTTCGATGGGCAGGGTGGGCTGGAACAAGAGCTCTTGCGCATCGCCTTCGCGCAGGGCACGCAGCACTTGCGCCATGCGTTCCACGCGCTCGGCGCGCACGCGGATGCCCTGAATGCTGCCGAAGCGGATGGGGCCAAGACTTTGGTTCAGGCGTCGAACTTGGCTACCGGCGCGCCGCAGCTGCACTTCGATGCTGCGCGCGATGTCCTCGGACGCGCCGCGCAGGTCGCTCTCTTGGCGGGCCAGGCGACGCTCCAAACCGAACAACTGATCACGCAAGCGCTCCAGCGCTTCGAGCGGATCCTGAACGTCCGCGACCTGTGTCGGCACGCGGTTGCCCAGCCATTCACGGGTCAAGAGCCAGGCCTTCAGGTAAGCGTCGCCACGTGCGCTGCGCGTGTCTTCGCCGAGCACGGACCTGAGCGCCGCGACTTGCTCCGCGCCGCCGTGGGCCGAGCCGAGCCGATCGAGCAAGAGTTCGCACTTGCTGCGCGCGTCGGCCCAGAGTTCGGCGCTCGGGCGCGGGGCGGGCGCCTCCAGCAGGGCCGCCGTGCTGAGTGAGGGGAGCGCTCCCTGGGTCACCGTACTACGCAAGGCTTGCCAAACCTCGCGGCTCGGCTGAGCTTGCTGTTCGGCGGCTTTGATCGCGCGAAAGGCGGTATCGCATTCGCGCGCGAGTTCACGGCGCCGCTCCGCCATCAGCCCGAGATTCATACTGATCTCTCGCTCTTCGCGGTCACAGGCATCGGCCTCGGCGGTCAACTCGGCCAACGCGTGATCGTGCGAGCGCAAATCGAACGCGGAGAAATCGCTGACGCCGACCCGTGCCAGCTCCGTATCCAGGCGCACGCATTGCGCGACGAGCGCGGCCCGCTCGGCTTCGACTTGTTGCCAGGCGAGCGTGGCTCGTTCGCGCGCTCCCTCCGCTTCTTCCAGGACTTGCTCGGTTTCGGCCAAGGCTCGACTCGCCGCAGCATGCTGCTCCTCGAGGGCGGGGACGAGCGCGACCGATTGCTCGGCGCGCTGCTCCGCGTTGGACTCGAAGTAACTGAACAATTCGCGAATTGCGGCCAGAGCTTCGCCGATCTTGAACCAGCGATCGCGTGCCAGATCGAGCGTCGCGCGTTGTTCGCCCAGCGCCTGGAGCGCTTCGGGCGCCCCCGGAGGAAAGCGCAAAGCCTGGAGCGTCGCTTCCAGTGTCGTGCGGGCCTCGCCCACGCGGTCGAGTTCACGGCGCGCGGCCTCGCCCTCCGCGATGCCAGCGGTCAGCGCGGCGTACGCCTCGGCGTGGTCACGGCCATCGAGCAGGAAGGCGTCTACCAATAGCGCACGCAGGCTCACGACATTCGGTTCGAGCTCGGCAATCTTGCTCAGCGCCCGACCTTGCGTCAGTTCCAGTTCGCGGCGACGGTCACGCAGTTGCGTGAGGCGGTCGTGACACGCTTCGCGTAGCGGGCCCAGGCGCTCTCCCCCGATCACGGTAGGATCCGCGATGATCGGGCGTAGCTCGCGCAGCGTTGCCTCCAAGCGGCGACAGCGGCGCTCCGCGCTGTCCAAGCGGGTCGCGATGTTTTCGGCTTCCTGACGCAGGCTTTGCGCGCGAGCCAAGCGCGCTCGCCGTCCGAGCATGGGTTTGGCCGGTAAGCGCGTGATGCGCGAACCAAAGCCATGCACCACCACCACGTCGTGCGCGCTTGGGTCCGCCGCTTGATCGAGAAATTGTGCGTCGGCGGCGACCAGCCAAACACTCTCGAGTTCACGCGGTCGGCCGGCGAGCTTGGCCGCGACGGCTTCGGGATCGGCTACGACCAAGGCGTTCAGCAGCGGCCCGAGCCGGGCTTCGAGTTCAGCCGCTCGCTCCGGTTCGATGTCGTCGAAGCGTTGCACCAAGAGCTCGGCATCGAACTCGTCGCGCAAGCGAAGCAACTCGGGATGAAAGGAGCCGCCCTGCGCCTCGAATTCCGCTGCCTCGCGCAACGCGGCTTCGCGCTCTGCGGAGAGCTTGCGGTCGGCCGCGCGAAGTTCCTCGTACTCGGCTTCGAGGCGCAAGCACAGCTCCTGAGCTGCCTCCCAGGTCCAAGGCTCGCTGTTTGCTTCGACGTTGGACAGCACGGCGTAAGCCGCGCTGCGGCGCGCGGCGCGGCCTTCGAGCTCGCGCAGTTCGGCCTCCGCGGCGCCTTGTTCCAAGCTCGCTCTTTCGATCGCAGAACGGCTGTCGCGTGCCGATTCTTGGGCGCTCGAAAGCTCGATCTCCGCGGCCGAGAGTGCCTGGGCGACGACTTCACCGTTCGGGTTCTGATCGGTGCCGAAGCCCAAGGCCAGTGCGCGGCGGCGCGCGCTGGCCTGGCGCGCGGCGAGTCCTTCCGTTTCGCGCAGCGCTGTGCTCAGCGCGGGCGCACGGGTGGCGAGTTCTTCGAGTCGGGCCAAGCGAGCGAGCTCACGTTGCGCGCGCTGGTAGCTCAGATCGCTGGTTGGTTGGGCGATGATCACCGAGAGCGCGCGGGTGGCCGCCGCGT
>Ga0247758_1001620_pt1 | contig 15662 bp, 24 predicted proteins | sample UWRJL156409C4_FD_180950 | JGI IMG/M metagenome (GOLD analysis project Ga0247758, IMG submission 180950) | Plant litter microbial communities from Arlington Agricultural Research Station in Wisconsin, United States - UWRJ-L156-409C-4 | ecosystem: Environmental > Terrestrial > Plant litter >...
GTCACCACGATGTCTCCACCACCATGATCTACACCCACGTCCTCAATCGCGGCCCGTTTGCGGTCCGCAGCCCCCTCGACTAGCCCCCCTCCACGACAATGCCCGCATACACTGCGCGGACATTATCCGCATACACAGACCAGTGCGGTTATCCCGCCTTGCACCGATAACGGCCGGTATTGCGGACCAGGGGAGCGCCTTAGCTTGCGGCGCGGCTGTAGCTCAAATACAAGTTAGCCAGACTGACGAGCGACAACGTACGCTTCTCCGACCTCCTGCTTCGCAATGAGCCCGCCCAGGTTTTGGACCGTTCTCGCGCTCGCGCAACCCGGGCTGTTCGCACTGTTGTGGTCGTTCGCTTCACCCACTGCCCGGCTAGCGATCTGTTGTCATGTCGGACTCGCGCGTGTGGCCTACCGCCACGTCGTCGTCTTCATGCTGTTATGCGTCGTCTTCATTGCCGCGATCACGCTCACTTTCATAGCCCACGCGTTGCGCAACGCTCGTCTCGGCTGGGGCATGCGCGTCTGGTGGGCCATCGCACTCCTTCTCTTCAGTCCAATCATCGCTCCGGCGTACTGGATGCTTCACTTGCGCGGTTTGTGAATGGACCGACCTGCCGTGCTCCGAGTGGGTCACCAGAGAGACCGTGTCCGCCGGTGGCCCGCACCACGCAGTCTCGTTCAGATTCTGCAGCCCGTAATTGCGCTGGGCCAATGGGGACCGAACGGCTGGCTAACTTTGCGTTGCAGCTGACGGGCTTGTCGGTCGCTTCGCTCCCTCTGGCGCCCGCAGCTGAACGCCGGTACGTTATGCGGAGCAAACGACGATGACCTGGTACGCCGACCAAGTGATGGCCACTGCCTCGGCCGCGGCCATTCGGGCAGTCAGGGCCGATCCACTGCTGCGGCTGTTCGCGTACCACCTCACCAATCCGCTCGACTACGAGTGGCACAGTGCTGAGTTGGTCCATCGCCTCCCGGAAAGCGGTCTGCTCGTGCTCCGCCCCGTTTGTGACGCTACGCCGGACGAATACCCAGCTGACTGGTACGGCCAGCCAGTTCTTGATTGGCATTCCTTTGTCGATCGAGCCGACACCGTACCTATGATTGACCGCACCCGGGTGGCTGAATCATGTTCGGTAGCTTCGAAGGCCGTTCCACCAATCGGGTTCCTCTCATATCTGAAGCGATTGGCGCTCGAAACTCAATCTTCGTTCGCTTTCTACTCGTGCGCTATGTGGGGTGGAGACGTCGAGTGCGAGTATGCTTGGATCTTCGGTAATACTGAACGTGTACTGGTCGGTCTACAACCCGAGACGCCCGGCGCACCGCGGCCCTTGGCAATTCTCGAGCACTTAGAGCCAACGCGCGTCGTGACCGGCGACGTGCTTGTATCGACCCTCGGACATCTGTCGCTGGACCTGCCGACGCCATTCTTCGCACCACACACACGTTCGTTTCCGTGGGCGAAGTACAAGCTTGGTGGCGTGCCCGCATAACTTGGCGTTGCAGCAGACGGGCTTGTCGGTCGCTACGCTCCCTCTGGCGCCCGCAGCTGAACGCCGGTACGTTGGGCGGACGGGATGAACAAACACCGCTCGACCGACGAGGCTAAAGCCTTGGAGGCTGCTCATGCAGTTGTCGACAGCTACGCCAAGCACAATGGAGCGTGTTGGTTCTCTAGCGTCGTCACCGATCGCGGAACGTATTGGTTCTTTCGCGTAGGTTACATCGGCTCGAGCGGCGTCATTGTCGACAAGGCGGACCTTCGCCTGTTTCCGATGGGTTCAGCTCTTTCGCTCGATGACTGCTTTTGGGGACATGAGCACGGATTTTCGCCGGAGTTTCTCGTGCTTCGCATTGTCGCAGTGCACGACCTCGAGCGCACTGTCGAGTTTCTGCGTCGACGCGCTGGCGAACCGGATTCGCGAAATCCGAACGTTCGCCGAGTGTGGATTCGAAACGCCCTTACCGTTCTTCCTTTCGATTGCCCGCCGCAGCGGCTTTGGCTTTCTATTCCAATCTTTAGGGCGCTCGAACCGTTGCAGTCTTTCGAGTATCGACTCTTCGAGAAACCTGGGACGTGAAACGTCCACGGCGACACGCCCACCCGACAGCGCGTCGCAGTTAGTGGATTGCCGTGGCACTCTCTGGCCGGCGCCGCCCAACTAGGGCTTGCAGCAGACGCGGATCTCGCTTCGCTCGACCCGCGCAGCTGAAGCCTGATACGTTAGGCACTCCCGAGACCACCATGGATCGCTACTTCAACGAAGAGCCCATGCCTGCGCGTATCCCTGGCCCGCGGATATTCATCAGCTACTCGTCGCTGGACGCGACGTTCGCTGAACGCCTCGCGCGCGAGTTGCAGACGGGTGAGTTTGACGTCTGGATCGACCGCTCCGACATCAAGCCGGGAGCGTCTCTGCCGAGCGCACTCGACAAAGGGCTCGCGACCTGCGGGGTCTTTGTGCCGGTGCTCACTCCGAGCTCACTGGCATCCCCTTGGTGTCGCGCGGAGATCGATGCGGCACTCGTTCGCTCAACCGATGATTCGAATCTGGTCATCATGCCCGTCCTGCTCGAAGACTGCCCTATTCCACCACTACTGAATCGCCTGGTGCGCGTGGACTTTCGAGACTCCTTTGAACGGGGCGCGATTCGAATGGTTGACGCTTTAGGACAACTCCTCGACAAGCAGGCAGGTGCAGATGCAGGTGAGCAAAGCGTGTCCACTGCTGCTGACGAATCAATCAATGTATTTGTGATCTTTTCAACCTCAGGTGAACGTTTCTCGTTCAGTCTTCCTCTGAACCTTCGAGCCGATCTGGCTGCTCAGAGAATCCTTGGTGAACGATATCTCGCGGAACTCCCGAAGCACCGCCGCGATGGCTATTTGGCGAGCGGAAGCTTTGCATTGAAGAAGGGGTCGCAGATCTTTGGGAAAGAGGCACTCGTTAAGGAAATGGCGCTGAATCCCGGAGATGAACTACAGATCGCTTCGTACCTTGAGTGGCCGTGGATTCACAATGCGATGGTCGCGGACGGGTACTTTCGGGCGCACGGCATTGGCCTTGCGATTCGTCCAGCGTATCGGTTCTCCTCTTACGTTCGCGATGTCCTGAAAAAGCGGCTCGAGGCCGACGGGCTTGCGTTTCCGCCAGTGTGATTGGAGAGGGGTGCCTAACTCCGCGTTGCAGCTGCCGAGTCCCTCGCTTACGCTCGGGCGCTCGCAGCTGAACGCGAAACCGTTAGCCAGAGCAGGAGAGCGGAACGCTACGCCGCGCGCCCCTTCCGGCGCGCCTTAATCTGGGCAAGACCGATTCGTAGGCCAAAGGGCTTCAGCAAGCGTTCGAGTGTTTCCTGCGTTGGGTTGTGCTTGGGGTTGATCGCGCGGAGCACGTTCGGGCTCGGCATTCCAATGCTCTGGGAGAACTCCTTCACGCCGGTCGCCCGAATCACCTTCGCGAGCGCGATCTTCAGAGGCACCCCATCCTCGACTGCCGAGGTCAAAAACTGACGGGCAAATTCCGGATCCTGAAGATCGTCAGCCAGCCCTTCATTCCAATCTCGACTACGCCTTGCCATGCTTCAGCTCCTTCAGGTACGCGGCCCAGAACTCTCGCGCTCTCTTGATGTCTTTCGACTGTGACTTCTTGTCGCCGCCCGTAAGGAGCAGCACCAGTTCTCGACCTCTTCGTCCAAAGTACAGCCGGTAGCCCGGACCGAAGTCGAACCGAGCTTCCCAGACCCCGGCACCGACTTCCTTGTGGTCGCCGAGGTTGCCCATCTCGAACCGCAGAATGCGCGCCTGCACGCGCGCGCGTGTCGCAACATCCAAGCCGCTCAACCAATCCCTAAACGGAATTCGCCCGCTGTCCTCAACGTACTCCCGGACGACGAAACTCACGGGCTTATGTTATCTTATAAGATAATTATTGCAAGCCCTCGCGGACCTACGGCGGCCCACCCGTGAGCGCCTGGCTAACTTCGGCTTGCAGCAGACACGGATCTCGCTACGCTCGACCCGCGCAGCTGAAGCCTGATACGTTGGGCAGCAGCGTGTCGACTGAACTGGCGAACGCGGGCTTCGTGCTCGTTCAAAGCGTAGTGGACGACCAGAAGCGTCAAGACTTACTTCGATCGATTGACTCCGAGCTAACGGCAGGTTCCGCGCTCCACCGGAAGGGCAATCCCTTCGCTTCGCGAGGCCTGCTTTGGAAAGTTCCCAAGCTGACTGCGTTGCTCGAGTCTTGCGGCCTGACCGCGATTGCCTCTCAACTGCTTGGCACCCCAGCATTCCCGATCGATGCGACCTATTTTGATAAGCACGCGCGAGCTAACTGGACCGTACCGGGTCACCAGGATCGGATCCTGCCCGTCGACGACGGCTCACCTCGGAAGGACCGCATCCGAGATGGAATCGCTTACGCAGAGCCTGACGCTCACACCCTCGCTCAGCTAGTTGCCCTTCGCCTCCACTTTGACCGGACCGACGCTGACACCGGCGCTCTCGGCGTCGTCCCCGCCAGTCACCTCGGCGGCATTCTTACGACGGCGCAAATTCTCGATACTCCAATCGGACGATACATCCAGTGCCCAGCTGCGCCCGGCGACGTCCTTGCCATGCGACCACTTCTGCTGCATCGCTCCTCGCCGTCACGGGGCGAAGGCCAACGTCGCGTGCTGCACGTCGTCTACGCCGCAGGAGACCCTGACGATGGCATCCGGTGGCGTCGCTCTGCCCAACAAGGCGTTGCAGCAGACGGGCTTGTCGGTCGCTCCGCTCCCTCTGGCGCCCGCAGCTGAACGCCGGTACGTTGGGCAGACGGAAATGTCGTGCGCGCGGCGTTAGGGACGATCCATGAGAGACGTCAGCTCGACATTTGAAGCGTATCGCGAGGGCGTACGCCATCTCTGGAACACGCAGTTCCTCGGCGTGCTCCAGAGCACAGGTGACACCTGGGCGCTTCGCGACACCTTCGACGATGTTTGCGCGTCGCTGTTCGCCGCTCTGGTTCTGGGGCAGCTCGGAATCCCGATCAGTGAAGCGTCTCACCAGGCCCTGCCGGGTGGCGGCACGTTGGCGCCCAAGCCGATGCTTCAGTTCCACGTCGTACCGAGGGGGCCTCGCGCGCCGATTCACATCAACCGAACTCTCCCGCGTGGTGGCTACTGGGACCACCCGCCAACCATGCTACTGCCGGGCGACGCGGATCTGCGCTTCGTTAGGTGGTACGACTTCGACGAACTGGGCCGACGCGACCTCAAGTACTATGAGGTTCACATCGTTGCTTCGTCGACCCACCCGCAGATCTCGGGCCGCGCCGCCCTGATCGAATGCGAGTATTGCACCGTCCATGTCGACTCGGCCGATGCCACATCCTTCGCAGCGGCGGCTGGAGGAGACACCGACCGGTGACGACGCTGCCCAACAACGGCTTGAAGCAGGCTGGTACGTTGGACGGACAGCGTCATGAGGCAGCTGCTCTCCGTACTCCGTGACACGCGAGCCAAGCTGGCTGATTCCGGAAATGACTTCACCTGGTCATCCTGGGAGGACCAGCCCGCAGCCCTGGCTGAACTTGACCATCACCTCAGCGCGCTCGCTGCCGGTCAGATCGACAAGCTGGTTCTCGACGTCTTGTTCGCGCCAACCGGCCCAATTCAGGAGGTCAGCCTGTCCAGCGGCTGGGGCGACGATTTTCTGGCGCTAGCCCTACGATACGATACCGCGATTGCTGCGAGCACTGCGCGCTAGCCCGTCATGCAAGTCGTACCCGTCCAGTTGGGATGGAGATCGTTTGTCGCAGGCAGCTACGTTGACGCGAAAGAAACCCAAATGCTGCCGCCCAACAAGCCATTTCAAGCCGTTGAAGCAGACGGCCGTGCCTCGTCGTGACCTGCAGAATCCTTCCTCTCGCCCGTGGTGATGTACCACGGGCTCGCTCGTCGCCACCTGATACCTCTCGGTTCCTGATGCGGCCGCTGCTTAACGGCGGTACGTTGGGCGGACGGACCAGATGGCGACGCGATCCAATCGGTCAACGAATCGCGCAATCATCGCAGCAATCGTCAGCGCGAAAGCCACCGACACCGACGAGAGAATTCGTATCCTAACGACCGCGCTCGTCCCGCACGGGGTTGAAGTCGTCGGCTCGTTGATCCAACGTCGTGGTGTCTCTCGAGGTGGGACAAAGCGGATGGACGCACCGTTGAATAGCGCGACTCTAGTCGGCCCCGGAAAGGCCGAGGAGCTCGGACGGCTCGTTCGCGACCGCCAGGCGACGGTCGTTTACTTCCTGAATGATCTCAGCTCTGCCCAGCTGGCGCGCCTTGCTGCACTCACCGCCTGCCCGGTGATATCCTGCCCAGACGAATCGAATCCGCGTGCACCAACCTAGCGGTGCTGCGATGCGCCCGCCTTTGTCGCCATCACATCGCACGCATCGATCAGAAGACCGCCGCCCACCTTCGGCTTGCAGCGGACGAGCAACCTCGCTTCGCTCGGCACTCGCCGCTGAAGCCTGATACGGTTGGGCGGACCGAAGACGCAACATTCGCACAGACCCCGCACACAACGATGCCGGATTCGATCGACAACCTAGTCCGGGACCTTCGAGGGGCGCGCGACGTAAATGCACACTACGAGGCGATCGACCGCCTTGTGATGAGGGGCGAGTTCGACGCGGCCGTGGCGCTGGCCCGAGCAGTCGAGGAAAGACCGGATATCGGCGCGGATCCCTGGGCACTTGAGGCTGTATTCGATCGTGTCGTTCGCGCCCTTGCTCTTTGCAACGCACATGAGGCGGCATCTGTCGCACTCCAGCTCGGCTTGTCACCGCGCACGCAATCAACACAGAGGGCGCGCGCGCCGTTAGCAACTGCCCGAGAGCTCGCGTTTCTGCTCGCGACTGGACAGTCGAACGCGACACTGAGCAGTTTGCTCGACCAGCTAGGACATCACCCTGACTTCGAAAACGTATTGAGCTGCTGGATCCAGGAGGTCGTTGTTCGTGGAACCGACTTCTCTCACGAGCCGTCAGTCAGACGATTCTGGGGTCAGCTGCTGGAGTCCCATCACCCCCTCGCCGTTCTACCGCTCAGCATCGAGCGCATCGAGGCCGAACTGAAGGACTGGCTTCCACAGGTGCGTGTCGGTGGATCGAGCTGTGGCATGCCGTACGGCCCGTCGCGGTGCTTAGACAACGAGCCGGGCTCGTTCGAACAAATCGTAGCAACCGAGGTCCCGACAACGACAGGTATCGCGTCGGTCGTCGTGAATTGGCAGGAAGAATCAAACGGCCGTGCCGAAGCACGTAAGTTCAGTTTCGATCGCCCGACTAAGCCGAGTGCCGTGAGCGCGGGGTTCATGAAGGCCCTTCCACTCCTCTGCCTCGAGGGAGTAGCGGTCGAACAAGTGGTCGTCCGTCCAGTGTCGATAGAGCGCGCGCTCTCCATTTTATTCGCAGCCTCCGCCAACGGCGGCGCATACAACCATGGTCGTCGAGCTGCCTACGGCCGGCTTGAACTCTGGCAGTCTGTCGCCTCGTTGATTGGACACGATAGTATCGAGCTTGAAGGCATTGCCAACGCTGCAGCAGACTGGAGCTGGTACTCCTTCGATGCCGCAAGTGCCTGGTTCGAACAGGTCGCGTGGGACTTGGGCATCGCTGCCCTTTCACCCGATGCAACGGCTATGTCGATACTCGCCGCCACCGATATTGATTGAGAGCCCGTCTGCCCAAACCGCGACGGCCCGCCCAACAAGCTGTTGAAGCTGACGGCCGCGCCTCGTCGTGACCACCACCGCCCTCATCTCGCCCGTGGTGAGTAGTACCACGGGCTCGGTCATCGCGGCCTGCTGCCTCTCGGTTTGCTGATGCGGCCGCATCTTAACAGCGGTACGTTGGGCGGACAGGTTCGTCGTGAAGCATAGGGAACTCTTTCGCCGCATTGTTTGGCGCGCTGCGGACCCGAAGACGCGCACAGACAGCGCCTATATTTTGCCAACCGCGTTAGCGACCACGGCAACGCCAGACACCATCGCGCGTACCGAAGAACTCCTCGGATTCGACCTTCCAACTTTCTGGCGTGATCTCTACACGCTCGTGGGAAACGGCGGGTTCGGACCTGGTTACGGGATCGTTGGCGCCTTGGGCGGCCACACCACCGCCCACAACGAGAACATCGCGTCTCTTTATCGACTATGGCGCAGTGTACATGGAACCCCCGACGAACCGGAATGGCCCGAACGCGTCGTGCCGGTCTGCGACTGGGGCTCCGCGATTTGGTCTTGCCTTGATTGTCGTAGGGCAGAACCGCGCATCATCGTTTCCGATTGTGGACGGCTCCTGTCTCCGGCAGATCGCGCAATGCAGCCAGCTACCAGCCACTCGTCACCTGAGTCGTGGCTCGACGCGTGGGCCGACGGCCACCAATTGTGGGACCACATGTTTCCCGATCGGCCTCTTTCCAAGAAAGCGCTCGTGAATCCCTTTACCGGCGAGATCATCCGCCCAGAACGTCCATAGCTGCTGCCCAACAAGCTGTTGAAGCTGGCGGCCGCGCCTCGGGACTTGCATTCAGCCTCGTGTTTGTCGCCCGTGGTGAAGTACCACGGGCTCGCACGTCGCCACCTGATGCGCCCTCCCGTTTCTGGATGCAGCCGCAGCTTGACAGCGGTACGTTGCACAGACCCGGATGGCTCGTATCGCGTTGTCCATTTTGCGGCACTTGCACCGGTCGCTAGCGTATCAACCGCTGCCGGACTTGATCGGTGCGCACGTACAAATCCAAAGCACCGCATCGGCAGTAGAGGAGCTCGTCGCACTCGCCAGGCGTTTCATCGACTTCGAAGTCAAATCGCAACGCGACAACCTGTCCGCCATGTTTGCCAAGTATGGCATTCTGGACCTGGAGTATGGCATCGACAATATCTCTTGCTCTCTCGATCGACCAGGGCTCGGCGTGCTCCGTGAGCTGGGACTCGTGGATTCTCCACCCGACGAGGATGGCCTGCGAGAATCCGATCTCATGCCCGACCTCCTTGAGGATCTAGCGACGCAAGTTGATCTCGGAACAATATACTTGAAGGTCTTCTTGCAGGCTGCCGAAGTGCGCGCCCGAGGAGGTATCCCCAGCCAGCGCTGGACGCGGTCCGAGATCACCTGGCCGCAGCAGCTTCTGGTGGTCGACGCATGTATCACCAATGCTTCCAGGGTCTGGCTCGCAAAGCACTTCTACCTGTAAATCTCGGTCGCTAAACCGGAAAACGAAGTGCGCCTTTTGCTGAGCAGCTACCTTGGCAGTCAGACCGTCGCAGACATCAAAGTTCGTCAGGCAGCACATCTCGCGTACGCCCTTCACAACGAAGCGCTTGCAGTCGTTGAGGATCGCGGCTTCGATCCAATTGCGGCTGTTCAACGGCTGAAGGCGGCTGACGTCATGCTGGGCTCTGAGTTTTCGGCGATCTTCGGTGCGCTTCTTGACCGGGCGTCGAGTGACCTTCCCTTTGAGCTTTTGCCGCGGGGCGTGTCATGCTTGGCTCAGGCCATGACCTTGACGATCGAATTCGAGTAAGAATCCGACGGACGCTGGATCGCGGAGGTTCCCCAGCTCGCCGGCGTGCTGGTGTACGGCGATGCGCAGGAACGAGCGGCTCAATTGGCTCGGGCGCTCGCGTTCCGGTTCCTTGCCGATCAGATCGAGGCTGGCGAGGTCGAAGCCGCGCTGGTCACAAGCGTGTCGTTCGCAGCGTAGGGATGAACCTTTGGGGGAGTGGAGGTCTTCGAAAGCGAGTGACGTGCTCGCGGCATTGCTTCGCCTTGGTTGGCAGGTCGCGCGTCAAAGGCTCACACAGGGTCCTGACGCGCTCGGGGTCGGGGAGTTACGTATTCGCGTTCCACGACCGTGAGGAACTCCGCCCCAAGATGCTCGCGCGAATTTCAAAACACACTGGACTCAAGCCCGACGACGTGTAGACGCCGCCGCCCAACAAAACGTTGAAGCTGACGAAAATCTTGCTGCGCTCGACTTTCGCAGCTTAACGTTGGTACGTTGGGCGGGCGAAGAACATGGCCATCCTTCGTTGGGGAGAAGAACCTGAGCACGCGTGCGTCGTCTCAGACGGAGCAGAGCTGGAGCAGCACATTCGCCCCCTCGTGACGATGGCAGCACACTCTCCACGCATCGTCGTGGTGGAAGGCGTTCGTGACCACGCGCTCGCGATCGGCTTGGCCGGAGCACACGCAACCCTGTCCATCACAACGACTCATGCCGACACCGGGCCGGAAGAAGTCTTTCTTCGTGGGGACGCGGACCGACCCGGCACCACGACCTTCTTCCTTCTCGGCACAACTCATTCCCCCATCCTCAATGAGCTCCTCGTTCCATTCGAACTCGCGGTTCGCGCCGCTCGCGAATTTGTTGACTCGGGAACATTGCTGGTTGGCGCCGACTGGGAGCAGGCAGAGTCCTGAATCGCCGTGCGGCCAGTTCTGGTCCCGCCCGCTGCCGCCAAGCGCGCCCTAACGCTGCTCGAACCAAGGGACGCGCAGGCCCATGCCTCACACCTCCCGTAGCGAGCGCCGCCCAACAAGCCGTTGAAGCAGACGGCCGCGCCTCGGCGTTACCTCCACTGCCTCCCTCTCGCCCGTGGTGAAGGACCACGGGCTCGCTCAACGCAACCCGCTACCTCTCGGTTTACTGATGCGCCGCAGCTGAACGCCGGTACGTTAGCCAGTCTTCGAGCTGTGTCCTTAGCGCTCGCATTGATTCGGTGACGAACCTCCTGCCCGGGATAGAGGAGCCTCATGACCGACGCCCGCAAAGATATAGATAAGGTGATCGCGGACTTTCTCCTGACCGAGTACTCGGAGCTGCGCCAAGGCATTGGTGCCCGGCTTGAGCGCGGCCACAAGACAACCGTTCAAGTATTCTCGTTTAGCGGGGCGTTGCTTGCAGGGCTCGCTACACTCGCAGCAAGCCTAAAGCCCAGCAGCGTGTCGTCAGGGGTTCTACTGGCGCCGTATACGATCCTGGTGCCTTTTGCCTTTCACACGGCGGCGCACAGCTGGAGCGTCACAGTCGTTGCTCAGCATTTGGCGGACAACATCGAGACCCCGATTGGAAAACTTGCCGCATCCGCGACGTCCGGTTCGCCATTGCGGTTTCGAGGATTCGAGCGATATCTGCGTGGGCAGCGAGCGCTGAGCTGGCGGAGTCCGATCCGGCGCGCCGACGTACTGGACCGATTCTTCCACGTTTTTGCATTCCTCTCACTGGCGGGCCTCAGCACGTTCATGGTTTGCGCACCGAGGAGTTTCGGCTTGCCGCTCGACCCTCCGGGAGTCGCTGCACAGGCCGCCGCATGGCTCCTGCTTGCGTTCATCACCGTACCCCTCGGGTTCTTCTTTTGCGCACCTGCTGCGCTCAGGCTGCAGCTTAAGAAGCCAGAATCGGCCGAAGATCGACGCACAAACCCCTGAGTCGAAGCGCCCAAGGGTGAACGCTGGCTAACTCTGGTTTGCAGCAGACGCGGCGCAGCTGAAGCCTGATATGTTGGGCAGACGGATGCATTGTCCCAAGTGTAGCGCAGCGCTAGAAGAAGATCCGCGCGGATGGCTCCGCTGTTCGAGCGGTCAGCTTGAGTTCTCGGTTGACCTGAGCCGCAAGCTTCGCGAGCGCTATTCGACGCCAGCATTTCTCGACTCTGCGCCCGACTTCTCGGGCCGCTCGTTGTTTTGTCCGGGTTGTGCAAGCCCTTTGGTAGGAACGGCGGTGACTTGCCCTCGTTGCCAAGTATCGCTCAAGACCCTTGTTTACGACCTGATCGAGTTTCACCCGCACGGCGATGGATCGGGAGGATACTTCTAGGACACATGCCGCCTCACGAGCACAACCTCGAGGGAACAGCTGCCGTGATCTTTTGGCGCCCATGACCTTCAGCTATTCGACCAAGACCAAAATTTGGTTTCTTGGCGCTGGCATTCTCGTGCTGCTCGCTCTCTATTGCTTTGCGGGCGCGTGCATGAACGGCTCATTCGCCGTCGGTGGGGGTACGAGCGCCGAATTGGAGCGCTTCCACAGGGGCGCCGTTCTCTTCTTCTGGTCGGCCGCGGCGCTCGCTGGCGGTGCGCTCATCTGCCTTGTTCTCGGTGTGGTTCACTTCCGACGAAGGCATCGCGCTCGCTGACGACCACCGCCCAACAAGGCGTTGCAGGAGACGGGCTCGTCGGTCGCTTCGCTCCCTCTGGTGCCCGCTGCTGAACGCCGGTACGTTGGGCGGGCGACGAGATGGCGTCTTCTTCCACAGCTCTCGTAGACATCCTGACAACCGACTACGGACTCCTGTCAGGCGAGGCGACCGGTCTTCCGGGACCAATCCAGGCTGCGCGCGTGGTCGTGACGCGTAACGGTGAGTCGCGCTCCCATGTCGTTGTCCGCGCGGCGGCACCGCCGTGGCAACTTCCGGTTGACGACCGTCTCATTCGCCGCGTTTTTCCGCGCGACGTGCTTACTTGTATTCGGACCGAGACGCCCGGCGCTGCGACCGTCTCCTCCAGCTGCGATGACGACGCGACGATGTTTGCCGCCGCGGCAGCAACCGCTACGCTCATGCGGTCTTGGGGCTGGGACGAATCCCCGAGTATCGTCATCGACTTTCTCACCAACGCGGCGTCGTTCGACGTCAATCCCATTTTCAAAGGAGGGGTCTGGCAGGTCAATCCTACCTAGCTAAACGTACCGGCGGCACCTACCCCCCACGGACGGTGCCTCATCCGCATCGGTAACCAGCGCCGACCAACAACGGCTTGAAGCAGACGCGGATCTCGCTTCGCGCGACCTGCGCAGCTTAAGCCTTGTGGGCGGACGGAGAGAGTCGTCGTCGCCTTTCGAATTGAGGATCCATGGGTGTTTGCGAAACTGTCCGGGCAACCGGCGACGAAATGGCTCTACGGCGGGAGCGTCCGCACACCCCGACCACTTGCTGTGCTTACGACGCGGGATGTCTGGCGCAAGCCGCCAATTACGGTTTGAAGCTGACGAAACTCACTTCGCTCGGCTTCATTCGGCTCAAACCTGATACGTTGGACGGACGGGGCAACCGGGATGCAAACCTTGAGCGTCGACCAAACAGTCATCCGTCGCGCTGGTCTAACCGACGCGGAGGGCATTGCTCGGGTTCACATCGCGTCTGCTGACGATTCTTTGGCGCCGCTCGCGCGCGAATGGCCAGCGTCGACCTCGATCGACGCATAGAGCGATGGGCTGAGTCTCTGCGAGCTGCAGACCGACTCGACATGGTCGCTACGGTCGCGGAGCAAGTGGTGGGTTTCATCGGCGGTGGTCCACCCCGTCGGCAAGAGATTCCCGCGGGTGTCGAGATCAGCAACTCCGGCCGGAACCGCAGTTCGAAATGGTGGGGAATCTGGACTCCGCTGCTGATCCTCAACCAGTGGATCAGAACCTGATTGTCAAAGGTCTGCTCGCGCCAGTCGTTATTAGGCAAATCCTGTCGTTGCATGAACAGCAGCTCCGCGATTGCGCCGCAGAGCCCTCAACGCCAGTTGCCGTCCATTGCGAGCTGCTCATTGACTAGCCGAGAGTTCGTCCAACTGGGGTAACCGCTACAACGAGCCCATCTGGCTTTCGACGGTCAGCGTTGCGAGTTGGTAGCGCGAGATTGAGGGCGGCGGACGGGATGGCGAGGAGCATGGGTCCGCTTCCGTGGTTCCTTCACCGCGGCGTGCGGTCGTCCACCAAGGAGTCGAAGCGCTGGAGTGAAGCTTCGAGGCCGCGGAGCTTGCGCGGCAGGTGAAAGAAGAGCGCGATGAGGGTGCCGAACAGGAGCCCCAGCTCGGCCGCGCCCAGCCAAGGATCGCTCCGGTACAGGGCATATCGGTGAAGAAACGCCCAGACCGTCCACGGCACCACGAGCACCGTCATGACGTTCAATGAACGGCGTCGGAATGTCTGCCATTTGATCTCGTCGGTCAGACGCTGACGCGTGAGTTGGATGAACGCGTCGAGCCCAGTGACCTCTGCGCCCGCGCTAGCGCGCTTCAAGGTCAGAAGCCTCGTCACCCAGACGCCCGTGAAGAGCAGCACTCCGGCGCAGGCCACGGCGACCACCGGCTTCCCGCGTGAATCTACCAGTAGCCACACGCATATAGCTGTCGAGGCCGCCGCCGCGGCCACCTCAAGCCCCAGCTCGCGGCGAATCTTCTGACCGTCTCGCGCCACTCGCTCGGCGAGCGAGCGAGCGAGGTCTTCGCGGCCACCCAGCGCGTGCCACTGCTGCTTCCAACGCTCGAGTTCGACGTCTGGCTGTTCCATCACCGTTCCTCCTTCTGTTGCACGTCCCCGAGCAACACCCGCAGGGCCGCGCGGGCTCGGGTGGCGCGCACGGCTACGTTGTTCTCGGTGACGCCGAGCACGTCGGCAATCTCGCGATGCGAGAGCCCTTCCAGAAGCAGCGTTACGACTTGGCGATGCGGCACCGGCAGCGCGCGCGTTGCCGTCAATAGCCGATTGCCACGCTCCTTCCGCTCATAGACGATAGCCGGGTTGGCGCCGGAGCTCGCCTCGGCGCTCTCCTGGTATTCTTCGACAGCCTCGCTCCTAGGACTGCGTTTGGAGAGGAAGGTAACGCTTCGATTGTGCGCGATTCGCAAAATGAACGTGCGTTCGCTGCAATCGCCCCGAAAGCCGGGCAGCGCTAGCCAAAGTGCGAGCGCAAAGTCTTGCAGCAGGTCCTCGCGCTCGGCCACGGTCCGGGCGTAGCTGGCCGCGACGCGTTCGAGCGGGCGAGCGTGCTGGGTGAGCAGGCGCTCCAACCGCTGTTCGGGGCGTTCCTGGGCCGGGGGGACGCTGTGCTCGAGCAAATCAGCTGTCACCCATGAATAGTCCTCCGCGCGGGCAAAACCTTACGGCTCACGAGCGTTACTTCGGCGGCCAGTAAGCTTGCAATCCCGAACGCGCGGGGGCCAGCGTCTTGCTGGAATACGTAACCGCACTAACGGCGAACTGGGCTCGGCGGGCGAATCCCGACTTGCTTTCGGATCTTCTTCAAGAAGGTCTGCGTGCACAAGCCATGACTGGCCTCGTGCTCGATAATCTCGCGCGTAAGTCGACTTTTGGTGTCCGCCGCACAGCTCGCGCTGTCGCGGATTTCGCTCGCCAACTTCGAGCCTTCCGTCGTGGACGGCCAAAGTTGCTTTTCGACAGTCGCGAGCAGACCATTCGAACCGCGGTGATGCGCGGGCTTGGTCTTGGTCACGTCATGAAAACCGGTGTCTGTCGAACGGTGCCCCGACCCGTGACAACCAGGGCAAGTCGTGGTTAGGCCGAAGGTATTGCCAATTCTGCCGTCCCCTCCGCAAACTCCGCAGCTTTCAGACGCCAACGGGGACGCTCAATCTCTGAGCATCGAGTGTTCGCATGATCATGGATACACCGTACCCCGCCCCGCGACCTGAAGCTAGCTCCGCCAAGATTTGCCGCCTCGATTTCGCAAGGTTCACTAGCTCCCACTGGCGCCCGCTGCTGAACGCCCGATACGTTTGATCACACCGGGAGAGCTGATGCGAGACAGCGCGCTGACAAGAAGTCTGTTCGATGAGAGAGCCGTACATGCCGCCTGATCTTGCGCCAGGCGAA
>Ga0247758_1001623_pt1 | contig 15615 bp, 10 predicted proteins | sample UWRJL156409C4_FD_180950 | JGI IMG/M metagenome (GOLD analysis project Ga0247758, IMG submission 180950) | Plant litter microbial communities from Arlington Agricultural Research Station in Wisconsin, United States - UWRJ-L156-409C-4 | ecosystem: Environmental > Terrestrial > Plant litter >...
TTCCCCCTCCACCTCCCTCAAATCCGCCAACTCCTCCTCCGCCTTCTGCCACCTCTTCTCCGCATCGGCTGCCTCCTTCTGAAACCTTTTATTCTCCCTCTCCAGCTCCTCAATCCTCACCACATGCTTCCGATAAATATCCGGCGCCGTCTCGCCCTCGGGACTGAACGGCCCCGACGCCGCCGCCCCAGGCGACAGCGGTCCCGGAATGACCACGCTCCCCGAGCCCTGGCGGAACGACGTCGATCGCGCCTTGGACTGCTGCGCGAGGGAGGGCTGCGCCAGCGTGGGGGAGCCGATGGCCGAGTCTTCGTCTGCTGCTGCTGCGCCGGGGGTAGTGTCCTCAGGGAGCGAAGGGGAGGGTTCAGCGGCGGGGGCTGCTGCGTCGTCTTTCTTGGGCGCGGCGCCGCCGGCTTTCTTGGCTTTGGCCTTCTTCATCTGCTCGACCTGGCATTGGGAAGGAGTGTAAGCGATTGGGATTATGCCGCGCTGCAGCGCGCAGGAGACGCAAAGGTTTGGAGCATGGCAGGGAGGGGACATACCCTCTTCTTGGCGGCCGCCAGCTTCTCGGCCTTAGCCTTATCCTCGTCCATGATTGCTTTTGGCGGTTGTAAATGGAAGCTGCAGGTTAAGTCTCTCGGTGACGCGGAAGTGGTAAATGGCTTGTTGATTCGGTACAGACAGTGGAAAAAAGTAAATAGCTGGGTGTTTGGCTTGGGACGTTGCTCTCGGGAAGCTGTTGTCGAGGTGGCACTTCCGCGCCACGGTAAGACCCATGGCTGGCCAGTGCTCCGCACCCCTGTCGGGCCGCAGGGGTACTCAAAAGTAACGACGCCCCATTTAACCTCCATCTCGCAACAATTGCTTCAACATGAACACATTGGGAGCAAATCTCCCATTTACTGGTGCTCAGCTTGCGAATCTACGTTATAAGCGTCCAGATTTACCCATATGTCTCGGTGGTGCCATCTCAAGCTGACACTGACAAGTCACAGGTGACACGTGGACACGTCGTAACTGGTTCTATCCTCTCAATTTCATCATAAGAGTTGTTCATGTACCAATAACCTGCCAACACCTACCAGCATCCCTCAAACAGCTCCTATTATACCAGGCCCCGCTGTCATTCGCCTTACAGGACCCGAGCTACTTTTTCAGCCCTAAGTCAAACTCGCCGAATTCAAATCTTCACCCGCCCACACCGCTCTAGATGAGCTGCTGGAAAGCCCTGTTGATGGGCGAACGGATGTTGGGGACATCCTTCCAGAAGTCAATCGTGGCAATCGCGCGCTTGGAGATGCCCTCGGGGGTGAACTCAAACTTCTGTAATAGCAGACAGGTTAGTAGTTGAACAAAAACAGGATTGGAGGGGTGACTTGCCTTGTACACATCCAGGTAGGCGCCCGAGGCACCGAAGCGGTTCAGGCCGAACTGCTCGTGGGTATACCTCTCCCAGCCCAGGGTGGTCATGACCTCAACCGACAGAGACGGGATGCCGTCGGGGAGGACGCTGAGGCGGTACTCCTTGGACTGCGCATCGAAGACCTCGCAGCAGGGGATGGAGACGACACGAGCCTTGATGTTGTGCTTCTCGGCCAACTCCTTGACGGCATCAATGCAGATGCAGACCTCGGAGCCGGTGGAGACCAGGGTGATGTCAGCCTTCTCCTGCTCGTGAAGAACGTATCCGCCCTTGACAGCCTTGTCGAGCGTGGAGCCCTCAAGCTGGGGCAGGTTCTGGCGGGACAGAGCGAGGATGCTGGGGGTGTGCTTGGATGTCAGGGCGACGTAGTAAGCGGCGCTGGTCTCGTTACCATCGGCCGGGCGCCAGACCATCATGTTGGGGAGAGCACGGAAGTGAGCCAGCGTCTCGATCGGCTGGTGGGTGGGGCCGTCCTCGCCGAGTCCGATGGAGTCGTGCGTTGCGACCCAGATGTTGCGGACCTGGGAGAGCGAAGACAGACGAACGGCACCAGCAGCGTACGAGACGAAGTTGAGGAAGGTACCGGAGTAGGGCAGCAGAGTACCATATGCGGACAAGCCGTTCATGATGGCACCCATAGCGTGCTCGCGAACACCGTACCGGATGTACCGACCGGCGTAGTCGCCGAGACCAGTTGCGGGGGGCTGGAAGTCCTTGGCGCCCTTCCACCTGGTCAGGTTGGAGCCAGTCAGATCGGCAGAGCCACCGATAAGCTCGGGAATGGCCTCGTGGATCTTGTTGAGCACGATCTCGGACAGTTTCCTTGACGCAACAGCGGCGTCGGCGGGTGTGTAGAGGGGAAGAGACTTCTCCCAGCCCTCGGGGAGGTCTCCCTTCTGGCGACGGATCAGTTCGGCGGCCTCGGCCTTGTACTGCTCAGAGTACTTGGAGAACAGCTGGTTCCACTCCTCCTCAGCGGCAGCACCCTTGGCAGCGGCCGAGTGGCACAGCTCGTAAACCTCCTGGGGCACGACGAAGCTCTCCTCGGGGTTGAAGCCGAACTTCTCCTTCAGCTGCTTGATGTCGTCAGCCTTGAGGGGGGAGCCGTGGACACTGTGGGTTCCCTGGAGCTTGGAGCCGTAACCGATGATGGTTGTGAGCTTGATAAGGGTCGGCTTGTCCTTGACGGCCTGGGCAGCCTTGATGGCAGCCTCGATGCCCTCGAGATCGTTCTCACCATCACCAACGGTCAGCACCTGCCAGCCGTACGACTCGTACCGCTTGAGGACGTCCTCAGTGAAAGCTTGGTCGGTGCTACCGTCGATGGTGATCTGGTTGTCGTCCCAGACGGCAATGAGGTTGCCGAGCTGGAGGTGGCCAGCCAGGGAGCATGCCTCGGATGAGACACCCTCCATCAAGCAGCCATCACCAAGGAAGGAGTATGTGTAGTTGTCAACAAGGTCGAAGCCGGGCTTGTTGAAGACGGCGGCAGTATGGGCTTGGGCAATGGCAAGACCGACGGCGTTGGAGATACCTTGGCCGAGAGGGCCGGTTGTCACCTCAATGCCGGGGGTGTCATGGGCCTCGGGGTGGCCGGGGGTGATGCTGTCGATGGACTGTTGCGCAAAATATCGTCAGAAAAGCCACAGCTAATGCGGAACACAGCTATACATACTCGGAATGCCTTAAGGTCATCCATTGACAAAGCGTAGCCATAAAGGTGGAGGATAGCGTATTGGAGCATGCACGCATGGCCGTTGCTACACACACAATCAGTGACCAATCCCCGATGGAGGGCAGCCGGTAGGACTCACGAGAGAACGAAGCGATCCCGGTTGAGCCACTTGGTGTTCTTGGGGTTGAACTTCATGATCTTGTTGAAGAGGACGTGCGCGACGGGCGCCATGCCCCTGAAAGCTGTCAGCGAATGTCCCTCATGCTTTTCTTCTGCGTGTTCCTTACATGGGCGCGCCGGGATGGCCCGAGTTCGCATGAGCGGTCGCATCGGCCTGGAAAGTTTATCTCATTAGTATTTGTTTTCGCATGTCATCTCGTTGTTTCTTTGACGATGGCGGGGTACATGGCGATGGCGGGGGCGGGGTGCCAGGGGTGTTGAGGGGTAACTCACAGCCAGAACACGGATCGTGTTGATGGCGAGCTTGTCTGTGTCGGTGTAGCCCATGATTGCGAGTTGTATATCGAGCGGGCAGTCAAGGAGAGTATCTGGTTGCGGCAGGAGGTGTTTACGGAGGTGAGGAGAGGGATTGGGCGAGGAGGTGGGGTGATTTGTTTTATGTTGGCGACTGGTTGGGGGTGGAGGGGTGCTCGAGATTTCCGATACTTTTTGGCTCTCAAGGTGGGGTAGCGCATTTGCCCTCGCAGGTCTGGGAACAAGCTCTGGGCCTTTTGGTTCGTGCGGATGAATTCCCAAGTGGACCGACTTCGACGTAACCTGTAGCCAGGACGATGTTTTTTTCCGTCTGTCCCAGGAGATGCCTGTCGGTTCCTAGAATCGGAGGTACATGACGTCTCGACTCTAGACCCTATTCACAGCGGCTTCTTCGGTGATAAGATAGACATGTCGTCCTTCTTACTTTGGGCGCAGATACGCCTGCTCAAAAGAAGCTGCCGGGCCGAGCCCTGAGCTTATCGAGCGCCGGGAGAGACGGCATCGCCTCCTCAATCCACCCGCGTCTCCATGCTGGACGATCAAGCAACGCAGAGTTTCGCTCACTCAGCGCCACCAGCTCCAGATTCCCGTGGCGAGGGAACCACAAAGTCATTCATATGTGGACATCGTCGTGGCGTCCCCAAGAAATAATGGTGATGATAAATGTGCCATTCTCACACCGACGGCCTGGCCAATAGACCTCCTATCGGGTTTCTGCCGCTGCGGTGTTTTTTTCTTTCATGCCATCTCCGGCCCCGCGCAGGTCCTGGTGTTGTGTCATCCCACGTCCGGTGATGGGACCCCAAACATCCCGCGAGGTGAGTCCCGTCGGGCAACACCCGACTGAACCCCACCAAGGAGGCCCAGCGATGCCGCAGCGAGCCACGCCAGAGTCCGAATCTGCCGCGCCATATGCTTCCAACTGCGGGTATTATTGGGCCGTTGCTCTAGTCGCTGGGCTGCCTACCGCGCAGGAGCCAAGACGCACCGAAGGAGCTCTCAAAACGGAATCGCACCGAGGCCGAGCAGCAATCCGTAGCAACTGGCGCCAAATGCCTTAGTCACCCCGCATCTCCGGTAAAATTGTGAGCCTAGCTCTAGGCTCCTGAATATCCGGGCAGGCTAGACCCTAGAAGGCGTGTCATGGCTCAGGGGCGAAGCTTGGGAGCGGATTCGAGGGTTAGGGTTGGGTAGCATCACAGACTTTGGTGAAAGCTGGAAAATAGACTCTGGGCAAGAATATTCTGCCCAAGCAAACCAAAGTACACAAGTCAACATGGTCAGAAAGACTGGTGCTCGGGCTGGTAACCGCCAACGCCGCTCGTCACTCCCGATTCCAGGGACAACAGATCACAAAAATACCACGAAGAACGCAAACAAAGCCCACCTAGTCGCAAAAAAGGCCCTGGCGAAGAAAAATTCCGCCCCTCAAGCTCAGGATGAGTCGGTGGCCCAAACACCGGCCGAAGAGGCCATCACGCGGCAACAACAACTCGCGCTAAATGTTTTCAAGGACACATTCAGTAAAGTTCTTTCTTCTCCCACTTTTAAAGGAACACTCCAGTCGGTAAAGCAAGCTCTCTTCGACCGGGACTTTGCCCGCGCCTTCGGCAACAAGGAGTACCTATCCGTCTACGCCGCCCGCTACAGCCCCACCCGAGCCCTGTGCTATTCTTCCGTTCTAACCGGCATCCGGGACCACTTGGACCCCATTTCGACCCCCCGGGCCGCCGAGCCCGGCCAAGACAGACCCACACCTCCCCCGGTACTCCACCATGTTTCCATCGGCGGCGGCGCAGCCGAGACGGTAGCATTCGGGGCTTTCCTTAGCGACACCCAGTCCGATAATCCTCTTGGCGGGACCATTACTCTCGTGGACTCTGCCGCCTGGGGCACTGCTGTCTCGTCTCTCGCAGCCACACTCACCACCGCACCCAAGCCCAAGACTGGGACTGCACCAAAGTCTGAGATCGAGCCCGCCACCGAGTCAACCTCTGAGCCTGAGCCTGCACCCGAGTCGGAGACCGAACCCGCACCCGTTTCTGAGAAAGAGCCCGCATCAGAGTCCAAATCTGAGCCCGAATTGGAGCTCACAACCGAGTCCAAGACTGAGCCCGCACCCGCGCCAGAGCCTGAGGCCGAGTCCGCGCCCGAACCCACTCCCGAGTTAGAGACTGAGCCCACGCCCGAGCCAGAAACCGACATCGCGGTCGAATTCGAGTCCGACTCTGAGCCCGAGTCTGCTTCCGCCCCTTCATCCCCTTCCGCCCCTTCCGCCCCTCTCATCCCGGCCTCCCTCTTCTCAGCCAATTTCATCCAACAAGACGCCTTTACCCTAGACGAAACCACCCTCTCGCTGCTCCTAGGCTCTTCTCCCCTCCTTATCAGCCTCATGTTCACCCTCAACGAGCTCTTCACCTCCGGCGGCATCGGCAAGACAACTCGCTTCCTCCTAGATCTCACTTCCGCCACGCCTATCGGGTCGCTGCTCCTCGTTGTCGACAGCCCCGGGAGTTACTCCGAGACCACCCTCGGCAGAGAGGCCAAACGCTACCCGATGCAGTGGCTACTGGACCGCATCATTCTCGGCACGCAAAAGGAGCCCGTCGGTGGCCGACAGTGGAAGAAGCTGGAGTCGCACGACTCAGTCTGGTGCCGCCTCTCCGAGACGCTCGACTATCCTATCCGGCTCGAAAACATGCGATACCAAATGCACTTGTACAAGGCCGAGGACGCCACAGTCAAGAATTAAACAAATATCGCGTTTGCTTTGTACGGCGTGCGTCTACGGCTAATATCTAGAAGGAAAACCAACTCATTAGATGTAAATACTCGTCACGCCCAAACCAGCTTCTTGATAGAATGCCCCAGCTGCTCCAGGAGACCCGTGTTCTTCCTCGCCTCCGCCAGCGAGATGATATCGCCCTTCTCAATAAGGTTAGCATCCTCGGGCTTCGCGCCTGCCAGCCGTGGCTGGTTATGGATTGCTAGCCTCTCGATCTCTGCTGCAATCACCACCACCTCCTGGATCTCCGTAAGACGCGTTATAGCACCTGGCTCGTCCTTCTTGCCTCTCGCCCCTACCGTCGGGTCCGCCACCGAGGACTGACTATGCAGCGCCTTGAGCGCTATGCGTCGTGGTGGTGGCTCTGTGAGTGCCTGTGGTCGGCCTGCGCGCGACAAGAAGCCGGCGAATCCCGTCGGTCCCTGCGCCTTGGGCATATCCGACATGGAAGATATCGACCGGGTATTGACGCGTGTGACATCGGTACTGCCTAGCTTGTACTCGATGACCAAACCAACGTTTCGCATCTCGTCGATCTGCGCAGACGAGATTGTAGACGTGATATAAGTGCCGAATTTGATCTTCTGCACATGAGCGAGATCAACTCGCTCGAAAGACGATATCTTGTCCAGGTTCCAGTCAAAGCGGCACAGATACAGCGCAACGTCGGTGAGCAGCAACACGGCCTCTTCAAGAGTAACTGCACGGACCGTATCAGGCGTTGTGGGCGTGAGAAATGTCCAGCCGCCGATGAACTCCTCGGAGTCGTCCGCTATAACCCGCTTTTGGCAGAGGTCGATGGCCTGTTGGCGCATGTTCTGCATCGAAACAGCGGGATCTTTGGTCATCATGTTGGCTTCGAACTCTTCAAAGACAAGGGATGTGACATTTCCGAGGAGGAAGTCGATTGTCGTCTGGAGGAAGAAGTCGTTGAACATGCTAGCTAGCGTTAGCAAGAGACACAGAAAGCAACCACAAACCACTCACCCGTTGAATAACCTCGTCAGTGACAGGCCTGCATCTGTCAGAGCCCCGCGGTAATTCCTCTTCCTCGTTCGCGTGTAGTCCCCTTTCATCGCGCCCGTCGAAGCATACTGCTTCGAGATGGCATCCCCGTTGTCCGCCCACAGGGTATTGAACCAAGCATTCTCCTGGTCTGCTTGCAACGTCATGTCGAAGCCCTGTTCTTTCATCTGCTGGTCCAGCATATACTTTCCAAACGAGCTCTGACAAACGTTCGTTCGGTCCAGACAGTCCATGCAGTTTGTCCGGAGCACACCCGTCTGACGCTGCGTCACCTGGTCATCGACCGCCACCGTACTCCCGAGGCTTTCCAGCCTCTTTCCTAGAATCTGTAACAGAAAGGAAACGTTTTCGAACTTCATTCCTCTGCAGACAGCATGAAAGTCAAACCACTCGAACGCAACCTTCTCCGCGTCTGATTTGGCCTCCTCATTAAGCCGTGCGATAGTCTCTTCGTATCGCCTCCCAATCGGGGCTTCAACGCCGTGCTTCTCGACTAAATTCACGACCTGCATGTCGCCGTAGTTCTTCTGCAGCGTATTGAAGTGCTTCTTGAGCGCAGCGTAGTTCGAATCAGGCGAGTGCTGCATCACGGGGGTCGGCTTGAGTGAGTATGGTGATTGCGTGAAGAATAGCGGGAAGCTGCCGCGGACCTGCACAAAGGAGTACACTTTGGAGCCCGGATCCCACGTCGCGTCCGCAGGAGACAGGATTTGTTCCGTCTCCACAGAGTTGGCAACGTTTCCTTGCTCGTCGATGCCGCGCCTTAGGTAGCGCAGGCCGGCACGCTTGACGGATCGCCGCGAGATGATGGTGAGATCAAACTTCTTTTCAGACGGGCGCATGTCGGCCGTCGCCTTCTCCGATCGCGGTGGGGAGGCAGCGGTCGTGGTATTTCCAGGCGCGAAGTCGCTCAACTCAACCGAGTCCTTGGCCGGGCCGTCGTCCACTTGAGGCGGATGGCTGTCGACAACGAAGGACCGTTGTCCCACGAACCCCTGCATCAGGGGCAGCGCCAGGCTGTCCGCGCCGGCGTCGATGAAGGGTTGCATGATATTCCCGTTCCAGAAGTAGTTTTGATCGACGTGGTTGTACATCGGTATTGTGGCCGTCGCCGGCACCTTGGCGTTGGCCAGGCTGCGCGTGATATCGAGATCGTATGAGTAGTAGAAGGTCCTACTGGTACCGAACAGGATTTGCGTGCTTCGAAGCAGTTTGGGCAACAGTGCGAGCGCGGCCGAGCTGCCGGCTGCGTCGTCCGGAATGGGCACCTTTGTCGGGACAGCCCCCTTTTTCTTGTCGGCGGCGTCATCCGATCCATCCAGCACGTCCTGCTCCGGGCTGAGACCCATGTTCCGCTTCTGGTCCTGAGTCCACCCAGAGCGGCTGAACCAGCGCTGGGCAAAACGGCCGTAGCTGCCCCGGCGGCTGATGACGTCCTCCGCGATGCTGCTCCGCGCTGTGGTGTTGGGGCTGGCCTTGGTCGACCACTCGGCAGTTCCAGGCGCCGAGTCGGTGTTTTGATCGTCGCCAATCTCATCGGCACTGCCGCGCGACTCTGGCGCCTCATCATCGGTAGCGCTGTCTTCGTTGTCCGTGGCTTCAGGGCTCGTCCGAACATTCAGGGCAATGGCGGTCTTGGCGATGGCCTCGCTCGCATCCCGCTGCGACGAGCATGGCGTGAGGGCGACTTCGGTGACGAGGTAGATGGGCAACCCTCGGACCTGGGCGACCTGCCGGCGACGAGTTATAGATATGAGGTAGCTGTATCGGAAGACAGTGACGAGGCCTATACACGGCGACGAAGTGTCAGTTCAATGTAGCTATGACGTAGGGTCCAGGAAGGCAACGGACCGATGATGCCAAAGGCTTCAAAAGACGAGTTGGGCTCCGACGTGTCGGGCGCCGCGTCCTTCGAGACGGGCGTGATCGAGCTATCGCCATACTTGATTCTGTATAAGGGCGGTGCGCGCTGTGCGCGCTGGTCCTTCGGAATTACGACTATACCCTCGAGGGCGGCGCAGATGATAACCTTACGCGCTAAGCTCGGCATATTGGGCTCAGAGTTGTGTCTCCATCAGCCAAAGCACAAGTCTTTTCTTTAATGAAGAGATGTTCAATAGTGGAGTTGGGGAAGCAGAGAATAGTACAGACTCCTGATGGTTTGATCTACAAGGTCACTAAAGCCCATTATCCGTACCTGGCTTACCGGTGTTGGGAAGAAGTCTCACACTCATCAAAGACGCCGCTGATGCGGATGGTGGGGTAGTGCAGGTGCGATAGGTCATTCGTCATGATGCAGCTTGCCCCCACACCACATTCGCTATCGGTACCCCTCTGAGGAACTCCAGGTCCCGCGCCGAGAAAGGGATGAGGACTACGTGCGCTCGCTTACCCCTTCGATTGGGTGTTGATCCCGAGAAAGAAGACGAGACCTGCGGATGATTTTCGGCGTTCGAGCGTAGGCATCATATATATTACTGGTACCCTTCATTGTTGGCACCCGGGCGGGACAGGAAACGAGCGAACTTTTAGAGTCCCTAGATATAAAGCAGGCCTCGTGGTCTCGAATAAAGATACAGCCGATGTATCAGCTGCAATCCCATCCGTTATCGAACGGAGCAAGGCGAACTATGTCTCTTGCTGGAGCCTTCCTCTCAGCACCCGTTGAAGAAACTCAACGGGTGGCTGAATGAATTAGCAGCCGACTCAAGCCCTCCACAAAGTTTGCATCGTCAATTTCGGAAAATTTTGTTATTTCGTGTCAAGGCTATTGATGAGCCTAGCTAAATTCCGAAAAGCTGTCTGCCGTAGCAGATGCCAGTAACTATAGCGTATGCCCAATCCCAGACCATGTCTTTTTCATTGTTTTTGTACCCATCTTTCCAGACTGCACTACATTACATGGCGAGTCTCTCGACCTTGTCACGCAGAGCGCGGATCTTGGCGTTCAGGTCGGACGCCTCGTTGGAGGTGAGGGAAACGGCGATGACGGGGCGCGAGACACCGCAAGCGCGACCGATAGCGACCTTGCTAGGGAGGAAGACGTACGGGACGTTCTTCTCCTCGGCGAGAAGGGGAAGGTGGAGGACGATGCTCAACGGCTGGGTGTCAGCCGCGAGGATAATCAACTCGCTGGTGCCACGGGAGACCCTAGACGAACTGTTAGTTTCGGCCATGCAATGCGACTGACGTGTTTAGACATACGACTTGGTCGCCTCGTTGGCTCCCTTCTTCAGCTGCCTGTAATGGCTGGCCTGCTGGATGCAGTCGAGAATCTCCTGCACAAGGGCACCATCCTCGGCCTTAGGCCAAGCGGCAGACTCGTTCTGGCCAGACATGTTGATGATTATCTGAAGATGAGGTGTTTTGAAGGTATGTGGTTGTCCAGGGTTCACTGCGGTTGCTCGCCCTGAAAATGATCGTACTGGATTACGAAAGTGGTGAGCGCTTCAATGGAAGAATGCGGCAGGTGATAGCCCAAAAAAAAAAAGGCAGGCCGCTGCAAACCTTCTGGCGGTGTGGGGCGGCAGAATGGACCTTGGTTCGTCCGACGCCCGGCTTACGTAACTATGCAAGTGCAAGGTACCTGCTGCCAATGGAAGGCAAAAGCTTTGCCCCCCAAATCCAGGTGCTCGCTCGGCCAACCTGGAAACACCTCATCAGCAAACCTCGAGTCGACATCACCCAGGGTACCTTTCAATCGCCGACCGTCAACCCCAGCTCCATCGCGCAACCACCCCATCGCCGCGAATCTCCTGATCTGAATACTGCAACCAGCCAATCCAGCTTCGATCAATACCCGTTTTCACAATGTCGGACCTTTGGTAAGCAGCACTTCTCCTGCTTTGGACGCGACTGAGCTCCCCTGGCGTTTGGCTGGCGGTGCCATCGGCATCGACACCTCGACGCATTGGCCTCACGAAGCATCTGCAACTAGTTGAATAGGATGTTTGCTAACTGTGTCCCTCCTCTACAGCCCCGTCTACGCGGTTAGTATGCCCAAGCCCTCGAACCCGTCCTCGGCGGCAACGAGCCATCGTCCACTCTGCGAGTGTTGATCCAGATTCGGTCCGAGGAAGCTGTCAAGCATCATCGACTGACATGAAAATTTAGCCCTTCTTTGGTGCCATGGGTTGCACAGCATCCATCGTGTTCACCTGCTTGGGTGCCTCGTATGGTACTGCTAAGTCTGGTGTCGGTATCGCCGCCATGGGTGTCCTCCGACCCGACCTTATCGTCAAGAGTACGTCAGCAAGATATATTGGCTCTGTGCATAGAGAAGACTGACATTTTGTCTCTGTAGACATCGTTCCCGTCATTATGGCTGGTATCATCGGTATCTACGGTCTCGTCGTCTCCGTCCTCATCTCCGACGGCCTGACACAGAGCGACTATGCGCTCTTCACGGGTTTCATTCAACTGGGTGCTGGTCTTGCTGTCGGTCTCGCTGGTCTCGCCGCTGGTTTCGCAATTGGTATTGTCGGTGATGCCGGTGTTCGCGGCACCGCGCAACAGCCCAGGCTCTTTGTCGGCATGATTCTGATTCTGATTTTCGCCGAAGTCTTGGGTAAGCAGTGTCCACTCTTTCCTCAAAACAACACTAACATTCTACACTAGGTCTTTACGGCTTGATTGTTGCTCTGCTCATGAACTCTAAGGCCACGATCAACACCTCGTGCTGATCGGCCCGTACGCAGTCGCCGCTGTCGAAACAGGCATGGGCCGGCAAGCTGTATCATTTCCTCAGAATACCATGCCTACAGCGGGAGTCGAAGCAAGAGCGCAAACTTTGTGACCCATACTCATGGTCCATTTAATACACGTTGTCGCCGGGCGACCTCACTCGCGCAGCTGCTATTGGAGTTTGGCAATCATGAGGTGCGGATCGCCGGTGTCATATTATCATTGGGGAGGGATGGTCAAGCGAATTGGACGCATCTCGGGCGAAGGGCAGGCAAATCGGTCAATGGCTTCTTCGCGCGGAAACGTAACATGTACTATTGCCACATTATGGGTGTTGAATCATTGCAAGAGGGTAAGAACAGGGGGTTCGGGTTGTCTCTCATAGACGTGTGACGAGCCAAGATTGTAGCTTTAGCTTTGCAATCGTGTTCCTTGTTCTGACTTATTTTACACCATGTATTCTGTGATGGTGTACGGCGTTGGTTGAGTTCTTGCTCTTTCGGTCTTCAATCCTTGGATCCAGCAAGGCCTCAAGTTAGTTGTCTGTTGTCTATTGTCCGAGGGCTGCACGGGCATCGGCGGTTAGAGAGTCGACTCGCCGGGACTCGCTCATCATCTGATCTGCTTCTTTACGTCTTTCCGATAAGTCATGTTCGTTCAAAAACGCACCTAAGAAAATATATACGGCGAATACAAAAATGTACAGATGTTGTGCATTAATATTAATGTGTGCCAATAAAAGCCTCGCGTTGTTTCCCAGGCCAGCCACCCGTCTCCGTTTTTTGAGCAACCCTCCATCCCAACCGCCCTAGTCATTCATCTGACTCCGGATGGAACATGTCATGTCAACCTGCCTTGCAACGGAAGAGCTGATGCATCGCAGACGCTTTGCGTTGCTCGCTTGCTCGCTCGCTTCATTTAACCTCTCGCAAAGACTACATCACAGCACCGGTTCTAAATGCTTAAATAACATACTGCGCGTTGTGTTAGTAGGGTATTCTTGGGGGAAGTGATGGGAGGTAAAACTTACGGGGATGAAAAGATACGGCACGGTCTTCTCGTACTCGAGCCATGCGTCGCCATACTTCTGCCTGCACCGGTGGATGTCGCGCCACGCACGGTGGGCAATCATGGTGACAAAGAAGACGGGATAGAACCAAGGGAAGGGGCTGGCGAAGCCCGTGATGAGACCCCAGTTCGTGGAGAAGTACACGTCGCAGGTGTAGTGCACCTTGCGGGCCAGGCCGTACCAGCCATCGGCGAGGATCTTGTCGCCAAGACCGGTCTCGATGGTCCGGGGGTTGTGGACTGTCTGCCATGGCAACTGGGGGAAGGTGTTGCGCTTCACCAGCTTGCCGCGTTCCATGGCGCGGAAGCGGTTCTTCTGGCTGTTGCAGCTGTCCCACACCCAGTACACAAACAGGTACCCGGCGAACATGAGGGCCAGCACGAAGGGGTTGTGGCGGTACTCGTCCGGGTGGTGCTTGGCTAGGTAGATGATACAATGGCAGTATGACAGCGGCACACCCGCGAGGTTCCAGAAGATGAGCATGAAGCCCCACTTCTCATAGTACATGTCCCAAGTGGTGACGATCAGCTCTTCTCCCTTGGAGCACGCGTTGGCATAGAGGTAGTGCGCCATGAGCAGGAAGCACACCTCCCCCGATACATAGCCGTAGTTCTCATACTGGCGGAAAGCGGTGCCCAGCGACAGGAGAAAGAGGATGTACCAGGGCAGGCGCACCTCGAAGAACATCTTGAAGTCAAGGATACCGAACATGCGGGGATTGAGCTCGGCACCCATGAAGAAGTCGTAGACATGGTTGCCCGTCATGCGATGCGTGGCACCGCGCGCAAAGGCCGAGATGTATGCAACGATGCTAACCAGGAATCCCGAGATGATGGCAACCGACATGAGCGATCCGAACTCATTGATGATAGTCGACAGGCGGAAGACACCAGTGAAGTTCAGCGTTGTCACCACGGCAATAGTGGTGTAGAACGACACGTAGGCCGAGCAGTAGTACTTCAGCTGCTTTCCGTTGGCAAAAGCAAGCGGCTTGCCGTAGGCCCAGATGCCAGGCAGCAGGCAGTAGCACGCACCCTCAAAGATGAAGAATGTCCAGTAGATGGCCCAGGCCTTGGCGTGGGGGAATGCGCCGGTGTATACCAGGTCGAAGAGGTGGGCACCGAACTCTTTCAAGCTCTGGCCTTCGGAGGGTACGGGGAAGCGCCCGTTGTAGTACTCGGCACCAACCCACATGTACCACATGAGTATCGGGAAACCGATCATCATCAGGGACACGAACCACGGCCCACCAAACTCATACTCGCCGGAGTCGTCCACCTTGGGGTCCATGCCAGGCTTCCAGCCATCCACGACCACGTCCTGGGATATCTCTTCCTTGACATGCCCATTAGTTGACCCGTTTGTCTTGCCATTGGCGAGGCCATCGGCCTTGGCCGCGCCGTTCACACGCAGCATGTCGACTTTCTCGGGGGTTGTCGCTGGCGTCGACCGGTGGCTGACCTCGTCTTCCTCGTCGAGATGCTCGATGAACTTGGCCGTACCACGTCTCCGTAACGACCCTTTCACCTTCGCTGGGGCCGTTGCTACGTTTGACGAGCTTTCCTGGGCGGAACTGGATTCCCCGTCTGAGTCGAGAGGGAATTGCGACTTGCGACGTGATGATATCCGGCGGCCAGGGGTCTCTACCATGCCCTCGAAGAGCTCCTTTTTCCTGTTGTGGTGTCAGCAATAAATCTCCCCTTCCAATTGACTTGGTGCGCGTCGATAGGGGTTGCTGCAAGCGCAATTCGTCTTGGTGACAGCGACGAGAGGAAAGCGCCATCGCAGTCTTCAATGCGCCAAACAGGCCCAGCCCGGGCGAGGACCAGTAGACCGAGCGCAATCCAAGTCTTTACCGATCCTCCGAGCCGCCCACACCGAGACACATGGTGTTGTGCAGCCCTCAACTCGTCCCACGCGATTGGGCAGGGCAGCAGCTGAAGCTGGCGCAGAGGAGGAAAACAACACCAGCAAAGAACATCGCCAATTGGCCTCACATACCTCGGTGTCTGCCTCAATGAGTATCTGGTCGACATGCTGGGCAAGAAAAGGGGTCGCGATTCGGCGACGCGCTCTTATATCGGTGGTGTGCCAAGGAGGCGAGTGGACAACGATTTTTCCAGACGATGGGGGAAGAACCCAGCGGCGGTGAGGGACACCAGGGCTCGAGGCCGAAAAGAGGATAGTCAGCGATCAAGGAGCGGACAGCTAAAAGCTCAGCAGCGCGTGGTTCGCTGGACGGCGTCGGGTCACCGGTGTGCGAGGGCTTGCAGCATCGCGTGGAGGGGAGAGTGCTAGAGGGCGAGCGAGGAAAGGTGTTGACAAACAAAACAAATTTGGCCCGTCCGGGTGCAATTTCTCGCCTGTCTCTCTCCGCAATCCAGGGGTGTCCCGCTGCAGTTTGCCAGTTACTTTGTCCGGTGGAGGAATGGGGTCTTGGCGCCACCGACACAGATGCT
>Ga0247758_1001625_pt1 | contig 15600 bp, 21 predicted proteins | sample UWRJL156409C4_FD_180950 | JGI IMG/M metagenome (GOLD analysis project Ga0247758, IMG submission 180950) | Plant litter microbial communities from Arlington Agricultural Research Station in Wisconsin, United States - UWRJ-L156-409C-4 | ecosystem: Environmental > Terrestrial > Plant litter >...
CAATCCTGGGTGCCGATGCGATAAATATCAGCGACGATAACCGCGATTCCGACTACAATGGCGACATTGAGCCTGACGTGTAGCCTTTCTCCCACCCTCCTCCAAGCCACAGACTCTCTGCGGAGCTGTACTGCCTGCGTAGTCAATTGGTTTTTTATTCGAGAATCGGTAGAACTGAGCTTAATTGCGATGAATTCGATCGATCAATCAACTGAACCGCAGTCGCAATTGCGCGTGGATGCGACCGGGGTGGGAGGGTGCGGGGTTAGGGTTATGTATGGTGGTGGGTGGGGTTATAGTGCAAATAAGCCAAAGGCTATAGTGCAAATAGACATTCTCAAAAAGAAAGGGGACCAAGTCCAGCAGAAAAGTTATTATATACTGGGGTACGGGTACGGATGTGATATACCTTGCCGTTGCTGAGGAGAGTTGTGAGGCGGAAGCCAACTTGAAATCCAAATGCCTCCATATCAGATTCGTTTTGGTCAAATTACCGGGCAATTTGCGCTTGATTCTCCAAGCTGAGCTGACCCTGCACTAAGTCTCGGGTCAAAAAGAGCGCATCAGCTATCCCAATGGATAGGCGGCCGTGTCGCATTCTCCAGTGACCCCATCTGATACACACAAGCCTCGCTAGCACCCTCGGACGAAGCCCATTTAGGCCCATTTAGGCTCCTTTAGGTTCCAACTCAACGTCGTAGCCTTCCGAGATAGCCAAACGCCCCCTTCCCCAACACATACGACGTCCACCCAATCGCAGGCAAAGCAACGGCCAGAATAAGCCCGCCGCTGGTGAAGAGACCAGAAGCAAAGAAATCCAAGGTCTCAAGGCTCTTCCGCTGCCCCATGGGTTTGAGTGGTCTTGTAGCGAGTGCCCTCAGCTTTTGTGGTGTGACCCCTTTTCCTGCTCCGTCAAGAAGCTCTTCTGTCGCCCGCAGTACCTCCGCCGGTGCAGGGGAGGCGACATATTGCGGTCTCGGAAGGGAAAGCATTTCCGTGGTGTAACGGTAAGCAAGATCCGGGGCGTGTGCGAGGGGGGCAGCTGGCCCGAAGAGCAGCTGTGTTGGGATGTGGTTCACGCATGAGATGTGACAGGGGAGGTATTGAGAGAGATATTTCGCAGAAGCGGGCTCCGCGAAGAAATATCCTGCTAAGAGGGTGTTTCTATCACACATTGTCAGCCATCAGACCGAAAAGGGGAGGGGCAGAACGTACTCGAACTCCTGGGAAAACACTGCGTCCACCAAACTAGAGCATGTCGCGATCGGCAAATACTGTCCGGCGATCTTCATCTTCAAGAGAGGAGTATTCCTAACCGACCACCGGTTAGCATCACATCCAGGGACAATATCAAGGAAACTCACCTGTCAACAATCTCCAGCAGCTTGAACCCCTGCCCCCCAAAGCTCACCACCTCCTTCTGCGCCTCTGCCTCCCGGACCGCCATATCCACCGGCCCCAGCTCCTCCACTGCACTCGCTCCCCTCTCCGCAAACGCCCTCGTCGCGTAGCGTGAGCACGCCTCGTAGAACTTCGCCTTCACAAACTCGTTCACCAGCACCAAGTCGGGCGCGTACGGCGACCCCCCTCCAAAGCTGAACCGCGCCATGGTAATCGCTCTCGCGGCCTCCTCAACATTTGCCGTGCGATCCACCACCGCAACCGTCCTCGCTCCCGACGGCGACACAAGCTGCCTCGTCGAGTCACTTTGCCCGCTCTCCCCCTTCTGATCCACCACTAGCGCCCGCCTCAGAACGTCCTCATCCTCCACAGCCCCCTCGCTCACCCAGAATGTATTCGCGTCCAGCGCCTTGGTCAGCACCTCCCGCAGGAGATCATCGACTGCGTGTTTCCCCTCGGTCGGTAACTACCCCACACACGTTAGCCCTCTCCCTGTCCCGTCACATATCCCCTCCCCTTCCCCTCCCCTTATACACCCCATGTAACATATAACTCACCTCAACAACAACCGCATTCCCCCCCGCCACCGCCGCCGCCAACGGCACCACAACCCCCCAAAACCTCGTATGCCACCCCGGCCTTACAACCACAATCCCCACCCCTACCCTTCTCTCAATATTACTCCTCTCCTTGGCCACAGCGTATTCCGCCTCCTTCTCGCGCGCAAAGTCTATCCCGTCGTAGAAATGGCGGACTGCGTCGAGGGCGGACGCATATTCGGCTTCGGCTTCGGCGGGGGTGAAAGATGGGTGCGGGTTTGAGGAGAGGGTGGCGCAGAGGGCGGAGGCGTTGGTGAGAAGCGCGGAGTGCAGGGACGAGAGCTGGGATTGGCGGTGGCGCGTGGAGGAGGGGAGGCCTTCGAGGGCGGAGGTGGAGAGGCGGGAGAGGGGAGTTTCGAGTGTCATTTTTGGGGAGATGGTGATTGGGAGTTTGGTTGGGAGTTAAGGAGAAGGGGGGAGAGTTGGAGGTGAGTTGGTGAAGTTCGAGGTGTCCTGGGGCAGCAGCCTACACACCCCGGTCGCGCGTTGCGCCGCCGGGGAATTTTAGAGTTGGGGATCTCCATTCACCCAACTGGTTCCCGTCTCGGTAAGGGGGGTGGGGGCCTAGTCGGAAGGTGGGGGGGTGCCACGCCTGCAGGCGCTGGCAATCAACTCTCGGCGACCATTTCTCACTGCCGGGCTCACCTCATTCCTCCACAATCCGCCTAAGTTAGTTGAAGTGTTATCGCCGCGCTCACCTTGGGCGTTTCCCTCTTGCACATCGCAAGCAAGATGTCAAACAGGACGACGACGACAACGCTCCAGCAGGACCACCTGCGCGACTACACGATCCGGCTGACGGGTGGGGGGAGCGACACGACCGCATCCGAGCCATCTCCAGAGTCAGCAGCACCGACACCAGCAACGATTGAGAACCCGCCCAACTGGGAGACAGAATATCGCGATGTGCCGCCCTACCGGCCGATAAACAGGCAGCTAGACCGCGATTCGAGACCATGGGGGTCGAATGCAGTAGAAACTCCCATCATTGTTGCCATGATGCACGGTGTTTGGCTCAAATCGGTGAGTGCAGGGTGCATTTCTGTTTGTGAGTCGATGTGCTGAGACTGCCAGTCTGTCGCGTGGCTGTGGAGGAAAACTGGAGGGAGGTTTGATGATGAGGCATTCAAGATGACAGTAGGAGGGGAGTCATGATGAGGGTCCTGGTTGAAAGGTGAGATGATGTGCAAGATAGACGGCGTGTTGGACAACAATGCGCGGGTGTTATTTACACGGGTAATTGAACGACGTGGTGTTGATAAATCCTTTGGCAAAGATTTCGGCACTTATATGAGCCTCAAATAATATCCTCAGCATTCATATCCAAAAGAGTCAAACCTTCTCAATTCAAGTAACCCATCATGAAGCCCATCAGCCTGTGACTCCATCGGACCCCCGCGCTAGAGCCGGACTTCGGGAGCGACCGCCGCTTGTGGATGCGCCTGCCGCGTGTTTGCCCCGCAAAGCCAAGGGGCTTCTCCGCCCCCACCGTTCCGACCCAATCCCGTCATAGGGTCAGCATTTCATGCCAGTGATCCCTTGATATCACCAGAAGACAAAGCCGTTCCAAGACTCACCGCAGCTATGGCGAATGTTAAGACCCCTCCCCTCCGTGATCTTGAGGAGACCTTCCCGGACCCGGAAAATGGCCTCACCTTCATAAAGAACGTCTCCATTCCCCTCAAGGCCTCGCCCCTCCCCATCCGAGCGAATGTCTACGTGCCCATCTCATCAGAGCAAGGCGCAGAATACCCCGTGCTAGTCACCTACGGCCCATACGGAAAGGACATTCCGTACGGGACCTTCTTCCATGGCTCTTTCAGCGAGGTCAACCCGGAGCACCGGTCCAAGTACTCGGCCTGGGAGACTCCTGACCCCGTGTACTGGTGCCGTGAGGGGTACGTTATTGTGAGAGCTGACGAGCGCGGTCTCGGCCAGAGCCCCGGCCTGCTCGACACCATGAGCAAGGGCACGAGCGAGTGCTTCTTTGACGTGGTTGAGTGGGCTGCCGAGCAGCCTTGGTCGAATGGCAAGGTTGGCTTGCTGGGCATCTCGTACTATGCTGGTAAGTGAAACTGCGAGGGGTAACGGCCGCCGTATTCTGACCAGGTCCAGGTTCTCAATGGCGAGTCGCTGCGCGTCGTCCCAAGGGTCTAGCTGCCATCATCCCCTGGGAGGGTATGTCGGATTACTACCGCGACAGGTGCAGACACGGCGGCATTTTCTCCAACAAGTTCATCAACATCTGGTGGAACCGCCAGGTTCTGACGAACCAGTATGGACGGGCAGGCCGGTCCAAGATTACCTTCCCACCCGATGGGCCAGGTGCTCGTGGCCAAGAAGAGACCATCGAGGGCGATCTGCCAGACGATGTCCTCGTCGCCAACAGGCAAGACCAAACGCGGGACAACGAGGCAAACCGGTTTCGCGACGACGAATACTACGCCAGCAAGGAGTTCCGACTCGAGGACATCGAGGTTCCGGTGCTTAGCGTGGCGAACTGGGGCGGCATCTTGTTGCATCTGCGCGGCAACGTCCTAGGATACACCCACGCCGGATCCAAGCTCAAGTACCTCCGCTTCATCACCGGCCGGCATGATCTGCCCTTTTACTACAGCGAGGAAGTCGAGATCCAAAAGAGCTTCCTCAACGCGTTCCTCAAGGGCCAGGATACCGTCGGCTGGAGTGAACCGGGCAAAGTGGCGCCGGTGACGGTGACGCTTCGAAAAGGCAACATCGGGTTCAACGATGCGGAGAAAGAGAAGGCGTATAGGAAGAGGGAAGAGAGCGCATGGCCGATTCCCGGAACGCAGTATACCGATTTCTTCCTCACGCCAGATCTGTCTCTTGAAACATCAAAGGAGAGCGGCGCGTCGAAAAAGGTCGGATACAAGGCGCTAGGAAGCTTGGACAACCCACAGGTGGTCCAGTTCATCAGCCAGCCGTTTGAGAAGGAGACTGAGATAACAGGCCACATTGTCGCCTACCTCAATGTCTCGGTAGTACCCGAGAATGCAAGTGACGAGAATGACATCGATCTCTTCCTGACGCTGCGGCACCTCGACTCAGCCGGCAAGGAAATCTTCTATACCGGCACGGCGGGAGATCCGGTACCGCTCTGCAAGGGCTGGCTGCGGGTGAGCAACCGAAAGGTGCACGGCGAAAACCCCAAGCACCGCCCGTGGCTTCCGCATCGAGAGTACTTGTCGACCGACGTGCTTCCGGTCAACGCCGGTGAGGTGTACGGCGTCGAGGTCGAGCTGTGGCCGACGAATGTGGTAGTTGACCAGGGGAACCGAATCGCGCTGGAGGTTGGCAGCGGTGATACTCAAGGATCGGGCATCTTCCAGCACACCTCAGAGATTGACCGGTATGTTCCTGCCCTCTCCTCTCCAAACAGAATAACTGACAGAGTCAGGCCCGCATCCAAGTTTGCCGGCCAGAATTATATCCATTTTGGGGCCGGGCTGGATAACTTTGTCACCTTGCCGGTGATCCCACCGAAGTAGAGGACAACTCGCGGAATCGCACTCCGTCTCCGGAGGGCGATGAAGTCAACGTGACAGGCCGTGATGGAGCCGAAGTGGGTCTTCCATCTAAAGCTCTCTTCCCTGTCCGGCTGCGGGGTGAAACGCGGCGAGCTCGAGCGGAAGGTGGCCGAACGCCTTTGGGCCTCTTCCAGCTGAAGTACACAAATCAAAGCGAAAGTCAAGATCTTGACTACATCTCATCGTGCAAGAGAGAGTTATGTAACGAGTTTGTCGCTTGATAAGTCAATGGATAAGCTGCCCCAATAGCCGCATATTTGGGGTAAGGGATGCCAAGCTTTCGCATGGGGCACGAATAGGGGGCCAATTGGCGGCTGAGTGGGCCGCCATTGGCGAGGCCAGATTGCGAATGCACGGAAACCACTTTTTTCCGCCATCGTCATCTATCTTCCTTGGCCAGCCAGCTCTTGGGACTTCAACAACCATCCCAAGCTCCTTCGCCTGTCCATCCAGCTTCCCTTTGTCTCCGCGTATCCGGCAAAATGGTCAACTACAAGTGGTCTGCTCTCTCTCTGCTCGCCTTGCGCGTAGCTTCCGTCTTCGCCGCCGACGTAGGTCCCACCCTCATGCCTGACAGTTGCTTTTGATCCCAGGTTGCTGACTGCTGTAACCAGGCTGCTGATCCCAAGCCCGCCGTCGCCAAAGAGACACCCGAGCTCAAGGTCGACATCGTGACGACCTTCCCCGATGCCGACATCTTCGGAGTCAAGCTTGTGAACGGTCGCTTCACCAAGGCCCTGATCGACATCACCAACCACGAGGATGGCCCCATTGACATTGTCTTCGTTGGCGGCCTGCTCAAGACGACCCAGCCTCTCCCCGAGGGCACCCCCGAGGCCGCGAGCATCCTGCGCAACCTCACGGTGACCCGCTACGACGTCTCCATCCCGGCCGGCGCGAAGCACACTGTGCCCTACACCTTCGCCCTCGACATGATGCCCCAGGACACCATCGTCGAGCTCCTCGCAGTTCTCTCCAACCAGGCCGGCGAGATCTTCCAGTTTGATGCGCACCGCGGCCCCGCCACCATTGTTGAGGCCCCGACCAGCATTCTGGATCCCCAGATGTAAGCTCCCTTGTGCTGCCCTCAATTGCGCTCAAGACTAACCATAGGTGTTTTTCAGCATCTTCCTCTACCTCTTCCTAACCGGTGTCTTCGGTGCCACCCTCTACTTCGTCTACAAGACCTGGATCGAGGCTCTGTTCCCCCAGGCGGCCCGCGCCGCCAAGCCGGTGAAGAAGGCCAAGAAGGTCGAGATTGAGCCCCTGTCGGGCTCCGAGTCGGCCGGTGCCACCACAGGCGCCGAGAAGGACTACGATGAAGCCTGGATCCCCAACCACCACATCAACCGCCCCGTGGCCAAGCGGGTCAAGAGCGGTGCCAGCGCCAAGACTAAGCAATAAATGCATACGAGAGCTGAGCAACGACTTTAACGATCAGGGAAACCAAGCATCCTTAATGGTCACGTTTTTGTAAGATTGCTTTTGGGGTCGGTACACTGGATGGCTGAGGCGGACCGGGTCTTTCGAGCAATGGAAAGGGAGCACTAGGGATTACTTTGATTTTGCGAACCAAAAGTTGTGAGCATGCAAGAGCCTGATTTTCCTGGAAGCGAAACCGGGACAACTGTACAATATATCGCAAATCTGGATAGGCAATGAAGCCTGGCAGGTATTTGCAGACAACCAGAGAACCTCCTGATGGCGTGCGAGGGCGGCTTAATGCATGCGCCCGTCTTATCGGGGTTTCGCGCCTTGTGTTCCTTCTGGGTAGGCAGTCTTCCAATGTTACCTTCTTAACAGGCGCTGATACGGACTTCCGTCAGTACACAGCATGATGATAAATAACAATGTCAATATTTGCAACCGTTTCGCGTCGAGTGTAGGCTTCAAACTCCAAGCTATTATTGCTAAGCTGCGACGAAACCGAAGCATCACACTTAGCCGGACAGTTTGATACACTAATCAGTTAAGCGAGCGGACTATCTTCAGTTACGGAGTAGGCATCCCTCGATTGGCCCCCCATCGCCTGGCGCATGTGTCTACCAGGTCGCGCGGCCCAAAATTCAAATTGTAATTGCTCGCTTCCCTCTCAACTTCCACAGAGCAAGAAATTGCTCGCAAATTCTTCCTCCCACCATCAAATTCTGACGATTTAATCATCGCAGCGGCGCCTCGGGTTTTGACAGGTATGCATTGATTTGGTGTGATTTCAATTTTCCCGGAATTTTCCGTTCCTGTTTTTTTTCTGCTGTCCCCCCGGCAGAAGCTTGCGCGCAAATTGCCAGCCACCACCCACCTTTCCCCCTTCTGCGTCCGGCTCGCTTCCCGCTCTCCCCCCCCTTTACCCCCATAAACACAACAACCCGGGTTATTCCAACCCAGCTCCCTTTCTCTTCGCATCTATCTAACCAACGCGCGTGCCGAAAAGGTCCCTATCACACCATTTCGCGTGTCTCTTGACAAACGCGAAACTTTCTTTTTGTAAAGGAGAGAGGGAACAAACAAAACAAACACACACACACACCAAGTCAACAATGGCGCCTACAAAGCCCGACGCGACCGACGGCGTGCCCGCCAAGCGCGGCCGCGGCAGACCCCCAAAGGACCCCTCAGAGCTCAAGCCCAAGCCCGTGCCCAGCGGCCGCCCGCGCGGCCGCCCGAAGGGCAGCGGCGTCAAGAAGACCAACCCCAAGCCCGTCACCGCCGGCACCGGCCGCCGCGGCCGCCCCAGCCGATCCGCCACGCTCGCCGCCGCTGCGGAGGTCGCTGCCGCGGAGAAGCCTGCTGCTGCGACGACCGGGCGCGCCAAGCGCAAGAGCGATGTGACCGCCGCTGTAGCTGCGACGCCCAAGTCGGCGAAGAAGGCCGCTGCGACGAAGAAGGCTACGCCTACGCGCGGCGGGCCGAAGCGCGGTGGGCGCAAGAGCACCGAGGCGGCGGTGGAGGAGCCGGCTGAGGAGGAGGAGGAGGATGTTGAGGGGGAGAGCAGCGGGGCGGGCGAGGAGGAGGGCGACGAGAGTGAGTAGTTTGCCTGCGGGGATTGTGTTCGACCGACGTTATGATATTTGGGGGAGGGACAAGAGGGGAATGTGTTGTGCGTGTGTGTGGTTTTCTGTTTTGGCTGATGCCACTGCTGGGAGGATATGTTATACCTCTTTCTCTCTCTCTCTGTCTGTCTGTCTGTCTCTCTGTTTGGTCCTGACGATGATGATGTGTCTGTCGTCATCGTCTCCCCTGTTTTTCTTTTGCTACAAAGAAAGGACAATTCTGTGGGTGGGTGGTGTTTGGGCGCGCATGTGTCTGTCAGTCGGGGAAATATCAAGGGCAAATCCTGTTGTTGTTTTTTTCTTGTTGTTCCCTCTGGATTTGCGCAAAACAAAAACTACTTTTTATCTACGGATCTTTTTGTTTCTTCTTCAAAGCAAGCAAGCAGACAAGCCAAAAGCAAAACTTCAGTGGGAATAGAACTTGGGCTAATGCCATAATGGATTGAAGACGCAGACTCCAACCACATCATCGAGACCCATGCCCATCATGCCAACAACGGTGCTGCTGCGGGAGACGTTGACGCTGAGGACGCCGACGGTACTGCCGGCAGCGCGGGCGCTGACGAGGTTCGTGATAGCGGTTTCCTCTCTGGCTTTTTGTAAGAGCAACGCCCACACTCTCTTTTCTGCGTCTTCCCGTCTTCCCTTACGACTGACTGCGCCCTTCATCCGGGTGTGATGTGTTCTGGGGGGTCTGAAGGGACAGTGATGTTGATATGATGGTGATTACCTAGTGGCCGGATCAGTAGCGTGTTCCCCTTAACGCCGAACGCGAGGCGGCGGACGACAACAACAACAGCAACAACACAACAACAACATCCGGAATGACGGTACGATAGGCGGGCATTCTGATTCTGGTTCTGGCACTGACTGCTTGGGATGGGCGGTTGGTTGGATGGCGTGGGTGTTCATGCACTGCTTTGTGTTTTGTGTCTATGTTTTCCTCTGGGCTGATCTTCTTCTTGGGCTCAACTCCGTGGGTGAGACGGGACCACGGCATCATCATCTGTGCTTATTGTAGGAGGTATGTAGGTGGGTACTGGGCGGCATGTGTGTTATACGGCGGTCTGCTAGGCATCCAGCGTTACTGACTTGGTTCTTGCTTGGGGTTGATGTGAATGGTTCCGTGGTGTTATGTGAGTGAGGTCTGGGTTGCTTGGTTGCTCTTGAGGGTGATGATGGTGTTGATGGTGTTGGTGGTGGGCGGGAGGAACTCCAAGGGCTGGTGTGGTGATACAGTTCCGTCATGGCTCGTGATGATACAGCTCTGTGGTCTGCTTGCAACTGAGCTTGTGATGATACGCCTTTGGTATGGGCTGCCTGTGTCGCCCCTGTGCCTGAGTCTTTGGCCACCAGGCAAGCTTGGGCTTTCTCATCACATCGTTGGCATCACCGCGTAGAGTCTCGACGTAGACAGCCCACACTCTTAAGAGAGCCAGATCCTCATTAATGGTACTCTACAGTATACGAAGGCTCCGGCTAAAAGAAAGGGTCCCCTCGGCCAGTGCGGAAGATGTCTTCCTACTGTACCGACCACCCATAAATTTCGTTATTCGGCCACCTCCCATTCTGATAACACTGAGATAAATACTGAAAAGGCCTTCCTGTATTCTAAGAATACCTTTCTATATTCTAAAATGGTCTTTATATATGCTGAAAAAGCCTTCCTGCATCTTGAAAAGGGATTCCTGTATGTTGAAAAGACCTGCGATGTGATAAGCCTAGGCCTTGCCATTCCAAAGCAAGACTGTGTGAGGATTCCGAAAACGCATTTTCGCCCGGAGATAAGAGACCTTTATTTTGGTCTGACCCTTCGTACTTTATCTACAGCGTATGAGAGAGAGCATTTGCCGTTCCAAAAGTGTCTTTCCCTTTCCCCAATGCGAGTCACTGTGCTTCAAAAGGTCTGAGTATACGTTGGGATATATCTGCCTACCTTAGCTACCTGTCTTAGATGACTGTTCCAGTGACATGACCACATATTTCCATGGCTGTTCTGCCTCAAACTATGGGCTCGTCCTTAAAATATTGGTATCTCGGCCCGATAAAAAGATGGCATTCTTTTCTCTGAAGCATTACGTTGATATCCCCCGTCCTTGGCGACGAGAAGATGAACTCCTTCCCTCCTCTCCATCCTACGAGATCCCTCAACTAGGTAGACGTGCGGGTATTGATGTTCTCCCAAAAAGATGAAAGTAAGGTCAATCCCTGTGTGTAGACCTGAATCCGAGCAGGCGACTCAGCGTCAGTGATTCCAGTATCATATGGACGTTATCTATCTTGCCCTCAGTTTGCAAAGACATTTCCCACTGTTGTGAAAACGCGAGACATGGATTCGTCCAGCTTATTAAAAGAGTAGGTAGATGGCATTGCCGCAAAGTTCAAAAACTTCAACGAGCACCTGGTAGTCGAAGCGAACATTAGCCATGTGGTGTACCATAGCAGCCTAAGTGCCAACTCTGATCAGGCCCACACCTTGCATGTCCTCGTATTGCTTGACCTGGTCGGTGTACTCATCTTTTTGGCAAGCCCAATCCTTCTCCAGGGAGGTTATGAAGAGACGACCGTTGTCGTCAATGCCAACGTTCTCGGCCTTGAAGCTGCGATCTCCAAGAGACCTTAGAAATTCCACCGAGGCGATTGCGTTCGAGAGGAGTGTATTCTGGTCAGTGGGTACATCCAGCGGGCCTATGATTTTTGTGTTGATGCGCTCGCTAGCCCTTCGATCATGCTAGTTGTGGGAATGACGGGATTTAACGTCTCCTCCGAGTCCGACTGTTAAGACATCTTCCTTCGTAGTTTCAAGTCTAGGTAACTGTGCGCAAGACGGTCAGCAAGACATATTCTGCCACGACGAAGGAAAAAATAACTCCCAAGCGGGACATCTCACCTTCCAGGCCCAGGTGTCGAGCGAGGCCTCGAGAGTCGAGTGGCGTGGCGCGGTCGAGATCGGCGGGCTAAGAGGGAACGGGTCACGAGCCAAGAGGAGCGAGCATTGTTTTGAGTTGCGGAAGAAATCGAGTGATGGAAGAGATCAATATTAAGCTGCGATCTCCAACCTTGCGTCAGCCCACAGTGCCTCGGCCCAGTATGGGGTTTGCGAGTGGTTTCAAGGAAGTTGCGTTGAGCGTCGCGAGCGAGTGTGGTGATGGTTGAGATGGCCGAGAAAAAAAAGCACGTCGAGAAAGGTTTTTTTTTAAAGAATCAGCGTGGTGGATGAGATGAAAGGAAATAGGACTATATTTGCAAGATCAATTTCTTTCAGTGGGTCGCAAACTTGCTTAATTAACCTGCCAGTGTTCGGTTTTATCTGAAGGTGAGAGAGCGGCTTGCGCACCTTCACGGCCAACTTCCTTACCTATAAAATACTGCTTTCTTGCCCGCTTGCTCTCTTTCTTTCCTCTCTCCTACAACCAACTTCGGGTCCCGCCTTCACCACGCCGCCCTTTGGATTTGCCTTCCTTCCCCAATCTCACATCCATCATAATACTCACAACCGCCGCGGGGCTCCCGCCTTTGGAATTCAGATCACCAAGTTCGCGAGCTCCCGCCCAAGGTTGAGTTGAGACTCCGGTTGTTGACACTATCCTCTCTCTGATTTCATTCGAGACTGCTCATCAAGCTCGGACAGGGGGAAATGGGACGAGTCTGTGACCATGAGCACCGATAGAATCCGGAATCTAGCAGAAAATTCAACCAGAATCTTGGGTCCAGCCGTCTTCCCTTCAGGCCCGGACGAGTTTTTACTCTCTAACGGTTTGTCCGCCATCCAGTTTCTGCAATCCATCGGGAACGACAAAATCGAGGCCAAAGATATCGGCATTGACAGGTCCGGTCGCCTCTTTCGCATCCTGCCCTGCGCCGAGGGTTGTGGCGAAGGTAGACCGGGTGTCGCGAGCTGGGCCGACGAGTATGCCCTTCAGGTCGACAAATACAATAAGGAACACAAGACCGACATCGCTAGAGCTGCCACACGGCGCGCAATTGACGCCTTTGCGAAAGCATCCCGAGAAGACCCTTCCCTATATGAGGGCTCATACGTCTCAGAACTCACTGAAGCTATCCGATACATGAGTGAGGTCCACTTCCACGACAAGAGCCTCATGGGAATTGTTGACGAATGCGCATCGTGCATCGGCCAGTACGAGTATGAGATCGCCATATGCCAGGCAAGGCTGGACTAATTCGATGCTCCAGCAGAAATGAAAGTTCTCGAATGGCTGGAAATTGTGTCCGCTGCCCGGAATTTCGCTGGGGTGTCTGAAAAAGCTATCAACGACGCAGTGGAAAACGTCAGACGTCATGGGAAGTTCGCTGAGATGAAAGCGCTCTTCGACAACCAGCTTCAGCGAGTCGAGGAGCTACTCAGTCACATAGAAGAAGTTGAAGCTACAGGCAATCCGTTGCTGAGAAAGCTCAAGCTCTGAATGCGAGTTAGGCTGAAACCGTTGTCTCTCTTCTTCCGGGACTGGACTGATGGCACGCCTGCCTGGGTGTTCCATTTTCATGGTCATTGCTTCTCGCTGATTTCAGATTTGAGGACATTCGTTCTGCGTCATGCTGGGAATGAGTCGAGTACGCGGTGGCATCGGATTGATAGGGTCCTAGATTAAGATATATATGGTTTGCGTTGCGGCTTCTTGGAACGTCGTCATCGTTTCATTAGGGCACATTCCTCATTTTAATGGCTTACTCAAGCGATATTATCAGGAGGAGGGTCAGATAACAGGCAGATGGCTCGCACCAGTCTCATGGCGAAGGAACACATGATCAATGGGTCAAAGGCAGGCAAGCATTACAAAAGGGTCAGAAGTCTCTCAATTTCTGCATTTTTCGAGTTCAGCATCATGGCAGTTCAGCGGTAGACGCATCTTTTGCGGCGGAACCATGGGAAACGGCCCATATTGTCACTAGATCGGCAGGTAGCGATGCGAACAGTAGCATCCGAAATAATCAGTTTATCATTTCAAATCCAACTTGCTCGGGAGACGTGACTTGTGTGCCAGACAGTGATATTGAGGCTGGCCGCAAAGGTGTGCAAGCTACCCGCCTCACTTGGTATGAATTTCGCGAGGATGAAAGGTACGAGTCCGTTGCTTTGGAATCAAACACAATCCGAGCAAAAAGCAGAGCTTGGCTGTGATAAGAGGGCCATACTTGGTTGGCTCGGTGCCATCTCATTTCCTGCTTTTTTTGCCTGGCAATCCAAATTTCTGGCTCAGATCTCACTGAAAGCTCACTTCTCTCAGAGTCTTATCGTCCTATTTCACCCGCACCGGCGTTGTTGTGCTACCAGATGATTTTCTTCGGGGCCGTTTATCAAACGAAACAGGCCCTCGACGCGGATGACCAGGCCGATTCGAAGACTTCAGCTGAGGCTTTCAGCTGGGGCTTCAGCCCACCGAAGGGCGTGCAGCTCCACCAAGAATGGGCGTCAGTAAAGTTGTCCCCGTCGCCGCCGCTCACGAGGCAGACACGAAATCCAATGCAAGGTTAATAGAGGGTGGCTATAACGGTTTGCCGAAATTCCATGCGCTGCCCGTGTGGAATCCCATGTCATTGACGGCTACACCGTCCCCGATGAACTGCTTTGGGTCGGGGTAGCAATACCTACGGGCACTATCATGGGCAATCAGAACAGAGTCCTTGACCAATATTCCGGCTTCAAGAATGACCTACTCGCTCATCCCGTGACAGAGATAAAATGCTGCTGGAGGTCTATTTCATACTCCCGCTCTAGTAAAACACCATGACACACAGCTGTAGTAAAATAACAGGATAAGACAGTCTCCGTGAATCAGATCTCGAATATCTCGCCGATCCCCTCACCACCACCCCTCCTGTTCTCCACCAGATCTAGCCTCCAACCCTCCCAGTTCTTGAGTGTCCGCTTGATATCCTTGATGCGCTCGATGCGCTTCTTTTGCTCTTCCTCCTGCGCTTTACGGAACGCATCCTCGTCAAACTCCAGGTCGTCGTCTTCCAACAGCTCATCATGGCTGGGTGTCGCACCAGCCCCTGTTAGGGCGTTGATTCCGCTGCTGATAAAGTCGCCTAGACCGCCAGCAGGCTTGCGTTGCGACGGCGAGATGCCGAGATCAACGTTCTCGAACCGGCCGCCCGCTGGCACGTCGTCGGGGCCAACCTGCAGCTCCTTTCGCCGCTCATGCCAGATGCCCCGGCGGAGGTCGCTGTTCTCGGCCTCCAGCTCGCGGAGCCGCTTCTCCATGCGCAGACGCTCCTCGTTCTCGAGCTCATCGATTCCCTCGTCATCACCACCACCCTCGGCGGCATCCTTCTTCCGTAGGCGCAGATTATCCGCCTCGACCCTCTCCACCTTCTCCCTGAGCTCAGCGATGTCCTTATCAGCGCGCTCCTTCTCCTTGCGCAGCGCCTGTGTCCGGGCGTCCTGCTCCTTGTGTATTGTAGTAAGAGTCGTAACCTTCTTCTCGAGCGCCTCGGCCTTCTTGGCCAGATCGTCCCTCGCCGCGACAGCCTCGGCGTTCTCGCGCTCCAGCGCACGCAGCTTCGTCTCCGCCGATGTGCGCTCCGAGCCCTCCTTGACAGCCTTCTCAGTCACTCGCTCCAAGTTTCGCTTCAAGTCTGCCAGCTCCCGCTGCGCCAACGCAGCCGCCTTTTCCGCGCGGGCAAGCTTCTCCTCCAGCGCGGTGATCTGCTCCGACGGCGTCGAGGCTGAGACCGAAAGCCGCTCTACCTGAGCGCGCAGTCGCGACATCTCCAGCTCCATCGTCTCGATTGTTGCAGACTTCGACTGCAGCTGCGCTTCCAGCTCCGCCGCAGGAGACGACCCCACCGAAATCGAAGGCGACGAGCCATGCCGTCCAGCGGCTCCTCCGGCGCGCGAAATCTGCGCCTGCAGCTGTGCATTCTGTCTCTGCAGCGCAGCAACCTCGTTTCTCTGTTCAATATTAGCCCCTATCCCACCCCCACCCCCAGGAAAACTCACCAACTTCTCTCCCCCCTTATCCCCCCCCTTCCCCC
>Ga0247758_1001628_pt1 | contig 15586 bp, 19 predicted proteins | sample UWRJL156409C4_FD_180950 | JGI IMG/M metagenome (GOLD analysis project Ga0247758, IMG submission 180950) | Plant litter microbial communities from Arlington Agricultural Research Station in Wisconsin, United States - UWRJ-L156-409C-4 | ecosystem: Environmental > Terrestrial > Plant litter >...
TGAGGAGGGGAGGGTGCAGAGTGGGAGTCGGTGGATGATTAAAGAGATTATCGAGGATTCGGTGCTGGCGCATATAGGGCGGCTTCGTAGCTCCTAGGGGGGGGTTGGGGAGAGGACGTGTAAATACGAAGTACCCAGGGTCAATATCATACCTAACTAATATCTCTCTCAGGGGGTTAATAGGCATGTTGCGAGTAAGTGTGATGATGGATTCTTCTTTCAATCCTGTCCACAGGACACATCACGGCACTTGATATTCGATAACTCGATAAATTCGTGAGTGTTACAATCCAAAGTCAAAAGTCATATTTCCAGATGCAAGACGTTCGATGCGCCCGCCACGACTCCAAGATGAATCTCTTGCGGAACTTCCGTCAAGGGAAGAAAGAAAAGAAAAAAAACAGAACAATGTGTGAACCCCAAAACCCATGACCAAAATAAACACTCATCCAATATACAGACTGAACTCCCCTAGCATGCAGCCTCCATCCAGACCTATAAAATACCTCTCTAAACCCTCATGAGTCGACAGTAGAAAAGCGATACAACGACACCTTATTCAAACAACAAAGCGTATAATGATCGTCCCCATCGTGGACCGCCCAATGCAAAAGCGAATATAGTCAAGAATGAGAAGGAGGGTCTCCCCAACAATCAGCAGCCACTTCGTCATCACCTGGGGCTTAAGGGGCCCAGCGGACTCCTCCCCGGCCGGACCCCTCTCCTCAGCGCCCTCATCTCGTCCTCCAGCTTTCGCCGTTTCGCTTGCTCCTCCTGCGATGTCACTGTTAGCTTCGTGTTCATCATCCCCAGCGCGATCCACGATGCGAAGCTTACCCTCAGCTCCTCCTGGAATTTCTTCCTCTCCTCCTTCATCGTCGCCCGGAACTGCTCGCTGAGCATGGTAGCGCCGGCTCTGGGTCCCCCCAGAGCGGGACTGGGCGGCACCTTGAGCCTCTCGCCGTCTAGTTGGTCCTGCAGCCGTGCTACCTCGGCCTCGAGCCTTCTCCTCGCCGTATTCGCCTCAGCTTCGAGACTCTCCTTGGCCGCCATGAAGTCGTCTAGCTTGGCCTCGATCTCGATCTTCTCCCTCTCGGCAGCAATGGACTCGCGCGTGATATCCTCAAAGTCACGGAGCGTGCTCGCAAGCTCCGCCTTCAGCTGGGCCACTTGGGTGGTGAGCCCCTCGAGCTCCTTTGATTGCGTCAACGTCGCTACCTCGGCCGCCCGCTCTCTACGCGAGCCATATGCACCGTCTAGCTCTGCCTTCGCGAAAGCCATTTCCGTCTTACTTTCGATGACCATTACGTTTAGGCGGTCGATCTCCTCGTCCTTGTCCCTCATCTCCTTCTCCTTGTCCGCGACAGCCTTCTCCTTGTCTACGAGTTCCTGCTTTAGGGCGGCCTCCGCCTTCTCGGCCTCGGAAAGTTGTTCCTGTACCTCACGGTAATTCGACTCGAGCTCTTCATAGCTGATCTCAAGTGCCACCAGTGCAGCAGCGCGTTCCTTGAGCTGGTCCTGCAAAGCACGCGTATCGTTGGCAGCGTTCGATTTCTGCATACGCTCCATATCACCCAGAGCCTTGGCAAGCTCCTCTTGTTTCTCGACGGCCTCCCTCTCGGTGTTGTCGAGCAGTTCCTGGAGCCGGTCCAATTCGTCCTCCTTAGCGTTGAGTTCCTCCTCCTTAGTCCGAATTACCTGATCCTTCTCAGACTCGCTCTTGCTGTTGAGATCTCGCTGCTGCTTGATCTGTCTCTTTAGGATCGACTTCTGCTCCTTCAGGCTTGTCGCCTGTGCGAATAGCCACTGCACCTTAGTGGAAAACGCAGCCAAGGAATACGCTTCGTTTGGATCCACCGCCTCGCTATCAGACAGATCTTCCTCGTCTGGCTCCAAGCCCTTTTCGAGGCGTGCCTTCCGGCGAGTCGTCTTTTGTTGTTGGGCTTCAGCAAGCCCATTTTGAATAATATCCCACAGGCCGGAGAGGACGGCATCAACCTGGTCATCTCCTTGTCTGGTTGACGAACTATTCGCGGCCATGTCGGCAACACGCACCATTTCGTCCCCGATCGTTCTAATGGCATCCTCGACATAATCCAGTTGATCATTAAGGCTTCCATTGGCCGGCACTGGTGGTAGGGATACGCTGGACTCAAACGTATCTTGGAGTTGGTCAACCAGCCCCTCGATGCGCCCTTGGGTTTGCACAAGAACAACCTCAGACTTGGCAGCAGCGACAGCGGCCATTTCCGATTCCTTTACTATGCCTGCTGTCAACGATTCTCGTTCTTCAGCGGCGGCATCCAGGCCCCGCTCCAAATACTGGAGCTGTCTCATCAACGAGGCCCCTGAGCCCGTTGTGCGCTCAGGCTGGTCAAAATCGATGCTTCTTGCCGGGCCAAGGTCGATGATGAGATCCCTTAGCTTTCCGTTCAGAGCCCCTAACTTGGCTTCAATCTCCGATATCATCCTCGTCTGTCCTGCACTTTGTGTCTGGACCGCATCGCTCTGCGATTCGAATGATTCGTTCTCTGCCCTGAGGGCTTCATTTTGCGTCCGGAACGCATCATTTTGCGCTTCAAAGGCCTCTTTCTCTGCCCGGAGGGCTGAATTTTGTGTCTGCAGAGTCTCGATTTGTGCTCTGAGAGTCTGAACCTCGTCGTTGAGTCTCTGCCCTGCCGTCTTGAGCTGGGCATTGTCTTCCTTGACGCGGTCCATCTCTCCGCGAAGCTGGGTATTCTGTTCTCTGATGGGCGACTTCATAGGTATCTCGATGGTGTTTTTGCGCTGACGTGTGGGAGGCCCGGACTGGCCCTCCATTCGGTCCAGAGGGAGGTAAAGACTCCTGTCCCCAAAGTCGGCCTCCGCGTTGGAAGCCTCTATACTATTACGGGGATTGGTGTAAGTATAAAGACTCTCCGGGCTTCCTGGAATACCGTTCGGCATCGGGGGTCCTGTTGATGGCTGTCCAGACTTCTTCGCGGAAGCTCGATGCGTCATTTGAAGGATTCCAGCAGTGTGTTGGAGCAACCGCCGTTGTGGTTCTATCAGTCGTTTCTCGAGGTTGAATAGCTCAGTTGCTAGCTCCTCGCAGCGCCGCTCACTTGTCTGCCTCTCCATCTCCGCCTCTTTCACAGAATCGCTCACGCGGTTACCCCTTAGGCTCAGTCTCTTACTCCCCTCGGGCTTAGCGGGGGAGTACAGCTTCGCCATGGATATTGCCGCATCTCGATACTTCGACTGTATCGCCAGGTTTCCCCGCGCCTGCTCTACGCGCATCGTCAGGGACTGTATCTGTTTTTTTAGGTCGTCCACCTCTTCCTGTGATAGAATCTCGTATCCTTTGCTGTCGGAGAGGGCGGTCTCGGTCAGGAGATGAACCTGAACCGGGTCTTTCAGGTCCACGAGGGGAGAACTTTGTGGGCGGTCGTTGTTCATCTGTCGAATAAACATGCTCAGGTCAGCTAACTAGGGATGCAATGCCTCAAGTGGAAACCCCGTAGGACGTACCGGATTATACCGCGGCTTCTCCTTCTCAAAGCCGACGATGATGTCTTTCCGATAGCCCTCCACCAGCGTCTTCCCGTTGGGCCCAGGCCCAGGCCCAATTGGTGGAGCGCCTGGAGGCATCTTCCCTGCCGGGCCAAAGCCGACCCCCCTCCGGGTCGCGGCCCCGTTCATCGTGTGCGTCGAAGAAGAATGTCGTCGTTGGCGTTATAATAGTTGTCGTTCAAGACATTATTCAAGAATAAGTTAATCCAAGAAACACAGCCGGGTCCCCTGTCCCCGGTTCCGCTTTTCGAGCGAGAATGTCGAGCGGTGCGGTGACGTTATGAAGCCATGTGTGAGATATTCAACTGCGCAACCTTGGGCGGAGTTTATCAACCAGGGGTTCGCAGGATTCTTCAAGGCGGTCGATCGAAATCTGTTCGCGTCCTGCGACAATCTTCGTTGGGGGGGGGGAAAATCGCAAGAGTCAGGAACAAACTGCGAGCGAACCGCGCACCGCGTGGGCGATTCTATCAATCCAAAAAGATCCAAAAAGAGAGGTTGGGATATTACAGTTAGGGGTGACGCCTAAGAGGACACAAAGAGGGCGGCTGGTCGCATGACGGTGGATACAATGTCACTCGGTGATGTGGATGGAACAGCAAAAAATGCGGGAGGCAGAGACCACCCGCCTGCCCCTGCCCTTCTAACGCTAATCGCAACCCCCAATCGGGCTGCGCAGGCGCCAATTCACGGTCACCGCAGGCTAAGCCGATCCGGGGCGCTGGGATCGCAGCCCGAAACCCAACCAACCCTCCAATGGGGAGTCGATGCTGATATTCTTGGCACTTCGGGACTTCAGGGTTGTATTTTTGGTGCGTCATTCCTCCCTTGCTTCCCGGAATGCAACTGCGAATGTGGGCATTGTCTTGGAATGTAAGGTGCCGTGGGTTCTAGTAAGTTGGAAGTGCTCGTTAGTAGTCTGGGATACCGGACCTCAGGAGGCTGCATTTAGAGGCCGGATCATCCTAGTGCGATGCTCTCCTAGCGCAATGCTGCCCATCCTCGCATGGCTGCTGACGCTTGAACCACGGAAATTAGAGTAACGGGAATCAGATAAGAAGACCCCCAAGTCAGGCTGTGAAACGGCACATGACCGATATGCTTGTTGCTACGTAGACTGAGTCCGCACGAAAGGCAGCTCGCTATTTCTGATAAGGTCCTGACTAGATGCGCGGTGAAATTCAATGACAACCTACGTGGACTTGAACTCCCAGGGTTGTCAACGTCCCCTCCCACAGCTAGAAAGCCCCTCGGACTTCTTCAAGGAGCTGCTGCCCCATTGTACGTCTGCGGTTTGGTTCGCCGTCACCCGCAGCCTGGGCCCCTGATGCTGTGCCCGTCGATGAGCCCTCTCCTTCCAGCCGCCTCTGTAACCCCTCGAACTCCCCGCTCCGCTTTTGACTCCTAATACCAACGATCCATCCAGGTACTCTCCATTGCGTCAGCGCGCCCGGCAGCAGCTCGTTGCGCCAGAGGTAGCCCACGACCCAGCCGACTGTGGCACCCAAAAGGGAACCAGGCCACTGAAACAGCGCCAGCTGGAGGGCCATTAGATATCGTGATGATTTGTCTGAGAACGTAAGACCCGAAGTATCTTCATTAGACGGGGCCCCGGTAGAGAGTGCAACCTTGTACTTGTAAGTGTGCGGTACAAGGGCGTGATATTGAGCCAAGATGGCAAAGATAATGGGCGTAGGGCCAGCCGGCAGGAAATCAATCATGCCGAAAGAAAGCGGCCTGAGGAGCAAAGTCAAGAGGAGCGGTGGAATGACCGAAGTCAGTAGCCAAGTGACAATGATGAAGGACTGTTGGCTATGTTAGCCCCCTGTTGCGCTCAGAATGAAGCCATGAAGACATACAGCGTATTTCCGCGACCCCCAGAGTTGCTCTATAGATCTCACGTTATACAGTGCCATTGCGGCGAACAGTACCTCTGACGAGTTGGTATAACATAGCTGGTAGGTGAAGATTCGCCAGAGCTGTCGGTATCGCCATATGTGGGTGCCGACAGATATGTAGAAGTAGTGTTTGATGTCGAAGAGACTAGCCGTGATCGACAGCGCGACAGTGCCAAGCACTAACGAGCGTGTCACGGGCGCGTTTGTGAAAGACATGGTTGCTGGTGTTGGAGTCCTGACAGGGAAGCGAAGTCGCTATCATGACATCTTCCAGGCGCAGCTGTGGGAGAAGGGGTGTGAGGCCCACCAGAGGGTGAGTGAAGCCGAGAGTGCTTCGAATTGCGCAAAGTTGGCTAATGATCGTCCCGAGGCTCCGGCTACAGTCTGATGTCCTCTGTCCACAGTCGTCGTCACAGCAAGAGGCTGAGCGGGAGAGGGTTTAGTAAACAGCCTACTCGATGTCTGCGGCGGCTGTCAAGTGCTGGGTTTGAGTGCGTGTCCCCAACGGCGGAGCCACATGCCATGCAAGGGTTCGCGGCTGGCGAAACCATGTGGGATTTGCGGTCAGAAAAGTGGGTCACGAATTTCGCCAAGATCAACATTCCAAGCTCCAGCCAGCAATTCCAAGTGAATACGTATGGTCTGTCTGGCCCTGCTGTTTGACGCGCTCACTGTCGGCGACAACATCACTATGGCGAACAACTACTAAACGTCGCGAGCTTTCGAATGCAGGACTGAAGAAATTTACCCCGCCACAGAATTGTGCACTGCAAACTCGCAAACCGGACCACCCAAATTCGTGCTCTCACGCATCATCGTCCACGCCCGATCGAGATGTCCGACCTCTATCTGTCCAGGATTCGAACCTGGTTCATGCACTCGCCTCCAGCTGAATGGGCACTCTGTCGACTTCGCTCAGTTTTGATAGGCGCATTGACGCAGGGCCCGATCCCCCGTCATGTGGCCTTCGAGATGGATGGCAACCGGCGATACGCCCGCAACCACAAGATCGAGACCATTGAGGGCCACCATCTCGGCTTCGAGGCCCTTGCTCGCGTATGTACTCTGCTCTACGGTGTCTATTTCAAGAACATAAGCTAATCGACCATCCAGGTACTGGAAATATGCTACAAGTGCGGCGTTAAAGTTGTGACCGTCTACGCATTCAGCATCGAGAACTTCAACCGCCCCAAGTACGAGGTGGACGGGCTGATGCAGCTTGCAAAGATGAAGCTAGAGCAGTTAATACAACATGGCGAGCTGCTCGAGAGGTACGGGGCCAGTGTGCGTGTCCTTGGGCAGCGGGATCTCATGTCGCCTGATGTGATTGAAGTTATCGATCGGGCCGTGGCCACTACCGCACACAACAAGGAGTAAGTGTCCCCCAGTTCATATGCTCTGCCCCAATTGCATACAATTAACAGCATTAGGTGTATTCTGAACATATGTTTCCCTTACACATCAAGAGAAGAAATCACCTCGGCGATTCGATCAACCGTCGAAGAGTACTCGACAACACCTCGACCCCACAGCACCCCCTTTTCTCAGAGCCGCATTACGCAAAAGATATTGTCAAAGCAAGGAGATAGTTCCGAAGTACTATCGTCGATCAAAGAGTCTTCCCCTCCACCCCCTTCGTCGCGGTCCGACGACCTCGACGACTCTGCCTCGTCCACAACTACGCTGCAACCCGACTCGCCGCCCCTAAAATCAGACGGCGCAGGGGGCGTCACCATATATCCGAACGCCGAGACCATAACAGCTGAGACAATCACCAACCACATGTATACCGCTGGTAACCCCCCGCTGGACCTTTTCGTGCGAACAAGCGGTGTGGAGAGACTTAGCGACTTCATGCTCTGGCAATGCCACCAAGAGACGCAAATTTTCTTCCTTAAGTGTTTTTGGCCCGAATTCGACTTGTGGCATTTTCTACCTGTTTTAGTGGAGTGGCAACGGAGGCAAAAGCAGAAGGAGCGCGAGTTGCCACGTCGGCGGGTAAAGCAAGCTTGAGAGCATGGTGACGGGAACTCTGGTTTTGAATGGGATAACTAGAACGGCTACAATCGTGGCTGCCAAGCGTCGAAGCCAGCGAAGGCGTTAGTTTGGGTGACGAATCTTGGGATGTCTTTTGAATTGGAAAAGTTTTCGTCCACGCACGAACGCAGTCCTGAGGAACTGACAACACTCTGGATATGCACACCCGACACTTCGCCCATAAACAACACCCAGACCTTCTGCATGCTATGATGGTATGAATTCGTAGTATCCAGGCACTTGCGTGGCGCACTCGCTGCAGAGGCGATTTGCTTTTTGTCCGATGGGAGCATGGAGGGAGCTGTTGGTGCATGGAGCTTGGCATGAAATCCCTTATCTTATCAGTGGCATGGGCGGTCAAAGTGGTTTTGCCAGAAGCCGAAAACGCGGCAGAAGTTGGCGCCAGGGCGGAGGACCTGAAGTGCGGGAGCATGGCCGACACACTTGCCCGCCAGCTCATTTTTCTGTTTCTAGCCAAAACACCACCCTACCCAGGCAGTTGCTTTGTTGCAACGACTACCCGTCGCGACTCTGACGTGTAGCCACTATTTCTATCGGTATCAATAACTATAGGGTCTTCCAACCCACCATTTCCGCGGCTCGCTGTTCCCTCTCCGCACCCTGACCTGGGCCAGCAACCAGCACCAGCTCGTCGATCGGCCTCCCGAACGGACGACGCAACTACTCGCACCGACGCGGCGCACCCCATTCACGAAGCTCAGCCATGAAGACGGCCAAGCCGCCAGCCCCCGAGGGCTCGGCCAGCCTTAATCGTCGAGCGCAGCCGGTGCGACAAACGCGAACGAACCCGCCGCGCACCTCGTCGCTCAATCGAGGCAATTCCTTCGCAGGCGCCCCCGCGCAAGAACAGCCCATCGACATATTCCCTGCTATTACACATTTCACGGACGCTATCACAGCCCTGCCGAAAGAGCTCGTCCGCCACTTCACGCTGCTGAAGGAGGTCGATGCCAAGACTTTCGCACCTGAAGCCGCCCTATTCCAGGTTCTCGATGCTGCTCTCAAGGACCCCATCCCCGACCCTGCCCGATCCGTCAACGATGCATCCACGCCGGCATCGGTTGCCACGAGTGCCCAGAATAGCACCGCCGACGCTGCTTCGAACGTCAACCCAGCTGCCGCGCCCTCCAACGACGGCTCCGTCAACGCCGCGGCATTCGATCCTGGCAATCTGCCTCGTCGCCAGCTCTTCAGACAAACCGCCTGGAAGATTCAGGATATGCTTTTATCTCTGGATGAAAAGAACCATGTTATCTCCACAGCTAATGATGCGCTGCAAAAGCAGATTGGCCGAATTGAGGAGATCTGGCCGCACTTGGAGAATAGCTTCAGCGAGGAGGCGAAATGGGGCAGCACTACACACTGGGCGTACGTGGAAAATAGGCCTTCAAAGACAGCGAACGCGCAAGCTGAGCGATCCCGACGCGAGGGGGCGGCCACGCTCTCTGCTGCAGCTCAGCAGTTGGCAGAGGAGGCGGCGGCGCGCAGCAGTGACCGAAAACAGGCATTGGCTGCAAAGAAGAACTCGAAAGCCCAGGCTGCCGATCCGGACACAGATGGGAAACATAACGACTCTTCCAAGAAGGCTCAGGGAAATATAAAGTCGCGAAAGCCACCTGCTGACGCAGCACCGCCTGTCGGTCTTGGAATCTCCAACGCGCCAGCGGCCAGTGCGAGCGCGGCACCTAAGCGACGAAAGGTAGCGACGGAACGCAAAACGGCCGAGGCAACGAGTGCTGCGCCGGCAGAGCGTGCGATGATGAGTGTTTTTGGGGGCAATGCCCAAAAACCGAAAACAATAAGTCCTCGGGAAACACCAATGCCCGAAGGTGGTGCCAGCAAGAAGCGCAAAGCGTTGCCAACGTCCAGCGGCCAAGCCAAGAAGAGGTATAATCCCTGAGTTTGCCTCAACTCCCGTTTCTGCAATAAATCGGTTGCTAACTAAATCTGCAGTAGGACCACTGCCGCCATGTCGCCATCTGTCGCATCCTCACCTTCAGTCGGAACCTTTCCGGACACTGTTAAGATTGCACGGGATTCGCCGATACCCCTTCCCGCTCCACCCCGCCCGGCATCGTCTCGCGCCCGCCAAAACTCAGCCCAGTCTACTAACACAGAAAATGCTCGTCAACGACCAGCCTCAGCTGCTTCAAACAAGCCGAATGGCGTGCTTCCCGGCACGCCCGATTTGAGCGCACAGAGTAACGGGACTAAGACGATGGTAGAGCCGAAGACCCAGAAGGAGGCCACAAACGCCATACCTGCCAAACCGGAACCTCCCAAGCCCGAAACAGAAACAGTGCTTCCTCCACCGCCATTACCAGAACCAGTTGGTCCGAATGGGGGCAACAGCAAGAAGGAGAGCAGCATAACAAAGCCGGTCGAAGAACGCGAACCGAAGCGGGAGCCGGCGACCCCAATCTTCCCACCCACACCCCTACTCAGCGCAGTAAAGACGAAGAGTGGTCGAGCGAGCAAGCCCTCGACGCCAGCACTGGCTACGTTTGCTGAAGCCGCTGCGGCTGCCTCAAACCCAAGGTCTCGGCCATCTCGCAATCCCGAAGGCGGTAACAGTGGTAACGGCACTCCGGGGAGCGGGATAGTTACGATTACGGCTACAGCGAAGCGGAGCCATAAAAAGGGGGCTTCAATCTCAGCTGCCGCTGCTACATCCACAGTGGCGGCAATTCAGGCCATAATGCAGGGCGGGGCGCCGCCAGTCGGGGACGACCCTCGAAGGCGAAACGACACTCGAGACGACGATGAAGACGAGGGGGATGGAGATGAGCCAAGGTACTGTTTCTGCAACCAAGTAAGCTACGGTGAGATGGTTGGATGTGATGCCGAGGGGTGTCCCAGGGAATGGTTCCATCTCGAGTGCGTAGGACTGGAAGTAGCGCCCAAAGGGAAAGGTGAGTTACTCTCCCAGATGCAGCACATGAAAGCAGCGGCTAACATGGCAATCTAGCCAAATGGTACTGTGAGGATTGCAAGAAGAGGTTACGGATTGGTGAGAGGGCGGCGAGGTGAGGTTGCTCACTAGTGCTTCTTGAGGGAAGCCCCAGGAGGTCGCCAGGGCCACGTGAAAACCTCCTCGAGGTGCAGAGCAAGAGGCCGCATGTTGCACCGTCAACATGGGCGGATTTGCTCTGCTTGCATATAGCTGGATGTCCTGCATCCGCGCGTTGGTGCGGTACCAACACGGTCTGGATATTTCAAGGAGGCCGAGGCTGAGATATGCTGAGGGTAACAGCACAGGCGGGAAACAGAACCAAAGATCGGCCGGAATCATTGGTCGTTGGCGTTAAGGTCTACTATGGTGTTTGCTTTGATATGTAATCGGTATATATATGGGGTTTCATCTGGGTTGCGGCCCACGAGCATGGCGAGATGGGTTGAACTGGGTCTTCGCAATAACGTGGCGACTGGAATAGTTGCCTCTCATAGTCGAGACTGTGTTATCGTCAGATATCATCTTCCTGTTCGGGATGGAAATGTTCATTCTTGGATGAAGCTGCGGTGTTGCCTCAGCTGGGACGCATAGCGTAAATATTAGTTCGTACTTGGTAAAAGGAAGAGTCCTGGTGGTGCTGGGCTGCCCGTTTGGAATCACACAGCCATAGTACAGCATTTCGTGATTTTGGCGGACTGGAGTCGTGCTTGGCATGAGGTTGTTGACAGCACAACTCGAACCACCATCACGATCGCGGAGCAAGGTTCCGATTTTGGTGTTTCTCTTCCGTAATCTCTTAGTTAATGTTGCTCCAAGAGTTTTCGGCTGTTTCAACGCTCTTCTCACCGGCTGCATCGGCCGAATTGGCTGCCCGTGAGGTGATGATAACCTTCATTGGAGGGGAAGAACGTGGTACAAAGCTGGAGAAGTTCATGGACAGTCGTGTAGCTGTAACCGGTGGTTGCTGTGACCAGGCCGGGTTCTGTGCACATCTTCCATTTCATCCAGCATATTTCAACTTCAGTACGACCCCAGTGAGCGAGGCAGCCGTGTTGTGTTACACGCACGTGTGTGCTGCGTGCTAGATAGGTAGGTGTCTGGGTAATATAGGGAGCTCCGAGGAGATGTTCACATCGCCCAGGCGCAAAGAAAGGATGGGAGGCAACACAAATGCATGGCGTGATTCCCTCGACCAACGCTGAGGAGTCACCGTTAGGTTACGCTACGGCACGGCTGTAGCGCATTCCCGGGCCCGGGTGACCTGATCTAAGACTGGCTCCTGGGAGCGATCGACAACGCCTGCGCGCCGCTTGGGGACAACGAAACGAGCGGGGAATGGGCGGGAAAGAGGTTGGTCTGGGCTGATGAGATCTGTGGGGAAGATGAGGCTAACGAAATAGGGATCCGTTAGTTACGGGGCACCCGATTTTTTCTGTGCTGAATAAAAAAGAGTCTGCCAACAAGCGGCTTCAAGCGGCTCCATTATCTCTAGCTCCCCCAGCCTTGGCGAGTCAGGGTCAGGGGCGCAGGGGTTCCCTGAAGCGCCGTGCCGACGCGAATGGGTCATGCAGACCACGTGAACAACGAGCCTCCTCTTCAGCGCTTGGCGATGTCTTGGAGAGCTGAGGAACAGCTGTTGACAGCTCAGCCACGGTTCAGTCCTTATTTCGCAGATTCCGAGGCCCGTCACCGCCGTCCGCCCTTTGACTCACTCGAAGATCCTCCGATAACGGCGCACAGCATGTTTGTGCGCTCCGAACATGCCGAGAGCCGAGTCCGCTGTCAGGATATTGTACGATGGGAGTGTAGGCTTTTGAAGGGAGAGGTCGGGCGATGTCATGAGGTTTGCCCAGAGGATAGTGATAGTCTCCAGGAAGAAAAGTTTCTTCAGGTCACAGCCCGCGTCAGGCCAAGGAGTAGTGATTAGCTAATATATTCCCTTCGTTGCAGCGAATCGGAGAATGGGCTGGCACTACCAAAACGTCACACCAGCTTGCTGCAACATCAGGCGAGGCGACAGTGACGGGAACGGTGAGTTGGTGCCGCCCCGCTATGAACCTGGGAGTGAAGGCGGTAAAGTGGCGAATCCGAGCTCACTTCGCCTTTCACTGCAATTTCTACCGTAACATGTTACTTGGTCCACTGGAGGTCTGCACGGGACCTGGCACGTCACAAATGGAAACCTGCACTCAATACTGTGTAGGTTTTTTGCTGCTTAATTTTCCTTCTTGGTCTGATGGTGTCCTCGGGCGAAGCTCCCGGCTGGCTGCTGGCGGGGACCAACCTCAAACCATTACGTACCCACCAGGCCTCGCCAGGACACCGATGATGTTATGCCATGTCATGGAAACTCGGGTATTCGACCTTTTGCAGGCGGCAAGTGTCATCCAAGGTCATCCTTTCAACCTGAGCGCCTCTTGGCGCCGAAGTCGTCAACCACTCGCCTCCTCGCGTGTTCCAATGGCGCGCTCGCTGCTATTGTGCGGTCGTTGACTCCCATTGCCATTGTTGCCGTTTTGTCCTGGACAGTCCCGTGTGCGTCGGTGCGCGGACCTGGTTGGCCGATCGAACGAGAGGCCACCAAAACGCTGCTAGAGGCGAAACTGATCGAAATGCCCAGAGTCTCTGCGACCGCGACCGGGCCGGGCCCTGGCGATTCCACACCGTTCCATGTCTTTTTACGCGATGATATCCACCAAGTTGTCGAACGGGCTACCAGACTTTGCCCTTTAAACCGGGGCAACCAGGCGAGGCCTTGAGGAGCACGCTACTCGGCAAAGCGTCAAGGCGGCGTTTTGTCACAACCGCCCAGCTGGTGAGCTGGTGCCAGTGCCCGGAATGGCCCAGCAGAGCCCAGGTGACTTCTTCGCCTTCGCCCGTCCACATGATGGCCCTCGGAGGAACAAAGGGCAAAGAGCATCGGGCGCCGCTCACTCATCCGGTCCCGCCCTCGCTTTCCCTAACTGTTTCTTGGACCGGCTCGGGAAATTTGGGATTAGACATAGCCTGTCTATTTAAGTCCAAGACGCTTTGCCGCTGGTGTTTGCCCCCGCCATTCCGTTACATACAGACCGTCATTGTTGTTTTGTTTGCACAACACCACCAATCTGGATTTCGAGCTTTCCTCCCATCCATCCCTAATTGATCTCCCATCCACGAACAAAGCACCAGGCGCATCCTCGCACTTTCTCGTGCAGCAAAGCCAATTCCAATTCGACGTCCCTGCGTTCTCAACACGAGTCCCCGGTACCTGCTTGGTACGCAACTAGCCTGCTAGGTACCTACACACGCAAGACACGTCGTTGCCGATCGGCTAGCGGGTTGGACGCTGCTGTTGCTCCCTGACTGCGGCTGCAACTGCTTGTGCTACGGTTTATGTATGCGTCCCTGCTCCGCGTCGCATAAAGACACATCCGGGACGACAGATCACGACTATTGCGGATCCGAATTTTAGCACACTCGCAACTTCCCCGCACCCTCGCGTCTCGAAGCTTCTTGTTACCTAAAAAGCTGGACGCTTGACTAATAGAAAGACACTTTCGTCTTTCTGGCCTTTCCGGCTCGTCTTGTGAGACGGTTGCTTGCGCCCGTCGGCCCTGGTAACTCCTCACCGCAGACGAACCAGACTCCTCGGCGCAGGCACAGGTGCCGGGAGCACCCTCCTGGTTCTCGTGTCTTAGTCCGTGACCGACCTTGCCCTCCCGGACACCGCACTGTCGCCATTGCGCTCTCCCATCGCGAGCACCTGACCCGGTGACCTGGCAAGCAAACTCCATTCAGGAACGCCCATTTCCCCGTTGCGCCCGCTCCCCTCCCATGGCGGTGATTCAGCAACCCAGCCGTCCCGACAACGCACATCACCCAAGCCCGATGTCAAGGGACTGCCCCCCTGACTACTTAACCATGGCTGTGGACCGCTCTCACAACGCCCGACCGGCCACCCCGGACCGGGTATCTCGCTCTTCATTCTCTTCGATCCGGGAAAACGAGAGCATCCTGCCCCAGGACTTCTCGCACTCCAAAGTCTCATCCTACCTCAGCAACGACGAGGTCGTCGACGACGGAGAACACGCCGACGCCCCCGTCCCGTCGTCGCATGCCGCCCCGTTCAACATGATCCAGACCCAGTTTCAGCCGCCTGCGACCCACCCCCAGAGCCGCCTCCTCGGCTACTGGACCCCATCCGATAGCTTCCAAGGCTGGAAGGGAATCAACGTGAAGGGCAAGTTCGCCAGCAAGAGCTTTGGCGATCTTCAGGTCTTGAACAAAGTTTGGACAACACCCCCCGTTCCCAAGACACCCAAGGTTACGAAGAAGTCTGCTAGCGGTAGCGCATTCGAGAGGTTGCCGACGGAAATAGCGAGTAAGCAAAAAAACACAGCGAATCGAAACCCTCTTATCTGGGGACATTGCTGACTCTGATATAGATCAAATTATCGGCCATCTCGCCATTGACGTACCGCCCAATGGCATCACGAGGCGCAATGTCGACCTCATGTCATTGCTCCTCACGTCCAGGAGCATGCACCACGCGACACTTGACACACTCTACCGCAATATCACCATCCCTCACTCGAAAATTTTCCACAAGTTTTTGATGCACATCTCGCAGAAACAGGCGCTTGGTACGCTCGTAAAGCGGATGGACTTCTGCCACTTCAACCCGTCCCAGCTTTTCTCCACGGCTGCCGAGCGGTTGCAAGCCAAAAATCTGACATCGGAAACGTTATTGCGATGCCTCGAACTCACACCCGGCCTGAAAGAGTTTTTGGCCCAGGAATACATCGATGACGATCTGAGTGCAGACGTACTGCGGAAGCTCTTCCTGGGCTTGGACAACTTGAAGGCGCTGGACTTTTGTGGTTGCACCTCGGCCAAGTTCAGGGAGGCCTTCACTTCGGTATCTTCGGAAGATTGGCCGAGCAGACCATCCATCGAGCGTCTATCGTTCCACAAGTGCATGACCCTCCCGGCGACGGTTTTCGAAGCGATCCTTCCCCGTTTTCCTCGGCTGACCCATCTCGATGTTGCTGGGACACGCATTACGGATACAGCTTTGATGTCGATCCCCGAGACAGCTCGGCTTACCCACCTCAACCTCGCCAAGTGTACATTGCTCTCGGCG
>Ga0247758_1001629_pt1 | contig 15565 bp, 14 predicted proteins | sample UWRJL156409C4_FD_180950 | JGI IMG/M metagenome (GOLD analysis project Ga0247758, IMG submission 180950) | Plant litter microbial communities from Arlington Agricultural Research Station in Wisconsin, United States - UWRJ-L156-409C-4 | ecosystem: Environmental > Terrestrial > Plant litter >...
CTTCCACCACTATATTACTGGCTCTCTGCCACCCTCTCCTTTTTATCTAGAATAAGCAATTCCATCACTCTTTTGCCGAACGGCCAGAAAACCGCTCTGTTTTGTGTTCCACATGTCGAACTAGACCGCTGCACCAAAACACTGCAAAAGTGAATCCACTGATACCAGCATTTAGTAACAGCGACTACATCCATATTGTTCCACAATAACCAATCCAAGACAAGCCAAGCCACTGCAGAAGCAAGCCAAACAGTTCGCTCTCACCGTGAAGCCAATCGCTCTGGCCGATGGCCGGGCACAGGCCTCCTTCTCGTAGATCGGCCCAATGGGGTAGAGGCGGTAAATCGTGATTACAAGAATGTTTAAAATAGCAGTGCCACCAAACGCTGACTGGAAAAGCAGACGGCAGCGGGAGGGAAAATAGTGGCAACTCAAATCGCACTGCAAGTCACCATCCCAGCAGTCCCGGACTTTCAAGACGAAAACTTGGACCTCCCCAAATTAGCATATTGGCGTTTTTATCGTTCAATAGTGGCTAAAGGGGACAAATAAAAGAGTAGAAAACTATTTGTATTCTGTTCGCTCAACAAGAATGACGAAGGTCACTAGGAAGTGTCATTACTACGGAAAGGACTGAACGCCGTCAAGCCTTACCTAGAATAATTTGGAACGACTTAATGCTAGCATTGATTTTGTCAGTCTCTTTACCAGTATCGACTCTGCTGTGGGCACCGCGTTTGGGCTTGTTTAGGCACTGTATTAGTACGTCGCACATTAAGTGTCTATAAACACACCGTTTTGGCAGCTAGTAATTTATGTCCATTAAATCCCTATTTCGGCAGCGAACAACTTTGGGGAAGTAGCCTCAGTGGATGAAAACCAAAACTGACTGACTGGCCCATAGATTGGAATTGCTGTATGCGGGTGTTCTCATGATATGACGAAAGATATCGCGGGGTTCCCGCAGCGTATACTGGCGGTCGATCCATCATTGTTCGGATATCGCAGGAGATGGACGATTACCCGAAATTTTCAATGCAAGTACCAAGTTGATGTGCGAGTCCCAAAGAGATGGCGGTGTTGACTGCTAGATTGGCATAGGTGGCTGCGTATACTACCTAGGTAGCCCGTGAACCCTCAGCTGCTTCAATGTGTCCATTGAGAAGAACGCCCCTAGTGTAGCTATGCTCCCTTTTCACCATCTAAAATCCAAGGCTTTTGTCCCCTAGCTATCCTTGTGCACTCTCCATGTAAGAAAGCAGCTCCTCTCGAATCTCAACACGACCAAACTTTTCAGCCATGGCTAAAGGCGTCTCCCCATACTTAGTGCTTGAGTTGGGGTTAGCGCCTGCTCGCAGCAGCGCCCTAACAACCTCCAAATGGCCATATTCCACCGCCCACGACAACGCCGTTCGCCCAATGAAGTCTCCCTGCTCAAGATTGACGGACCTGGTTGATACCAGTGTTTCAACCAACTCAGGAGAGTTGTTCTGGGTAGCCCAAGCCAGAGGGCTCCACCCATCGACACACCTATCGTCGACTCCAGGGCATCCATACTTCAACAGCGTCCGTAGGGCGTCCACGTGCCCAGGCTCGCTGGCCCAAGAAATTGCATTCCTGCCGTGGTTATCGACACTTGCATTGTCGATCCTCCTATCTCGCAATAGAACTCTCGCTGCTGCAGCCCGGCCATTCCCAGCAGCCCAAGAGAGAGGCGATCGTCCTCGTCCGTCTTTGGCGTTGACATCTATACTTCGCAGCTTGAGCAGCGCCTTTATCACTTCGTCATCCACCCCGTCCCCAGCAGCCCAGCTCAACGTTGTTCGACCCTTGTTGTCGCGGTGGTTAACGTCAACGGGTGGCGTTGCCCGCACCAACAGTGAGATGATCGGGACATGGCCTCCTCCAACGGCCCAGAATAATGCTGTAGCGCCGGTATCATCTCCTTCGTCCGTCTTGCAATCACGTTGACGGAGAAGGGTCTTGACTATCTCGACATATCCATTGCCGCAGGCAAACGATAGGGCTGTTCGTCCCCCCTTTCCACGAATATTCAGATCGGTTCGCTCACAGCCTAGGAGGGTGACGACACAGTCAAGGTGGCCGTTCCTGGACGCAGCGAGCAACGGAGCTTGCCTGTCGGAGACTTGTGCGTTGGGATCCGCTTCTGATCGGAGGAGCGTCTCCACGATCCCGCTGTGTCCTTGTTCAGCGGCCCAGAATAATGCGCTGTCGATGTCCGCCTGGGGGGTGGGGTCTTGGTTGCCGAGACGAACCCTGAGGGTCTCATGGAGGTTGAAGTACGCTGCGAGAGCCGTGGTGCTGAGCGAACCTGGAATGTGAAGATTTTCATTCGTGATGGCTGCCTTCTCCGCGGTAAAGTAACGCAGCCAGTTTGAACAGTGCGCAGTTCTCCCGTCCAAGAGTTTGCTTGCGGCATCTCTGAGCCTGGTGGGAGCTGATGCTTCGCAGGTGGCAAAGTGTTCAGCCCAGTGCAAGGATGAGTACCGAAAGAAGGTGTGTTGTGAGACAAGAAGCTGGCGTGTAGTTTCGATCAACGTCTCTGGTTCTTGAAAGAGCGCGCCTACGTTGAGATCCTCCGCGTCTTCATCCCAGAATGGTTTTGGCGAGGTTGAGACTGGGGAGTTCTCATACACACCTGAAGAGCCGAAAGTCAAGCTAGTAGGTGACAGCTCGGGGCTGAAGAGATCCTCAGAAAAGTCGTTGAGCAAAAGGTAGTCCATGCAAGCCGAAGCGATAGCCAATGCGCAGTCTTCTGCACTAATAGCGCGGATCTTAGAAAGCTCATCACTGGAGCCTAGGTGCTGTAGAAGAAACTCCTTTGCGGACTGGTGCACTAGTGCGACCTTGGAGTCAAATACTCTCACTAATGGACCAAGAACCCCTTGAAGGGTATGTTGCATCGCGTTCTGGCAGTCCATTGATATCTCCTGTGTTGTGTGGTAACCAGGGCCGATAGTGAGAGCGATGTTGATCTCGTCCAAGCTCAGCGGCCTAGAGCTCCCCAAGATCAGCTTCAAAAGTTTTGAAGCCATGTCTTCGTAGCCAAGGGGGATGGCTGAAAGGAATCCCAGATACGTTGTCTCAAGGCCAGTTGGAAGTCGCGCGATTATATCTTGCAGGTCTTTTTTCGATGAAAGCGGGCTCTTTTCCAGGGACACCAGGACCATGTGGATCCAGAGGAAAGTCTGTCCTGACTGAGAGTACAGGGTTCGTTGTAGGAATTCTTGCACTTCGGGTGGGAAATTCCGCCTCTGGGACATTTCATGCACGTTCTGCTGGATGAAAGCCCGCACGTCTTCTTCGTAGCCGCCTTGGCCTTCATCAATGGGAATCCTCTGTTCCGAAATGTTAATATTGCTGTACTTGAGCTCTGCTAGGAACGGGCGGCTGGTCAACACAAACTTGACGCTGTGTTTGCCAGCGATGGGGTGCTCCAGGGCTTGGATGAAGGTGCCGATAGATTCAATCAGTGAGGAACGAGTGGCGATGTCGCACTCGTCCAAGCCGTCGATTATGACGTAGGTTGGGCCAAACCTCGGATCCGTTGCCGTCTTGATGAAGAGATTCCACAGCGCTGTGAATGAGCGGAGGATGCTTTGCCCATGGATTTCGTAAATCCTGCTGGCATGTCGGATGAGGGAACGGTGTCGATGGACAAGCTGGAGGATTAGTCCGATCAGGACGCTTTTCGCGTCCCTCTGCTTGCTGATCTTGTCGTCGCAGAAGAATATGCAAATGCTGCTTTCGGGTCGAGACGCCAAACCGGCTTCTAGTTGCTTGAACAAGGAGAGTGACAAGGTTGTCTTTCCACAACCTGGATGGCCTGTCAGCCATATGAGGGCGTTTCCTGCTTTCTCAAGCCAAGAGACAAACAAAGGGTGGCTCAGGATCCATTGGCATGTGCCAGTGGCCGGCCTCGACAGCATTGCTTGGTAATCGGACACGTCGAAATCGCTAAGTAGTCTCATACAAGACTTTTCCGAGTCATTTAAACCTGCAAAAAATGTTAGGACTGGGGGTTTGTTTCATTTCGGGCTGGATGGCTGACTCTTCTGTGAGGAATGAGTGCTATAACGGCTGGCCATTCCTTGTAATCTAGCTTGAGCAATCCTTCGCACAGCTCTTGAGACAGCTTTGTAGTCACCGCTCTCTCCAGGGAACCGGCAGAGATCCCGATGGTTCGCATACATCGGTATGATCTCCTCCCCAGGTATGCTCAGAACGGCGGAATCTCGGTCAACAATCTAGACACAACATCAGCTGCTGTCACTTTACTCAGTGGCTGCGTTGCCAAAATATCGAGACTCACCACAGACAACGGGTACTGGGCTTCACACTCGTAGAAGGAGACGACAGTGAGGTCGGCTAGCCGATTCCGAACTGAAACGCTGAGGTCTTGGAGATGCTTCGAATCATAACTGAGGTAGTCCAGGAGGTCAGTTCTGGCTGGCCTGGTCTGCAACCCGGCCGACGTGGCTGCCACAAATGTGTTGACTATCCTCCCAACCAGAGTGCCCAGTGTCGCAGCATTGCTCCCCTTGTGCGGCGTTCCGAGGAAGACTACGCCAGCGACGGATTTGAGGAGTCGTCCATAGATAGCGTTATCTTCGTGGGCGAAGATGAGGGCCTGGTAGGTAGTATCAGCACCGGGAAATCTTTGATTGGTATGTCCTGGCTGACCTGTTTACAAACGATGCCCCCGAGGCTATGGCAGACGAAAATGATTGGTCGGGGTTGCTATTTCACCGATGCCGGAATATTAGCCTCAGGAAACGGTAGACGGTCGCAGCTGGCTTCACAAGATTACCTCGATCGAATCCTCTTGGGCATCTCTCACTGAAATGACCAATCCGCGGGCGTACTCCTGCACCCGAGCAAATGATGTGCTGAAAGCAACTTGAGAAGGATACCCGTAGGTAAAAACGCGACATCCCGGGAGAAAGCGGGGAAGGAGGTCTCGAAGCCACAGCACCTTGTTGTCGTGCGTCCAAGTCGTGTAGGCGTCTCCTGCCAAGCCGTGGACGGCGACGATATCGACAGGATACTGTGCGGGATCATCCGGGGTAGGTTCGGCGAGGGGCATGAGACCGAATCGCTCGGCGCGGGGGCTTTCCAGGGTCACGGGGCGAGCAGCATCCGGGGATTCTGCCTCAGAAGTACTTCCGTCGGCAGTGCGTCTCGCCAGCTTCTTCAGCAGTCTGAACTTTTCCCTCATGACTTTCCACTAGGGCCCGCAATGGGACCGATGCTGTCAATGAGGCGCAAGGATAGCAAAAGATTCAGGGTGGGGAAGGATCGGAGGTGCACAAGCATCAGGTAAACAGAAAGCGGGGAAAAGGTGGGTCCAAATATGAGATAGCGGGCGGTGAAAGAGGGCAAGTGCTGCACGTCCGCCTAATTGGCGACCTAACCCAGGCCATCGCGTGGGTTACCGATGTATTGGGTCCCAGCCACCTTGGGCACCCACGGGTGGCACAGGACTCGAAGGACCGATGATATCGTGCAGTGGGGCGGGTTCGGACAGAGATCAATGCATTCCTCGAGCGTGCTACCAAGTCCCCTGTCCGGCCTCCTCGAGTCCAGCATATTCGCGCTAGCGCCTTTTGACACAGAAGGCGCGTGGGGCGAAAGTTAGGTAAAAGGAAACCCCGACCTGACTGCCTGGCCATTGCTCGGGCCATCGCCGGTAAGACACCTCTGCCACTGTCAAATCGTGTGAATCAAAGTGCTTTCTGTCCATGAGACATCGTCTGGCGATTCGACTACATTGGTACCCTGCAAAGCAGCAATAGGAACAATGCGGACACTGGGATTGTCAGGGTTAGTTCCTGCCGAAGAGAGCACAACGTGAACGGGTGATAGGATAGGGAAGCTAACTCTTTGGTTGGAAGGTGGTCTTGAACGTCGTTAAAGGACTTCGCTGATTTTTTGAATGCATCTTCAGACCAGCCCACGAGGTCCATCTTGTTGACCAGAACCATCAGCCCTTCCTTTGGATTGATATCGCCGCTACGAAGTAGAGCCAGAAGCGAAGCGCTTGAGGATGTGCTAACATCGGCTGAGGCGTCTACAACCCAGAACGCAACGTCGGGTGTCGCCGTGTCTAGTTGCGGAACAGTCAGCACAAATCAATGAATGCTACGGGGGATGATCACCGGTGGAACACATGCCCTCGACCACGAACTGGGCAGATGGAGCATAAAAGGCTTTAGCGATGCCGTTTTGATCAAAGAATGGAACAATTTCGGAAATCTTTCGACCTGTGCTACCCTCTAGTCGTCCAAGTTGCTGCACATCGAGTCCACACTGAGATACTGTTAGCTTCAGCAACTGGTGAACGTTACTGCATGGAGGGGGAGGTTCTTACTTTATAGATCAGGCTTCCCACAATAGACTTTTTCCCTGCCCCTTCATCACCAAAAACTGCTAAGACCTTAGTTAACATTTAGTTAAACGTTACAGGGCGCATAATAAGCAAAACGCAGCAACGTGGTCGCAAAGGTGCCTATAACAGTTGGATTTTTTAACTTCTGCTGCCAGACATGGAAGCCAGGAGCGGGGGAGGGGAAAATTCATCACGGTTAAGAGCTTTCAGTAGTTAAGTCATCATATGCAGGCATTTAGCTCATTGGACAAATTCGCGAGGACTGGTGCAACCCTACATACTGTACTATTTCACCCAATTAGCTGTTGCTTATAAACTTTATTGCTGAACTGTAGTAAGGCGCTACTCTAATGTTACGACCTGCACCTAGCACAGACCTAAAGGACTGGTTAGGTTAAGACAGAGCGTATAGCAGGACCTTAAAGACTGGGTAGTGTGACGACCTTGCACGCTGACACTTAGGCCGGCGCGGCCCGACGAATCCCCCGCAGGAGGAACAGTGCAGGAGTACAGTGCACACGGTGCTACACACTGGGCCAGGGGTGCAAAGACCCAAAGACCCTACGACCAATGAGGTTCCGCTCATGGCATGCTGAGTGCTCACACTATAAGCAAGAGAAACCTCACGAGCAGAACGCTCGCTTGGTGTAGAGTGCTTGCCCTATAAGCACTTGCGACACCACGAGCACAGTACAAGGTACTATTACGACCTGCACCCGACACAGGCCTCGAGAGGACTGGCGCGGGTTAAGACAGAACGTATGGCAGGACGCCAACAGGTAGGGGGCGTTCCGAAGACGGCTTGTTGAGCTAGCACTCCTAGACGGGGGGTTCAATGTCACTGTAGGTCGATGTCACTATAATGCACAGAGGTGAGTCTGAACAGTAGGACACAAATGAACAATTGAATACTAGCGTGAGGAACCAGAGTCCCTCACGGTGGTTGTGGGCACAACCATGACTATCTATACTAACCAGCCAGAAGTACCTCGTACCTTGCTCAGTGGTCTGTTGCTCAGTGAAGGACTGAGCAACCTGTTACTGAGCACCTCTTGCTCGGAGGACTTACAGATGCTCAGTAGGTGAGCACTCCTGCCAAGACTGAGCAACTGCTGGTTGGTCGTAGGGGCTTCGGGTCTTTACACCCCTGGCCCAGTGCGCAGTACCGTGCGTACTGTCTTCCTGCACTGTTCCTTGTGCGGGGGATTTGTCGGGCCGCTCCGGCCCAAGTGACGGCCTGCAGGGTCGTCACAGGTACCTCTTAGTTAGCTAGTATAGATAGTCATTATCGTAACCACGATAGCCGTAAGGGACTTCTGGTTCCTTACACTAGTATTACATTATTCATTTATATCCTACTATTCAGACTTCCCTCTGTGCATTATAGTGATAGCGACTTACAGTCACAGTGTACTCTCATCTAGGAGTGCTAGCTTAACAAGCCGTCTTTAGATCACCCCTTAAGCTTGGCGTCCTGCTATACGCTCTGTCTTATCTTATCCGGTCTCCCCTTGAGCCCTTATTAAGAGCAGGTCGTAACATAAAATGGATTTCGAAAACCCTGTCGTTACTGAGAAAGTAATTCCTCTAAAACGTACCTGCATTATTCTAGCAGTTTGTAAGTGTAATATTACCCACTTTAAGGACTATTTTAGCGTTAATAAGTAACTGTATACTGTTAACGTTTTAGAGTTAAAGTCGACTGAAATTGGACTATAAATGTAAGATAAGCTTAAGCATTGCGAATACTTATACTGTAAGCGTGTAAGAGACAGGACAAGTACCTTAAATATAGTTGAACTAGCCACACTGTTAGGGTTTTATTTTGAAAAGTCTAGTATAATAATAGTAATGTATATTCCGATCTAGTCCCCCGCTATTCTTCGAATCCTTTTACGTATAGGTATAGATGGTGAAGAGCTATAAACCACTAAGTTACAGACCTTTATCTAACCCTTTAAGCTGCTTATCTTTTATTATGTTTATATCTACGAGACTTTTAGGACTTTAGAGGAAAGATAAGGGTTACCGAGCCGATTTAATCCCCCTGTGACACTAAGCCTAACTGTTTCTAAATACAGTGACAATAGCTTAATTAGAGAGCTTATTATTAATGACTGCCTTGTGGTATTAGTATAGCTGAAAGCTTATGTTGATTTTATAAATAACGAGGTTATGAAGCTGAATATTAGATTTGATAATCTCTGCTATGTGGAAGAGGGGATTTTGCAGCTTAGTATCCGCTTTTATAATTTATAATACCTTTTTTATATAGGCGAACTTATCTTTCGGGCTGTTAGGTTAAGCAGTACTAGGCAATTAAATAATATAGCTCTTAGTAATTAGATGTAGTGATGTTATAATATACAGCTATACTAGTTTAAATACCGCATTACTTTATTTAAGGATTAAAGCTCTGCTGCTGATAATGATAATAGCGAACAGTTATCGTTTGGTGTATACTGTTATTACATTGATTATATAAGTAAAAAGTTCTTCGCTTTGATTAAGATATTCGAAATCCTCCCTTTTAAGGGTAAGCGGCCTGTTAACACGCTTAAGGTATTTCCACTTCGTTTCGCACTAAATCATAACAGCCTTTATTATATAATTCTCAATAACGGATAACGCTTCCTCTAAAGCACTAAGATATACTACACTACTTATAAAAGCTAGATAACGACAGTAACCCTAATAGGTAGGCTAACTATTAATATTAAGGGCTAAATGTTAGAACGGGCTGAATTTGTTAAAAGTGAAGTTATTATCGACTTTAATAAAGCTTTTCAGGCATATCTGATATAGAAACCTGAAGCGGTTATAATAAAACTAGCAGGCTTTAACTCGTAATACGTTAAAGATAATTTCAGCATCTGCTAGTAATCTAATTATAACCAAAGTAAGCTTATAAGTAAGTTGAATAAGATAATTGTCCTGCAGACTAGTATTAGTGTTCTTTAGCGGAATAATAACCTCTCAGCTAGTAACCCCACTGCAGATAAGTTTCTTATCTAGATTTGCGAGAATAATAAAGCCGATAGGTAAACGACCGAAAATTACTTTAATTAATATAAAACGGATCTGCAATATAACTTACTGCTACTTCCCTCCTACGTCTTTACTTACGTTTTCCGGAACCGGAAGTTTATACAGCTAATAATACAGTATCTTAGTAAGATTAAGGAGTCTACTAACGCTTTTAATTTCTTAAAGATTAACTAACATTATAAAGAAATTCTCCAGTCTTTAGTTGAAGAATACTTTAAGCGTAAGTTAAGCTACTAGCAGGCCAGCGTCTATTTTCAGAGTATCGACCTAATTAAAGGCAAGGGTAAGAGCCTATTTATCCTACTGCACAGAGTGCTTAAGGTTAGGAAGACAGCTACAGCTAAGGTTATTACAGCTGCGAAAGGGAAACCTCTATTTTCTATAACGTGTAAAGACTTAAGCTTAACGCTTACGAAGGTAAAGATAATGTTAATACGTATTTTCCAATTAGCTAATATATAGGATTGTGTGGTGCTGCTTAATAAAGTTAATACTCTTTTCTTACAGAGATCTAAGGGAGATGTAACCCTCGCTAAGAATGTATTAATATCGGTTTTCCTACACGCGTTAGAGTATTATAATAAAATTCTCTTCATAATGACTAATTATCCTAGCGCTCTTAACAAGGCATTCAAGTCACGTATCTACATTAAACTGTACTATCTAACGCTTATAAAGCCTTAGACTAGGGAAATCTAGGAAATAAATCTTAACTGTCTCGAGAAGATTAAAGCTAATCGATACTGGATAAACTAAAGAGTAATGCCTCTATTAATCAGTAAGAAAGCTATTCCTCGCTTCATGTCGAAGGCATTGAAGCTTAGTAACGTAATAAGAGCGTAATGTAATAGAATAAGCGTTAAATTCATAACGTTATTAAAGTAGTGTCGTTATTAGCGCACAATAAGGCGTAATAAGACGGGACGTAACTATATCTAACTGTAAAGCACTTTAAAAGAGTCCTTAAACTAAGTATAACCGCTAGTTACATAACTTATTCAGGCAAACGCAGTATCTAATGCCTTTAGCAACTAGTATAATACTAATAACAGTGCTTTCGTAAGGTAAGTTAAGGGCATAAGGGATATTTAATCCTGTAAGGGGAGGATCACTACCACTAATATCGCTAATAACATAGATATCTAGTAGTCAAACCCTAGCTATAGAGAATAATAACAATACTTTATATGTCCCTTAATTATACAATAGGTTAGGAGAGTAAGGATTAGTGCTTCTCTGGGTTAGGAAGGGAACGCAGGCGTGATAAGTTAGACTTAGACTTATAGAGAATAGTAAGGAGGAAAGCGAGTAATTTACATAAGGGTACTATATTCTTTTTATAATGTCAAGTTAAAGCGTTAGCTGCTAGTTGTAATCTATCGGTTAAAAAAGTTCTAACGATATTTAACTTAACATATTATATGAGTAACTACTTACTTAAGTCTAGTAATAGATATAATAATACAAAGGTTAGTAAGCTTATTATAACACTTATAAATAATAACCTGCTTTATAAAGCTCTTTTTATACTTAAAGTTCTGTTAAGGACTATAAATTTGTATTACTTAATAAATCATAATTCTCTATTACTGATAACCTGTATAAAGCCTTATACTCTATTAGTTAGAATAGTAAGGTAGGAAAGTTACGATAAATAAACTTTAAGCTAGGGGTTATTGGACGAAAGGGGAACGGAGGAGTATAAGAGATTTTATAGGACAGGGAGGGCATTTGTGGATAAGAGAGCTAAGAGGTCAGTGCCTTTGGATAACTTTAGTGATAATATAGAGCTCTTAACCCTTTATAATATAAGACACCTAAGGGTGTCCTAACTGGCCCGGAGGGTTTAGGCAGAGGGGAGGAGGATGTAGGTAACGGCACTACTAACTGTGCAGGTGACGAATACAGTAGGGCTAGACATTTTAAGGTAGTTTTCACTACGTGGTAACTTATTGTGATTTTCTTCATTACAGTCAAGCGGTTAAATATAATAAAACATTAGATTAAAGTGATATATTAGGAGGAGGGAAGTTAAGATGCCCCCTGATAAGGTGTTAGTAATAGTAATAAGTTTGTAAGGAGCGGATTGAAGATGTGATTTGTCTAATCACGGTAACAGAATTACGACAGCATTGCTATAACAACTTTCCCTCTCTTTATCTTATTTTAGTTAGTTCTGCTTTATCCTACTACTGCTATTCTCCCTCCCTTATTTTCTCACCCTAATATGTATATCGTACCTTATAAAGACTATAACTACAACTACCACCCATATTAACACAATATCTGCTACCCCCTTTACCACCCCACCTTAAATGCTTAAGCGTAATACGCTTGCTATAATTACTCTAATAATCCCACTTATCGCTACTAGCTCCTCCCCCTTCTTTAACTCCCTAATTGCCTGCTATATATACTTTTCCAGGCTAAGGATTTAATTGCATTTTTCTAGTAACTTAGCTAAGTCTATCTTAACTTTATTCTCGTCGTGTAACGAGGTAATTAATATCGTTGCGGGGAATATGGTATACATACGTATATAAGGTAGGAGAGGATATATAGTTATATAAAGGTTCATTTCTTATAATAAGAAGTTGGAGAGGGAGTAAATAACAGCTTTAAATAGCGCGTAAGGGGTAAATATAGTGAAGGAAAAGAAAGATATAAAGGAGCTAGTAAAGATAACGTAATTAGTTAGTAAGGGTAGTGGGGTAAATGTGGTAAAAGAGGAGTTAAAGAAGTTAGCAGAAGGACGGAGTTATAGGTTAAGGATAGTGTAAGTTATGTAAATTAAGGAAAAGTAATTACTATTTAATGCGTACCTATCCCAGGATGCCGAGCCGAGCCCCACGGTACCAGCGCCTGCGATTGAGATCGTCCAGCTCGGCGAGCTCCGTGAGAAGCCGTTTCCTGAAAGGAACCCAGAAGTCGCAGCATCTGCAGCAGTCCAACCTGGAGGAGGCGCTTACGCCGCAGACGGAGGACCGCCGTTCGAGGACGTGAGCGCCCGGGCAAAACGCTTCCTCGACGCTGTCCTGCTCCCACTGCTCGAGGACCTCCTCCAGGCTGACGGCCCGCAATGCGTTTTCATCGTTGCCCACGCAGGTATACACTCATACGTGTGGCTACAGTTCGTTCGCTTGCTGAAAGCGCTACAAGTGCCCACGCTCTCCGCTCCTGGCGTCATGCGAGCAGAGTCCGTACCGCTGGACGAATTCCTCGGCAATGCAGCCTACCACAAGGTAGTCCTAAAGACCAAGACGCTTCCTTTTGAGGCCTCCTCCAGCTCACGGTCAGCGGCCACCAGCGCTATCGGTCCAGCTCTCTCGGCTGCACACGTCAACTTCAGTGCCATCAACTACGCCGATCACCTCTCTGGACTCAAGAGGACCGGAGGCGGGATCGGAAACTCCAAGTTTGACAAGAAGCAGAGGAAGATAGATTCTTTTTTTCCTCAAAGTCGCACACCTGATGATCTAGGGGAGAGACACGCCAAGTAGTGATTTGGGTCAATGTTATGGTGTATATAAATGACAGCGCTAGTCTGAGAAGCGTAATAATTACACCGACGACTATAAAAGCCACAGTGGGCAAGTGGGCAAAAGATGTCGTCACAGTCACAACCCTAAACATCACGGCTCCATAACTTTCCGGAAACCAAACAGGCTCTTCCTACATCTGGAAGCTCTGAGGATCTGCCTGTTCGCCGCCGATGCGGCTGCGGTTTACAAAGCCGGTCTAGAAGAAGATGCGCAGATCGCGTTTGCAGCGCTGTTGCAGGACATCCTAGCGCTCAGAGGTCGGCTCATCATGGCCGACCCATCGAAGCCTATACCGCTCTGGATCATCTTCGCTGTCCAGCTCTTCATCGAAAACCTCGAAATCCCGAGCAACGTTTGAGATAGCTTTTGGCGGTGGGGATGAATCAAATTGTAGTCGATGAGCTGTGGAAGCTGGGGATAACGACAGACGTTGAGTTGGAGACGGAGTAGTTCAGAGAGGTGGTACTTGCTGCCAAAGTATTATAACCAAGACGCCATAGGGCTGTAAACTGGGAAACAGCCAGGTTAAGGGTGCTTCTCTGAGCTGACCTAGACATTGGTAAACGTCCATCTCAGTTCCCTGTTCGGCGAGCCCCGTCTGTCGAGCACGACCGATTCACTTCTTTCCAACCCCCCTTCCATAAACAAGTTCTTCAAATCCCATCAAATCACTCTGTCCCCTTCTCACGAAACGTCACATCCGCAGCCCTTTTTATTTCTTCTCCGCAACATCCTCAATACAAAGACTAACTCCCTCAGCACCATCTCCGCAAACAATATCACAATCACCACCGCCACAACCAAACACACCCCTATAGCCACAAGACTCATCACCTAACAAGCCCGCACATACTTCAAATTTGCCTTAACCACCTTCTCCTCAGTATCAAACCCAAACAACTACAGCAAATTCCCCGCCGATACCAGTAAAATACTGAAAAATACAAACAAGAAGAAAACCGGTACGTAAGACTAAACGAAATATACATCGTACCTGTAATATATATATATCTGGCGAAACTAAGGACTTGTTTGGTTCGATCTGGATTGGATTGAGGTACATTGAGCTGTCCGCCAAGGTAGGTACATGGCCTGTTTACCGGCCCCCTTGCATCGAATTTTTGTACCCAATCCAATCCACCTCAATCCTTCTTTTCAAAAGATCCGAAAAACTGAATTGGAATTGGCTTTTCGACCCCCTGAACGGCGATCCCCCAGGTGGGGTACATGCTAAGAGAGATCGCCAATCTCCTCGCCACTCCGAGGCCGGAAAGTCTACTTGAGGGAGGTATCTTCTCGATCCGATCTAGAATTTTGTATGAAATCCAGGCCGAACTAAACAGGGCCTTAGAGAACAAAGATCTCCAGCGCTCAGGTAAAGTAATATAAAGACACAAAGACTGCTTCAAAAATGGAACACATTTTGACCATTTCTCTATAGAGGACCAGCTCTGGGCCCCATCGGCTAGAGTTAAAGCGATTTGCAGGCTGCGACGCAGCCTGCCGAACATGATAACTAGGGTAAGCAGAGGTGAGCTAGCCTGAGCGAATCCTGAGTAGCGACTGAGCCGAGCCTGAGCCAGGTGAGTAACGTCACGCGCGTGAGGTACGAAATAGGAAATTTTATGTGGAGGAAATAAGTAAATCACTTCTGAGCCATGTAATGGTGTTAAGAAAATGGGAACACCTAATATGCGACAGGCTATAATAGAGAGATCGACATAAGTAGAAGCGATCGAGTCTAAGTTCAGACCCTTATTACTGTGAGATACCTCGCGGGGAAATTTTTTATAGCTATTGTGGCCACTCCGGCGTGTAAGTGGTCACAGTCAAATAGGAGGCTCGCCCCTTAAGGGGGTGAGCTACTGCGCGTAGGCTAATAACCGAAGGCTAGCTTCCATAACAAGGGGCTTTTGATTAAAGCAACGAAAAGAAAGTCCACCACGATCCTGTAGCAACCCAATCAACTAAGTACGTCCTGCTCCATTCCTTAAGTCTTCTTAAGAATCATATGTAGAGTATTACGGCCCAGGTTATCCGTAATTTAAGATCTTCCAGCACGATAACCTTAACTTGCTTTCTGTAACCATATCTAGCCCTGATATTTGCAGTCCTTCCCAGACTATAGAGTAAAAGCCATCGCTGGCCTTGTTGTTCTTGTTCAGGCTCTAGATGATGATCTGGGCGGGATCCCAAATCGTCGCGCCGTTGCACGCCCAGTACGAGCCCTTGTTCACTGTGTAGGCGGTCATTCCTGTACTTGATGCACACCTTCTCCCACTTCCGGCCATGGCACGTGTACACATTGCCCGTCGTCCAGGTCTTCTGCACGGCAAACCCGCCAGAGAGCCATGGGATGGTCGCCGTGGCCTGCCATCCGATGCTATAGGACCTGGACACCTTGTGACCGACGGAGCACTCGGGCTGGCTTTTGCATTCAGCATTTTCCTGCGGTGCATGTCAGTCAAGATCATCATCATCCCACCCAGCCGAAACGGGTGACTAATAAGGCCGGGGGGGGGGGGGGGGGGGGGCGGATAGGGAGGTCTGTTTAAGTTTTGTGTGG
>Ga0247758_1001630_pt1 | contig 15561 bp, 18 predicted proteins | sample UWRJL156409C4_FD_180950 | JGI IMG/M metagenome (GOLD analysis project Ga0247758, IMG submission 180950) | Plant litter microbial communities from Arlington Agricultural Research Station in Wisconsin, United States - UWRJ-L156-409C-4 | ecosystem: Environmental > Terrestrial > Plant litter >...
GGATCGGTGTGGGCCGCCAGGCCCGAGCTCGTCCAGGGCAGCACGGCGCCGGGTGGAGCCGGTGCGAGGACGGAGGTGTGGACGGTCTCGGCGGGAACCCACCGGCGGGTGCCGGCGCGGTCGGTCGCCGCGGACCACAGGCGCGGGGCGGCGGCCACCCCGTCGTCCTCCTCGTGGCCGGCTCCGCGATACAGCGCGGCCGGATCCACCGCGCCGGGCCGCTCGGCCCGGGTCGCCCGCACGATCTCCGCGCCGGACAGCTCCGCGGCGGCGAACCGCTCCGCTCCCTCGGCGCGCGCGACGAGCCGCGCGTGCGCCTCGTCCGCGCCGACGCCCTGGACGAGCCGCTCGTGCTCGGGACCCACGACCGCGAGGTTGCCGACGGCGATCTCCGCCACGCACTGCCACTCCTCCCCCTCCGCGGCGGGTGGGCGGGCCGTCTCGCGGAGGATCGGCCCGAGGCGGTGGGGCCCGCCCGCGCCGATCCCGTCCAGCGTCGCCGGCGACACCGAGGTGCACCCGCCGCCGGTCCGCAGGTCGACCACGGCGATCGCGTCCCGTGCCGGTGCCGCCGCGGCCAGCCGGCTCCGCAGGGCCGCGGGGTCGGGCACGTCCCCGGCCACGGCGCCCTCCCCGCGCGCCGCCCGCGCGTAGGCCTCCAGCCTCCCCTGCGGCCGCAGCCCCGCCACGAAGGCCCGCAGCGCCCGGGTCCGGGTCCGGCGGTCCAATCCGTCGGGGAGGACCAGCGCCTCCTCGGCCGTCCAGACCAGCGGACCGGGCGGGTCGCCCCGGCGGGCCCGGGCCACGGCCTCGGCCAGCGGGACGCCCGGAGGAGCCGGAGGGACCGGCACGGAGTCGACCCCGAGGGCCCCGTGCTCGTCCAGCAGCGCCAGCAGCTCGCCCAGCCCGCCGGGTCCGGCGCCGCAGGCCGCGGCCTCCTCCCCGGCGAGCGCCGCCACCAGCGCGGCCGCGATCGCCGGATCGACGTCCACCCGGAGTTCCGCCCGCGGGCCGACCACGGCCAGGCCGTCCGGCCCGGCGGCGGCCATCCAGCCGGACCGCAGCGTCCGCGCGACCGCCACGGCGTTCAGCCGCCGACCAGCAGGGCGAGCAACGGGACCGCCGTGTCCGGCAGCCGCAGGAAGCGGTGGACGGCACCGTCGTCGATCCCGCCGATCGCCCGGATCGGCACGTCCAGCTCCTGCGCCACCAGCGAGGCGCCCTGCAGCGCCGCCCCGGCCTCGATCAGCGCGTAGCGGTAGCCGCGCGGACCGTACTTGCGGGCGGGCCGGGCCAGGTCGGCGGACAGGAACGCGACCGGCTGCCCGCGGCGCAGCAGCTCCGCGCACGACGGCTCGGGGACGAACAGGGCCTCGACGTCGTGGGCGTCGCCCAGCCGGTGCAGCGCCCGGGCGCGCGGGTCCTGCCAGTGCAGGCCCGCCTCCAGCGGCCCCAGCGCCGCCCGCAGCGCGACGTGGACGACCAGCGGGTAGAGCGCACCCCCCGAGGGGACGGTCCCGGACCGCTGCGGGCCCTCCCCGTCGATCCCGTAGGTCGCCGCGAGCACGGCGGACAGCGCACCGAACGAGACCGGCGCGCCGGGACGGCCCGGGAGGGTCGACCGGCGGCGCTGGGCCACCGCACCGACCACGCTCGGCGCCGGCGCGAGGGCGACGGGCGCACCGACCGGGGGTGCCGGGGCGAACGTGCCGCGCTGCAGCCCCGCCAGCTCGTCCGCGGTCACCGGCCGGCCGAGCGCCGTCCCCACCGAGCTCTGGCGGTGCAGGGTCCGCCAGGCGTCGCCGGCGTCGACCAGCGCGCCCTGGCCGAGCAGGTCCGCGCACAGGGCCCGGGCCTCGTCACCGTGGCGCGCGGCCAGCGCGGCGATCGACGTGCGGCCGTCGCAGCCCCCGAGGATCGCGCGCAGCGTCGCCGCGTCGCCCCCCACCCGCACGTCACGGTCGCCCAGGTCGATGGCGACGCCGTCGTCGTCCCACCGCGCCGGGCCGGCGAGCAGCGGGCGCAGCTCCTCGTCGACGGCGGGGACCATCGGTGGCTACGCCGCGGCGGCCCGGCGCTGCAGGTAGGCGGCCCGCCCCGGCGCCCGGTCGGCCTCGGGCCGGCGGATCGTGCCGTCGCGCCGGCCGATCAGGACGATCCAGACGATGCCCGCGACGATCATCACCAGCGCGGTGATCTGCGGGACGGTCAGGCCGATCTCGTCCGTCGCGTTGCGGCGGATGAACTCCACGAGGAAACGCTCGGTCCCGGAGAAGACGAGGTAGAACGCGAACAGGACGCCGGCCTTGAACGTGTCGCGGTTGCGCCACAGCCACCACGCGACGAGCCCCATCGTCAGGGTCTCGTAGAGCGGCGTCGGGTGGACGTCGGTGTTCGTCGGGACCGTGCCGCGCGGGTAGGGCATCGCCCACGGCAGGCTGGACGGCTGGCCGTAGTCGCCGTCGCCGGACAGCTGGCAGCCGATCCGGCCGATCGCGTAGCCCAGGGCCAGCGGCGTGGCGCAGGTGTCGAGCAGGTCGAGCGTGAGGAACTTGCGCCACCACGCCCACAGGATCACGCCCAGCGCGCCGCCCGCGGCACCGCCGTACCAGACGAGCCCGGAGCCCGAGAACAGCGACGACGGGAAGTCGTCCGACACCTCGCTCCAGTGCTGCACGACCCAGTACAGGCGTGAGCCGACGAGGCCGCCCACGAGCGCGGCGAAGACCATCTCGTAGGCCCAGTCCTTGGGCCGCTCCAGCTCCTGCAGGCGGCGCCAGATGATGGCGCCGGCAGCGAGGAAGCCGATGGCGAACATGACGCCGAACGTCTTGATCGGCAGGCCCAGGATGTCGATCTGCTGTTGCACGTGGCGGAGGCTACCGGGCGCTCTGCCACAATCCATCCATGGCCCGCCCCACATCCTTCGGTCGAGACCCCGGTCTCCAGACGCGCATCGCCGGCACGCTGTTCCTGCTCGGCCTGGTCTACGTCGTCCTGATCGGCGCGATCTTCTTCGCCTCGGGCAGCGCGGTGATCGTGGTCGCCGTGGCCGGCGGGCTCGCCCTCTTCCAGCTGTTCGGGTCCGAGAAGCTCGCGCTGCACGCCATGGGCGCCCGCGAGGTGAGTCCCCAGGAGGCGCCCGAGCTGCACGCGCTGATCGAGCGCCTGTGCGTCCAGGCCGACCTGCCCAAGCCGAAGATCGCGGTGGCCGACACGCTGATGCCGAACGCCTTCGCCCTCGGCCGCTCCAAGAAGCACGCGACGGTCGCGGCCACCACCGGGCTGATGCGCACGCTGAGCCCGACCGAGCTGGAGGGCGTGATGGCCCACGAGCTGAGCCACATCGCCAACCGCGACGTGATGGTCATGACCCTCGCCGGGTTCTTCGCGTCGGTCGCCTCGATGATCGTCCAGGCCGGCTTCTGGTTCGGCGGCGAGAGCGACGACGAGGAAGGCGCCCTCGGCTGGCTGGCGATCATGGCGATCGCGGCCGTCGTCTACGCCATCTCCTTCCTGCTGCTCCAGGCCCTCTCCCGCTACCGCGAGTTCGCCGCCGACCGGGGCGCCGCCCTCCTCACGGGCCGCCCCAGCGCATTGTCCTCCGCGCTGCTGAAGATCACCGACGGCATCGCCCACACGCCGAAGGCCGACCTGCGGGCCCAGGCCTCGGTCAGCGCTTTCTACATCGCCAGCCCGACGAAGGCCCTGGGCAACCTGTTCGCCACGCACCCCCCGGTCGAGAAGCGCATCGAGCGCCTGTCGCACTACGAGGCGCAGCTGCAGGGCACCGCCCGGTAGCCGCCGGCCGCGGCCCGGATAGGATCTCGTCCCCATGGGGCTCTTCGACACCATCCTCGGCCGCGGCAAGAAGTCGGCCGGGCCCGCCAAGAGCGACCGCCTGTTCGCGCTGACCACCGCGTACATCACGCTGGAGACCGCGGTGGGGATCAACTCCCGGGGTAGCGCCGCCATCGTCTTCCAGCCCCTGGGCACCGGCGACTTCGCCATGGTCGTCCAGGACGTGGAGGAGGTGGTCCGGGCCACCGGCGAGGAGACCGGCACCACGGTCGAGACGACGGAGTACTTCTTCGGCTCCCGGTGGATGATCCTGCGCGACCCCGACGTCGAGGACCTCGTCGTCGGCGTCAACGCCGTCCGCGACGCACTGGCCGTCGGCGGGTACGCCGACCGCGTCCTGTGCGCGGTGTTCGCGTTCTCGGACTCCACGCGCGGCGACCGGCCCGCCTACCTGATCTACAACGAGAAGCGCGGCACCTGGTACCCGTTCATCCCGGGCGCCGGCGAGCAGCAGCGCGACAGCGAGGCGGAGCTGCGCCTGCGCGCGCAGCTCGGCACCGAGCTCCCGTTGGAGCAGGACATCGACCGCTGGCTGGCCCTGTGGGGGATCCCGATCTGATGACCGACACGACCGACACCGCCGAACCGCGTCACGAGCCGTCGCCCGACCAGCTCGCGATGGCCGTCGACGCGGGCTTCCTGGTGAGCGTGCAGGAGCGCCGCGCGGAGGGCACCTCGCTGACGCTGGGTCCGCTCCCCGAGCACACCGCCCGCGCGCTCGCGGGGCTGCTGCTCAACCGCCTGGAGCCGCCGCTCGGCCCCGGTCCGTGGCAGTGCGCGATCGCCGGCGGCAGCCGCGCGGTCACCCTCACGCACGTCGCGTAGGCCCGCCGGGGCCCGGGTAGCCTGCCCGCATGAGCGACAGCCACCGCGTCCTGCGCCTGGACGAGGCGCCCACCGTCGACCTGGACGATCCGAAGGTCCCGCCCTGGATCCCCGTGCGCCACCGCCTCGGCGTCGGCGCCTTCGGGACCAACGCCTACCGCGCCGCGCAAACCGGGGACGTCGTCGTCGAGCCCCACACGGAATGGTCCGACGACCCGGCCGAACCGCCGCAGCAGGAGATGTACGTCGTCGTGCTCGGCCACGCGACGTTCACCGTGGACGGCGAGACGATCGACGCGCCGGCGGGCACCATCGTCTTCCTCCCCGAGCCGTCGGCCCACCGTGAGGCGGTCGCGGTGGTCGCGGACACCGTGGTGCTCGCCGTGGGCGGCGCCCCCGGCTTCGCGTACGCCACGAGCCAGTGGGAGAAGGACTGGCGAGAGAAGAGCGACGAGCCGCCCGGTCCCGACGGCGTCTGAGCGACGACGGGACGCGTCGGGGCCCGGGCGCGCGTCGCACGCCCGGGCCGCCGGTCGCGCCGCTAGGCCGGGTCGGGGATCAGGCCCTCGCCGGTGAAGTCGGCCTCGGCCTCGGCCAGCGTGGTGTCCGCCGGCGGGATGAGGATCTGCGAGGAGACGAGCTCGTCGTCCGCCAGCGGCTCGCCCTTCTCCCGGACGAAGTCCAGGAGCGCGGCGAACGTCGTCTTGAACGCGGCCTCGTCGTCGGCCTCGACGGCCACGACGACGGCGTCGTCCAGGTCGTTGACGGGCCCGTGGAGGTCGTCGGCGAGACGGTACTGCCCCTCGCCCGAGATCCGCACGATCATGACGCGGCTCCCGTTCCCTCGGAGGAGCCGGGCTCGATCTGCGACGGCGCCGGGGCGCCCCCGCCGAGCTCGGCCTTCATCTTGGCGAGCTCGTCGTCGACCGCGGCCCCGCTCGACAGCGCGTTGAGCTGCTTGTCGATGTCGTCCTGGCCGCTGCCCAGGGCGGTGAGGTCCTCGAAGACGCCGGCTTCCTCCAGCTCGGAGACCGCGTCGGCGCGGGCCTTCATGTCCTCGGTCTTGTCGAGCGCACGCTGCATGGCCAGCCCGACGTCGGCCATCTCCTCGCCCACGCCCGTGGCCGCCTCGCTGATGCGCACCTGCGCCTCGGCGGCGGAGTACTGGGCCTTGATGACCTCCTTCTTGCTGCGGAAGGCCTCGACCTTCGTGCTGAGCTTCTGCTGGGAGGCGGTGAGCTTCTCCTGCTGGCTCTCGAGGTCGGCGATCTGCGAGTCCAGGCCCTGGAGCTCGGTCTGGGCGATGTTCTTGCGCTCCAGCGCCGTGCGGGCCAGCTCCTCGTTGCCCTGCGCGAGCGCCTGACGCGCCTGCGTGTCGAGCTTGACGACGGACTGCTCGAGCTTCGTCGACTGCATCTGCAGCCGCTTCTTGGCCGTCACGACGTCGGCGATGCCCTTCTTGACGTTCTGCAGGGCCTCCAGCTGCTTCTGGTAGCTGTAGTCCAGCGTCTCGCCCGGGTCCTCGGCCTTGTCGAGGATCTTCGAGACCTTCGCCTTGATGATCGTGGTGAAACGTCCTGCGTTCCCGGCCATCCGGCCCTCCTCTGGTTCGTGTCGAACCGCGTTCGTTGTCTCCGTCGGAGCCTACTGACCCCGGCGGGTCGCGCAGGCGGCGGATCGTGCGCCCGTACGGCCCGCGCACGTCCCACAACGACGACGGGCGGCCCGTGGGCCGCCCGTCGTCACTGCTCGATGCTTGGTGCGTCCTAGAAGCCGTTGGGGTGACGGACCGTGAAGCCCGAGTTCGACTTGCGCAGCGGACGCCAACGCGGACCCTCGCCGCCCTTGGGATCGTCGGCGGCGCTCGTGTCGAGGCGGATGCCGGCGATCACGACGTAGGCGTGACCCTCGTTGGTGAAGATGGTGATCCACTCGCCGCGGCCACCCTTGCCCCAGCTCATGAAGGAGCCGGAGTCCAGCGGGGAGTCCAGGAGGTCCCCGCCGTGCAGCGCGTAGGACACGGTGCCGGAGCAGTCGTAGCCCTTGGACTTGAAGCTCGCGTGGCCACCGCCGTAGACGTACGGCGTGCCGATGATCTCGTTCGCGGCCCAGATCGCTTCCTTGACCTCGAGCGGAGCGAGGGACGGAGCGGCAGCGAGGCCGTTCTTCTGGATCTTCGCGAGGGAGCCGGTGACCGTGGGCTGGTCGTCGGCGGGCGCGGCCGTGGCGTTGGCCGGAGCGGAGGCGCTGGCGCCACCGGAGACCTGCGGGGCGGCCTCGTCGGTCGTCTCCTCCGCGGCCTTCTTCTTCGTCGTCTTCTTCGACGCCTTCTTCTTGGCCGTCTTCTTCTTGGCCGTCTGGCTGGGCGCGGTGGCGCCACCGGTCGCGGCCGAAGCCGACGCGGTGATGACGCAGGACATGGCCAGGATGGCCACAAGCGCACTCATTGACATCTTCGCGGTTGCCCGCACTGGCACGTCCTCTTTCGTATGCCTGCGGGGTTAGCTGACGGGCTAGCGAAGAAAGAGCTCCGCTTCCCACGGAAAACCGTGAGATTCGCCCCAACAAATTGGGTCCCCCGTTCCTCAGTCCCGGCTGAGGATTCGGCGTTGGCGAGAGTTATACATGACTGCACGGCGGCGTGCAGCGGAGTTCTGTCAACCAAAGCTCGGCAGACGAGGCCGTCTCCCCGGTCGATACCCTGCCGCGATGCCCGTCTCCCGCCTGCGCCCGTCCGTCGCCGCCCTGCTCGTGACGGCGACCGTGCTCGCGGTGGGCTGTGGCCGCGACAGCCCGGACGAGCAGAAGGCCCCCGGCCCGACGAACGGGGTCAAGGGCACGCAGAAGGCGGCGGCCAAGGACCTCGGCTTCCCCGCCTTCGCGACCAAGAACACCGTCCGGGTGGGCGGCGCCGACCCGACGGCCGACGCCGCCGCGGCGGCCCGGGCCGTCTTCCCCGTGCCCACCGAGGGCGCGGCCTCGACCGTCGGCCGCCCCGCCGCGGTCGCGCTGGTCGACGCCAAGGACTGGCGCGTCGGCCTCGTGTCCTCCGTGCTCATGGCCCAGCCCCTGGGGGCCCCGACGCTGTTGTCCAACGGGGACGAGCTGCCCGCCGCCAGCGCCGACACGCTGGCCGAGCTGCGTCCCACCGGCGCCCGCCAGGCCGGCGGCGCCCAGGTGATCCGGGTGGGGAACACCGCGCGCCCGGAGGGCTGGCGGACGGTGGACATCGCCGGGACCGACCCCTTCACCCTCGCCCGCTCGGTCGACGCCTTCGCCGCTGCCGCCAAGGGCACCACGAGCGACCACGTGATCGTCGTCAGCGCCGACGACCCCGCGTACGCGATGCCCGCCGCCGCGTGGGCCGCCAAGTCCGGCGACCCGATCCTCTTCGTCACGCGCGACGCCGTCCCCCAGCCCACGGCCGACGCGCTCAAGGCCCACCAGCAGCCCAAGATCTACGTGCTCGGCCCGCCCACGACGGTGAGCGAGCCGGTGGTGCGCCGGCTGAAGACCTTCGGGGACGTGACGCGCATCGACGGCGTGAGCCCGCAGACCAACGCGGTCGCCTTCGCCCGCTTCCGCAGCGGCAAGTTCGGCTGGGGGATCACCGACCCGGGCCACGGCTTCGTGTTCGCCGCCGCGGGCCGCCCGCTCGACGCGGTCGCCGCCGCCCCGCTCAGCGCCAGCGGGTCCTACGGCCCGCTGCTCGTCCTCCCCGGTCCCCCGTCGCCGGCCGTGCTGCCCACGATCGTGCGCGAGTTCCTGCTCGACGTGCAGCCCGGGTACACGAGCGACCCGGTGCGCGGGGTCTACAATCGCGGCTGGATCGTCGGTGACGATCAGGCGATCTCCCTGTCCGTGCAGTCCCAGATCGACCGGCTGCTGGAGATCGTGCCGGTCACACCCTGATGCGAGGCCAGCTTTGAGCGAGTACGAGGATCCCAACCGCACCGACCCGGCGCACGCCGTCACGATCGAGGACGTGCGCGCGCTCATGGGTGCCTCGACGCCCCACTTCGCGCTGCAGCTGCGCAATCGGATCGCCAAGCTGATCGCGCCGCTGCCGGCCGACCATCCGGCGCGCGTCGAGGGCGAGCGCGAGATCGCCCGCCTCCAGGCGCTGGGCAGCTCCGGCGAGGTCCGCGGGCACGCGGCCGAGCCCGGCCTGGCCCCGATGCCCTCGCTGGACTCCGGCCAGGTCGCCTAGCCCCACGCGATCCGGGCGCTGAGTGTCGCTCAGTGGTTGCCCGGCAACCTCTGAGCGACACTCAGCGTCAGCGCACCGGGCAGCTCGCCGCGTCGCTGCCCAGGTGGCGGCGGCACACGACGGCCTGGGCCTGCTTGCCCTCCAGGGAGTGCGAGCCGTCCTTGGGGCCGCCCCGGCCCGACGCCGGCCACTCCCACCACCAGATCCCCTGGAACCAGGACCCGTCGGGCTCCGCGCCCACCGCCGACCACACGTCGAACGCGGCCTGCACGGGCCGCGACTGGGCGGTCTGCGACAGCCTTCCGCCGTTGGCCGCCTGCTGGGCGTCGCCGTTGTCCGGCGCGACGCTCGTGCCGAGGCGGCTGAGGTAGCCCAGGCCCGTGAACGTCACCGGCTTGTCGTACTCGGCGTGGATCGCCCGCACCGCGGTCACCGCGTCGGCCCAGCCGTCGCGCAGCGCGGCCACGGACGGGTCGTCGTGGGGCGCCTTCACGGAGACGAGCGGGAAGTAGGCGTCGATGCCGGTCGCGTTGAGCGTGTCCCACACGAAGCGGTGCACGGCGGGATCGGCGGCCTCCAGCAGCGCTTCCTTCCACGTCATCGCGTAGGTCAGCTCCTTGGTGAAGCCGCCGCCGCCGAGCAGCTTGCCGCTGCGCGTGTCGTCCACCAGGTGACGCCAGTAGTCCAGGTCGGCCGGCTCGTTCGTCATCCCGCTGAGGTCGGCGCCGACGACCAGCGCGTCGCTGCCGGTGTCGCGGGCCAGACGCGCGTACTGGGAGAGCAGGTTGGAGTAGCTCTCGAACCACGCCTTGCGCTTCTCGCCGCGCAGGTCGATCCGGTCACGCGGCTTGGCGTTGGCGGAGCGGGTGCCGACGTCGACCTGCGGGCGGATCCCCACCTTCAGGCCCTGGGCCTTGGCGGCGCGGATCGCCGCCTTCAGCGCGGCCATGCTCGGCGTCTTGCAGCGGGTCCAGCGATCGCCGACGTCCCCGCACGACTTCTTCGTCCCGTAGGACGGGGCGATCTTCGTGGAGCCCAGCGTGGGCTGGTACCAGGTGACGACGAACGTGACGGTGTCGGCGTGCGCCCGGGTGCGGGCGCGCTGGAGCCACGTCCGGAACGTCTTGCCAGAGAGGTCGCTCCACCAGAACGCGGTGACGTTGAGCCCCTTCTGCCACTGCGCGGGCAGTGGCGTGGTCGCGGTGGCCGGGCCGGCGCCGGCGGCGGTGAACGCACCGAGGAGGCCGGTGAGCACGACGAGCAGGAGGGCGAGGCGGCGCATCTCCCTCGACGGTAGCGACCGCGCGGACGCCAGGCGCCGGGCGGGACCCGATCCGCCCGCCCGATAGGCTCGATCGCATGAGCGCCGGCCCCGCATCCTCCCGGCCCAGCGGCATCCCGGGGGTCACCGAGCCCGGCCCGTTCCCGGTCGGCGCCTACGCCGGCAAGCTGCGCGACTACCTCCGCCAGCGCGCCCGCGTGCAGATCTTCGGGGAGGTGTGGAACCTCAAGGCGTCCAAGGCCAAGGTGTACTTCGAGCTGCGCGACACCTCGGGCGCCGTGCCCTGCGCGATGTGGCGCGACGCCTTCGACGCGCTCGGCCTCCCCGCCGACTCCCTCGCCGACGGCACCCAGGTCGTGGTCGCCGGCGGCCCCGACTACTACGTGGGCGGCCGGGCGGCCTCCCCCTCGTTCTCCTTCGACGTGACCGGGCTGCGCGTGGCCGGGGAGGGCGACCTGCTCGCCCAGCTCGAGGCGCTGCGCCGCACGCTGGCCGCCGAGGGGCTCTTCGAGCCCCAGAAGCGGCTGGCCCGCCCGGTCCTGCCCCGGACGATCGGCGTGGTCACCGGTGAGGGCGGCAAGGCCCGTGACGACGTGCTCGCCGCGCTGCACCGCCGCGGCTGGGCGGGCCGGCTGGTGTGGGCCTTCGCCCCGGTGCAGGACCGCCACGCCGCCCCCGCCATCACCCGCGCGTTGCAGGACCTGGCCGCGACCGGGGAGGTCGAGGTGATCGTCGTGGCCCGCGGCGGTGGCTCGATGGCCGACCTGTTCGCGTTCTGCGACGAGACCCTGTGCCGGACCGTGGCCCTGCTGCGCGTGCCGGTGATCGCGTCGGTGGGCCACCACACCGACCGGCCGCTGATCGACGACGTCGCCGCCGAGCGCTGCTCGACGCCCACCCATGCGGCCGAGGCCGCCGTCCCCCTCCACCCCGGCCGGGAGCGCGAGCGCGTCGGCCGGGCCGCCGGCCGGCTCGCTCACCACGGCCGCCGCGCGGTGATCGACCGGGCCCGGGCCCTCGCCGTGCAGTCGGCCGCCCCTGCCCGCCACGTGCGGCGCGAGCGGGCCCGGCTGCACCAGCGCCTGCGCGAGCTGCGGGCCGCGGCCACCCGCCAGACCGACGCGCGCCGCGCCGGCAGTGGCCGCTTCGCGCTCGTCCTGGACCGCAAGGCCGCCTCGGCCGCCGGCCCGGAGCGGGTCGACCGCCGTCGTGGCCTCGACGCCGCCCTCGCCGCGCTGGCCGCCCACGACCCCGAGCGCACGCTGGCCCGGGGCTACGCCCTCGTGGAGGACCCCAACGGCCCGCCCGCGACCCTGGTGACCACCGCCGAGGGCGCCCGGCAGGCCGGGATCGTCCGCATCCGCTTCGCCGACGGGGCCGCCCACGCCGCCGTGGACCCCACGCCCGAGCCCGAGCCCGACCCGCACCCCGACCCCACCGTCCCCCCGACCCCAGGAGCGCCGTGAGCACCCCCGCCCCCACCTACGAGAGCGCCACCGCCCGCCTGGAGGAGATCGTCCGGCGCCTGGACTCCGGCGAGGCCGGCCTGCGCGAGACGCTCGACCTCTGTCAGGAGGGCCGCGGCCTGGTCGAGTTCTGCGCCGCGGAGCTCGACGCGGTCGCCGCCGGCCTGCAGGAGCTGCGGCTGGACGAGCTCGTCGCCCGCCTGGAGCGCAGCCCGACCGAGGAGGCCTCCTGATGGCGACCTACGACCGCATCGCCGACCTGCCGCTCGTGATCGAGGACTACGTCCTGGACGAGCTCAGCCGTGAGGTGTCCAGCGGCTTCCTGCGCGAGAGCACGGTGATCCGCCTGCGCGGCGCCGGCCAGGAGGGCGCGGGCGAGGACGTCAGCTACGAGGCCGACGACCAGTGGGCGCTGCGCCGCGCCGGGCCCACGCTGCCGCTGGCCGGCACCTGGACGATCGACTCCTTCTCCCGCCACCTGGAGACGCTGGACCTGTGGCCCGAGCCCGCCCGCCACGAAGCCTCGGTCGACTACCGGATCTGGGCCTACGAGTCGGCCGCGCTGGACCTCGCGCTGCGCCAGGCCGGCACGTCGCTCCACGCGCACCTGGGGCGCCCGCCGCGGCCGCTGACGTTCGTGGTCTCCCTGCGCCTGGGCGAGCCGTCGACCATCGTCCCGCTGCGGGAGCGGCTGGACCGCTACCCGACGCTGCGCTTCAAGCTCGACCCCACGTCGGACTGGGACGACGCCCTGCTCACCGCCCTGGTCGAGACGGGCGCCGTGGACTCCGTCGACTTCAAGTCCTTCTACAAGGGCACGGTGGTCGACCAGCCCGCCGACCCCGAGCTCTACGCCCGGGTGATCGCCGCGTTCCCCGACGCCTGGCTCGAGGATCCCGCGCTGATCCCCGAGACCGACGCCGTCCTGGCCGCCCACCACGACAAGATCACGTGGGACGCTCCGATCCACAGCGTGGCGGACATCGAGGCGCTGGCCTTCCCGCCCAAGATGGTGAACGTCAAGCCGTCGCGCTTCGGCCCGCTGCGCAAGCTCTTCGCGGCCTACGACTTCTGCGAGGAGCACGGGATCGGCGCGTACGGCGGCGGCCAGTTCGAGCTGGGCTGCGGGCGGGGCCACATCCAGTACCTCGCCTCGATCTTCCACCCGGACACCCCCAACGACGTGGCCCCGTCCGGCTTCAACGAGGTCCCGGTGCCCGACGGCCTCCCCACGAGCCCCCTGGCACCCGCGACGGCCGACGTCGGGTTCGTCTGGGAGACGTAGACCGGGTCGCGGCTACTTCGGGCCGGGCAGCGCGGCCACCGTGGCCGCGTCGATGCTGAGCTCGACCCCGCGGTCGAAGATCTCCTTGACGTGGGCGCCGACGACCATGCGCTCGCCGTCGCCGGTGTCCACGACGATGCCGTCGAAGATGTCGATGTCCGGATCGGCCAGCACGCCGCTGACCTTGCCGACACGCACGCCGTCGCTGGACAGCACCGGCACGCCGGGCTCGAGCAGGAGGTACGAGGAGGGAGCACCGAGATCGGACATGGACGCGATCCTACCGCTGGCCGACGCTCACGCCACCGGTTCGCGGCGCAGGATCACCACGTACTCGTGGCCGGTGCGCAGCAGGCACTCCAGGGTCGCGGGCAGCTCGGCCGCGGCGATCATGGCCAGGAAGCCCTGCGGCTCCCACACGTGGAAGTGGATGTTCGCCCGCTCGTCCTCCAGCGTGCGCACGTACGCCGGGAGATCGTCCTCGCCCACGTCGCGCACGTTCCGGGCCCAGTCCTCGTAGTGGCCGCGCCGTGACCACTGCGGCCCCTCGGCGTGATCGCGCAGGACGTGCTCGACCGTGGTGCGCTCCCGCGGCGCGTCGAACGTGTGGACGGGATGGGGCAGGGCCAGGAACAGCACGCCGCCGGGCCGCAGGACCCGCAGGTGGTGGCGCAGCGTGCCGACCGGGTCCTCCGTGTGCTCGAGCATGTGGTTGGCGATCACGAAGTCCAGCGAGCCGTCCGCGAACGTCGTGAGCCGCTCCCCGTCGTCCAGCACGTCGGGCGCCACGATCGGGACGCCGGGGTACATCGCGCCGTATTCCGCCTCCAGCTCCTCCCCGCTCTGGCGGTCGACGTACCGCACGTGCACGCCGGCGGGGACCCGCATGGGGAAGTTCAGCGCCCCGATCTCGATCCCGCTGCCGTGCAGGTAGCGCACGGCCAGGTCCTCGCGGACCGCCTTCAGGTCGGGCTCGCCCCGCCCCAGCACACGGTCGCGCGCCTGGCGCCGCGTGCGCGTGACGAGATGCTGGAGGCGAGGGGGCAGCCGCATGCCGGATGTCTACCGCGCCGAGCGGCGCCCCGCGTCGCCGCCCTCTCAGATCCGCTGGATCAGCGTCCCGGTGCCCAGGCCGCCGCCGCAGCACATCGTGACGAGGCCGATCTCCTGGTCGTCGTCCTCCAGCGTGTGGAGCAGCGTGGTGAGGAGCCGGGCGCCGGTGGAGCCGAGCGGATGGCCGAGCGCCATCGCCCCGCCGCGCGTGTTGACGCGGTCCATGTCCGGCTCGTGCTCGCGCGACCAGGCGAGCACGACGGGCGCGAACGCCTCGTTGACCTCGAACCGGTCGATGTCGCCGATCGACATCTTGTTGCGCTGCAGGATCTTGGCGGTCGCCGGGATCGGCCCCTCCAGCATCTTCACGGGATCGCAGCCCACCGACGTCTGGTCGAGGATGCGGGCACGGGGCTTCAGGCCCAGCTCGTCGGCCTTCTCGCGCGTCATCAGCAGCACGGCCGCCGCCCCGTCGGAGATCTGCGAGGCGTTGCCCGCGGTGATCTTGCCCTCGGGCTTGAACGCGGGCTTGAGCGCGCTGAGCGTCTCCAGCGTCGTGGTCGGGCGGATGCCCTGATCGGTGACCACGGTCTCCCCACCGACGTCGATGCCCACGATCTCCCGGTCGAAGAGCCCCTCCTGCGTGGCCTTGTGGGCCAGCGCGTGCGAGCGGACCGCGAGCTGGTCCATCTCCGCGCGGGACACCTCGTACTCGTCCGCGATCATCTCGGCGCCAAGGCCCTGCCCGACGATGTTGTGCTTCTCCATCAGCTTCGGCGTGAAGGCCTGGCCGTACTTCTCCTGCGTCTCGAACCCGGCCGAGAACGGGATGTGACCCATGTGCTCGACCCCCGAGCCGATCGCGACGTCGTGGATGCCGGCGGCGACCAGTCCGGAGGCCAGCCCGACCGCCTGCTGGGCCGAGCCGCACTGCAGGTCCAGCGTGGTCGCCGACGTCTCGATCGGCAGGCCCTCCTGGAGCCAGGCGTTGCGCCGATGTTGAAGCCCTGCTCGCCGAACTGCTGGACGCAGCCGGCCAGGACGATCTCGACCAGCGCGGGGTCGAGCCCGGAGCGGGACAGGACCTCGGTGTACACCTTCCCGAGCAGATCGGCCGGGTGCGTGTCCTTGTAGTAGCCCTTCTCGCGGTGCCCGCGTCCGATCGGCGTGCGAACCGCCTCGACGATGACGACCTCTCGACCCTCTTGGCTCATATGCTCCCGACTCCTCCGTGCGACCTGGCTGACTGATCTGTCGGCCGAGTCTACGGAGTCGCCGGTCCAGTCCAACGAGCAGCAGGGGGCATCTCAGGTGTCGGAGTACGTCGGAATCGCCGGGTCCGGAGCGATCGCGTGCGGCCTGGCCGCCACGGCCGCTCGCCACGGCGAAGTCGTGCTGTGGGCCCGCTCGGAGGCGTCGCGCGATCGCGCCCGCGCCTCGGTGGACAGCATCTGCGGCCGGCTCAGCGGGGAGGTCAACGCCGCCCACGTCACCGTCACCACCGACGTCCACGACCTGGCGGCCGCGTCCTACGTGATCGAGGCCGTCGCGGAGGACCTGTCGATCAAGCGCCCGCTGC